>ERZ1370068.203-contig-10182_pt1 | contig 54511 bp, 64 predicted proteins | sample MGYA00561227_ERZ1370068 | MGnify/ENA primary metagenome ERZ1370068 (study PRJEB38410, sample SAMEA6850437) | metagenome | study: Metagenomic assessment of the ecological functions of the soil: analysis of the soil microbiota associated with the... | reverse complement strand
GCTGATACAAAAAAGCAGGACGCGAGATGGTGCCGGCGGCGACTTCGCGCAGCGGCGGCGCTCGGCCTGAGCAGGAGCAGCGCCATCCGGATGGGCGCAGCGCGTATGGAAGCGGCAGCCCGACGGCGGGCTGGCGGGACTCGGCACATCGCCGTCGAGCATGCGCGTAGTCGGCGATGCGCTTGAGCCGCGGATCGGGCAGCGGGATCGCCTGCAGCAGCTGCCTGGGTGTACGGGGTGATGCGGCTCGGCGTGCGAGCGCTGCGCTGTCGGCGATCTCGACGATCTTGCCCAGATACATGACGGCGATGCGGTCGCTCACGTCCGCTTCACGACGCTGAGGTCGTGCGAGATGAAAGATATAGCGTGAGCGCCGAAGCGCTGCTGCAGGTCCAGCAGCAGGTTCGAGGATCTGCGCGCGGATCGGAGACGTCGAGCGCGGAGACCGGCTCGTCGAAGATGATCAGCTTCGGGCTGCAGGACGAGGGCGCGGGCGATCGCCGATGCGCTGGCGCTGGCCGCCGCTGAACTCGTGCGGGAAGCGGTCGAACGTCGTCAGGGCTGCAGCCCGACGACGTCGAGCATGCTCGCGGGCGCCGTCGAGGCGCTCCGGCGCGTGCCGACGCCGTGGAACGCAGCGGCTCCGCCAGATCTGGTGCCGACGCGTCATGCGCGGATTGAGCGAGACGAGCGGGTCCTGGAACACGATCTGCATCTTGCCGCCGGAGCCGGCGCGCATCTCGCCGGCGCAACGCCAGCGACGTCGACGCCCGTCGAAGCAGCGATGCCGCCGCCGGTCGGTCGACCAGGCGCAGGATCAGGCGCGCCGTCGTCGACTTGCCGCAGCCGCTCTCGCCGACCAGCCCGAGCGTCTCGCCGCGCGTCGAGCGTGAAGCTGACGCCGTCGACCGCCGTCAGCGTCGGCCGCGGCGCGGCCGAAGAAGGCGCGCCCTTGATCCGGGAACGCCTGTCGTGAGCGTCGGCGACGCTGGAGCAGCGGCTCGCTCATGCGGCGCGCGCCGACCAGATGGCAGGCGACGCGATGCGCCGGTCGCCGAGCGCCCGCAGCGCCGGTCTCGTCGGTGGCGCAGCGTTCCGATGGCGTGGCGCAGCGCGGCCGGAACGGACAGCCCGGCGGCAGGTCGATCAGGTCCGGCGGCGCGCCGGCGATCGGCTCGCAGCGCCGTGTCGCGGCGCGTCGTCCAGCCGCGACGCAGCGACTGCAGCAGGCCCCAGCGTGTAGGGATGCTTGCGGGCGATGTGAAGATGCGTGTCGGCGCTCGGCCGTGCTCGACGACGCGGCCGGCATACATCACGCAGCACGTCGTCGGCCATGCGCCGCGACGACGCCGAGATCGTGCGTGATCAGGATGATGGCGCATGCCGAGCCGTCGCTGCAGGTCGCGGCAGCAGGCGCAGGATCTGCGCCTGGATGGTGACGTCGAGCGCCGTGGTCGGCTCGTCGGCGATCAGGACGTCCGGCTCGGCAGGCGATGCGCCATCGCGATCATCGCGCGCTGGCGCATGCCGCCGCTGAACTGGTGGGGGTAGTCGTCGTAGCGCGCCGCTCGGCATCGGGATGCCGACCAGCGACAGCAGCTCGATGGCGCGGCGCGCGCGCCTCGCCGGCGCGAGGCGCTCGTGGTGGATCAGCAGTCTTCGGCGATCTGGCTCGCCGATCGTGAACAGCGGATCGAGCGAGGTCGATCGGGTTCTGGAAGACCATGCGCGATGCGGTTGCCGCGGACAGCGCTCCATCTCGCGCTTCGGAGAGCGCCAGCAGGTCGCTTGTCCGCGAACAGCACGCGGCCGCCGACGATCCGCCCGGGCGGATCGATCAGCCGCAGGATCGAGAGCGCGGTGCACTACTTGCCGGAGCCGATCTCGCCGACGATGCACGAGCACGCGGCCGGAGCGACAGCGTGAACGACACGCCGTCGACCGCGCGCAAGGTGCCGGCATCGAGCTCGAAGATAGGTGCGCAGGTCTTCGACGACGGAGCAGCGCGTCGGCGGAGGTCGCCATCGTCATCCCCGCCTGCGCCCGCGGTATCGAGCATCGCGGTCAGGCCGTCGCCGAGGAAGTTGAAGGCGAGCGAGACCAGGCCGATGAGGATGCCCGGAAAGATCGTGATGTGCGGCGCCGTGCTTCAGCGCGACGCGGCCGTCGCTCACCATGGTGCCCCAATCCGCCGCCGGCGGCTGGATGCCGAGGCCGAGGAAGCTGAGGCCCGAGCCCACGACGATCATCAGGCCGATCAGCGTGGTGGTGTAGGCGAGTCACCGGCGTCAGGATGTTGGGCAGCACGTAGCGCACGAGGATGTCGACGCGGCGTGGCGCCGCCGCGCCTTGGCCGCCTCGATGAACGGCAGCTCCTTGCACCGACACCGTCGGAGCTGCGCACGAGGCGCGAGATGTAGGACACCAGCACGATCATGATCGCCACGATTTCCGTGAGCAACGCCGGGCTCGAAGGCGCCGGCGATGGCGATCGCCAGCAGACACCAGCTGAAAGGCGAACGAAGACGTCGAGGACGTGCGCATGATCGACCTGGTCGACCCAGCCGCCGAAGATAGCCGGCGGCCGATACCCAACAGCGAGGCTGATCACCATCGCCGAGACGCGACGGGCACGACTGCCGATCAGAAGCGATGATGCGGCCGCCCCAGATGAGGCGGGTCAGGACATCGCGGCCGTCGCTGTCGGCACCGAGCAGAAAACCCGGCGCTGCCCGGCGGCGCGTTGCGCAGGGAATTGACGGCGTCGTAGGGGTCGTGACGGGCTGATCCAGGGCGCGGCCAGCGTCGCCGAGGATCACGAACAGCAGGAGAGAACAGCGATGTCGACGGCAGCTCGGTCGCGCTGCGAAGGCGGCCCAAACGCCGGCCCCGACGACGTCGCCGGATTCAGCCGCGCGCTTGTCGGCGGGATGGCGATGGCTGGCGCAGGGATCGATCGCTGTCGGTCATGCGCTGCAGAGCATCCTCATGAGCACGCGGACGCGCGGATCGATGAACGCGTTGAGCATGTCGACCGCCGAGGTTGACGAGAACGAAGATGAGCGCGATCAGCAGCACCGCCGCCTGCACGACCGGCGAACGTCGCGGCGCGACGATCGCGGAGGTAGAGCTGGTTGCCGAGGCCCGGCCACGGCGAAGACCACCTCGGTGAAAACGCGCCGCCCGAGCAGAAAGCCCAGCTGCAGGCCGGAGATGGTGGCGATCGGCGGCAGCGCGTTGCGCAGGACGTGGCGCCACAGAATGATGTTTCGCGGCATGCCTTCGCGCGCGCGGCGACCCGCACATAGTCCCGGGCCAGCACCTCCGCCATGCTCGTGCGTACCATGCGCGTGATGATAGCCGCCGGCGCGCGGCCGTGGCGATCGCCGGCAGCACGAGGTGGCGAAGCAGGTCGCGGAGGCCGCCGGGATCGATGATGTCGTACATGCCCGTGGTCGGCAAGCCGCGCGCAGGGTGAGCGCGAAGATCATCACCGGCATCAGCCCCAGCCAGTTAGGCGGATGCTGCCGAAGACGAGCGCGTGATCGACATCGCCGCGCGATCGAATGGTCGAGTTCCCGCGCGCGCCGCTGCGAAGGCGCCGGGACGCCGAAACCGACGATCAGCGACAGCAAGCGAGGCTGGCCGCCGCCAGGAACGACGGTGCTGGGCGAATTTCGGCAGGACGAGCTGGTCTCTTTACGGGCAGACTCGGTGGCCATCGATCACGCCGAAGTCGCCCGACAATGCCCTCTACCAGCCACGGCACATACTGGACCAGGATGGGCTGGTCGAGGCCCAGGGCGTGCCGCAGCTCCTCCCGCGCCACTCCGAGGTCGCCATCGGGCCCAGCATCGCGGCGGTGATGTCGCCGGGTATCAGCTGCATCAGAAAGAAGATGACGACGGACGACGCCGAACAGCACCGGCAGCGCGCCGATCAGCCGCTTGACGAGATAGTCGCTCATGCCGTCGTTCCGCTGCCGAGGCGTTGCCGTCAACATGATGGCACGAAGGGCGGCGCTTCGTCGGCTACCCTTCCGCGTTGCCAGTGGATTCAGGACCTGATCGAGATGGTCGAGAGATCGTGCCAGTCCTCCGGCGGATTCACGAAGCCCTTCACGCTGGGCGCGAGGAGCACAGGCTGCAGATCGTCGACGAGAGGCACATAGGCGGCGTCCGCCATGATCTGCTTGTTCGCCCGGCAGTAGAGCTGGCGAGCGTCCGGTCTGGCCTGGCGCAGACGCTCTTTGTTCAGCAAAGCTCGTCGATCTTCGGATTGTTGTACCAGCTCCGAGTTGAGCCCGTTGGGCGGCCGCGAATCGCTGCGGGTCACGATGCCGGTCCAGGACGGCAAGCGTCACTGCTGCCCCAGCCGATCTCGCCGATGCCGACTCGTCGGGGAAGCCGCCGCCCCAATCATGCATGTAGGTGATCCATTCGACTTCTTCAACTCCACGTCGATGCCGATCTTCTGGTCGCGCTGATCCAGGACTGCACCAGCGTGCCGGTGCCGTATTCCGGGAAGTGATAGAGGGTCTTGAAGCCGTCGGCATGACCGGCATCGCCCATCAGCTTCTTGGCCTTGTCGGGGTCGTACTGTAGCTGCGGAAGGTGGGATCGTAGGCCCAGGTTCCCGGCGACAGCCATGCCGTATTCCGCCGCCCGGTGCCGCATAGATGTCGCGGGCGATGCCCTCGCGGTCGACCGCCATGTTGATGGCCTGCGCACGCGCAGGTCCTGCATCGGGCCCTGTTTCATGTTGAGGTAGAGGAAGTAGATGTAGGGCACGTTTTTGTGCTGGTGGTGAGGACGAAACTGTCCTTCACCAGCCCGTCGATGTCATCCTCCACACCGGCGTGTTGATCATATGGACCTCGCCGGTCCTGAGCGCGTTGCTGCGGGTCGCCGGGTCCTGCAGCGGGCGGAACACGATGCGGGCGAGCTTCTGGCCTTTGCGACCAATAATCGTCGTTGCGCTCGATCATGGTCTTCACGCCTGCTCGCGCTGGACGAACTTGAAGGCCCGAAGCCATCGACTGAGGGCGATGCCGTCATTGCCGAATTTCTTTACCGGCGGTAGGGCTTCCATCAGTGGCTGGCCGTAGCTCTCCGGCAGGGCCGGCCCGCAGCCATTATAGTTCGGCTGGGTCAGCGTCACCCTTGATGGCTATGGGCTTAGGACTGGACGTCCTTGATCCATTTCGTGTAGGCGCCGACGAAGCCCTCTTGGCCTTCGGGAAGAAGGCTGGCGACTCCCTCGTTCCAGAAGCGGTCGAAATTGAACTCTGGCGCCTGCGAATGAAGGGCGCCGTCGTGGAATTTCACGCTGCCTTCCCGCAGCTTGAAGGTGTATTGCACGCCATCGTCGGAGATGTCCCAGGAGGTGGCGAGCGCGGGCGCCAGCTTCGATAGCTGACGCTGGGATCGGTCAGATCCTCCTTCGCGAAGCCTCGAACATCTGATAGGTGACGTCGTAGGTGAGCCGCCGCCGGTGGCGTGCGGATCGAGGATGTCGGTCTCGGCCGGCATGCCCCAGACGAGCGTGCCGCCGGCCGCATCCGCCTGGCCAGCGCCGGCTGCGCAGCGACAGCGCCCGCCGACAGCGGCGCCGGCCGTCGCTGAGACCCAGCGATTTGAGGAAGCCGCCGCCGCCAGCCATTGCCGCGCCGGCCTGCCGCAGCATTCCGCCAAGCGATCCTGAATCGTGCCGTTTCTGTCCATGGCCGTTTCTGCCCCCAGAGAGATTATGGATCGTTCGATGCCGCCTCTGCCGCATCGCGCCCGTTTTCTCCGGAGGCCACGTGCGCGCCTCGCAACCTGGCGGCGCAACGATGGCGTTTTTCCCGGCAAATCGTCGGCAAATTCCTCAGATGCCGACAGCCGCGCGAACTGCGGCCGAAACTCGTCGACCGGATCTGAGTCACGCTGGCGATGAGGCCGCCGCGCGTCGCCAGCGCCGCAGTCGTGGGATGCCCGAGAGGTGCCCGCAGCACGCGCGCGAGGTCGCCGATCTCGCGATTGTCGATCGTCCCCCAGCGCCGACGGCGCCTCGATCAGGCAGGCGTCAGCGCACCTTGCGGTAAGCGCGAGCACATGTCGGCGCCCGGCCGCCGTGGTCGCCGAGCACCACCCTTTGCCGCGCCGGCTGCGCTCGACCAGGCCGAGGCGGCCGAGCTTCTTCAGCGCGTAGGTGACGAAAGGATGGGAGTCCTCGATGTTCAGGACGAAGCAGATGTCGTTGAGCCGCCAGCGCCCGCGGTGATTGACGCTGTGGAGCACGACCAGTCGTCCAGGGTGGAGAGGTCGCGGACCCCGCGCCGCGCCCATGCAGCGCACGACCCAGCGGTTGAACGCCTCGCTGGCGATCATCAGGCCGAACTCGAGAGATTCAGCTCTCAATTCCGCCGACTTTTCCGACACCAGATGCGCGGACGAGACGATCGGGCCGGTGTCGCGGTTTTACCGTTTGCCATCCCTCCTTTGGCTGCCTCCGGGCGGGCGGCCGCCGTTTCGCCGGCGCCTGGCCGTCGCTCGCTCTGCCGTCTACCGGATGGCCGACGATGCCGCCCCGAAACCCGGCCGCGCGGCGAGGTCGATCCCTGCCGTGCCATGATAGCCGCTTCGCGCCCTGTGCCGCGGTCTGACCATTGCGCCCAGCCGGCTCCCCTGCGGACGGCATCTTCGTGACGGCATGCGCCGGATGGCGCGTTCGTTTTAAGAATATCCCGTTGTAATGTCACAGCGAAATGGACAGGCCGATCGGGCAGGCGGCGGTTCGCCGCATGCATGGCCGGCAATGCAGCGATCTTGCTAGCGATTTCTGCCGCGACCGGTTTATTTTCTCGCCGTCCGCCCGAGTGCTAACTCTACCAGCAAGTGGCGGTTGGTTGTTGCTGACCGCGCTAACTGTCGAGTTTTGATGATGTCTCGACGAGATCCCACAAGAAGCCTGAGGTCCGATTAAGATCTATGCGTGCGCAAGCAGCAAGTGCACTGCGGTGCCGGGAAGCGTTCACCAGCGCCTGGCCGGGCGAGCGCGCCTCTGCATCGCCCTGCAAGAGCGAGCAGCGAGTGGCGCGACGGCATCGCCGCCTGACCGCCGCCGGGCTGGCGCCTAGAGACCAGCCCCCTTGCGCCTGAAATAGATCAGCGGCATGATGGCGCCGAGACCGCCATCAGCCCGAGCGCCACGGGATAGCCGGCCGCCAGCCACTGGAGCTCCGGCATGTCATTGAGAATTCATGCCAGTAAATGCTGGCCACCAGGGTCGGCGGCAGGAACACCACCGCCGCCACCGAGAAGATCTTGATGATGCCGTTCTGCTCGATATTGATCATGCCCAGCGTGGCATCGAGCTGGAAGTTGATCGTGTGCGACTCGAAAGCCGCGTGCTCGTTCAGCGACACGATGTCGTTGCGCGCCGACTTCCAGCCGGGCCCTGCACGTCCTTCGCAGAGTCTTGTCGCCGATGGCGCCTGAGCGTCGCCGTCAGGAAGCTGATCAGCGCGCGTCATCGCTCAGCAGGCTTTCGCGGATCGTTGATACCAGATCGTCGTTGCGGCCGAGCGTCGCGGATGACCGCCCGCAGGTCGCGCCGCGCCGGCGGCAGCGCTGCCCTGCTCGGTCCTTCGCTGCGAAGATCGTCTGCGATACCCGGTCGAGGTCCTGGTTGACCTTCTCCAGGATGTCGGCGATGCGGTCGATGAAGGATTCCAGCAGGCCCGGACCAGCGCCTCCTCGCCGCAGCTGCAGCCCTCCTGCGCCGCGCAGCAGTTTCTGGGCGTAGATGGCGACCGGCCGCGGCTCCACATAGCGCAGCGGTGATCGAGGCGCGCGGCCCGTCACGATGAAGGTGATGCTCGCGCGCTGCGGCAGCGGCGCGTCGGCATGGACCAGGATGGTCGCGCGTCATGAAGCGCGCCAGCCTTCGCTGTAGAGCCGGTCGGACGGCTCGATCTCCGCGCGCCTCCTCCGGGGTCGGCAGCGTCAGCCCATAGCACGGCCTCGACCTGGCCGCGCTCTCCGGCGTCTGGCCGCACGAGGTCGAGCCACAGCGAATCGCCGGCCAGCGGCGTCGCCTTGTCGACCTCCGCGCGCCTGATCCTGCCGCTGCGCAGTGCGTAGGCCTGGATCACCGGCGCCTCCATCGCCAGAGGGGTTGCGGAACGGCGGACTCTTGCCGGAGAATGTCGAGTTGCGCAAGCGCGTGCGACGCAGGTGCGCTGGCGCGTCGCGGTCATCGCGTCCTATCCTTGCGCGACGTGAATCGAGGCGGCACCAGCCGGGAGCGAACGCCGTTCGCGAGCATCCTGGGCGCAATCCTGGGCGGGGCGGCCGGCCTGATCGCGCTCGGCGGGCCGCGTGGGCGCACTGCTCGGCGCCGCCGCCGGCCACGCCATCGGGCCGGCTCAGCCGCCGCAAGAGCGCGCCCGGCGGACGCGCGCGGCGGAGCCGGGCCTGAGGGCCTGGATGCGCGCGCCGCCACCAAGCAGGTCGCCTTCACGATGGCGGTCATCGCCCTCGGCGCCAAGATGGCCGAAGGCCGACGGCATCGTCACCCGCGACGAGGTCGACGCCTTCAAGCAGGTCTTTCGCGTGCCGGAAGACGAGATGCAGAATGTCGCCCGCGTGTCCGACCAGGCCCGCAAGTCGCCGCTCGGCTTCGAGGCCTATGCCGAGCAGATCGCCGCGCATGTTCAGAGGCCAGCCGGCCGTGCTGGAGGAGCTGCTCGACGGCCTGTTCCACATCGCCAAGGCCGACGGGCAGGTGCGGGCCGCGACGAACTCGACGTATCTCGCGGAAGGTGGCCGGCATCTTCGGCTTCAGCGGCCACGATTTCGACCGCCTGCGCGCCGAGCCATCTCGGCGCCTGACAAGAGCCGATCCCTACGAGATTCTGGGCGTCGAGCAGTGGACGTCGACCGACGCCGAGATCAAGGCCGTCTATCGCAAGCTCGTGCGCGACACACCATCCGGACCGGCTGATCGCCAAGGGCCTGCCGGAGGAATTCATCGACGTCGCCACCGAGAAGGTGGCGACCATCAATGCCGCCTGGGACAAGATCGCTCGCACGGAGCGCGGCATCAATTGAGCGGCCGAGGCGGAGGCCGGCGTCGCGCGCAACTCGCGCGGCCGCATGACAGACGCTGCCGACGATCGGCGTGTTCTGGCCGTCACGCCGTCGTCTGGGGCTTCAACTTCGCGGTCGCGAAGGCGGGTCTCAGCAGTCATGCCGCCGATCGCCTTCGTGGCCGCTGCGCTTCGCCGTCGTCGGCGATCATGCTGCTGCCCTTCCTGCGCTGGCCGCAGCGGCGATTTCGCGGATCTCGTCGTTGCTGCTCGGTTGTCCTCGGCGTCGTGCATTTCAGCCTGATGTTCACGCGGCATGCGCGGCCTCGACGTCTCCACCGCCGCCATCGCCATCCAGCTGCAGGTGCCGTTCGCGGCCATCCTGGCGGCGATCTTCTTCAAGGACAACGCTGCATTGGCGGCGCCTGACCGGCATGGCGATCGCGTTTGCCGGCGTGGTGCTGATCGCCGGCGAGCCGCGCCTCGGCGGCAACCTGCTGCCGCTGCTGCTGGTGGTCGCGGCCGCCTGCGTCTGGGCCATTCGCCAACATCCAGATCAAGACGCATCGGCGACGACGTCGATGTGCTGGCCGCTCAATGGCTGGATCGCGCTGCTGGCGCGCGCCGCAGCTGGCGCTGGTCTCCGTGGGCGATCGAGGACGGCCAGCTGGCGGCGATCGCCGCCGCCGACTGGCGGCTGTGGCTGTCGGTCGCCTTCCAGGCCCTGCTGGTCACCATGTTCGGCTACGGCGTCTGGTATCGGCTGATGCGCCGCTTCTCGCGTCAACCAGGTGATGCCCTTCACCCTGCTGGTGCCGCTGTTCGGCGTGCTGTCGGGCGTGATCTTCTTCGACGACCGGCTGACCTGGCTGATGCTGATCGGCGGCGATCTGCACCATCGCCGGCGTCGCCATCATCATCATCCGCCGGCCGACGCGTCATCGCGCCCGTCGACGAAGGCAGGATTGTAGGCCATGAGGGCGCATGCGATCGATCGTCCCTCGCCCAATCACGACGCGCGGCCGGCCGGACCAGCCGGTCGACATCCTGCTGCTGCACTACACGGACATGCGCAGCTGCCGAGGCGGCGCTCGATCGCCGCGTGCGATCGCCGCGCGCGCGGGTCAGCGCCCATTACTGCGTCGACGAAGACGGCACGGTCTATGCGCCTGGTGCCGGAGGAGCGCCGCGCCTGGCATGCCGGCGTCAGCTACTGGGCCGGCGCTCGGCGACATCAATGCGCGCTCGATCGGCATCGAGCTGGTCAATCCCGGCCATGAATTGCGGCTATCGGCCCGTTTCCAGAGGCTCAGATGCAGGCGCCGGATCGAGCTCTGCCGCGGGCATCCTGGCGCGCCATCCCATCCCGCCCATCGCGTGCTCGGCCATTCCGACGTGGCGCCGGCGCGCAAGATCGATCCCGGCGAGCTGTTCGACTGGCGGCGCCTGGCTCGCGCGCGCCGGCATCGGCCTGTGGCCGGAGCCGACCGACATGCCGATCCCGGTGCCTGCCGACTCGGCGCGCGCCATGCGCCGATGCAGACAAACTCGGCCGCTTCGGCTACGACGTCGGCGGTCACCGGCGTCGCTCGACCAGGCGCACGCGCCAGGCGCTGTCGGCCTTCCAGCGGCATTTCCGTCCAGCGCCGCTTCGACGGCGAGCCCGACGGCGAGCACACGCCGACGCTGCTCGCAGCGATCGCCACGATTGCCGTCGCGTCTGACCGCGCGTTGACGCGGCGCCAGCCGAGTCCTACTTGACGCTGCGCCAGACGGCCGGATGGCCGCTCTCGACGTTCGCGACGGCGGGAGGAAAGTCCGGGCTCCACGGAAACACGGTGCCGGATAACGTCCGGCGGGGGCGACCCCAGGGAAAGTGCCACAGAAAGCAAACCGCCACGGCGAGCGCTCGCGGCGCCGGCGCGGCAAGGGTGAAAGGGTGCGGTAAGAGCGCACCGCGCTGCCGGTAACGGCAGTGGCAGGGCAAACCCCACCGGGAGCAAGACCAGATAGGGACGGCAGTGGCGGGCGATCGTCCGGGCGCGTTTTCGCGCCGTCGCCCGGGTAGGTCGCGCGAGGCGTCCGGCAACGGACGTCCCAGATGAATGGCCATCCCCGGCCGTCGAGGCCGGGACAGAACCCGGCTTACAGGCCGTCTGGCAGTTCTCTCGCTTTGCCTTCGAAGCGACCCGGCAACCGGCCACTGGCGGCGCGCTACGCTGCAAATATACTCAAACGAGAACATATAAAGAACAAATGTAATACGAGGATCTGTGCCGGCAGTCGAGTGCCTTGCGTGGCAGCGCGAGCCGGCAACACTAGGCGTGGTTAATCACTCTGTTAACTGCCCTGAAATTCTCCAAGATTTACTAGTCAAATCCCATTGACGCCCATATAATCCCATGATATCCCACCAATGATGCGCGGTGAAAGGCTTGGCTGGCCGAGCTCGGCGAATCGGAGCCTGACAGCGGCGGCCGCCGAGCGCGCGCAGCGCGGGGCACATCAGGGGAAGCGACCGGCGTCCGATGGCTCTGTTCATCGACACCTTCGTGAACAAGATCGACCGCAAGGGGCGGGTGTCCGTCCCGGCCGCCTTCGCGCCGCGCTCGGCGCCCAGACCTGCTTCACGGCATCGTCGCCCTGCCCCTCCATCAAGTATCGCCGCCATCCACTGCGCCGGCATGGACTGGATGGAAGCGGCTCGGGCGCGACTGTGCAGCCAGGCCGACTTGTTCTCGGAGGAGCATGACGACCTGACGGCGACGCTTCTTCGGCGATCGCCAAGCAGCTGCCGTTCGACGGCGAGGGCCGCATCATGCTGCCCGGAGCCCTCGACCAGCTCACGCGGGCATCGGCGAGCGTCGCGGCCTTCGTCGGCCGCGGCCCGTTCTTCGAGATCTGGGAGCCGACAGGCGCTCGAAACCTACAAGGTCGAGGCCCGCCAGCGCGCGCTCGAGAAAGGGCCGCACGCTGCGCCTGCGCCCGGACGAACGGTCATGACGACAGTGGACCGCACCGCCGGCGCCGCGGGCGGCCATCGCCCGGTGCTGCTGCGCGAGGTGCTGGCGGCGTTGGCGCTGCAGCGCCGGCGGCATCTACGTCGACGGCACCTTCGGCGCCGGCGGCTACAGCCGCGCGCTGCTGGAGGCCGCCGACTGCACCGTCTGGGGCATCGACCGCGACCCCGACGCGCATCGCCGCCGGCGCCCGCTGGCGCAGCATTATGCCGGGCCGCCTCAAGCTGATCAGCCGGCCGCTTCGGCGACATGGCGCGCGCTGCTGAGCGGCGCGCGGCGTCGACCGGCGCCGACGGCGTCGCCCTCGACATCGGCGTGTCCTCGATGCAGATCGACCAGCGCCGAGCGCGGCTTCTCCTTCCGCCTCGACGGCCCGCTCGACATGCGCATGGAGCAGCAGCGGCCCGAGCGCCGCCGATCTCGTCGAACGAGCTGCGAGCGAGCGCGAACTCGCCGACATCATCCACGACTATGGCGAGGAGCGGCGGGCCCGCGTCATCGCCCGCGCCATCGTCGCCGCCCGCCAGGCTGGCGCCGATCACCCGCACCGCTGCAGCTGGCCGAGATCGTGCGCCGCGCCTCGGCGGCAGCGCGCGGCGGGCGGCATCGATCCGGCGACCCGCACCTTCCAGGCCTGCGCATCGCACGTGAACGACGAGCTGGGCGAGCTCCGACCGCGGCCTGGTCGCCGCCGAGGCGCTGCTGCGGTCCGGCGGCCGCGCTCGCCGTCGTGACCTTCCATTCGCTCGAGGACCGGCGCGTGAAGCGCTTCCTGCGCCTGCGCAGCGGCCGCAGCCCGCAGCAATCCCGCCATCGTCCCCATCGCCCGGCCGCATGGCGCGAACCGGCAACCGTCGTTCCGCCTGCTGCCCGCGAACGGCACCTCTCCGGCGAGCTGACGAAGCGCGCGGCAATCCGCGCGCCCGCTCCGCCCGCCTGCGCGCGGCCGAACGCACGGCGGCGCCGGCCTGGCCGCGCGGCCACGCCGCGGAGGTCGCGCCATGATCGGCCGCAGCACTCCGCTCTGGCTGGCGCTCGCCATCGCCGCCGGCGCTCGGCACTGTTCCATGTCTCCTACCGCGTGCAGTCGCTCGAGCAAGAGATCACGCCAGGTGAACCACGACGATCCTCAGCGAGCAGGAGACCATCCACGCTGCTGCACGCCGAATGGAGCTATCTCAACGAGCCCACGCGCCTGGCCGATCTCGACGCGCCGCCACCTCGGCGCTGGCGCCGCTGGCAGCCAGCCAGATGGTGCGCATCGAGGATCTGCCGCTGCGCCTGCCGCCATTGATCGCGGAGACCGTCGCCGCTGAAGGACGACGGCGCTGGCGTGCAGCCCTCGAGATCGCGACCGTCGCCGGCGAGCAACCGGCGGCGAGCATCGCCGATCTCATCAAGCTGGACGAGCGAGGGCGCTGCATCGGACCGCTGCCGCCTCACCCCATCTCCACGCCGCCGCTTCGCCGCGATCGAGGTCGTGCAGCTCGAGGGCAACGCCAAGCGGGCGATCGAGACCGGGCGCACGCGCCTGCTGGTCGGCGGGCGCGCTCGTTCGCGGTCGCCTATCTCGTCATCGCCGTCCGCCTGGTCACGGTCACGCTGTTGTCCGACGGCGACGCGAGCCGCGCCTGCGCTGAATCGCGCCGAGCCAGCCGATCCCGGTCGAGCGCGGCGAGATCGTCGACCGCAACGGCGTCGTGCTGGCCACGAACCTGGCAGACCTGGTCGCTCTATGCCAACCCGCAGCAGATCATGCGACGTCGACGAGGCGGTCGCGCGCCTGACCGAGCTGTTTCCCGGACGTCAGCGCGATCACCCTGCGCGTCGAAGCTTCACCAGCGGGCGTTCGTTCGAATGGCTGAGGCGCGACCTCACGCCGCAGCCAGCAATATGCCGTGAACCGGCTCGGCATCCCCGGCCTCTATTTCAGAGCGAGGAACGGCGGGTCTATCCGCACGGGCCGCCTGACCGCCCACGTCACCGGCTTCACCGACATCGACAATCACGGCCTCGCCGGCATCGAGCAGGCCTTCGACGACGTCCTGCGCGAGGGGCCATGCCAGATCGCGCTCCGCTCGATCTCCGCATCCAGAACATCGTTCGCGAGGAGATCGGCGCAGGCGATCGCCGATTTCCACGCCATCGGCGGCGCCGGCATGGTGCTGGACATCGAGACCGGCGAGACTGCTCGCCATGGTCTCGCTGCCCGACTTCGACCCCAATGCAGCCGGGACGACGCGCCGGATGAGGCGCGCTTCAACCGGAACACGCTCGGCGTCTACGAGATGGGCTCCACCTTCAAGCTGTTCAACACGGCCATGGCGCTCGATTCCGGCACGATCGCGCTGACCGACCGCGTTCGACGCCGTGCCACCCCATCCGCGTCGGCCGCTTCACCATCACCGACTTCCATCCGGAGCACCGCTGGCTCACGGTGCCGGAGATCATCAAGTACTCGTCCAACCTCGGCTCGCGCGCGGATCGCCCAGAAGGCCGGCACGGCGCTGCAGAAGCGAGTACATGGCGCTCTTCGGCATGCTGAAGCCGGTGCGCGCTCGAGCTGCCCGAACTCGGCCTGCCCTCTATCCCGCCGACTGGAAGCCGATCAACACGCTGACCATCGCCTATGGCCACGGCATCGCCGTGACGCCGCTGCATCCTGATCGCCGGCGTCGCCGGCCTGATCGACGGCGGCACCTATCGTCCCGTCGACCATCATGAAGCGCGACGCCGACCGTGACCGTTCGGCGGTCGCCGCGTCATCGGGGAGAAGACCTCGGACGATATCCGCCAGCTCATGCGCCTGGTGGTCGAGAGCGGCACCGGCAAGTCCGCCAACGTTCCGGCTACCTCGTCGGCGGCAAGACCGGCACGGCGCGACAAGCAGCTGGCAAGGGCTATCGCCGCCAACGCGCGCCTCGCCTCCTTCATCGCGGCCTTCCCGATGAACGCGCCCGCGCTACGCGATCCTGATCATGGTCGACGAGCCTAAGCCGAACGCGACCTCGCATGGCTATGCGACCGGCCGGCTGGGTCGCGGCGCCGGCAGTCGGCCGCGTCATCCAGCGCATGGCGCCCGCTGCTCGGCATCGACGCCGATCCGGACGACGCGCCGGAGGCGCAGAGCGCGCATCTCGTGCCGCGTAAGCGCGACGACGGAATAGGTCGTGCGGCTCAGGGACCTCATCGAAGGAGCAGACATCGACGTGCACGGACAGGCGACGCCAGGCGAGATCGAGATCCGCGGTTTGACGCGCCGACCTCGCGCCGCGTCGAGCCCGGCTACGCTGTTCGCGGCGCTCGCCGGGAACGCGCCGCCGACGGCCGCAGTTCATCGACGACCGCTGGCGCGCGGCGCCGCCGCCGTCCTCGTGCCGACCGGATGCGCCGCTGCCCACGCTGGCGCGGCCGCGTGCCGATCATCCGCGACGCCAACCCGCGCCGCCGGCTTGGCGCTGATCGCCGCCCGCTTCCACGGCGCGCAACCCAGCGTCATCGCCGCCGTCACGGGCACCCAGCGGCAAGACCTCGGCCGTCGACTTCACGCGCCAGCTCTGGACCCATCTCGGCTGCCGCGCCGCCAGCCTCGGGCACGCTCGGCGTCGTCACCACCGGCCTGCACCACCGACGGTGCGCTCACCACGCCCGATCCGGTCGAGCTGCATCGGCAGCTCGGCCGAGCTCGGCCGCGCGGCGGCACCGACCATCTGGCCATGGAGGCCTCCGAGCCACGGCCTCGACCAGTTCCGCCTCGACGGCGTGGTCGTGACGGCCGCCGCCTTCACCAACCTGAGCCGCGACCATCTCGACTATCACCTCGACCATGGAGGCCTCATCTCGCCGCCAAGCGCCGGCTGTTCGAGACGCTGCTGGTCGCCGGCGGCGCGGCCGTGCTCAACGCCGACGCGCCCGAGTTCGACCCTTATATGCGCTCGTGCAAGACAGCGCCGCCTGCGCGTGCTGGCCTATGGCCGCAAGGTGCGCCGAGATCCGCCTCGAGAGCGCCACGCCCGGCGCCACCGGCCAGCACCTGGTCATCAATCTGATGGGGCGCCAGGCACGAGATCGACTATCCGCTCGCCGGCCAGCTTCCAGGCCATGAACGGCCTGGCCGCCCTCGGCCTCGTCATCGGCGGCGGCGAGGAGCGCGAAGCCGCCGTCCGCGGCGCTGACGAAGCTCACGGGCGTGCGCGGCCGCCTCGAGCGCGTCGCGCGTCCATCCCGCCGGCGCACGTCCATCTATGTCGACTACGCCCACAAGCCGGACGCGCTTGGAGACCGTGCTGACGGCCCTGCGCCCGCACGCCAGCGGCAAGCTGGTCGTGGTGTTCGGCTGCGGCGGCGACCGCGATCGCGGCAAGCGGCCGCATGATGGGCGAGATCGCGGCGCGCCTGCGCCGACCGCGTCATCGTCACCGACGACAATCCGCGCAGCGAGGATCCTGCGCAGCATCCGCGCCGAGATCCTCGCCGCCAGCCCTGGGGCACGGAGATCGGCGACCGCGCCGAGGCGATCAACACCGCGATCGCCGAGCTTGCCGCCGGCGATCTGCTGGTCATCGCCGGCAAGGGCCATGAGACCTACCAGATCGTCGGCGACAGGACGCTGCCGTTCGATGATGCATCGGTCGCGCGCGCCGCTGTCGCGAAGCTGGCGCAGCGGCGCGGCGACGGAGGCACGCGCTGATGCCGCCCGCCGAAGCCCTGCCGGTGCTGTGGACGGCCGACGTGGCGGCGGCCGCGACCGACGGTCACGCCACGCGCGACTGGCGCGCGGTCGGCGTCTCCATCGACAGCCGCAGCGTGAAGCAGAACGAACTGTTCGTCGCCCTCAAGGGCCCCAATTTCGACGGCCACGACTTCGTCGCCGTCGCCCTCAAGGCCGGCGCCGCGGCGGCGCTGGTCCATCGCGTACCCGGCGGGCTCGCCGTCGATGCGCCCGCTGCTCGATCGTCGACGACAGCATGCGCGGGCTGGAGGCGCTCGGCCAGGCCGCGCGCCGACGCAGCAGCGCCACCTTCCTCGCCGTCACCGGCAGCGTCGGCAAGACCGGCACCAAGGAGATGCTGCGCCTGGCGCTTCGGCGCCAGCGGCGCCACCTATGCCAGCACCGGCAACCTCAACAACCAGTGGGGCGTGCCGCTGCGCTCTCGAACATGGCGCGCGACTGCGCCTACGCCGTGTTCGAGCTCGGCATGAACCACGCCGGCGAGATCGGCCCGCTGTCGCGCCAGGTGCGGCCGCAAGATCGCGATCATCACCACCGTGGAGCCGGCGCATCTCGAGTTCTTCGCCGTCGGTCGAGGCCATCGCCGACGCCAAGGCCGAGATCTTCGAAGGGCTCGACAGCGACGGCGTCGCCATCCTGAACCACGACAATCCGCACTACGAGCGGCTGGTGCAGGCGGCGGTCGCCCACGGCGTCGGCCTCGTCATCGGCTTCGGCCGCCATGCCGACGCCCGCGCGCGGCTCATGCAATGCACGCTGAGCGCGAGTGCCAGCCAGATCGAGGCCGAGATCCTCGGCGAGGCCGTCAGCTATCGCCTGCAGATGCCCGGCCTGCATTGGGCGCTGAACAGCCTGGCCGTGCTGGCGGCCGCCAAGAGCGCCGGCGTCGATCTCGCCGCCGGCCGCCGCGGCGCTGGCGCAGCTCCAGCCGCTCAAGGGTCGCGGCCAGCGCGTGAAGATCGCGGCGGCGGCGGCGGCACCTTCGAGCTCATCGACGAGAGCTACAACGCCAGCCCGGCCGCCATGCGCGCCGCCTTCCAGGTGCTGGCCCAGGCGCAGGCCGAGGTTCCGGCGGCCGCCGCATCGCCGTGCTCGGCGACATGCGCGAGCTCGGCGAGACCGCGCGCGCTGCTCCATGCCGACCTGGCGCCCGATCTCAAGTCGGCCCGCGTCGACCTCGTCTTCACCGCCGGGCCGCTCATGGAATGGCTGCACGCCTCGCTGCCGGAGACCGTGCGCGGCGTGCACGCGGCGGACTCGCAGGCGCTGATCCCCGCCGTCGTCGAGGCCGTGCGGGCCGGCGACGTCGTGCTGGTGAAGGGTTCGCTCGGCAGCCGCATGGCGCCGATCGTCGAGGCCCTGCGCGCGCTCGAAGGCCAGGCGCTGCCGCGCGCGGCCAACGGGAATTGAGGGCGCCATGCTGTTCAACCTCCTCGACCCCGCTGGCCGAAGAGTCCGGCCATCTTCAACCTGTTCCGCTACCTCACCTTCCGCAGCGGCGGCGCGGTCATGACCGCGCTCGCCATCAGCTTCGTTCATGGGCCCGCGCACCATCCGCTGGCTGAAGAAGAAGCAGCGCGAGGGCCAGCCGATCCGCCAGGACGGCCCGGAATCCCATCTCATCACCAAGCAGGGCACGCCCACCATGGGCGGCGTGCTGATCCTTCTGGCGCTGGCGCTGAGCACGCTGCTGTGGGCCGACCTGCGCAACGGCTATGTGTGGGTCGTGCTGTTCGTCACCGTCGGCTTCGGGCTGGTCGGCTTCTTCGACGATTTCCTGAAGCTCACGCGCCGCTCCAGCCGCGGCCTGTCCAGCCGCACGAAATTCCTGGCCCAGCTGCTGGTCGGCCTCGCCGCCAGCGTCGCGATCGCCTCATGTCACGCGCTCGGAGATCGCCACCAGCATCGCCCTGCCGCTTCATCAAGAACGTCCTGCTGGAGCTGACGGTGTGGGGCTTCGTGCCGCTGGTCGGTGTTCGTGATGACGGCGCTGGTCCAACGCCGTGAACCTCACCGACGGGCTCGACGGCCTCGCCATCGTGCCCGACGATGTTCGCGGCCGGCTGCTTCGCCTTCATCGCCTACCTCGTCGGCAACACGGTGTTCGCCGAGTACCTGCAGCTCCACTACGTCGCCGGCACCGGCGAGCTGGCGGTGTTCTGCGGCGCGCTGGTCGGCGCCGGCCTCGGCTTCCTCTGGTTCAACGCGCCCGCCGGCCATGGTGTTCATGGGCGACACCGGCTCGCTCTCGGTCGGCGGCGCTCTCGGCGCCATGGCGCGTGATCACCAAGCACGAGCTGGTGCTCGTCATCATCGGCGGCCTGTTCGTGCTGGAGACCGTCTCGGTCATCGTGCAGGTGGCGTCGTTCAAGCTCACGGGCAAGCGCGTCTTCCGCATGGCGCCGCTCCATCACCACTACGAGAAGAAGGGCTGGGCCGAGCCGACCATCGTCATCCGCTTCTGGATCATCGCCGCCATCCTGGCCCTCGCCGGCCTGGCGACGCTGAAGCTGCGGTGAGCGCCATGGCAGCAGCCGTCGACATCCGCATTCCCGCCATGGCCGGCCAGACCATCGCCGTCCTCGGCCTCGCCAGGTCCGGCCTGTCGTCGGCGCGCGCGCTGAAGGCGAGCGGCGCCAGCGTGTGGGCCTGGGACGACAATCCGAAATCGCGCGACGAGGCCGAAGGCCGCCGGCATCCCGCTCGTCGATCTCGCCGGCGCCGACTGGTCGAAGCCGGCGGCGCTCGTGCTCTCGCCCGGCATTCCCCACACGTTTCCCAAGCCGCACCCGGTGGCGGCACGCTCGCGACAGCGAGGCGTTGTCCCATTATCGGCGACATCGAACTGATGGCGCGTGCCGGACTCGGCGCGCGTTTCATCGGGATCACCGGGACCAATGGCAAGTCGACGACCACCGCGCTCATCGGCCACGTCCTGAGAGTCGGCCGGCATGCGCGCGGAGGTCGGCGGCAATCTCGGCACGCCTGCCCTCACGCTGGCGCCGCTTGGCGCCCGACGGCGCCTACGTCCTGGAGATGTCGTCCTACCAGCTCGAGCTGACGCACGACGCTGGCGTTCGACGTGGCGGTGCTCCTCAACATCACGCCCGATCACCTCGATCGCCACGGCGGCATGGACGGCTACGTCGCCGCCAAGACGCGCATCTTCCGAGTCCCAGCGCGTATCGCAGACCGCGCGTCATCGGCGTCGACGACGAGCATGGGCGCGCCATCCGCGCCCGCTTCGCCGCGGCCGGACAGCGGACGATCATCCCGATCTCCGCGGAGGGCCCGGTGGCCGGCGGCGTCTCGCCCATGACGGCTGGCTGCAGGACGATCGCGCCGACAAGACCGAGCGCGATGTTGCGATTGGCCGACGCCACCAGCCTCCTCGGCAAGCACAACTGGCAGAACGCCGCCGCCGCCTTCGCCGCCTGCGCGGCGATCGGCCTGGCGAAGTCGAAGATCGTCGCGGGCATTACCAGCTATCCCGGCCTCGCCCATCGCCAGGAGCTGATCGCGACCATCGGCGACGTCCGCTACATCAACGACAGCAAGGCGACCAACGCCGACGCCGCGGCCAAGGCGCTCGCCTGCTACCAGCCGATCTACTGGATCCTCGGCGGCACGCGCGAAGGAGACTGGCCTCGACGGTGCTCGAGCCCTTCTATCCGCGCATCGCTCCACGCCTTCCTCGATCGGCGAGGCGAGCGAGCGCTTCGCCGCCGCCGCTCGAGGGCCGCGTCGCCTGCACGAAGTGCGGCACGATCGCCGCCGCGCTCGCGGCCGCCCATCGCCGAAGCGCAGCGACGAGCGCAAGCCGGGCGCGGTCGTGCTGCTGTCGCCGGCCGCCGCCTCGTTCGACCAGTTCGCCGATTTCGAGGAGCGCGGCGAGGTCTTCCGCAGCTCGTGGAAGCGCTGTGCGTCGGGCCGATGCAGACCAATGGCGGCGCGGTCAGCCGGAGGATGCAATGACCTCCTTCGCCCGCACCGATACCAGCATCGTGTCCCGGTGGTGGTGGACAGTCGACCGCTGGATGCTGGCGGCGCTCGGCGTGCTCGTCTTCTGCGGCATCATCCTGGTGATGGCGGCCAGCCCGGCCGTGGCCGTGCGCATCAGGCTCGATCGCTTCTATCTCGGTGCGCCACCACCTGGTGCTGCTGCCGATCGCGGCTCGCCATCGTACTCGGCGTCTCCGCTGCTCAACCTGCGCAACCTGCGGCGGCTGGCCGTGATCGGCTTTGTGCATCGCGCTCGCCCTCACCGCGCATGACGCTGGTCGCCGGCAGCGAGATCAAGGGCGCCACGCCGCTGGATCAATCTCGGCGGCTTCTCGCTGCAGCCCTCGGAATTCCTCAAGCCCTGCTTCGCCGTCGTCGCGGCCTGGCTGTTCGCCGCAGCAGCACGGCCAGCGTGCCGTGCCCGGCAATCTGATCGCGATCGGCTCTCTACGCTCGTCGTCGTCGCGCTGCTGCCTGCTGCAGCCCGACCTCGGCATGACCTGCGGTGGTGAGCGCCACCTGGTTCGCCCAGTTCTTCCTCGCCGGCCTGCCGCTCCTGTGGGTCGTGGCGCTGGGTGCTGGCGGCGCTGGTCGGCGCTGGGCGGCGCCTACTTCGCCTTCGCCCATGTGCGCGAGCCGCGTCGACGGCTTCCTCGATCCCGCGGCCGGCGACAGCTATCAGGTCGACCGCTCGCTCGAGGCCTTCATGAATGGCGGCCTGCATCGGCCGCGGCCCCGGCGAAGGCACGGTGAAAGCCGGTGCTGCCGGACGCCCATTCGATTTCGTCTTCGCCGTCGCCGGCGAGGAGTTCGGCCTGCTGCTGTGCCTGCTGCTGGTCGGCGCTCTTCGCCTTCGTCGTGCTGCGCGGCTTCGCGCGGCTGCTGCACGAGCAACCTGTTCGTGCTGCTGGCGACCGCCGGCCTGCTCGATCGAGTTCGGCCTCGCAGGCCGTCATCAACATGGCCTCCGACCCTGCACCTGATGCCGACCAAGGGCATGACGCTGCCCTTCATCAGCTATGGCGGCTCGTCGCTGCTGGCGCTCGCGCTTCGCCATGGGCATGGTGCTGGCGCTGACGCGCCGCGCGCGCCGGCCATCGGAGACGCGAGCATGAGCGCCACGCGCGCTCGATTGTCGCTTGCCGCCGGCGGCACCGGCGGCCACATGTTCCCGGCCGAAGCGCTCGCCGGCGGTTGCTGTCGCGCGGCCACGCGCGTCGCCCTCATCACCGACCGCCGCGGCGGCGGCTTCGGCGAGCGACTGCCCGGCGGTCGGACGTCATCGCATCAGCGCCGGCGGCTGACCGGCACCGGCATCGTCGGCCGCGCGCAGGGCGTCGTGCAGCTCGGCGTCGGCTTCGTTCAGGCCGCGCGGCCTGATGGCGCCGCCTGCAGCCGCCGGCCGTCGTCGGCTTCGGCGGCTACGCCTCGGTGCCGACCGATGCTGGCCGCGGGCCTCGCCGGGCATTCCGACCGTGCTGCACGAGCAGAACGCCGTGCTCGGCCGCGCCAACCGGCTGCTGGCAAGCGCGCGCCGCCGCATCGCCACGTCCTTCGCCGAGCGTCGTCGGCATCGGCCGCCAGCGATCGCGCCGCGCTCACCGGCAATCCCGTGCGTCCGGCGATCGCGCCGCGCTCGCCGACCAGCCCTATCCGTCGCTGGCACCGGGCGAGCGCGATTCACATCCTGGTCGCTCGGGCGGCAGCCAGGGCGCCCGCGTCTTCAGCCGCCTGATCGCCGGAGGCGCATCGCGCTGCTGCCGGACGACGCTGCAGCGCCGGCTGCGCATCGCGCAGCAGGCGCGCGCCGAGGACCTCGAGGCGTCGCGCGCCATGCGCACGAGCTCCGCGCGACCGTCGAGCTGGCGCCAGCTTCTTCGGCGACATGCCGGAGCGGCTGCGCGCCGCCCATCTGGTGTCGCCGCGCCGGCGCCTCGACCGTGGCTGAGCTGACGGCGGCGGGACGGCCTGCGGTCCTGATCCCCTACCCCTACGCCACCGACGACCACCAGACGGCGAATGCCCGCGCGCTCGATACCGCCGGCGCCGCCTGGCTGATGCCGGAAGCGGCGACCACGCCGGCCATGCTGGCCGATCGCCTGGCCGCACTCGCCGCCGATCCCGAGCGTCTCGGCCGCGCGGCCGACGTCGCGCGCGCCGCTCGGCCGCCGCGACGCCGCGGCGCCGCCTGGCCGATCTCGTGATCTGCCGCTCATCCGCCGGCAACGGCGCCGAAGCAGGAAGCGCGGCATGATGACGCAGCTTCCCTTTCCGATCGGCGTCGTCCACTTCGTCGGCATCGGCGGCATCGGCATGAGCGGCATCGCCGAGATCATGCACAGCCTCGGCTACAAGGTGCAGCGGCAGCGACCAGGCCGACAGCGCCAACGTCAAGCGGCTGCGCGGCATCGGCATCCCGATCGAGATCGGCCACCGCGCCGAGAACCTCGGCCGATGCCGAGCGTCATCGTCGTCTCCTCGGCCGTGAAGCCCGACAATCCGGAAGTGGTCGCGGCGCGCAGCCGCGCTGATGCCGGTCGTGCGCCGCGCCGAGATGCTGGGCGAGCTGATGCGGCTGAAATGGTCGATCGCCATCGGCGGCACGCACGGCAAGACCACGACCACCACGCATGGTCGCCGCGCTGCTCGACGCCGGCGGCTGCGATCCGACCGTCGTCAATCGGCGGCATCATCAACGCCTACGGCACCAACGCGCGGCTCGGCACGGGCGACTGGATGGTGGTGGAGGCCGACGAGATCCGACGGCACCTTCCTGAAGCTGCCGGCGACGATCGCGCGTCGTCACCAACATGGATCCCGAGCATCTCGACCACTACGGCACGGTCGAGGCGATGAACCGGGCCTACGAGGATTTCGTCGAGAACATCCCGTTCTACGGCTTCGCCGTGCTCTGCATCGACCATCCGGTGGTGCAGGCGATGATCCGCGCGCATCTCCGACCGCCGCATCGTCACCTACGGCATGAGCCCGCAGGCCGACGTGCGCGCGGTCAACATCACTGTCGGCTCCACAGGCGCGACCTACGACGTCGTCATCGCCGACCGCCAGCACGACGCCAGCCGCACCCTCGCCGGCCTGCAGCTGCCGATGCTCGGCTGGCACAATGTGCAGAACTCGCTGGCCGCCATCGCCGTCGCCAACGAGATGGGCATCCACGACAACGTCGTGCGCCGCGGCGCTCGCCGGCTTCGGCGGCGTGAAGCGCCGCTTCACCCGCACCGGCGAGGCGAACGGCGTCACGGTCATCGACGACTACGGCCATCACCCCGTCGAGATCGCCGCCGTGCTGCAGCGCCGCCCGCGCCGCCGCCAAGGGCAAGGTGATCGCCGTCGTCCAGCCGCACCGCTACACGCGGCTCGCCAACCTGTTCGAAGAGTTCTGCACCTGCGCCAACAACGCCGACATCGTGATCGTCGCCGACGTCTATGCCGCCGGCGAGCCGCCGATCGAAGGCATCGACCGCGATTCGCTTCGCCGCCGGCCTGCAGACGCCACGGCCACCGCCACGTCCTGGCGCTGCCCGGAGCCGGGCGCGCTCGCCGGCATGATCGCCGAGCACGCCGAGCCCGGCGATCTCGTGGTCTGCCTGGGCGCCGGCAGCATCACCAACTGGGCGCACGCGCTGCCGGACGAGTTGGCGAAGATCTACGCCGAGAGGAAGTCGCAATGATGGCGGCGGCGATGCGACCTCAGCGTCTGATCGAGCGGCTCCCGCCGGTGCGCGGCCGCCTGACCGAGAATGCGGCGCTCGCGGGTATCACCTGGTTCCGCGTCGGCGGCCCGGCCGAGGTGATGTTCCGCCCGGCCGACCGCGACTGATCTCGTCGCGTTCCTGGCCAGCAAGCCGGCGGACGTTGCCGGTCACCGTCGATCGGCGTCGGCTCCAATCTGCTGGTGCGCGACGGCGGCGTGCCCGGCGTGGTCATCCGCCTGGGACGCGGCTTCGCCGAGGTCGCCATCGACGGCACGACCGTGCGCGCCGGCGCCGCGACGCTCGACCTCAATGTCGCGCTGCAGCGCGCGCGATGCCGGCGTCGCCGGCCTCGAATTCCTGTCGGGCATTCCCGGCACCATCGGCGGCGCCCTGCGCATGAACGGCGGCGCCTATGGCAAGGAGATGAAGGACGTGACCGTCGGCGCCGAGGCGCTCGACGCGACCGGTCGCGCTGCACCGTTTGAGCCTCGCCGAGCTTGGCTTCACCTATCGCCACTCGCGGCGTGGCCGGAGACTGGATCTTCCTGTCGGCGGAACTCGCGGGCGCCCGCCGATGCGCCGCAGGCATCGCCGCCCGCATGCGGAGATCCAGACCAAACGCGAAGACACCCAGCCGATCCGCACGCGCACCGGCGGGCACCTTCGCCAACCCAGGCGCCGGAGCGCAGGGGCGCCGGGCCTGGGAGCTGATCGATGCGCGCCGGCTGCCGCGGCCTCACGCGCGGCGGCGCCATCGTCTCGGGAAGCACTGCAACTTCCTCATCAACACCGGCAGCGCCACCGCCGCCGATCTCGAAGGGCCTGGGCGAGAGGTGCGCCGCCGCGGTGCACGAGCAGTTCGGCGTCGCGCTGGCGTGGGAGATCCGCCGCATCGGCGTCGCCCGCCGGCGCGTCGTGAAGGAGGACCTCGGCATGAAGCGCGTAGCAGTCCTCATGGGCGGGCCGTCGAGCGAGCGCGAGGTGTCGCTGGTGAGCGGCCGCGAATGCGCGCTGGGCCTGCGGCAGGCCGGCTACGACGTGCTACACGATCGATGTCACGCACGACGTCGTGGCCCGCTGCGCGCCCTGGATCCTCGTCCCGACGTCGTCTTCAACGCGCTCCACGGCCGCTTCGGCGAAGACGGTTGCGTGCAGGGCGTGCTCGAGTTCCTGAGCATGCCCTACACCCATTCCGGCCTGCTGGCCTCCGCCCTCGCCATGGACAAGCCGATGGCCAAGCGTCTGTTCGCCGCCGCCGGCCTGCGCTGCCCCGAGGGCAGTGGTCACGGACATTCGCAGCGCGGTCGAAGCGGCGACCCGTCGCCCGCCCCTATGTCGTGAAGCCCGCCGAACGAAGGCTCCAGCGTCGGCGTCCGCATCGTGCGCGACGGCGACAACCAGCCGGTGCGCGCCGCCGACTGGAAGTTCGGCCCGCGCGTCGTCGTCGAGCGCTTCGTGCCCGGCACGCGAACTCACCGTCGCCGTCATGGGCGATCGCGCGCTGGCGGTGACGGAGCTGCGCTCGCACGACGGCTTCTACGACTACGAAGCCAAGTACACCGAGGGCCGCACCGAGCCATCTGATTCCCGCGCCGATCCCGCAGCCGGTCTACGACGAGGCGCTGCGCATGGCGATCGCTGGCGCACGACACGCTCGGCTGCCGCGGCGTCAGCCGCTCCGACTTCCGCTACGACGACACGGCAGACGGCGGGCTCGAATCAGCTCTATCTGCTCGAAGTCGAATACGCAGCCCGGCATGACGCCGCTGTCGCTGGTGCCGGAGCAGGCCGCAGTACTGCGGCATCTCGTTTCCCGAGCTTCGTCGGTTGGATGGTGGAGAACGCGCGATGCGACGCCTGATCGCCGCGATCCGTTCGCTGGTGACGCGCTGCGCCCGCGCGCAAGGCGCGGCGCGCGCAATGCCGACGCGCCGCAGGCTCCTGGCCGCCGCGGCCGCCGCCTGCGCCGCGATCTGGCGGCAGCGTCGCCTGCGGCATTCGCGCTGCGCGGTGGCGCGGCGCCGCTGGCTCGGTCGTGCGACGGCTGGGTCGATCGCCAGGCTTGCGGCCTCGACCGCACCGTTCGTCGCGACCTCCGCCGAGCTCGGCTTCACGGTCGAGCGCAGGTGCTCGCTCGACGGCCGCAGCGAGACGACCTCCGTCGCAGGCTTCTCGCGGCCGTGGGCGTGCAGCTGGGCGAGCCGATCTTCACGCGTCGATCCCGTGGCGACGCGCGCGCGGCTGCTGACGCTGCCGCTGGGTGCGCGACGGCGACGATCGAGCGACGCCTGCCGGACACGCTTGTATGTCCGCATCACCGAGACCGTCGCCGCTGGCGCTCTGGCAGCAGCGGCAGCGGCTGCACCTGCTAGATCGCGACGGCGCGTCATCGCCGACGCGCCATATCGGCGCGCTTCGCCAACCTGCTGGTCGTCGTCGGCGCCGGACGCGCCGGAGAACGCCGGCGCTCTGCTGGACATGCTGGCGAGCCAGCCGGAGCTGCGCAAGCGCGTGACGGCCGCGATCCGCATCGGCGGCCGGCGCTGGAACCTGCACTCGACAACGGCATCGACGTCAAGCTGCCCGGAGAGAAACAGCCGCACGCAGCCTGGGCCGAGCTCGGCCCGGCTCGAGCGCGACTACGGGATCCTCGCGGCGCGACCTCACGGTCATCGATCTGCGCCTGCCCAACCAGCTCGCAGGTGCATCTGGCGCCGGCCGAGCTCGCGCGCGCGCAGGCGCAAGGGCAACGACACGTGAGCGACGGCAGCGGATGAAGAACGGAACGGGCAATGAAGCCGGCGGAGTCCAACTGGTCAACGGGTGGAGCAGGATGACGAAGGCGAGACATGTCCGCGCGGCGGCCTCATCGCCGGGCTCGATGTCGGCACCTCCAAGATGTGCTGCTTCATCGCGCGCGTCGGCGATGAGGGCCATCCGCAGGTCATCGGCATCGGCCACCAGATCTCCACGGCCTGCAAGAGCGGCGCCATCGTCGACATGGAGGCGGCCGAGCGCGCCGATCCTCACGACCGTGCACGCCGCCGAGCAGATGGCCGGCGAGACCATCCGCGACGTCGTCGTGAACGTCTCCGGCGGCCATCCGGCCTCGCAGACCATCGCCGTCGACGTCGACATCGCCGGCCACGAGGTCGGCGATGCCGACCTGCGCCGCGCGCTCGACCACGGCCAACGCATCGAACGGCGGCGACGACCGCCGCCTCATCCACTCGATCCCCGTCGGCTACACCATCGACGGCAGCCGCGGCATCCGCGATCCCCGCGGCATGTATGGCGAGCGCCTCGGCGTCGACATGCATGTGATCACCGCCGCCGCCGGGCCGGCTGCGCAACCTGCAGACCTGCGTCGAGCGCTGCCATCTCGACATCCAGCTCGCTGGTCGATCGCGCCCTACGCCGCCGGCCTGGCGACGCCTGGTCGAGGACGAGGTCGATCTCGGCGTCACCGTCATCGACATGGGCGGCGGCACCACCACCATCGCCGTCTTCTTCGACGGCCATGTGATCTACACCGACAGCATCCCGATCGGCGGCGGCACGTGACCAGCGACATCGCCCGCGGCCTGTCGACGCCGCTCGCCCATGCCGAGCGCATGAAGACCCTCTACGGCAACTGCATCCCCTCGCCGGCCGACGAGCGCGAGGTGATCAGCGTGCCGCAGGTCGGCGAGGAGGATCCGAGCAACGCCACGACGATCCCGAAATCGATCCTGGTCGGCATCATCCAGCCGCGCCTCGGAGGAGACCTTCGAGCTGGTGCGCGCGCGCCTCGAGCATGGCGGTCTCGACAAGATCGCCGGCCGCCGCGTCGTGCTGACCGGCGGCGCCAGCCAGCTCTCGGGCGTGCGCGAGCTGGCGGCCGCTGGTGCTGGACAAGCAGGTCCGCATGGGCCGGCCGCTGCGCATCGGCGGCCTCGCCGAGGCCACCGGCGGCCCGGCCTTCGCGACCGCGGCCGGCCTGCTGGCCTACGCCCCATCCGGTCGATGCCGAACTGCCGCGGCCCGGCCGCGCGATGCGCGAGGAGCCGAACGGCCTCATGGGCCGGATCGGCCACTGGCTCCGTGAGAATTTCTGAAACCCGATTTCCGAGCGGCCGAGGCCGTCCCGGCGATCATCCTGCCGGCGCTTGCCGGCGCAACAAAGGCGACGTGCTGAATTGGAGGTCTAAATGCTGAATCTATCGATGCCCAAGAGCCAACAATACGAAATCAAGCCGCGGATCACCGTAGTCGGGGTCGGCGGCGCTGGGAAACGCCGTCAACAACATGATCCGCTCGAATCTGGAGGGCGTCGAGTTCATCGTCTCCAACACCGATGCCCAGGCGCTGGCGCAGTCGATCTGCGACCGCCGCCTGCAGCTCGGCATCAACGTCACGCAAGGCCTCGGCGCCGGGTCGCGCCCCGACGTCGGCCGCCAGGCCGCCGAGGAGGCGCATGGACCAGCTCATGGCCGAGCTCGACGGCTCCAACATGGTGTTCATCACCGCCGGCATGGGCGGCGGCACCGGCACGGGCGCGGCGCCGGTCATCGCCGCGCCGCCCGCGAGCACGGCATCCTGACGGTCGGCGTGGTCACCAAGCCCTTCCACTTCGAGGGCACCCACCGCATGAAGATCGCCGAGAGCGGCATCAACGAGCTGCAGCAGTTCGTCGACACCCTGATCATCATCCCGAACCAGAACCTGTTCCGCGTCGCCAACGAGAAGACGACCTTCGCCGACGCCTTCGCCATGGCCGACCAGGTGCTGCATTCGGGCGTGCGCGGCGTCACCGATCTGATGGTGATGCCCGGCCTCATCAACCTCGACTTCGCGGACATCCGCGCCGGTCATGAGCGAGATGGGCAAGGCGATGATGGGCACCGGCGAGGCCGAGGGCGAGAACCGCGCCATCGCCGCCGCCGAGGCCGCGATCTCGAACCCGCTGCTCGACGACGTCTCCATGAAGGGCGCGCGCGGCGTCCTCATCAACATCACCGGCGGCCTCGACATGACGCTGTTCGAGGTCGACGAGGCGGCCAACCGCATCCGCGACGAGGTCGATCCCGAGGCCAACATCATCTTCGGCTCGACCTTCGACAAGCTGCTCGACGGCACGGTCCGCATCTCCGTCGTCGCCACCGGCATCGACGCCGAGGCGGTGACTATGCCGCGGCCGGCCCTCACCTCGTCGCCGAGGGCGGCCGCGTCATGAAGCGCGCCGGCCAGCGCACCGACTGGAAGCGACCGACGCAGCAGCAGGTGCCCGCCTACGCCGGCATGACCCGCATCCGCGACGAAGCGCGTGCCGAGAGATCGTCGCCCAGCAGGCGGCGCCGCGCCATGGCGGCCCATGCCTACCAGCAGGCGCCGCTGCAGGCCGCCGTCGGCGGCGGCTATGATCGCGCCCGCCGCATGCCCGCCCCGCAGCCGGCGCCGGCCATGCGCGTCGACACCGCTCCGTTGGCGCGGGCGAGCATGGCGGGCTGCGGGAGCGGCCGACGCCGCGCGTCGAGCCGCGGCCGCTGCCGCCGGCGAGCGAGCTGCCGCTCCCGGCCGCGCCGGCCTACGAGCCGCCGGCCGCCAGAGCCGGCGCGCGCCGAGCACGGTCTATGCCGAGCCGCCGCGGGCCGAACCGCCCGCCGTGGAGCCGCAGTACCAGGCGGCGCCGGAGCCGGCCCCGCAACCCGTCGCGGAGAAGCGGCGCGGACCCGGCATCTTCACCCGCGCCGCCAACAAGGCCCTCGACCTCGCGCGCCAGACCAGTGCCGACCTGCGGGAAGCGACGCCGTCGGCCATGATGACGCGGATCGCCCAGCCCGAACCGGTCATGCGCGCTCCGGCATCGCAACCGGCGGCGCCCGCACCCCAGCCGGCCGTGCAGACCCGTCTCGCCCTCGATCCGACCGACCGTCTCACGGCCCGGCCGAGCGAGGAGGACATGCTGGACATCCCGGCCTTCCTGCGTCGGCAAGCGAACTAGCATCGCCTGCACGTCGCCTCCAATCGACTGGGCGGCCGCTCGCGCGGCCGCCCTTTGCTGCTTGGCCTGCCCTACATCAACGAACGATTCACCATCCCTAAACCTCTCTTACCTAGGGTAGCCGCCGGCATCTCCTTGGATCGGCAGCCTCCATGCGTCCGCCCTCGCGCTCGAAATCCGCGGCCTGGTCAAGCGCTTCGATCGCCCGGCCGTCGATGGCCTCGGACCTCGCCGTCCGCGCCGGCGAGTTCTATACGCTGCTCGGCCCGAACGGCGCCGGCAAGACCACGACCCTGCGCATGGTGACCGGCCTGCTGCAGCCCGACGCCGGCACGATCTCGGTGCTCGGCATCGATGCGCTCGCCGATCCGGTCGCGGCCAAGCGGATCATGGCCTGGCTCTCCGACGAGCCGATGATCTACGACAAGCTGACGCCCGTTCGAATATCTCGAGTTCGTCGCCGGGCTCTGGGGCGTCGACTCCGCCCTCGCCGAGGCGCGCGCACGCGAGCTCATCGACTGGCTCGGCCTCGGCGCCGCATGCGCATGAGCGCTGCGAAGGGTTCTCCCAAGGGCATGCGCCAGAAGGTGGCGCTCGCCGGCGCGCTGGTGCACGACCCGAAGCTCATCATTCTCGACGAGCCGCTCACCGGCCTCGACGCCGGCTCCGCGCGCGCAGGTCAAGACCGTGCTGCGCGAGCGCGTGCGCGCCGGCGGCACGGTGATCATGACCACGCACATCCTCGAAGTCGCCGAGCGCATGGCCGACCGCATCGGCGTGATCGCCGCGCGGCCGCCTGATCGCCGAGGGCACGCTCGACGACCTGCGCCGCCAGACCGGCAAGAGGCGGCACCAGCCTCGAAGACACCTTCCTCACCCTCGTCGGCCCGGGAGACCGTCGCCGCGTGAGCAGCGCCGGCACGCTCGCCTGGTTCGCGCAGCCACGAGCTGCCGCCTCGCCTGGCGCGACTGGCTGTCGATGATGACCGCCGGCCGGCGCCGCCGCGCGCGCACGGTGGCGATCGCCATCGCCGTCGTTCGTCGCCTGTCATGCACGTCGTCGCCCTTGGCATGGTCGGCGCGCTACGCCGCCGTGCCCGCCGATCCCGACAAGGCGACGCTGGTGGTTGTCACCGGCAGCGCCCTGCTCTGCCTGGTCGCTGATGCTGTCGCAGGCGCATGGAGTCGGTGACGCGCGCCTTCTACGCGCGCGCCGACCTCGACCTCATCCTGTCCTCGCCGGTCGTCGCGCGCGCAGCTCTTCTCGCGTGCGCATCGCGGCCATGGCGTTGTCGACCGTCGCGATGGCGGCGCTGGTGGCCGCGCCGCTTCATCAACGTCCTGGTCGCTGCGCGGCGGCGCGCGCTGGCTCGGCGCCTACGGCGTCGTCGCCGCGATGGGCCTGACGGCCACGGCGCTGGCGGTCGCGCTCACCATCGCGCTCTTCCGACCTGATCGGCCCGAAGCGCACGCGGCTGGTCGGCGCAGATCGTCGCCGCCGTGATCGGCGCGATCTTCGTCATCGGCCTGCAGGTCGGCGCGATCCTCTCCTACGGCACGCTGTCGCGCATCGCGCTTCCTGCAATCCGGACACGATCGGTGGCGCTGGCGCCCGCCGTCGACAGCGCCGTCTGGTGGCCGGCCCGCGCCATCCTCGGCGACATCGCCGGCGCTGGTCGTCGTGCTCGGCGCGGCTTCATCGCTGCTCGGCCGCGCCGATCCTGTTCTTCGCGCCGCGCTTCGCCGACCACGCCGATCGCCGCCGCCAGCGTCTCGCAGCGCGACGCGCGCCGGCGCCGCGGCACTGGCGCGCTTCCGCCGCGCCGTCCCGACGGCCGCGCTGCGCCGCAAGGAATGGGCGCTGCTGCGGCGCGATCCCTGGCTGCTCTCGCAGACGCTGATGCAGATGTCTCTACCTGCTGCCGCCGGCGCTGCTGCTGTGGCGCAAGCTTCGGCGGCGGCGCCGGCGCGCTCGTGCTGCTGGTCGCCGGTGCTGATCATGGCGGCCGGACAGCTCGCCGGCGGCCTCGCCTGGCTCGCCATCTCCGGCGAGGACGCGCCCGACCTCGTCGCCACCGCGCCGGTCTCTGCCCGCTGCGATCGTGCGCGCGAAGATCGAGGCGGTGATCGGCGGCATCGCCCTGGTCTTCGCGCCGTTCGTCGTCGCGCGCTGGCGTTCGCTCTCGCCGTTCGCGCGCGATCGGTGGCGGCGGTCGGCATCGTCGCCGCCGCGGCGTCCGCCACCGCGATCCAGCTCTGGTTCCGCACCCAGGCCAAGCGCAGGCCATTTCCGCCGCCGCCAGACCTCGTCGCGCATCGCGACCTTCGCGGAGGCCTTCTCTTCCGATCGGGTGGGCCGCCACCGGCGCCCTCAGCCGCGCCGGCACCTGGCTCACTGCGCCGCCGTTGTCCGGGCATCAGCCTGACGATGTGTCATCCTGGTCGGCGTCCGCCTCTTCATCAGTCCCGCGCACAAGATCCTACGGCCGGCGGCGCGCGACTGGTCGGTGAGTCGCGCATTGCCACACGCGACATGTGAGCGTTCGCTCCGGCGCCGAGACCGGCGACCAGGGCGCCCATGCCGATGACCAGGAACAGGCCGGCGAGGGCGGACCAGCTGCCGGTCCAGCTGTGCAGGACGCCGACGAGCAGCGGCCCTGCCGCCGCCAGGCAATAGTCGACGCCTTGGGCCATGCTCGAGAGCTGGCCGGCGGTCCGTGCGTCGGCCGAGCGCAGGACGATCAGGGTCAGCGCCAGCGCGAAGGACGCGCCCTGACCGAGGCCGAGGATCACGGCCCAGGAGCAGCGCTCCCGACAGCGGAGCGAGGACGCAGCCGAGCAGCCCCGCCATGTTCAGCATCATGCAGATGACCACGGCCGGCCGCTGATCGCGACCGCGCGTCGCGAGAACGGGCGTCACCAATGCGGCGACGACCTGGCCGATGATGGAGACCGAGACCAGGGCGCCGGCGCTGACGTCGCTCGATGCCGCGGTCGCGCAGCGATCGGCGCGAGCCAGCCGAAGACGCAGTAGGCCAGCGCGGACTGCAGGCCCATGAACAGCGTCACTTGCCAGGCCAGCGCATTGGTCCAGATACCCCGCAGAGCGACGCGCGACCCCAGGCTTCGCTTCCGGCGCCCCTGTCAGGCGCGGCATCCATACGACCATCGCCAGCAACACCGGAACGGCCCAGACGGCGAGCGCCGAAGACCAGGAGCCGTCCATCAGCTTGCTAAGCGGCACCGTCAGGCCGGAGGCGAGGGCGGCGCCGGCCGATGGCGCCATCGTCAGACCCCGTCATCAGAGCCGACGAGCCGGAGAAGTCCTTCTTGATCAAGACCGGCAGCAGCACATTGACGACTCCCGATGGCGATGCCGATCAGTCCGGAGCCGATCAGCAAAGCGGCAATCGTGCCGAGGCCGCGCACGAGCAGGCCGACCGCCAGCACGGCGAGGAACAGGAACACGACCCGCTCGCTGCGCATCCAACGGCCGATGACCGGCGCAAACGGTCCGAAGAGGCCAAGACACAATACCGGAGCGGTCGTCAGCAGCCCGGCGCCGGCCGCGGACGACCCGGTGTCCCGCATGATCTCCGGCAGCACCGGAGCCACGCTCGAGGCATGCTGCGGGCGCAGGTTGAATGCGACCAGGATCAGGCTGACGACGAGAAGCGCACGACCGCGCATGAACGTTGCTCCGCGCGACGACGTGACCGCACGCCCAGCCGCCCCAGGCTCGACCGCCTCTGAATGGGCCGTCCAGGAACGCGCGCCGACAGTGTCGCGATACGCGCTCCCCGGCAAGGGTGTTTCCGCGCGGCGCGACGCGGGCGCGCAACTTCGCAATCGCGATCAATCCGCCATCGCGTAGATTGCAGGTCCCTGGAGGAGCCATGACCAAGCCGCTCACCGTCCTCGACTACAGCCGCCGCATCGAGCGCGTCATCCGCCCTACATCGGCGAGCACCTCCACGATCTGCTCGATCTCGACCGACTGGCCGCGGTGGCCTGCTTCTCGCCGTTCCATTTCCATCGCATCTACCGCGCCATGACCGGCGAGACCGCCGCCGACACGCTGCGCCGCCTGCGCCTCGCACCACGCCGCCGGCTGAGCTCGTGCAGGGCCAGGCGCCTATCGCCGCCCTCGCGCGCCAGGCCGGCTACCGCAGCATCGCCGCCTTCACCCGCGCCTTCGGCGCGAGCTACGGCATCTCGCCCTCGGCCTATCGTCGCGCCGGACGCCTGGTGCCGCCCTCGCCCGCCGCCACCGAGACGGAGAACCGCCATGTATGACGTCAGCGTCCGCGAACTGCAGCCGGCCCGCCTCGCCGCCTTGCGCCATGCCGGTTCCTACCTGGAAATCGGCCCTACCTTCGAACGGCTGTTCGCCTGGGCCATCGGCCGCGGACTCATGGGTCCCGCAGACCCGGGCGATCGGCGTCTACTACGACGATCCCGACGGCGTGGCCGCCAGGATCTGCGCTCCGATGCCGGCCTGGTCATCGGCCCCGAGGTCCCCGTCGATGGCGACCTCCGCATCGTCGAGGTTCCCGGCGGCCGCCATGCGGTGCTGCACCACCGCGGCCCCTACGCCGAGCTGAACAAGGCCTATCGCTGGCTCTACCGGGAGTGGCTGCCGAGGAGCGGCGAGCAATGCGCCGACCGCCCCATCTTCGAAGAGTACCTCAACAACCCGCGCATCCTCCCGCCCGAGCAGTGGCTGACCGACATCTGCCTGCCGCTGGCGAGAGCGCTGAGCAAGACTCCGGGAAACCTCCCGCGGCCGGCGCTTTTCAACTTCGGCCCGCAAAGTGTGATCTGGCTCACATTCGCTCGGGCGAAGTCCATTATTCTTGTCCAGCGCCCGAAGTCTTTCTGAATATTTGCAGAAAGCGGCGACCAACAAAAATTTTCTCACATCACATTGAGGAGAATACGCATGGCTGCGACACCACAGGCATCGCCTGAAGCTCATCGCATCTGCAATCTGGTGAGCTCGCGCAACACCGAGAACGACTGGCTTTTCGAGCATGCCACGGCGGCCAATGCCATTGCCGCCCCGCCCGCGGCACTGCCGGCCAGCGTGGACCTCCGCGCTCCCTGGTGGGACATTCGGCAACCAGGAATCGACAGGCTCGTGTGTCGGCTGGGGGGTCGACCGACGGCGTCGCTCGCTATCATTTCGTCAAGGCCGGCAGGCTGCCTCAGAATGGCAAGCTGTCGCCGCGCTACACCTGGATGGCCTCGAAGGAGACCGACGCATTCACCAGTCGGCCGGAGACCTTCATTGAAGGGGCCGGCACCAGCCTGAAGGCCGCCGTGGACATCCTACGCAAATACGGCACCGTGCCGGAGGCCCTGCTCCCATTCCACATCGAGACCAACATGTTCTTGGGGACGAGAACGCCTTCTTCGCCACGGCGGCGACGCGCCGCATCGCCGCCTATTTCAACCTCTCTCTTCAAGAACCTGCCGAATTGGCGCGCCTGGCTCCGCCGCCCACGGCCCGATCCTGGTCGGGCTCAGCGTGGACGCGACGTGGGGACCACGCGACGGCAACCCATGGCAACCTGGATGTCTTCCAGCCCAACACCGTCCGCGGCGGCCACGCCGTCGTCGTGCGTCGGTTACACGTCCGACCGTCGTTTCATCCTTCGCAACAGCTGGGGCACGAGCTGGGAGACCATGGCTTCGGCTACGCCAGCGAGGCTTATATCAATGCCGCATTCTTCGATGAGAGCTATGGTGTGACGATCTGAACCAAGTCGCGCGACAGGATAAGCGAGGGGATGGAGCATCCTTTCTGTCCCCGCGCGATTGACCGCGCCGGCGAGTGCATGGCTCATGCATCCGCCGGCGCGGTTCCCTGTCCCGCCTTTCGAAAAGGCCGTCAAAGCGATGCAGTTGCTGGTCGAAGCCGACGATGGCCGAACGGTCGATGTCCGCCAGGGCGAGACGGTTCCGGGTAACCCCTGCAGGAGAACGCGACCACGGGCTATCGCTGGGCGATCGATCGCGTCGATGAGGAATTCATCGCCGCGCTCGCCACGGAGCCTCGCTACACGTCGAGCACCATCGGCTCCGGCGGCGAGGTCGCGTTCGTCTTCCAGGGCAAGAAACCCGGCACCGGAGAGATCGTGCTGAAGCACTGGCGCGCATTGGGAAGGCGACTCTTCGGTCACCACCCGCTATCGCATCCGGCTCCACGTGCAGCCGTAGCCGAGCGTCAGGGCAGCGGCCCGAAGACCGCCGACCTCTTCACGCCTTCGCCGCAGCCTTGCGCAGCCGCCCGCCCTCGAGGTCCGGCAGGAACACCGTCAGCAGCCCGAGTGCCGGCAGGAAGGCGCAGACCTGATAGACGAAGCCGATGCTCGTATGGTCGGCCAGCTCGCCCAGAGCGGCGGCGCCGATGCCGCCCATGCCGAAGGCGAAGCCGAAGAACATGCCGGCGACCATGCCCGACTCGTCCCGGCATCAGCTCCTGCGCATAGACCAGGATCGCCGCGAAGGCCGAGGACAGGATCGAGGCGCGATCACGATGCTCAGCACTTCCGTCCAGAACAGGTTGGCGTGCGGCAGCAGCAGCGTGAACGGCAGCACGCCGAGGATCGAGAACCAGATCACGTATTTCCGCCCGATGCGGTCGCCGATCGGCCCGCCGGCGACCGTGCCCACGGCATAGGCGCCGAGGAACACGAAGAGATGGATCTGCGCGCTCTGCACCGACACGCCGAACGTATCCATCAGATAGAAGGTGTAGTAGTTCGTCAGGCTCGCGACGTAGAAATACTTCGAGAAGATCAGCACGATCAGCACCGCGAGCGCTGCGCCACCCGGCGGCGCGACAGCTCCGGGTGATGCCCGACTGGCGACCGCGCGCGCGGCGCGGCCGCGCCATGCCGCTCCTGCGTACCAGCGCCCGACATTCGCAGAGCACGACGATCCCGAGCAGCGCCGCGAGCGAGAACCAGGCCACGCTCCCCTGCCCGCGCGGCAGCACGATGAAGGCCGCCAGCAGCGGCCCGGTCGCCGAGCCGATATTGCCGCCGACCTGGAACAGCGACTGCGCCAGCCCGTGCCGCCCGCCCGAGGCGATGCCGCGCGACGCGCGACGACTCCGGATGGAACACCGACGAGCCCATGCCGACCAGCGCCGCCGCCAGCAGCAGCACCGGGAAGCTGGAGGCGCTCGCCAGCAGCAGCAGGCCGGTCAGCGTGAAGCCCATGCCGACCGCGCAGCGAGATACGGCTGCGGCCGCGCGGTCCGTGTAGAGCGCCGACCACCGGCTGCAGCAGCGACGCCGTCACCTGGAACGCCAGCGTCACCAGCCCGATCTGGCCGAAATCGAGGTTGAGCGACGTCTTCAGCATCGGATAGATCGCCGGCAGCAGCGACTGCATCATGTCGTTCAGCATGTGGCAGAAGCTGAGCGCCGCGATCACCGCCAGCACCGTGCCGCCCGCCGCCGTCCGCTGCCCCGCCGTCGTCTCGCTCACCCGATCGCTCCAGATCCAAATTGCCGCACCCGGCACGGCGCGTCGCAAAGCTGAGGATTCAGCGCCGCGGCAGACCCTCGCAGATCGCCGTTTCCTTGTCACCAAACGAAACCGCATAGCTGCCAACGCCCGGCATCGCGGTCGCTGGATTCGTTAACGGCGGAGTTCCTTAGCACCCTAACAAAATTAAGCAGCGCTCGCCCCTGTTCGGGGTCAGGCCGCACGCGCTATGATCCGGCGCCGACCGCGACCGTCTTGTCTCGTTGCCCGATCCGCCCCGACGGAGGCAGAAGAACCGGCATGGCAGACAGCAGGCTTGCCTCCCTGACAAGAGCCTCCGCGCGCCTCACGGCCGCGCCGACGCTGGCGGAAGCGATTGCCATCGCTGCCGAGGAAGCCCGCGCGATCATCGGCGCGCATCAGTCCGCCATCCACCTCTCGGTCGACGGCCAGGCCGGTCAGGCGCTCCACCACGTCTCGCTCTCGGACAAATACGCCGGTTGGCGGGATCGCGACCCCGCAGCCACCCACGCGCGCCTCCGTCGTCTCCTGCCGAACGGCAACGGCCCGCTGCGGTTGACGCAGGCTCAACTCGAGAAGCACCCGCATTGGGCGGGCGCCGGCGGCACGGTCGATGACGGCCCGCCCCTGCGCGGCTGCCTCGCCGCTCCGCTCGGCAACTCCGGCCGCGAGCCCGCCGGGTTGATCTACCTGTCCGACAAGTCGAAGGGTAATTTTACCGCGGAAGATGCGCTTGTCCTGGCGCAGCTCGCCGATCTCGCCTCCCTCGCCGTCCGCAACTTCCATCTGCGGGAGGCGGTCGGCAGCGCAGCGGCCGGCGCGGCGCGACCGCCCGCCGGGATCGAAGAAGAGGCGAGCTTCCGCTACCTGTTCGACAAGAACCCGACGCCGATGTGGGTCTACGACCTCGGCTCGCTCGCCTTTCTCGAAGTCAACCAGGCCGCGCTCCAGCACTACGGCTACAGCCGCGCCGAGTTCCTGGCCATGCGCATCACCGATATCCGTCCGACCGAGGACGTGCCGCGGCTGATGGACCTGATCGCCGATCGCGCGCCCGGCCTGCGCTACTGTCGGCACCTGGCGCCATCGCCTGAAGGCCGGAACCATCATCGATGTCGATATCAGTTCGGCCACCATCGAGTTCGGCGGCCGTCCCGCCGTTCTCGTCGTCGCCCACGACATCACGCGGCAGGTGCGGACCGAGGCCACCCTGCGCGCCACCGAGACGCGCTTCGAGGCGATCGTGCAGAACGCCCCCTTCGTCACATATATCAAGGACACCGGAGGCCGCTACTCTCTTCTACAACCGCGAGGTCCAAGCGCGTCTTCCACATCAGCGGCGACGAGTTCATCGGCAAGACCATCCACGACGTCATCCGAATGCCGCCGACGCCGCGATCGTCGACGCGCTCGACCGCCAAGTCGTCGAGACCGGCGAGCATGTGGTGACCGAGCTGCTCATGCCCGAGACCACGGAGTTGGAGTGGGCCGTCATCGTCAAGTTCCCGATCCGCGACGAGACCGGCCGCATCGTCGGCATCGGCGGCTTCGACATCGACACCACCAAGCAGAAACGCATCGAGCGCGCCCTCGAGCAGAGCGAGGCGCAGCGACAGGCGAGCGAGCGGCGCTTCGCGCGCATTGTGGATCTGGTGCAGGAGGCGATCTGGATTCACGTCGGCGGCACGATCCTGTTCGCCAACCCGGCCGCTGCCAGGCTGTTCGGCGCCCCCGCGGCGGAGGCCTGATCGGCCGGTCGATATTCTCCCTTCTGCACCCCGAGGACCGCGAACGCGCATCCGAGCGCACGCGCGCTGCCACGGCGACGCGCACGGCCGTCCCGCTGCGGGAGATGCGCGTGATAGGGCTGGACGGGCAGACCAGGCTCGCCGAACTGCAGGCCGTGCCGTTCGAGGAACACGGCCGCCTTCACATCATCTCGTCCGGCCGCGACGTGACCGCGCAGCGCGAGGCGGAGGCGCGACTGCACCAGGTCCAGAAGATGGATGCGGTCGGGCAGCTCACCGGCGGCATCGCCCACGACTTCAACAATCTGCTCACGGTCATCATCGGCAATCTCGATCTCGAGCCGGAGCCGCCTGCCCGCCGAGTTCCGGCCTGGCGATCGAACAGGCGCTGCGGGCGGCAGAGCGCGGCGCGGCCTCACGCATCGGCTGCTGGCCTTCTCGCGCCGGCAGACGCTTGATCGCCGCGAAGCTCGATCTCAACCGACCTCGCGGCCGACATGGAGGACCTGCTGCGCCGCACGCTCGGCGAGCATATCGAGATCGAGATGAAGCTGCCGGCGGGGCTGTGGCCGGCCCTGGCCGATACGCGGCCAGGTCGAGAACGCCCTGCTCAACCTGGCGATCAACGCCCGCGACGCCATGCCCGCCGGCGGCAAGCTCACGATCGAGACAGCCAACGTGCATCTCGACGACGACTATGGCGCGCACAACGCCGACGTGACGCGCGGGCGACTACGTCGATGCTGGCCGTCACCGACACCGGCGACGGCATGCCGCCGGACGTGCTCGAGCGCGCGTTCGAGCCGTTCTTCACGACCAAGGGCGTCGGCAAGGGCACCGGGCTCGGCCTCAGCATGATCTACGGCTTCGCCAAGCAGTCGCGCGGCCACGTGAAGATCTATAGCGAGGTCGACCATGGCACGACCGTGCGACCTGTACCTGCCGCGCCTGTCGGCCGGCATCGCGCCCGCCGAAGCCGCTCGCCGCTCCTTCCCAGCATCCGCGCGGCGGCGAGACGATCTGCTGGTGGTGGAAGACGACGTCCAGGTGCGCGCCTTCGTCCGCGGCAGCTTGCGCGACCTCGGCTATCGCGTCATCGAGGCCGTCGACGGTCCGACAGCGCAGAAGATCCTCGGAAGCGACGCGCCCATCGATCTGCTGTTCACCGACGTGGTCATGCCCGGCGGCATGACCGAGCGCCAGACCTCGCGGAGGCCGCCAGCGCGACAGCGGCCGGCCCTGAAGACCCTCTTCACATCCGGCTACACCGGAAGACTCCGTCCAGCGCCTCGGCCAGATGGACCCCGGCGTCCGCCTGCTCTCCAAGCCCCTACCGCCGCCACGATCTGGCCCTGCGGATCCGCGAAGCGCTGGACGGCTAGAGCGCAACGACCCGCGAGTCGCGTGGTGCGAGAGTACGCCCCGCACCGAGAATTCGATCCCGCTGTCGGCTGGCAGCGACATCGGGTGCCCTGTCGATCACAAGGAGCGAGCTCTTCCCGCCGACTGTGGAATCCGCTCGCGAGATATCTGTCCGGTTCGACCAGGAGCGACAGCCCCGCGCCGACGTTGAAGCCCGGGCGTAGGCGCCTACGTCACCAGCTGACGTTCATCTTCGTTCTCACCCCGGACGCTATTGTTGAATCGCCACGCTGTGCGACCAGTTCGGTGTCGCCGGGGCTGCTGCCCGGTCCTATGCGGTCCCGGGCCGGCTGGTTGGGTTGAGCGCTTTGAAGACGAACGCCGCCGCGGCTCCTCCCAGCAGTTCCGCAACGATGTAGAGCCACAAGTTGGACCACGGGAGCAGGCCCCGGATCGAGGCGCCGATGGCGACGGCCGGGTTGAAGGCCGCTCCCGACACCTGGCCGACGGCGAATGCGCCAGCCAGGACCGTGAAGCCGATAGCGAGACCGAAGTAGGAATTCCCGTCTGTTGCGTCGGCCGTGGCCACGTTCAACACGACGTACACCAGCGCAAACGTGAAAAGGAACTCGGCCAGAAACGCCCCAAATACGGGGGCAAGGAATGGACTCACCGGCGCGCCCCGAAGGGCGAAGCCGACGATCCAGGCCGCACCGGCGGCACCGAGCAGTTGCGCGCCCCAGTATGGCAGCACGTCCGAGGCAGGACACCGCCCCCGCAGGAACACCCCGAGCGTGACTGCCGGGTTGTAATGGGCGCCCGAGATGTGGCCGCCCGCGTAGATCATCGCCATCAGCACGGCCCCTATGGCCAGCGGAGCAATCACGCCCGGAGCCGCTGCGAGCCCGGTGCAGCCGATTGTCAACACGAGAAAGAACGTCCCGATGAATTCCACGGCGTACCGGCGCATGGCGCGTCCTTTCGTCCTGATTGTCGGACCTCTTCCGAGGCCAACTTCAACGAGTGAAGCGTTCCCATCACCGCACGACATAGTCTGCCCCCCTCGGACGCGGGCAGCCCAGTCACTCCCAGGAGCCCGCCGCCGCAGCGCAGGTGCGCGATTGACCGCGCACAAATCGTAGAAGAAATGATGCGTGAGTGCCATTGGACGCTTGGTCCAATATCATCCGGAGCCGTGGCTTCGCCAAATCCGGCCGCAGCAGACCGCCGTGATACGCCTATCTCATCGCCATTCGACCGCGTCAGCGCTCGCGCTTAGCCACCTCGTCGATCTCCCGCAGCGTCTGCAGGCATTGGCGGATGAAGCCGTTGATGCGGCGGCGCTCGGCGATCGCCGCGCTGGCTGAAGAAGCCGTGCCGGCGCGCGTTCTGGCTGCGCCTTCGGTGGCCCGATGCCGCGGGCGCCGCCGTGCTGGAAGCAGCGGCGCTTCCCGTATGCCGGCGGCGGCTGGACAGCGCCCGCCCTGGCGCAGCCGGCGCCGCAGCGTTCCGCCTCGGACCCGGACCCGAGGCCATCCAGGCAACGCAGAATGCTTTTGAACATTTCATGAACATAGTGTAGTTCTATATAAAGCTGTCAACGCGAATCATTCGCAGCCCTTGGCTGCCGATGCCTATCATCCAAACATCCGATCAGCGCTCGATCTCCACGCGGACCGTGCGGTGCCGCCGGCGAATGCGCTGCGCCTCATCCAGACCTGCCTTACGCGTTTTACGATAGCTTTATTCCGCGAGTTTTCAGCGCTGACCCTCCCTCCCCTGCGACTCACCCATCGCGGTCGGCCCGGCCGCGCTTGAGCGGTCGGGGTGCGACGCCTATAGTCCGGGCCGTCACCAGGGGACAACGCACGAGATGACGATCGCGAGCCTGAGCGCCGGCCGTTTCCTTCGTCTTGCCGCGGCCTGCGCCGCCGCTCTTCCTGCTGGCCGGCTGCGACACGCTGAATGGCCTGTTCGGCCCCAGCGCAGAGCCCTATGTCGAGCGGCCGGCGGAGGAACTCTACGACACCGGCCTCGCCTACATGCAGGAGCAAAGAGTACAACAAGGCCGCCAAGGCCTTCGACGAGGTCGACCGCCAGCATCCCTACTCGCCCTGGGCGACTCAGGGACAGCTGATGTCGGCCTATGCCAACTACCTGCAGGACAAGTACGACGACGCCCTCATCTCGCTCAGCCGCTTCATCGACCTGCACCCCGGCAACAAGAGCGCGGCCTACGCCTACTATCTCAAGGCCATCTGCTACTACGAGCAGATCGTCGACGTCGGCCGCGACCAGAAGAACACCCAGCAGGCGTTCGACGCCCTGAACGACGTCGTCACCCGCTTCCCCAATACCGACTACGCGCGCGACGCCGCCCTCAGCTCGACCTCGCCCGCGACCACCTCGCCAGCAAGGACATGGAGGTCGGCCGCTTCTATCTCGAGCGCAAGCAATACCTGGCGGCCATCAACCGCTTCCGCCGCGTCATCGAGAACCACCAGACCACCACCCATGTGCCGGAGGCGCTCGAGCGTCCTCACCGAGTGCTACCTGGCGCTCGGCGTGAAGGACGAGGCGCAGAATGCGGCCGCCGTGCTCGGCTACAACTATCCCGGCAGCGACTGGTATCACGGGACAGCTACAACCTCCTGACCAATGAGAACCTGCAGCCGATGAAGAAGGAAGGCTCCTGGCTCAGCGCGGTGTTCTGATGCCCGGTGCTGAGCGGCGATGCTGCTGAACCTGTCGATCCGCGACGTCGTCCTCATCGACCGCCTGGATCTCGAGATCGATCCCGGCCTCTCCGTGTTGACCGGCGAGACGGGCGCCGGCAAATCGATCCTCCTGGATGCGCTCGGCCTGGCCCTCGGCGGCCGCGCCGACCTGCAGCTGCTCCGCCCCGGCGCCAGGCAGGCCAGCGTCAGCGCCGAGTTCACGGTCGCCGCCGACCATGCCGTGCGCGCGCTGCTCGACGAGCAGGGCCTGCCCAACGACGGCAACATCATCCTCCGCCGCCAGCTCGGCGCCGACGGCCGCAGCCGCGCCTTCGTCAACGACCAATCCATCGGCGTCGCCCTGCTCCGCCGCATCGGCGAGTCGCTGGTGGAGATCGAGGGCCAGTTCGAGCAGCAGCGCCTGCTCGACAGCGCCAACCACCGCACCATGCTCGATGCCTTCGGCGGCCTCGCCGACCAGGCGACCGAGGTCCGCGACAACTGGCGGCAGTGGCGGACGAGTGCCACGGCGCGGGTAGAGGACCGAGGCGGCGCTGGCGCGCGCGCGCCGCGATGAGGAATATCTGCGCCACGCCGTCGCCGAGCTTACGGCGACGGAGCCCAAGCCTGGCGAGGAGGCCGATCTGGCGGAGACCCGCCGCCTGCTCTCCAACCGCGAGAAGCTGCTGGAGGCCGCCCGCGCCGCCTTCGACGAACTGACCGGCGAACGCGGCGCCGACGGCCGCATCATGGCGGCCCAGCGGCGGCTCGACCGCATGAGCCGACAAGGCCGGCGAGTTGACCGCGCCCATCATCGCCGCCCTCGACCGGGCCGCTGCCGAGCTGGCCGACGCCGCCGACCGCCTGCGCCGCCTGGTCAACGATCCCGAGCTCGCCCCCACCGACTGGCCCAGATCGAGGAGCGCCTGTTCGCGCTCCGCGACCTCGCGCGCAAGCACGGCGTGCCCGTCGATGCCCTCGCCGACCACGGCGCCAAGCTCGCCGCTGAGCTCGCCGCCCTCGACGATCAGAGCGGCTCACCTCGCCCGCCTGGCGCGGGAGAGGCGGCGGCCCGCCAGGCCTACGCGACGGCGGCTGACGCACTAGGCAAGGCGCGCGCCAAGGCGGCCCGCCGCCTCGACACCGCCGTCAACACCGAGCTGCCACCGCTGAAGCTCGACAAGGCGCGCTTCGCCACCCGCCTCGACGCCGCTGGCACGACGCCGACTGGGGCGAGCATGGCCGCGAGCGCGTGGTGTTCGAGATCACGACCAATCCGGGCATGCGCCGCGGACCGCTCAGCGAGATCGCCTCCGGCGGCGAGCTGTCGCGCTTCCATGCTCGCCCTCAAGGTCAGTGCTGGCCGAGGCCGATCTCGGTCCCGACCCTCATCTTCGACGAGGTCGACAGCGGCGTCGGCGGCGCCACCGCCGCAGCCGTCGGCGAGCGCCTGGTGCGCCTCGGGCGAAACTGCAGGTGCTGGTCGTCACCCACTCGCCGCAGGTCGCCGCCCGCACCGCCCAGCATTGGCGGGTGGCAAGGCGACCGCCGGCAAGAGCGCCGTCACCCGCCTCGTCGTCGCTCGACCCACAGGGCGGCGCGAGGAGATCGCGCGCATGCTGTCGGGCGCCAGCGTCACCGACGAAGCCCGCGCCGCCGCCGACCGCCTGATGGCGACCGCGCCGGCAGCGCGGCAGGCCCGGTCCCCGGGCAAGCCCGGGGATGAAACCCACGGCCGACATCGCCGCCGACCGAAGTCACGCCCGGCAAGCCGCGGACGAGCTTGCGCGCCTCGCTGAGCGAGATCGCGCACCACGACGCGCCTCTATCACCAGAAGGACGCGCCGGAGATCTCGGACGCCGACTACGACGCTCCTCGCGGCAACGCAACGACGCCATCGAGGCGCGCTTTCCGGAGCTGCGCCGCGCCCGACAGCCCGACCTTGCCAGTGTCGGGGCCGCGCCAGCAGCCGGCTTCGCCAAGGTCACGCACGCCCGCCCCATGCTGTCGCTCGACAACGCCTTCGCCGACGACGACGCGCGCGAGTTCGTCGCCCGCATCCGCCGCTTCCTCGGCTCTCAACGGACGACGCCGCGGTCGAGCTGCGTGGCCGAGCCGAAGATCGACGGCCTCTCGGCCTCGCTGCGCTACGAGAACGGCCTGCTCGTGCAGGGCGCCACCCGCGGCGACGGCACCGATGCGGCGAGGACGTCACCGCCAACGTGCGCACCATCGCGCGACGTGCCGAAGCGCCTCGCAGGGCAAGACGCGTCCCGACGGTGCTGGAGGTGCGCGGCGAGGTCTATATGCGCCACGCCGACTTCGCCGAAGCTCAACGCCGAGCGCAGCGCCGCCGGCGAGCCCGGTGTTCGCCAACCCGCGCAACGCCGCCGCCGGCATCGCTGCGCCAGCTCGATGCCGAGATCACCGCGTCGCCGCCCGCTGCGCTTCTTCGCCTATGCCTGGGGCGAGGCCAGCGAGCCGGTCGGCGAAGACGCACTGGGACTTCCTGCAGCAGCTCAAGGACTGGGGCTTCGCGGTCAACCCGCTCGCAAGCCGCTGCCGCGAACATCGACGAGGCGCTGGCCTTCCACGCCGAGATCGCGGCCGAGCGCGCCGCGCTCGCGCTACGACATCGACGGCGTCGTCTACAAGGTCGAACCGGCTCGACTTGCAGGCGCGGCTGGGCTTCGTAGTCGCGCGCGCCGCGCTGGGCGCATCGCCCACAAGTTCCCGGCCGAGCAGGCGCAGACCAGCCTGCGCGCGATCGACGATCCAGGTCGGCCGCACCGGCGCGCTCACGCCGGTGGCGCAGCTCGAGCCGGTCACCGTCGGCGGCGTCGTGGTCAGCCGACGCCACCCTGCACAACGAGGACGAGATCGCGCGCAAGGACATCCGCGATCGGCGACACCGTCATCATCCAGCGCGCCGGCGACGTCATCCCGCAGGTGGTGGCGGTCGTGCTCGAGAAACGCCCGCGCGGCAGCAAGCCCTTCGTCTTCCCCGAGCGTTGCCCGGTCTGCAACAGCCACGCCGTACGCGAGGAAGGCATGGCTCGCCCGCCGCTGCACCGGCGCGCCTCGTCTGCGCGGCCCAGGCGGTCGAGCGCCTGAAGCATTTCGTCAGCCGCAATGCCTTCGATATCGACGGCCTCGGCGACAAGCGCATCGAAGACACTATGGCGCAGTGAAGCCGCTGGCTCAAGACCTGAGGGCGATATCTTCCGCTTGCGCAAGCGCGAGGCCGAGCTGGAAGCGGCGAGGGCTGGCAAGCAGTCGGTCGCCAAGCTGCTGAAGGCCATCGAGGCGCGCCGCAACATCGCGCTCGAACGCTTCATTTATGCCCTCGGCATTCCGCCAGGTCGGCGACGCCACCGCACGCCTGCTGGCGTGGAGCAATCGCTAGGCGTTTCGACCACCTGGCGCGACGCCATGATCGCGGCCCAGGATCACGACAGCGCGGCTTATCACGAGCTCGACAACATCGAAAGGCATCGGCCCCTCGGTCGCCGGCGACATCATCGTCTTCTTCGGCCAGGCCCATAACCCGAAGCGCTTTGGACGACCTCGCGCGAGAGAGTATCGGTGCAGGACTTCGTCCAGCAGAGATGCGCCGGCGCTCGCCGATCGCGCCGGCAAGACCGTGGGTTCTCACCGGCGAGCTCACGCTCGCGTGACCCGCAACGAAGCCAAGGCCCGCGCCGAGTCTCTCGGCGCCAAGGCCGCCAGCTCGGTTTCGACGAAGACCACCCACGCCTGGTCCGTCGGCGCCGACGCCGGCTCAAAGGCAGCCAAGGCGAAGGAACTGGGACTGACGACGCACGGAGCGAAGAAGAGCGTGGCTGGGTCTCGTGGGATCGTAGGGCGACCGGCCGGTCGCCCCTCCGGCGCGATCTGCGAGCGTGCTCACCCCTCGACTGATCACGCCCCTTCATTGGCCCCAATATGCCGAGACAGCTCACCCTTCTCCTTCTCCGGCACTTTGAACCTGTCGAGGGCGGCGACCAGGTCCTCGACCAGCGCGCCGAAGCTCGCAACTTCCTTCACGCCCATGCCCTCGTGTGCGGCCTTCGTAATCTGCCTGCCGATTTGTGGCGTTGCAGGGTCCGCCGGTGCTCCCCGGCAGATCGGTCGACGAGCTTGCCCCCTCTTCAGGTCGGGGATGTCCGGCATTGGCGAAGATGGAAGGCGTTGATGCGCGTTTGTCGGCGGCGAAGGCGATTGCCGATGAACTCGTCGCATCTGACGGCGGTGATCGCCGGCTTGCCGCCCGGGCGCGGTGAACGGGCTCTGCCCGTGCATCTCCACTTTCGCCGTCGGCGCAGGCGGCGAGCGAGCAGAGCTACCGACCGCCACCGCGCCGCCGAGCCAGAACGCCCTCGCATGGAAACTCCCGCCATCTGGAAACCTCCCCGAACGGATGTTGGGAATGGACAGCACTGCTACGTCCCATTCCTCTGTTCGGATGCGGCCGGGAGGCACTCGCCGAGATCGTGAAGACGCGCGCTCGACCTTTGCGGCCAAGCACGCGCCGCGGCCGCCTAGGACAGGCGTATTTTGCCGTTCATATCGCCGTTCAGGACTGTATGCACTAACCTCATGGGAATGCCCGTAAACACGGCATTTTCTGTTCACCCTTGTTCATAGCCGTTCGCGCCCGTATATTACCGAAGTCGTTACCGAAGTCGGCGTTCCGCCTGTCCGGCAGCAATAGCCCCGGGGCGGTGCCAGTTACCGAGGAGGTGGTGAGATGGCACGGCGGGTAAAGAGATGCGCGGCTCGACAATCAGGGCGGCGATGGTACGAAGCTGCCAGCGTCCGGCCAGAGCCGCACTGGCGACTGATCACCGAGGCCGGCGTCACCTTGGCTACTACAGGGCGCGCGCGGGCGGCGTCTAGGTCGCGCGCTTCCGTCCTGCGGGCGGCAGCCTACCGCAAGACGACGCTCGGCAAGGCCGACGACACCGAGGACGCCGACGGCGTCACCGTGCTTGAACTTCGCGCAGGCGACGGACGCGCGCGCGCGCGTGGTTCGCGCAACAGCTTGAGCTGGTCATTGCCGCCAGTGGCCCCTATTCGGTCCGGCCGATGCATCGTGGCGGCCTATGTCGGGTTCCTGAAGGCCGAACGGAAGACGGGCGTCGACACCGAGCGCCGGCTCAAGCGGAACATCCCGCCAAAGCTCGGTGACCGGCCGGTGAGCCGAACCTGACGACCGACGAGCTTGAGAAATGGAAGCACGGCCTTGTTCGCGTCGATCCGAACGACCCCGATGCCGAAGCGCCGCAGCAAGGATACCGCGAACCGCGAATTGACGATGCTGAAGGCCGCGCTCAATCGCGCCTTCAACGCGAAGAAGGTCGCCAGCGACATCGCGTTGGCGCCGGGTGAAGCCGTTCAAGAGGTGGCACGGGCGCGTCAGGTCCATCTCGACGTGGCGCAGGCTGGCCTGGCTCATCAATTCGTGCCAGGGTGCGCTTCGCACCTCGTCGACGGCTGCCCTTCTGACGGGCGCGCGGCCACCGGGCGAGCTTGCGCACCTGCAGGTGAAGCACTTGCATCCCGGAGCTGCGCATGTTGTCGATAGTCGACGGCAAGACGGGCCCCCGCGAGGTCGTGCTGACCGCCGAGGCCACGCGCTGGTTCGAGGAGATCACCGCCGGCCGCGATCCCGGACGCTCTGCTGCTGCCAAGGGATGACGGCAGCGACATGGAGAGCGGAGCGGTCAGATGCGACCGATGCGGGAAGCGGTCGCGCGGCGCCAAGCTGCCGACCGATACCTGCCTCTACACATTGCGCCACACCCACGCATCGCAGGCGCTCCTGGCCGGCATGAACATGAAGCTGCTTGGCCGAGAACATGGGCACGACCATCAAGATGCTCGAACTCAATTACGCCGAAGTTCATCGCCGCGAGCCGCCGCAAGCTGATCGAGGATCGGGCGTTCTAGCTCGGGCTGGAGCCAGGTCGACCGTCACGAGTTGCGCCGAGGGCGTGACCATGAGCCGGCCTGACGCTGCGGCGTGGCGCGAGATCGATAAAGTACTGCACGACGGATGCCAATCGCGCCAGCGTTCATCAGGAACTTCGGGATGCAGCGCGAATAGTCAAACAGCTCGCAGCGTTTGGCCTTACTCCAGCGGCTAATCGGCAGCGCGAGATCTGAGGCCGTATAAGGCGGCCAACGAACTCGCCGTGCCGGCGCTCGCCGCCCTGACGCCTATCGATCTAGAATACATGCGCGACGAGCCTGGCGCCACCGCCGCCTGCCTGAAACCTTCCTCGATCCCGTCACCGCGGATATCTGCTGCATACGGGCCGAGCGGGCGATCAACCGTGTCCCCGGCGACAAGGGCGGTCATTCGCCAGGCAGGACTCAAGCCTTCATCGTCTTGATTGAACAATTGCTGCGGTCGGCGAGGCAACCTGCCTGCGCGCAAAGCGACGGCCCCCGTCTCCTTCCCTCGCTGAGCGGTGCTCGCCTGCCGGTGAAGACCCAGCCCTGGGAAGCGAGGGCGGACTTCTTCCAGCTCGCCGCAGCGCCACCCAGTGATCGCCCGCGGGCGGCGCGAAGGCGGCACTGCGCCTCTCACACGGGCTCGACGGCGACCTGATCGTGAAGATCGGCGGCGACGAGATCATAGGCCGACGGCGACAATAGCAGCAGCCGAGGACACAACCTCACCGAAAATGCGCCGGGTTGTGTCCTGGCATCACCGCGCTTCTTGCTGCACTTCCCGCCTGACTATGTGTAGATCCTTTGTTCATCGCAGACCGCTCACGGGCGGTCGCCGTTCAACGGAGGCGAAACATACGCCTGTTCAGCACGCCGAAGCCGAAGAAGCGTAGCGGATTGCCACGTTTTTCGCGTAGCGGCGTACGGCGTCGAAGAATGGTACGATACATTTACCCGATGTCCCGTGCCGTTCGCTCAATACAGGAGATGGAGCTCGGAGCGTGGGCGCCCTCAAGTCCCATGCGCTCGGGTCGCGGAAAATCCCGGCTACCGAGCGGATCGACATCCCGGGCTCGTCTAGCCGCGGTATGCTCCATGCCGAAAAATGCAGCGCCCGCGCCGTTTCGACGCGGGCGCTCCGGTATTTTAGCAAGCAGGTGGAAGATCGGAATTCCACCGCACCGCGACGGCTTCAACGGCGCTGGTCGCGACTGTTCACCGTCGCCGCCTCCTCCAAAGGTAATCGTCGGTGCTGCGGCGGGAGGTCGGCAGCTGAAGCCCGTCGCTAAGCCGCCCCTCAGTCATCGACAACGAGCCGCCTGGCGATCCTGAATGATCCGTGGCTCGTCGACCTTGAAGGCGCAGATCAGTGTGGAAACACGAGAGCCGCCATCGGCTCCTTCAGGAGCGGCTTCGAGCGACGCCAGTCGGTGTGCGAAGCGGAAACTGCGCCGTGCTCTGACGCGAGGGGAAGTCGCCGCAGGCTTCACGGCAACTGGGGCCGGGCCGGCACCCGTCAGGCATGCCCTTCGCCGAGACGACGGCGAGGGGCTACATGCGGCTGGCCGAGGCGTGGCCGTCGATGCCTGATGAAGAATCGGCAACGCGTTGCCGATTTGCCGTGGCGCGAGGCGTTAAAGCTGATCGCCCAGCCCAAGGACGACCGAGGCGACCACCGCGCGCTGATGCGCCAGCGGCCGCGACCCGACCGGCTGCCGTGAAGATAAAGACGCGCTGCTCCTCCCGCCTCACAGGCCTACGTGGGGAACGCCGCCTACGCGCGGACCATCGTCGAGAGGTCGGGAAGCGGGGGCTGCGCCCGTCGTAATCGGCGGACTCCCCGCTGCACCCTGGCAATCGGAAATCAGTCGAGCACTACACGCCCGCCCGCTACGTCGATGCGGCTCGTGCCGTTCTCGGCAGCATCGACTACTCCCGACCCTGCAAGCTGCGAAATCGCAACGCCACCCGTGAAGGCGAGCAAGTTCTACACGGCTGCCGATGATGGGTTGCAGCAACAATGAACATCGGGACGTGCTTCGGTTGAACCCGCCCGCGATTGCGGCGCAGGCCGGGGGATTTCGTCGCCAAGCTGGCCGAGTGAAAACGCATCGCCGGCAATGCGCCACCGCTGCCGTCGTCCCGGTGAACGCAATACGCCACCAGACAGCTCGATTGGTTCCAACCGCCGTGGGGTGGCCATCTCTCGCTTCACCGACCATCGCATCAATTTCGCGAAGGCGACAATGACCGAGGCAGCCCGACGCACCGGCAGCGCCATCGTTCTACTTCGGCAGGGAGCCGGCAAGGTTCATCGACGTGTTCGGGTGAGTTCGGTCCCGTGGTCGTGCGGGCGCGAGGTGCAGCATGAGCGCCGCGCGCAATGATTTCCTCGCCCGACGGCTGGCGCCCGATGGCGGATTCACACGTTCCGGCAGACCTTCGACGACAGCCAGCGGCGCCGAACGGTCGGCGCTCGCCCGCATCCCTGTACGGTGATCTCGCTCGCCGCGCCTGGCGGCTGAACGACCCCAACGGCCAGGAGCGCTGGCGTTCTACATCATGGTCAACCGAGGGCGACGGTCTCGGCCGCAAGGACTGCGAACGTCGTCGGCATCCGGGCATTGTTCGATCGACCTCGACGGCGCCCCGCTGGCGCCGGCGATCTGCCGGCGCGGTTCATCCTGACATCATCGTCGAGTCATCGCCCGGCCGCTATCACTTGCCGGGCCTGGCCGGTTGGCTCGGCTGCACGCTCTGAGCTGCCTTCGCGGTGTGTTGCGGTGGTGAAGGCATTGGCTGCGCGAAGTCCTGACGGCGTGATCCCGTCGTGCCTACGACCTGCCTCTGCGTCATGCGAGTGCCGGGGTTCAATCACCTGAAGGGCGAGCCGTTCCTCGCCAAGCTCGTGTACCTGGGGCGATGAGGCCAGCTTCGCACGACAGATGATCTGCCCGGCGCCTGACCTGAAGTCGCTGGCCACGAAGGCGCTTGAGCCGACGGTGGAAGTCCCCGCCTTCCAAGGGTTCCTTGATCAGGCGGCGCCCTGACCGCCCTGGGTCGAGCCGCCCATAACACGCGCGCGACGGCCTCCAACGGCCGGCAGAACTACACGATCAATCGAGTAGCCTTCGGGTATCGGCCAGCTTGTTGCAGGTGGATTGCTGCCAGAAACGGCAGGCGCACGGCCACGCTCATCGCCGCCGCCTCGAAGATGGTGGACTACGACAGCAACTGACCGTGGCTGCCCGCGCAAATCGAGGCGATTGTCGATAGGAGTTCTTCTCCCAGGCGGCGACCAAGCCCGGAGGATCGCACGAGTCCGACCCTCCGTCCCTCTGCAGACTAACGTGATCCAGAAGCTTCATCGTGAGGCCGTCGCCGCTGGGCATCGCTCGCGTCAGCGCTCGTCGCACCCGACCGGCAACGCGGAAGACGGTGATCGCCGGAGCCATCGTCAATGCTGACGGTGGCAGACGGTAGGCGCGTGCTGTTCTTCACGCCATCGCCGCAGAGATCACACAGCAGACCTGTCAGCGAAGCTTAGTTCGATCCTCGACATCGACGCCGGCATTATTCAAGCAGGTTGGCAGCCATGTGGCCAGACAGTCGCACAGGTCGGCAGCAGACGTTGACGCCAGGCGAACTGCCCGACGCCGATCTCGTCATCGTCGACGAGGCGCACCACGCCCCGCGAACACCCATGCTGGTTCTGGCGAAATATCCCCGCGCCGTCGTGCTGGGGGCTGACGGCGACACCGGCGTCGGAAGCGACGGCCGAGGTCTCGGCAACATCTTTGACGTGCTGATCGAGTGCCCGCAGGTGGGTTTAGAACTGATCGAGGGCAAGTACCTCGTGCCCAGCGTCGTTCACGCGCCCACCACGCCAGACTCCCGAGTACCGGACCCAGGGCGGGTGACTATGTGGAATCCCAGCTGCCGAGCGGATGATGGCGCCGAACTGGTCGGGGATATCGTCACTCATTGGCATCGGCAACGGCAGCGCCGCAAACCGTGGTGCTCATGACCACCGTGTCGCGCACTGGATCCACATCCGCGACGAACTGGTGAAGTCAGCGTCAAGGCCGAACATTCCGGGACGGCAGCACCTTTACCCAGGATCGCGATGCATTTCAACGTCGCGCCAAGGCGATACGCCGATGTCGTCAACAAAGAACTGCATGGTGCTGACTGAGGCTGGGACTGCCCGAAGTGAGTTCGCCCCATCCCGGCCCGCCCCACGAGATCCTGGCAGCTTGTTCCGCCAGATGATCGGGTCGCGGCCTACGCCTATCTGAAGGCAAGACGAACTGCGTCATCCTCGATCACCTGGCGCTGTGTTCCCGAACACGGCCTGCCCGGAAGATCCGATCACCTGCACCCTGCGCGTCGATCACAAGGCGGCCAACGTCAAGCAGGCCATCCGCAACAGCGACCACTGATCACTTAGCCTATGAGTGCCTCGCTGCAAAGCCCCTGCGCACGGCCGGCGAGGGTTGTCTCGTCTGTGGCTGGAACCGCAACGCCGTGCTGAAGCTGTCGAGGTTATCGACGGAGACTTGGCTCGGCTCGACCGCAAGGGGCAGGCCAACCAACACGCCTACACCGCCCAGATAAGCAAATTCTGGCATTTGGTGCCCTGTGGTTCAGCAATACGTAACTTGAACGAAGTACATCA
>ERZ1370068.1981-contig-11941_pt1 | contig 54559 bp, 91 predicted proteins | sample MGYA00561227_ERZ1370068 | MGnify/ENA primary metagenome ERZ1370068 (study PRJEB38410, sample SAMEA6850437) | metagenome | study: Metagenomic assessment of the ecological functions of the soil: analysis of the soil microbiota associated with the... | reverse complement strand
ACCTGATTATCAGCATGCAGGACTGGGACGGGGCGGAAGAAGCGGCGCGGCGCATGAAAAAGACCCTCCCGCCGCAACTCCTCGATGAACAGAGTCAGAAGCCGGAAGACCAGGTCGCGCAATTGACGGCGCAGCTCCAGCAGACGAAGCAAGAGGCCCAAGCCTTGAACGCCCATGCGCAGCAGGTCGAACAGGCCGCGCAGCAGATGGCCCAGGAGCATCAGCAGCTCAAGGGCGACCAGTCGGTGCAACAAGCCGAGGTGCACCTGAAGCAGGCCGAGATGGGCCTGAAGCAGATGGAGATGCAACTGAAACAGCGGGAATTGGCCCTGAAGGAACTCGAGCTTCAGGTCAAGCGGGAAGAGGTGCAGTTACGCGCCCAGGTGGACATGGTCCAGGCCCAGGCGGAGATCGAGAAGGCACGCCTGAGCGTCGAAGCCGAAAAAGCGGACGCGCAGGAGGATGCGGGATGACGACGGTGTACCTCCTGCAGCAAGCGGACTATGAGGAGGTCCTCTGCCTCGGGGTGTTTACCACGTGGGTCTTGGCTGAGGCCAGCCGAGACGCCCTCTGGGAGGTGTTTGTCGCGTTTCCGGTGGAGCAACGGTTTGATCTGGTGTGCTGTCCGTTTCCCGCCTGGCAGGTGGCCGCGAAACTCGACCGTGAGCCGGTCACGCGCGAGGATTTTGCGCGGTGGTATCCGATTGTGCCCATGGAGCTCGATACGCTCCAGGTGGACTTAGTGGCGGCCCGTACGGCACAGTGAGGCGCGGCACGGCCGTGCACGGCATGGTGAGGAGACCGTCGCGCACACGGAACGACATAATTGTATATTCCGCACTTCCATACTGCTGATCCCAGTATGACGGTGCAGCCTAATTAGGCCAAGTGGAGCGCTCTCCCACTTGGCCTTTTTTGTACCTGAAGTGCGGAATAGTGTCACAGAAGGCAGCCCGATGCCTGACCCACGCCAGATACCCTGGGATTGGCTCAGCGCCCAGCAGCGCCTAGGGCAAGGGCGCGTGTCCGACCCCAGCCAGGACCGCCTCAGCGCCAGTAGCACGCCCGACTGGCAGTGGCAAGAGCAGCGGTATCGGGAGCGGCAGACGCCGGGACTGATCCCGCAACCGCAGGACGTGCAGGCGCTGGAGTTTGGGTCGCTCGGGGATCCCGTGAGTCAGGCGGCCTTTCTCGCGGCACCGGGGATGGTCCGTGGGGGAAGGCGCTCCTCGAGACGATGGCGCAACCAGGACCGTCGCGGCTGATGCGTGGTGGCATGCTGGCGGGGGAACGTGGCAACTTGGGGCCACCGCCGGTGAGTGCGACAGGAGAAGCGTTGCCCGAGAGCATGGTGCGGGATGAAACGGGGCAGTTGCAACGGCTCTACCACGGGACGAGTCGGGTGTTTCCAGACTTTGAGATGGCGCAGAGTGGCAGTGGTGTTGGGGGCGATTTGTATGGGCCAGGGATTTATCTGACGGAATCGCCACAGATTGCTGGTGAGTATGCGAATCAAGGTCTGCCAACGGCAGAGGTGCTTAGCACGGGGAAGCGGTATAACGACACGATGAATGCATTGCGCAAGCAAGGAGTCCGCCACAACGACCTTCAAGAAGTACATATGCGGCAAATTTCTGATCCAGCGACGCATGAATCTGGCGAGGCACTCTATGAAGCAGTGCGGTTTGTGCAACCGCCGCGTAACATTCGCCCCGTCTATGCGGACCTGAAGCGCCGTTTGATATAGACGCGCCCTCGCCGCCTGACCTGCTCGATATGGTGCAGGAGATCGGCGCGGACCATTACCTCAAGCCCGACGGGAGCCCTGACATTCCGACCGGTCAAGAGTTGTACAAAGTCTTGTCGCGGCATTTCGGCGGGAAAGATGAGGCAAACGACTGGCTGGCGGCCAATGGCTATGACGGCATTACCCACCTGGGCGGCGCCGTGACTGGTGGCCAGCCGCACCGTGTGTACATAGCCTTCAGTCCTGATTCTATTTATCCCAGCGTCAACGTCGAGGCGTTACGCGGGATGTCGACGCAGTATCCGCCGCCCTAGAGGCGTGCGACGGCGACAGCCCGGCCACAACAGGGCGAGGGAGGGTTCAGCGTGAATCCCATTGCCAGTAATCGCCAGCGGGCGAAGCTCTATGCCGAGCAGGGCGAGGCCGTGCTCACGTTGGAATTTGACGTGTTCGCGGGCGAGAAAGTCTCCATGTGGGCGCACACCCGCCATGATGTCCCCTTTGCGGAGATGCGCGCGGCGTTTGAAGCGGTCGTCGAGCACTTGCAGGACTTTATCGCAGACCAGGCGATGTGTCCCTTTAATCCCGATTTTCTCCACCAGGAGCCCCCCATGGCGACGTTTAGTAGTGGTGCGAGCGTGGATGCGGATGGCCAGGTGCAGCCGCTGGCGGTGGATGCGCCAGCCCCAGGCGAGCCGCTTCCCCGGACGCAGCCGGGACCCCTGCGGAAGGCGACACGCCTCCACCTGCGGAGCCCGCAGAGCAGGAGGAAGAGGCCGCCGTCAGTGAGCAGCCCCCGAGAGCGACCCGCCCGTTCGTGGCGCGCGTCATTCGCGAAAACGAACGCTACCGGCGTGATATGGCCGCGCAAGCTGCGCAGATCGAATACCTGACGCGCCAACTCACGCAGCCCCGGCGACACCCCCGACGCAGCCCGGCCCGGTGCAGCCTCCAGTGTCCGACCCGACCGAACCGCAGCAAGGCGACTACGAAAACTGGACGGAGTATCTCAAAGCGCTTGCCCGCTGGACGGTGCAGGTGGACGCGCGGGAGAAAGCCGCCCAGGAAGCCCAGACGCGGGAGGCCCTGTCCCGCCAGACGGCCCAGCAGCAGTGGGCGCAGCGGGAAGCGGAAGGTCGGGACACCTATGAAGATTATGACGAGGTGGTCAGCCGTCTGTCGCTCCGGGAGACGATTGCGCCGATTGTGGCGGATACGTTTCGTGAGAGTGAGCAGGGGCATGCCCTCCTCTACTACCTGGGACAGCACCCCGAAGGACGTTGCAGCATTTGAATAGCCTGTCGCCCCTCGCGGCGGCCCGCTGGCTGGGGCAACTCGAAATGCGGGTGGTCACCTCCCCGGCTCCGCCCGCGCGTCGGCCTGTGCCGCACGCGGGGGCCGGGAGTGGCCCCCGCTGGCACGCCCATGGCGCCGGTGGGGACGGGCGGCAGTGTGCCGCTGGGAGGCTTTCGGCAGGGCATGTCCTTGACGGACTATGAGCGGATGCGCAGTCAGGAACGCCAGCGGCGCGATAAAGGACCTCGATGGCCAGTAATACCTTTTTGACGATCTCCCAGATTACGTATGAGTCGGCGATGCTCCTGAAAAACAGCCTGAAGCTGGGCAGCCGGGTGAATCGCCAGTACGATAGTCAATTTGCCCGCATGGGGGCCAAAATTGGCCAGACCGTCAGTATCCGCAAGCCGCCGCGTTTTGTCATTCGGCGCGGCGCCACGGCGCAGTTTCAGGGGATTACCGAACAGTTTACGACGCTCACGCTGGCGCAAGCCGGCGTGGATCTCAACTACACGTCCTCCGATATGACGCTCTCCATGGACAATTTCCGCCGGCGCTACCTCGACCCCGCCATTGCGACGGTGGCCAACGACATCGACCAGCAGGGCATGCTGCTCTATAACCAGATTCCCTGGATGATTGGCACGCCCGGCGTGGTGCCCAACGCGCTGCTCACCTATATGCAGGCGGGCGCGATCCTGAGCGAGGAAGCGGCGCCGCGGGATGAGAATCGGTCCCTCATGCTCAATCCGCTCAGTATGGCGACGATTGCCAATGCCAATACGGCGCTCTTTAACCCGCAAACGACCATCGGCGAACAGTACCGCAGTGCCCTCATGAGCCAGGCGGCGGGGTGGATGTGGTACGAAGACCAGAATGTGACGACGCATACGGTGGGACCGCTCGGTGGCACCCCGCTCGTCGATGGCGCGGGGCAGACGGGCTCCAGTCTGCTCACCAAAGGCTGGACCATGGCGGCGGCGCTGCGCCTGCGGCGCGGCGACGCGTTTACCATTGACAATGTGTTCGCGGTCAACCCGCAGTCCCGCTTGTCCCAAGGCCGGTTGCGGCGCTTTGTGGTCACCGCCGATGTGAGCAGTACGGCCGGCGGCGCGGCGACGATTCCCATTTATCCGGCCCTCACCCCGCCCAACCTGGACAGCACGCCGGCGCAATTTCAGACGGTGAACTCGAGCCCCGCCGATAGTGCGGCCATCACGGTTATTGGCACGGCTAATACGATTAGTCCGCAGAACCTGGGGTTCCACCGGGACGCGATCACCCTGGCCGTCGTCGATATGGATATTCCGCGCGGGGCCGTCGAAGTCGAACGGGTCAGCGATGAGGATAGTGGCATTAGTATTCGTATCGTGCACTACTACGATGGCACCAACGATGTAAGTGGAGCAAGGCTCGATGTACTCTATGGCTGGTCGTTGATATACCCAGAAATTTGTGTGAGGATTGCTAGCTGACCATTATTCAATAATATAGAGTTATGTTATTGAATTGTTAAGTAAATAAAGGTATACTGTGTCATATCCTTTAAAGGAAAGGCACAGTATGTACTTGTATCTCATGACGAACAGTGTCAACGGAAAGCAGTATATAGGCATTACCACCCAGCAACTCAAACGGCGGCGGAATGCCCACTTTAATTTTGCGTTGCGTGGTGGTGATACCGTTTTCATGCGAGCCATTCGCAAACACGGGACGGAAGCCTTTACGATGGAACACATCGGCGAAGCTTCAACCTGGGAAGATCTTATGCACATGGAACGTGAAGCGATTGCTTCGTATAACACTTTAGTCCCCCATGGGTACAACATGACCCAAGGAGGTGAAGGGCTGTTAGGTTTAGCCCATACGGAGCAGGCCAAGGAAGCTATTGGCGCAGCCAGGCGAGGTGTCCCGAGAGATGCTGAGACCCGTGCGAAGTTATCGCTTGCCACAGAAGTCGTACCTGGCTGAGCATGGCAACCCCATGCAAGGGCGTACCCAGTCTGTGGAGACACGGGCGAAGATCGCTGCCAAAGCGAAAGGGCGGCAAGGCTACTGGCTTGGCAAAAGATGGGGCCTCTCTCTGCAGAGCATCGCCAGAAGCTTTCTGAGACTCACAAAGGGCACACCACTTGGAATAAGGGAGTGCCCCATACGACCGAAACCCGTGCCAAAATGTCAGCCTCTCGGACAGGCGGCAAAAACTGGAAAGCTCGCGCCATTGAGTTAAATGGGGTGACCTATCCTTCACTCATGGACGCTGTACGCGCTACTGGTCTGAGCCTTATGCAAGTCAGCTATCGGCTGCAAACTGGGCGTGCGCAGTATCTCGACAACAAGGGCCATAAGCAGGAGCCTTTGAAGGTGAATATTGGCGCGGCGCGCGTATTGGAGAGGAAGCTGTCTCCTGAAGAAGTTGCGCGGCTCGCCAGTCTCCGTAAAGGACAGAAGCATACCGCCGCCACGAAAGCGAAAATAGCGGCAGCCAAGCTTGGGAAGCCGCGCTCAGCAGAGACCCGCGCCAAGGTAGCGACGGGCATTAAAGCGTATTACGCCACGCATGCCAATCCCATGCAAGGCCGTGTCCAGTCGGCGGAGACCAAAGCTCTTATCGCCGCGAAGGCCCGTGCCCGTGGTGATAGCATTCAGTATGAGGACGTGGTGTATCCCTCGATAGCTGACGCGGTCGAGGCGACGGGTTTGTCACGGACCCAACTGATGTATCGCCTCGAACAAGGCAAAGCGACACGCATCAAGAAGGAGTAGTCTTGTATGACAGAACCCGTAGAAGAGAAGCCGGTGAGCTTCCCGACGATCCTCTATCTCCAGCATCCCGATAAGCGCATGTTTACGCAGCAGTTTGATGATGCGGCGTCCTATGAGTTGGCACGGGCGGCAGGGTGGCGCTCGTCCCCGCATCGTTTGGGGTGGAAACGCATCCGAGCCAGCCGGGGCTGGCGCTCTCCCAGGAGCACGCTCCTGGCTCCCGCCTCGCCCACCAGTATCGACTTGTCTGAAACCACGGCCTTGTTGCTGAGTCTCCAAATCCAGCTGGAGCAGATGAGCCGGGACTTGGTGCAGCTGACCCAGCGTGTTGCGGTCTTCGAAACGGCGCGCCGACGGGCCGTGCGCGCCCGCCCAGGTGGCACGCACGACCAGTCAGGACCCCACGTCGGCACCCGACGAGCCGTCCGACGATGACAAACCCGCCACGAGACGGAGGTAGCTATGCCGAATCCAGGCCCCAACATTGAAGGCAGCACCATGACCCTCGGCGCGGTAGCGCCTGGAGCAGGCCATATGCTCCTGACATTCTACCTCGCGCTGTCCCAAATCGTGAACAATACGGATTTTATGACGGCGGCCCCTGCACCTTTAAGGGGCGCCTGATTGCGGTGGATTTTGTGACCAATGCCAAAGTGAGTACGGCGGGCAAAGCCGCCACGCTGACGCCCAAAATTGTCAAAAGTGGCGTCGCCACGCCGGTCACCGGGGGCGTCGTCGCCCTCACCAGTGCCCTGGGGACCCCGGAAGGCGCGGTGATTGTGGGCACCCCGATTACGGCACTCAATAGCTTTAACCGGGGGATGGGCTGACGCTCAGCTGGACCGGCGTGACCGCGTTTACGGAGGGCACCGGGCAGATCCGGCTGACGCTCATTAATGACGACACGCAAGATAGCATTGCGCGCCAAGGGCTCCTGTTTAATCCATGACAAAGTTAATTCAATCTTTTTAGGTTATGTAGATGTCCACTATTTTACAGCTGCTGAACCAGGCCCTCATGCTCTGCGGCATGAGGGCCTCGAGGAAACCGTGGACGCGGCCCTGGCCCAGGATGCCCTGGACACGCTGCACCAGATGATTGCGGCGTGGAACCTCGACAGCTTGCTCGTGTATCAGATTGTCCGCCAGGTGGTGCCGATGACGACCAGTCAGACGTATACCGTGGGCGTGGGCGGCACCATCAATCTCCCGCGTCCGGTGCGGATTGACGCCATCAATTGGCGCGATGAGGCACAGACGCCAGCCCTCGAACTGCCCCTCCATAAGATGGAGCAGCAAGAGTACCAGGCGCAGCGGGTGCGGGAGACGGCGGCCAGTATGCCGACGGCGTTCTACTACGACCCGGCATACCCGCTCGGGACGTTGTTCCTCTGGCCACGGCCCATGGAGACCAAGAAATTAGTCTTGTTTGTCTGGAAAACGTTCGATGCGTCTATGGTACTGAGTGATACGGTGGTGATGCCACCAGGATATGAGCGTATGCTGGTCTACAACTTGGCGGTCGAACTGAGTGCGCAACCGGGGGCGCGGCTGTCCCCGGTGGCACTTCGGCTGGCCGAACAGAGTAAGACGGCCATTGAGGTCATCAACGCGCGCATTCCCATCCTGAGCGTCCCAAGCGGGCTCTTTGGTGGGAGTGGGCGCGGGTGGAATCCGACGGCGGGAGAGTAGCAGTGGAGTCTGCAGCTGACCGTAGGACCGAACTGGCCTGGCTGGCCGTCCATGCCGCCGACCTGGCCCCCGGCTCCTGGGTGGCCCTGTTTGGGGCGGAGGTGCTGGTGGAAGCGCCGACGTTCGCGGCCGTACTCGAGGGACTCAAAGATATGCCATTACCGGGGACAGCGTTGGTGGTCAAGCTGCCGTGCACTCCAACGTCCCCGTCCTACGGTGGGCATGAGGACAGGATATGCCAGAGATCGGGCTGGTTGGTCCCACTTATACTCTAAGTAGTGTTAATGCTGATAGTCAGCGTACTATTAATCTTTTCCCTGAGGTCAATGAGACTCGCCACGGGAAGTCGGTCTCCATGCTGCGGGGGACGCCAGGCTGTAAAAGATTTCTGACGTTACCAGGCAATGGCGGCGTGCGTGCCCACGGGCTGTGGACCACGAGTCAAGGCCGGTGTTTTGCCGTCAAGGGGCCGCGTTCTCTGAGATCTTTGCCAACAACACGAGCCGTCATTATGGCTCGCTCCTGACGACAGATGGCCCTGTGGCCATTGCAGAAAACGGCGTCCAGCTGGTCGTTGTTGATGGCTCCTATGGGTATGTCTTTGATTTATCGACGCATGCATGGACACAAATCACCAGCCCGAATTTCTATGGATCAAGCAGAGTGGCTTTTGTCGATAACTATCTCGTCTTCGTCAAACCCAATAGCCAGCAATTCTACTGGACGTCCCTGGCCGGGGTGACCTTTGACGCGCTGGACTTTGCGTCGGCGGAAGGCGCGCCCGACCAGATCCGCAGTCTGCTCGTGGCGCACCGGGAACTCTGGCTGTTTGGCGCCACGTCCACAGAAGTCTGGTTTAACGTGGGCGAGCTGGATCAGCCCTTTGCGCGCATCGCCGGGGCCTTCCTCCAGCACGGCACGGCGGCGGCGCAGTCGCCCACGTTGGTAGGCGAAAGCGTCTGCTGGCTCGGGTCGAGTGCGGAAGGCGCGGGCTTGGTGTTCCTGGCGGTGGGCTACCAACCCCAGCGCATCTCGACGCATGCCGTGGAGCACGCCATGACGGGCTATCCCACGGTGAGTGATGCCCTGGGCTGGAGTGAGCAACGCGAGGGGCACCTGTGGTTCGTTTTGACTTTTCCCAGCGGCAACGCAACGTGGGTCTACGACCTGACCTCGCAGCTCTGGCATGAACGGGCGTATCTGACCCCGGCGACGGGGAGCTGGGGCGGCACCGTGCCAATGCCCACACCTACGCTTTCGGGAAACACCTCGTGGGGGATTACCAGGATGGCCGCCTCTATGAGCTGGACACGCAGACCTATACGGATGACGGCGATGCCCTCAAATGGGTGCGGCGCTGTCCGTATATCGCGGCGCCGGACCTCCCGTATGTCTTCCACGATCTGCTGCAACTGGACCTGGAGACCGGCGGCGGGCTGGATGGCGGGGTGATCCCAGGGACGGACCCGCAGGTGATGCTGCGCTGGAGCGACAGCAACGGCCATAGCTGGACCCCGGAGCGTTGGGTGAGTGCGGGCCGGATTGGGGAAACACAATCACGGGCGTTGTGGCGGCGGCTTGGGCGGAGTCGCGCCAGAATTTATGAGGTATCTGGGAGTGACCCAGTAAAAAGAGCGCTTTTAGGCGCACATCTCGCAACGGAAGTAGGAACGGCATGATGAGACTCACCCACTACTGCGGCGTGTGTCGACGGGACACGGCGGACGAGGCGAAACCGTTCCACCGGCATATTGCCCGGTATTACGGCTGGCAGACGGACACGATGTACCTGGCGATGCATGACGGCACGTCCCAACTCCTGACGGCGTGTATCGAAGCCCAAGATCCAGCGTCTCAGGTCATTGTGGACCCCAGCGAACCTCCTGCAGAGCTGGGAGACATCGAAGCCACAGCGCCTGGCCTACCGACGCCTGCGTACCAAACTCGGTCTCCCGGGGACGTCGCTGGTGCGTCTGTTGACGGAGGCGGCGCAGCGTTTGGCACGGGAAGCCAGCCTCACGGCACGAGACTCAGGAGCAGTGTGACATGACTAATTATACCAAAAAGGAATGGAATGCGCACACCGTTTTTCAAGAGCATTGGTCGGATAACGATGGCAACCCAGAGGGAGGAACTGCATCAGGGCGAGGGTGGGTCATCTCGTGGCAGCGTGGGCCTCTTGGGAAGATCGGGACTCCCGAGCGTCGAGAGCCCAACGGCGCGTTTGTCGAGGATATCATCCAGGCCGTGATCGGGCGTCTGGAGTTTTATCAAGCCTCGCGATTTGCCTGCCAGGCCAATGCCGATGCCCTCACGGCCTTGGCCCTGGCCGCTGAGGTGCTCGACAAACGGACGCAAGAGCGGGAAGCCCGCAGCGTGGAAGGGACCCACGCCGTATGACTTACGCTGACGCCCTCCAGCAGCTCACCGCCATCTATGCCCAGGTGCCCGTCGTCGCCTGTCAGGGACACTGTACGGAGGCGTGCGGCCGTTGGGCATGTCCAGCCTGGAGTATCACCGGCTACGGCATGCCAGCCCCAGGCGGCTGCTGGGCAAGACCGTGGCGTGTCCCTTGCTGAAGGCCGGCCGGTGTACGGTCTACGCGGTCCGCCCACTGATTTGTCGCTTGTGGGGCAGTCTTGAGTCGATGCCCTGTCCCTGGGGCTGTCGCCCGGCCCGCTTCCTGACGTTGGACGAGGGGAAACGCTCATGCGACAGGTGGAGGCCGTCTCCCAGGCGCTGTTTCCGGGCCAAGCCCCCACACCATGCACCCGCCGGAGCTGATTGAACAGGTGCAGGAACGGGGCGCCAAGGCCGTCGCCTGGGCTGTCCTTGCCACGATGGAGCCACTCCGATGAGCTTGTTACCCTTGACGGCGACCGTGATGGCCGCCTTACGCACGGATTTCCAGCGCGGCCAGTGGAGCCCGGTGACGCAACAGTTTTTCCAGCAGCTTTGCCCGGGTGGGCGGGGCCAATGCCCCCACGACCGCGGAGATCCAGGCGGCCCTGCGCACCATGACGCTCCAACTGGCACAGGTGACTGCCGACCTGCATCTCCTGCAAACCCGTGTCGCCGCGCTGTCCCTGGACGTCGAGGCGTTAAGTGCGCTCGTGGCGGCGCTGCCACAGGAATTGAGCCTTGGCCCCCTGTCTCCGGAGATCGCGTGGCCGGTGACTTTCGCCGAGGTGGGTCCACGGGAGGCGGCCGTCCGCCTGCCCGACTTTGACCTGAGGAGTATCCCGTGGCCGTAACCGTGGAAACCCTGGTGCCTGGGACCCAGCTCACCGCCTCGATGGCGACGTATTACACGGCGCTCTTGGTCAAGGCGATCCTCGACAAGGTGACGCTGTGCAACACGGCGGCGGCGGCGGTGACCGTCGATCTGCATCTGGTGCCTGTGGGCGGGAGTGCCACGGCGGCCAACAAGCTCGTCGATACCGTGAGTATTAACGCGCATACCACGTATAGCGCGGTTGACGTTGTAGGGCATGTCCTTGAGGCTGGGAGCACGATTCAGGCGCTGGCGTCGTCAGCGGCGGCGTGAGTCTGCGTGTCTCCGGCCGGGAGGTCGCGTAGTGATGTGGCAACCTCGTTGGTGGCATTGGCAGGACTGGACGCATCGACTGGCGCATTGGTTGGACTGGCAGACATGTGTCCTCGTGCTGCGGGACGACCGGTATTACCACCACTGCGTCACGTGTGGCGCGGAAACGTTTTTGCGGTGCGTGGTCCGGATTTTCTCGACAAGATCGGGTTCACGGAGGCGCCGAAACGGGACGGCGCGTCCCAAAGGGGACCGCCATGGCTGAAGGCGATTATACCGTAACCTATCCCTCAGGCACGGCGGCGTTTGATAAGTACGACAATATCATCGCCACGCAGGTCAATCCGCCGCGGCGCTCCAGAAAATTAACGACAATTATAGCGTCTACGCCTTGCGGCCCGAAGACATGGCCAAATTTGAGCAGGACTATCAAACGGGCCTCAGTATGGGGCAGGATAAGCCCTGGGCGCTCTCGGAAGATCAAATTCCCGTGCGGCGCCAGGGTCCCAATCAGTGGGCTTACGATATCACCCCGCAGACGCAAGGCGGCAGTACCTTTAATGACGCGACCGGCCAATGGATGCATTACCCCGACGAGAAAGGCGGGCTGTTTGGCTTAGGCGATGTTTGGGGCAGCCTGGCGGGGACAGCCCTGGTGCTCGGGAGCCGGGTTTGGCCTGGGCGCGTTGGCTCCAGGGGCGGCGCGGCCCCTTCCAGCCGGGGTCAGCGCGGCCGAAGCGGCAGGCGTGGCCGGGGAAGGCGCGTTGTTTGGCGCGGCACCGGCGCCGCCGCTGGCGGCGCGGGAGCGGCGGGAGTGGCCGGTGGGGTGGGAGCCGCAGGAGCGGCCGGAGCCGCAGGAGCGGCCGGAGCGGCGGGAGCGAGTGGACTCGCTGGGACGCTCGCCGGTATTGCCCCTATGCGCCGCTCATCGCCCGGGCGTGGGCGCGGCGGGAAGTCTCATTGGCTCGGGGATCAGGCCGGGGCCGCCAAAGACGCGGCGCGCACCAGGCGGACGCGGCGAACGCGGCCAACCAACTGCTCCAGCGGCAGTATGAGCAGCAGCGCGCCGACCTGGCACCCTATCGGGAGGTTGGCGTGCAGGCGCTAGGGGGCTGACGAACCTCGTCAAGGAGCCACTCACCTACGGGCCGTACCAGGCGCAAGCGCCGCTCGATCCAAGTCAGTACGCCTTCAACGCGGACCCGTACAACTTTGATCCGAACCAGTATGCTTTCCAGGGCACCCCGCCCCTGGACCCCAGTGGCTATGCCTTTACGCCGCCCAGTGGGCAAGAGGTGCTCAATCAAGATCCCGGCTATCAGTTCCGCGTGCAGCAAGGCCAGCAAGCTCTGGACCGTCAAGCCGCAGGCAAGGGGCAACTCCTCAGTGGCGGGCAACTCAAGGGGGCGGCGCGCTTCAGTCAGGACCTCGCGTCGCAGGAGTACCAGAACGCCTATGGTCGCAGTCTGGAGCAAAATCAACTCCGCTATGGCCGGGGCCTGACGCAGAATCAAGACATCTACACGCGCGGCCTGACACAAAATGAACTGCAGTACCAACGTGGTTTACAAGGCAACGAGATGGGATTTGAGCGGGCGCGCGCCGGGAATGAAATGACCTACGGGCGGGCGCAAACCGCCAATGAGCAGGCGCAGCAGCGGGGCTTGCAAGCGTACAACACGAATTATAATACGATGACCGGCTTACGCGGGATTCGCTACAACGAACTGGCGGGCTTAGCAGGCACCGGCCAAACGTCCACCAGCCAGCTCGGGCAACTGGGTGCGCAGACCGCCGCGAATGTCGCCAATAATATGACCAGCGCGGGGGCCGCTCAGGCGGCTGGGACCATCGGGGCCAGTTCGGCCATAAATCAAGGCATTCAGGGGATCGGCAATGCCGCTGGCTCCTATTTAAACTATTCACTGTTAAGCCAACAGATGACGAACCAGGCCAACCAACAGGCCGCCCTCAACACGCTCTTACAACAACGAAAGTAACTTAATGGCGAGATCGTACGACCTCAAAATAGGCTTCAATCTTTTTCAACAGTGGCGCTGCCTTGCGTTTGCCAAGGCGTTCTGTCAACCATGCTTGAGGCATTCTATCTTTCTTAGAATTATTACAGCCCTGTACGCCATGACACAGAGGAATCATGTTGATAGCGATAGTGCCTGGACACATAGGAGACGACAATGGTATCCAATGGTCCCAAGCTATCGTAGCATCAAAACTTTCTTCTTGGCGCACAACGCACACGCAAAGCCAAAATACTGCAAGCAAAATTGTTTTTCAATTGGAGTAAACGTTACCGGAAGGCCATTGCGCTGTGCTCTATATTTGTGGTTATACCCTCGAAAGCGTTCGTGATGTATTGCGCGTTTCTTTTGTACATTTTTATTAACATACTCTCGGTTTTCTGCACGCCAAGCATTATCTCTTTGTCTGATTTCTGGTCTACGAGCATCGCGCGCCGCTTTTCTTTGCGCAAAGATTCTCCATGATTTTGCAAACAGCGGGCCTTTTTTGAGCATTAATTTGTCGACGATGTTCCTTAGCATAAGCCTTCGATCTTACCAAGTCAGGAGCGCAATTCTTAAGATACCATTGCCGGTTTCGCTCATTGTGGGGCTCTGGATCAAGTGCACGTTGAAGACGCCTGTCTTCATTCACGCATACTACTGCACACAAGACGCTTAGGACGATACATACGTCTCTGGCTTCGTCTCGCTGCACTTGAGTACAGGTCTTTGCTGGAATCTCTGGCAGGTCTGGGGTAGGCTCTTCGCTAGCCATATGACTCTCCTTTGCAGGGTCATTGGTCAGCCTCAGTGGCTCTGTTTCCAGCAGAGCCCTGGGGCGATTCAGACCTACCACTATAGCATACCTTGCTTTTTTGTCCACCAAGAAAGGAGGGTATGTTATGGCACTTGACCCCAGTATCAGCTTACAAGGCCAACGGCGTCAGCATTACCCCCGACCCTATGCAAACCCTTATAGGAGTCGCCCAGCTCAAACAGATGCAGACGCAACAGCAAATGCACCAGTTGCAGATGGCGGAGCTGGCGGCCAGGGATGCAGGAATATCAAGCCATGAGTGCGCCAGGCGGACCGCTCGACCAGTTGCGACAGTCGCAGCAAGGGGCGGTGCCTGGGACGGTGCCAGGCATGGTGGCGAGGAGACCAGTTAGGGACGCTGCCTCCTGGGGCGGGGCCATCACGCAGACCCCGATGGTTGGCCCGGATGTCCAGCGGAACGGCGTTGGCACGCCGCGTCAAATGGTCCCCTCGGTCGGGCAGGCTGGCCTGGTGCCGCCGGCGGCGCCCTACCAGTCGAGTTATGCCAGTGAAGACATCGGCACTCCAGGCCCGCCGAACCAGCCACTCCCGTTTGGACGTGGGGCGGTGCTTCCCAGGGAACACCGTACCAGATGGCACCGCAGGCCATGCAACCGCCTGGCGTCCGTGCGGCGGCCACGCCCTTGCCCGAGCCGCTCGCTGCCGAGGTGGCTGCCAGGCGCCAGGGGGCGCCGCACCCGCTGCTGGCATGCCTCCTGGTGCCTCGCAGCTCCAGCCGGGGCCAGTCCCGGCCCCGGGAGCCGCGTCCGTGGCGCCCCAGCAGGCACCGTCCACGGTGGGCACGGGAGAGCAGAGCGCGCGCCAATACGCCATCATGAAAGATTTGGTGTTTCGGAATCCGCGCATTGGCCCCGCGATTGTCAAGCCGCTTATTGAGATCGATCAACAGCTGTTGGCGCAACAAAAGGGGCAGTTGGAATTTCAGAGTAAAGCCATGGATCTCATTGCGCAAGGCGCCGCTGCGGTGGAAGCCCAACCGCCAGAGGCGCGCGCTGAGGCGTATGGACAGTGGCGGAACGTCCTGATGCAGCGCGGCATTCCCGGCGTCGCGCAACAACTGCCGGAGCAGTATGATCCCCAGCGCGTGGCAGCCCTTGGGACGCAGGCCCGCACCGCCAAGGAACGCATCGATCAGCAGCGCGAACAGCATCAGTTGGAAATTAATGCGTATGACAAGGAAACCGAACGGCTCAAGCTGGGCGAAGTCGGCATCCATTCCGGGGCATTCCGGGATACGCCGTATTACAAAATCCGTTCGCCGCAGAACGGCTGCAGCGTGAGGGCGGGGGCGCTCCAGGGGAGCAGGCGCACGGCTCCCGCAAGTGGGCGGGCCAAGCACCCCTGCCGTGGCGCCGTACCGGGCGGCGCAAGAGGCGGAATTAAAGGACTATGTCACGCAAGGCAGTGAAGCCCGCAAGGTGCATGTCGCCCTGGATGAAGCCGAGCGGCTCATGCAAGAAGGGGTCTATGACCAGAGTAAGGGCCTCACGCTCGCCATTGAGACGTACCGCCGGTTGGGTCCCAATTTTAAAGATTGGCCAGGCGCGGCAGAGTGGGACGAGGCGAAACTGGCCAAGACCGCGCGGCTGCGTCAAATAGGGTATGAAGTGAAGTTAGCGCGGACCAAGCTGGGCGCGGGCACCTCGGACGCGGAAGGCCGGGCCTTTTAGCGAAGCGGCGGGGAATATAGAAAACGGCCAACCGCTCGGGATGACCCGCCAAGCCATTGGCTCCCTGCGCAAGTTTGCCGACACGGCTCTTACGGCCACCAATGAGGCCATGCAAAACGCCGGGGCGATGTGAGGGCTCCCGTCCAGGGGCGGAACACCGGCGGAGTGCGGCCAGTCACGCGCTATACGGATGCCGATGTGCAGGCGGCGTGGCACAAGCCAACGCTGGGGGCAAGCGAAACCTGACCCCACAGCAGATCGAACAGTATTTCAGAGTAAAGGCATGGTGAGGGGGAACTAGTGGTTGTGAACATCGACCTCGCCGATTTAGACCAGTGGGCAGGCAAGGTGCTGCCGTTGCAAGAGGGCGTGCGTGCCAAAGCGACCGAGCTTGAGCTTGATCCCGCCCTGGCGCAGGCGCTCATTCACCAGGAGAGCCAGTGGAATCCCAACGCCGTGAGTCCCACGGGAGTCACCGGGCTGGCGCAAGTGACGATTCCGACCGGACGCCCCTATGGGCAGACGCCTGCGACGCGGACAGATCCCGAGGTGAGTACGCATGCAGGCTTGTCCTACTTCAAGGACTTGCTGGCGCAGAGCAACGGGGATGTGCGACAGGCCCTCACGCGGTACAACGGCGGCAGTGACCCGCAGTATGCCGATCATGTGCTCCAACATTACCCCTTGTTTGCCGGGCCAGGGGCTGCACGACCCACGAGCGGTGCGGCTGGCCCAGGAAATGTGGACCTGACAGACCTGGATCGATGGATAGCCACCCAGGGACAACCCGCTGCGCCAGCACAAGGACAACCGCTGCGCCAGCACAAGGACAACCGCTGCGCCACGCACGGGTGGGTATCCGATAGCCATTACCATTGAAAAGCCGAGCACGGGCAATCCTCCAGGGCCTCGCACAGCACCAGGGACGCCGTGGCAACAGGCGGTAGCTGAGCAACACCAGTTGACCCCAGTGGGCCGTGTGGATATCGGGACGACCTTTGGCCCGGAGGGTAAAAGCCCGGAACCGGGCGGATGGCGCGACGCGGGGGCGTTGGGGATTGACATCGCCAGTACGGCGGTCGGGGCCATCAGGGGCGCGGGCCTTGGCACGCTGGCCCTCGGTCCAGGCGCCGGGACCGTGCTTGGCGGGATGGCGGGGAAGCCGGGGGCGGGTTCGTGGGCCACAAAATCAATCAGGCGCTGGGCCTCAGACCTGGCGATCCCACCACGTTTGACCCCACCCTCTGGCCGCCCTCCGGGATGTCCTGGCGGTCGGCACCCCGCCGGTCGTGCGTGGCATCGGCGCCCTCGGCAAGCAAGTGGTGAAGCGGCTCCGGGGCGGCGGGGGCCTTGCATGAAGACGCCGTCAAGGCGTTAGAGGACGTTGCCAGAGCGTTTCGCTCCCGAGCAGCCGTCCTCTGTGTTCTATGGGCAATTGGCCGCTGACACGAATCCGCGCATTCGTGCCACCAATCTGGCCACGGAGGCGAGTGCGGTGCTCCGGGAACAGCTGGCGAAAAAGCCGAGTTTTCGGAACACGACCCTCATGGCCCATGCCCAGGACCTCATCGATGTGTACCGGGGCCATCGGGGGCAGATTCCCATTGGGAATTGCACGTCTACCAGAAAGATATTGGGCTCCTCCAGCGCCAGGCGGAGCGGGCAGCGGCACCAGAACTCGGGTCGCTTAAACGTCTCTATAGGGGCATCGCTGAGGATATGGACGCGGCCGCAGCCCAGGGCACCCCGGAAGCCAGGGGCGTTACTCCAGGCCAACCAGGCCAGGCGGCGCGAGTATGCGCAAGCCGACCTCGCCGAGATGTTTACGCCGGGCGCCCCAGGGATGACGACCAGGCCGGATGGCCTGGTGCAGGTGCACGGCGGCAAGTTGACGGATCGCTTTAATAAGAAACTCACGGATGATCCCGTGTTCGCCAAGAGCTTTACGCCCCAGGAGCGGACAGAGATTCTCGACTTGCTTCACAGCATGCAAAAGATTCCCCGCATTCCGGCGCCCAAAGGGGTGGCCATCGGCTCAGGGCTCGCTGCGGCGCGCGGGGGTTTGTGTATGGCGTGTCCGAGCTATTGTTGAAGGACAAGGCGATGGCCACGGCGCTTGGGGCGCTCGCGTTAGCGGCCCCGCATATCCTTAGTCAGGCCACGATGAGCGCGCCTGGCCGGTTTCTTATCCGGCAATACATCAGCGCGGGCCAGGTCATTGGCCCTGCCGAACTGGCGGCCTTGCGCAGTGTTGTTGAGCAGCACCAGAAGGCACCTGCGGGCGCTCCAGCGCCGACAGCGCCAGTCCAACGATAAGGCAGCCGAGGCCATTCCAGGGAAGGCAGGCAGAAGAGGAGCACCGCTGTGATGCAGATACCACGCCACGTGGTTGTGTCCTACTCCCGCTGCCGCTGGCGGGGCGGGGTAATCGCTAGGACCCAGGCACTGATGAACAAGCATACGGTTACGACCGGATGGGGATAGACGAACTGGAGCAGGAGCAAGGCGAAAAAGGACAGCAGCATAGCAACCTCACGGTGTCTCGAGGGGGATAAGGGAGGCAATGTGTGTCTCAGTCATACGTGTTCTCCTGTTTCAACAGTTTCTTTGAGGGGAGAGACTCTCTCGCGCTTGGCGATGTCACGCAGCGCAATTTCAATGACAGAGGTCTGGCTAATGCCCCACTGCTGGGCCAGGACGACCAGCAAGCGACGGGCTTCAGTACTCAGGCGGTAACTTGTTGCGTATTTTGTTTCCATAGCGGAATTGTAGCGCAATACGGTGCGACTTACAAGGGTGATCCATGGCTGTCGGCGTCATCTCGCTTCCACTGTTTCAGTTTTCCGACGATGTGGGTGTCCCCCTCGCAGGCGCGAAGCTGTACTCGTACCTGGCCGGGACCTCCACACCCTCGGCGCTCTATGCCGATCATTTAGGCGATACGCCCTGACGAATCCCGCGATTGCCGACGCGGGGGCAAAGTGCTCGCCTACGGGACCGTCGGGCAAGCGTACAAGCTCAACCTCCTCGACGCCCACGGCGTGCAGCAAAGCGGCTGGCCTATCGATCACCTGGTGCTGAGCCCGCGCGCCCACGCCGGGAGACGCGGGCGCCCTCCAGACGGCGATGACCACGGTGCCCTTTGTCGGGACGCCCGGCGCGGCGCACCCTCGTGGCGTCAGGGGCGCTCCCGGCCCTCCGAGGTCGTGCTGCTGGTGCAGGTGACCGTGACGCAAGCCTTTGGCACCGCCGCAGGCGCCGAGACGCTGGCCTGTGGTGATCCGTTCATTCTCGACCGCTTTGGCAGTGGCCTGACGCTGAGCGTAGGTGCTAAGCCCCTCGCGAGCGGCGGCATGCCCTTCTATCCCACCGCAACGGATCTGATTTTAGCGATAGAAAATGGGCTCTATGATGGCACTGGTATGGCCCAGGCGGCCATATGGTCTTTAGGTCCTAATGAGGTAACCCCATGAGACGGCGCGGCAGTCTGCTCCTGCTCTTCTTCCTGTTCCTGGTGGGCACGGCGACCCTGTATGCCCAAGACGAACGCGCGTGCAATTCGGTGCGTATTAATGCCAAAGGGACCGCAGGCGCGGCCATCACCGTCGATGCCACGGTCGGCGGCGTGGTCGTGGCGGAAGCCAATACCAGCCGGTGTGCCATTTTTTCCTGAATGAGACGGTCAACCCGCTGCGCTGTGCGTCGAGCACCGGCAAGTACCCGGTGGTCGTCACGGCCACGGCCGGGGCCTACATTCCCGCCTCGTGGTATTTGACCGTGGGCTGGGCGGCTCAGGCCGAGTGGAAATGTATTCGTTCGACCGGAACAAGTACGACTATTACAATAATTGAGGAACTCCCATGACGACACGCGGACTCTGGCTGTCGCTGGTACTCGGGCTGCTCCTGACCAGCGCAAGTCAGGCGGCCAATAATTTGGGTAGCTTGCGCGTGCCTGAGGTCATCCAAGAATACCTGGGGACGCTCGTGGGGGCGTACGTGGTCGAGGGCTGTTTGCCCCCGTGCCGACGACGAGCCTGACCCTGGCCGCGACGGCCTGCACCGCCATGGTGCGGACCGGGACCGCGCCCCGCGGCTGGTCCCGGTCGTGCAGACGGCCACCGCGCTGGGACCGCTGGTAAGCGGCGATGGCGCGTACTGGATCGCCGTGCATGTCGATACGAGCACCGCTGTCGCGGGCTGGACGCGCACGCCGGCGGCGCCAATCGGGCTGGCAGTCATTATCTCTGGCGGTTTGGCCCCACCAAGCCCGCAGACCCCCAGACGGCCTGATCGTGCTCAAAGTCACGGTGACCAGCGGGAGTATTACCGCCGTCGCCGACTTGCGGATACCCGCCTCGTACGTCACCAAAGGCGTCTATGATCCGCGCGATCCCCTGTATGGGGTATCGTCGGTGGGGGATGCCAGGGCCGCCCTGCAGGCGGCGGTGGATGCCATCGCTGCGCAAGCGCCCTCCTCGGTGGGCATCCTGCACATTCCCGCCGGCCTGTGGGGGATTGACACGCCCGGGCTGCTGCTCAAAAGTCCGATTATGATTCGTGGCGAAGGCGCCGCCACGTCCCTCCTGGTGGATCTCACGCCGACCGGGACGATGATTAGTACCGGGGGCATGGCGGATCAGACGGCCCGGGTAACGATTCGTGACCTCGCTCTCACTGCCTCGGCGGTCAAAACCGGCGGGATCGCGGTGCTGGCCACGACGCCCGCGCCCAGCGATGTAGCCAATCAGCAACTCTTTGTGCAAAATGTCTGGTGTGTGCATCACTTTACGTGTCTGTCCCTCCAAAATTCGACCAACGCGCATATTGTCGACAATCAATTTGATGACATGCGGGGGACGGGGATTATTATCAACACGTCCTACAATCCGGATGCCGGGGACAATAGCATCAGTGGGAACGTGTTTAGTGGCGGTTTTGGGGACACCGCCATCCTGGTGCAGACCAGCGGCCAGCGCATTACGAACAACAAATTTCTGGCGTTTCAAAGGCCATTGTCGTCGATCCCTCGCAGGCCACGATCGGGCTCGTCGATGTGCTGATTGCGGAGAATAGTATTGAGGCCCAAGCGCAGTACGGCGTGTTACTGCAAACCTCCTCGCGGGGGCGCGAGTGGCGGACGTGCATATTGTGAACAACCAGTTCTCCAGCTTGCCGACGGCGCCGATCTTCGCGGCCATTGGCATGTCGGGCCAAGTGGGGCCGTTCGTGATTAATGGCAATCAAATCACCATCCAGCACGACGGCAAAGCGATTTTCCTGTCGGATGACACCCTGCTCCATCGGCCCAGCGCGTATGTCATTACGGGGAACATCATTGATGGGGCCAACCGCCCCACGACCATCGGCATCTATGTGGGCAGCACGCTGCCCACGCCGATACCGCGCGGCGTCGTCAGCGGGAATTTTGTCACGGGGATGGCGTCACCGTATGTGGGCAAAGATGCCATGTTTTTCGCCAATAATATCCTCCCGGCCAGTCAACTCATGGAGTTGGGTTTTGATGGGTCGCAGGTGTTTTGTTTTGATTGTACGGTGAACAATGCGGGGATAATACGTGTGTGGCGGGGGGACGGTGCCCTCGCGGTCCGAATCGCGGGGGTGTATCGGTGTTTTAAGAACCAGAATTAGCGCCGTGGCGTCTGGCGCATCACACAAAAGGAGAGGACCATGAGACGACGACAGCTGGGCAGGCTCGTGTCCCTGCTGCTACTCCTATGGTGGTGGGGGGCGGCTCTGCCTCTGGCATGGGCTTTTTCGGCAGTGCGAGTGATCCGGGGATGATGCCGGGCGTGGTCCAGCGGCTCAGCTCCGTGTTGAGTGAAGTGACCGGGGCCGTGCCAGCGGTCGCCACGGGCGCAGCCGACTGTGGCACGAGCCCCACCATTGCCGGGAATAACACCACGGGTGTGGTGACCGTGGGCACCAGTACGAATGGTGGGAAATGTACGGTCACCTTTGTGGGGTCTGGCGCCAGATCCCGCACTGTTTTTGTAACAACCGCACGGCCGTGATTCGGACCTGTCAGGCCATCGGGACGGCGAATACCACGAACGCCACGGCGGCACTCACGGCCACCAGTACCTTCACGGCCGGGGATGTGCTGGACTATCTGTGTGTGGGCCACTTTTAAAGGAGAGACTGTGAAACAGCTTCTTGCGGGCGTAGGCCTTCTCTTCCTGGTGGCACAGGCGCACGCCCAAGCCCCGGCGTGTCTGCCCGTGCGCACCGCGATTAATAGTCAAGGGCAGTTAGGTGACATTCCCGTGGCGGGCACGGCGTGCAGGTCCTCGATGCCAACCAGGCGGTGTGTCAGCGGCTCTTGCGCAACAATGGCACCGCGCCGATGCGCTGTCTCCCCGGACCGCAGGGCGCCCCACCGCCACGAATGGCCTGCTGCTCAATCCCGACCAACAACTGCTCATGGGCACGGAAGGCCGGGAGAGTTGGCGCTGTATTCGCACCACGGCCACCTCGACCACGGCCACAACGATTGAGGGCATCCCGTAATGCGTCTGCGCGGGCTGGTACTCCTCCTCGTGCTCCTCGCCTTCGCCCGGCAGAGCTACGCGATTCTGCTGGTGGAGGGCATGCCTCCCAGCGGCACCATCGGCGTCGTCACCACGATGGCGGGGGAGTGGGACGGGAGGTCCTGGGGAGCCGGGGCCGCCGGGGCCGCCAGGACCGCCAGGGCCGCCAGGGCTGGAGGCCCCGCCAGCGGCGGATACGGTCTTTGTCGGCACGGGGGTGGGCACGGGGGCGTATACGGCGCTGGCGCACTGCCCGCTGGCGTACAACACCACCACGCATCTCTTTGAGTGTTCGACGGCGGGCGTGTCCCTCGGGAGCAGTGGGACGCTCCAGGCCAGTAACGGCCTCGGCGGGTTTGGGGCGTATAGTGGCTCGAATGATTGCGGCGCCGACTTCGTCAAGCGTATCACCCCGCCGGTCTGGCCATCTGCGCGGCGCCCGTGTTTCCCTCCACGGCGGCGCATCTGCTCACCGACCGCGCCGAGCCGCTGGTGCCCAACGCCGTCAATCTGGGCGCCCTCCCGACGGGCCTGGTACGGAGCACCGTGACGGGCGGAATCGCGGCGCTGACGACCGTGCCGCTGCCCAACGGCGGCCTGGCGGGTCTCAGTGGGCCGCAGACCCTGGACAACACCTATGTGCCCATGCGCACCGTGAGCCTGCCCACGAACGTCAGCCCCCTGCAATGGAGCCTCACCGACATTGACCTGGTCATCGTGCCCGAACTGCAACAAAATACCCTGATTGCCAACCCCATTGGCACGGTCGACAAGTCGCGGATCTTGTGGTTCGTGGTGCACTCCACGGTGCCACGTACGCTGACCTGGGACACGAACTGGAGTGCGGGGAATGGGATTCCTTTGCCCACGTCCACCAGTGGGAATCATCCTGTAACTGGTGCAGATATTACCGACCTCCTCGTCTTTATGTACGATCCCTCCACCGGCAAACTCTCGCTGGTCTATAGCTCCCAGTTACTCCCCCGTGGCGTGCCGACCGTCGCCCCAGGCACGTATACGTGTCCCGCCAGTATTTTGATTGATGCCAATAAGCAAATCAGTAGTATTACCAGTGGCACGTGTGGCACCGGGGGCGGCGGTGGCAGCACCCCTGCAGGGGTCCTCGGTGATATTCAGATTAGTAACGGCACCACGCTGACGGCGGATAGTCGCCGCTTTGTGCATGACGTGGCGGCGCACCTGACCTCCACGCAGCGCATGAAGGCGGGCACCGGCAAAGGCTATCATGAGTTTACCGATGCGCGGGGCTTTAAAGGCTGGCTCTTTCCGTCCGATCTCACCGATCAGCGCGCCTGGAAGTTGCCCAATAAAAGCGGCACGCTGGCGACCCTCGACGATATTCTGAGCGGCGGCGGGGGCAATGTCAGTAGTACGGGTACGCCCACCACGGGACAGGCGGCGGAATGGACGGATACCACGCATGTCCAGGGCGTGGCGGTCACGGGGACCGGCAGTTACGTGAAAGGGAGCGCGCCGATCATCACGCTCCCCAACGCGACCGGCCTCCCGCTGGCGACCGGGGTCACGGGGACGCTGCCCGGCGGCGCAGATGCCCGCCCTCACGGGGATTGTACGACCAGCGCGGGCAGCCTCAGCACCACCTGTAGCAAGCTGAATGGGACGGCGTTTGCCGGGACCGCCGGCAATGTTGTGAGTTTTGGAGCGACCAACACCCGGCCGATAGCGGCGTGAGTGCCGCCAACCTGCGCAAGCGGGCACTGGTGTTTCAGGTGGGGGATCCGGCTGGGAGTGCACTGACGGTCGCCAGCACAACGACTTCCTATGTGACTATTCCATTCTCATGTACATTGAGTGCGTGGAATATCGTGGTCGATGCGGGCACGCTGACGGCGAAGGTCTGGCGAAAAGCCACAGGCACGTCTATTCCTACAAGTGCTGACTCTATAAATACGAGCGGCATTGCTATCAGCACAGGCACGGCCATCCACAGTACGGCGATGACTGACTTTACGAGTACGGCTATAGCGAACAATGATATTTTGGCCGTGAATGTGTCGAGTGTCACTGGTACAAAATATGCCAGTATTACTCTCCAGTGCGATCAGTAAAGCTTTATGTGTAACCACTCGTGACCGCACGCTAGAAAGGCTCCCGATGCGACGTCTCACCGCACTCCTGCTGACCGGGCTGCTCCTGTGGGGGGCAGGTCTCCTGGGCTGCCGTCTCCCAGCTCTATATCAACTTTAATGCGGTCCCGATTAAATTTTGCAGACGCGGCGCAGGGTCCCAACGCGCAACTGACCATGACAGGCGCGCAACTGACCACAGGGACCGGCGCATCTCGACGCGGTATGACCGGGGGCAGGCGCGCAGCCGGCCACTTACTTCTGGATTTGTACGGTGTCTCTCACAGGCACGAATGTTGTGGATGCCGTGATTGAGTGGTACATGGCCTGGAGTAATGGGACGATCTCCGATGGGCAAGTCAGTGCAACGGACTCGGCTCTCACCACCAGCAAGCGCAATAATTTAAAGCCTGTCGGCAACACGATTGTCGATCAGACCACAAGCAATACGGATATGACCGCCTCTGGTTTCGTGCTCATTCCGACGCGGTATTTTCACTGGGGGTGTGGAACGGGACGGCCTTGCCGTTTCAAAGCAGCACCACCGCGCATACCTGCTTGCTCTATCCCACCTGGTGGGAGCAGCAATGATGACAAGACGCCATCTCCTTCTTGCCGCTTGTACAGCAACGCTTCTTTTACAGAAGCAAAGCTTCATTAGCCCAAGTGCGGCCAGAGGACTTCCTGCGTGGTGCGTCGTTTTTGGATGTGGCGAATCCCGTCAACCGCAGTCATCCTCTGGCGAGAGGGCTGCAGGCCTGGTGGCTCTATGTTCCTCAGCGCCATGGGGGAGGCGTGCGCTGGTATGATCTGCTGCGGAATCTCCCAGCGACGTTTACGACCATGACCAGCCCATCCACGGCCACAGGGGGCTGGGGACGTACGACCCGTCGGTCAGGTGGCCTGGGTGAAATACGGTGGGAAGGGACTATGCAGGCGGCGGCGACCCCGGCCACGTGGCTCGATGCCATCCCGGCCTTTACATGGAGCGTGTGGGCCAGACAAACGGCCCGGCCCGTCGTCGGCGGCTTGTTTACCAAGTTTGTGTCCAGCGGTCTCCAAACTTCGTTCTTTTCTTTCAGTGACGATGGGCTGTATCTGCGCATTAACAGCGCGGTCAGTGGTGGCACGGTCAGCATCAATACGGTTTCCCTCATGCCAGCGGGGGTCTGGAAGCATCTCGTGGCGGTCTATGATGGCACACTGATCGGCAATACCCAGCGGGCGAAAATCTATATCGACGGCAAACTCACCGCCGCCCTCAACAGCGGCGGAGTGGTTCCTGCCCTGACAGACAACCACGATGTCTCTGCGGGCTCCGTGGTGCCCTTGGTCCTGGGACGCTACTTGGATACATCGCCAACGTCCTGGGTGGGTGCGCTCGATGACATGCGGGTGTATACCCGGGCGCTCAGCGCCACAGAAGTCCTGGCCCTCTATGTGAACTCACGCCTTGGGTATCCTGGTCTCCTCCGCCAGATTCCGCTCAGTACCATCGGTCCCAGTGTGGTAGCGACGCCCCCACGGGGACGGAGCCAAATCTTTTAGTGGTGCGACGCACCAAGGGGTTCCAATGAAACGTCTGCTATTGCTCGGCTTGTTTCTGCTCGTTGTTGTCCCCTTTGTGTTCTCGCAAGGGGTGCAGCTCAAAGGCTCGAATACCGTCGACTCGGCGCCCAATAATCCCACCACGGGGACGATGCGGGATCGCCTGGCGAAGATCGTGGCAGGCCAAGCCGTGCTGGCCACGACTGCCGATACCGACATCGCCCTCTATCCCGTGAGTACGGCGAATGCCACGACGGGCGACGCGATCTATGTCACCAGCGGCCCCAGTGTGTGTGAGATGGACTCCACCATTGCCTCCGGTGCGAGTAACTGGCCGGTGGTCGCCAGTGTGCTGGTGGGGGCCGGTGTCATGCCCAGGCGGCGCTGCCCTCCAGCGGGTATGTCCTGGGATACATGAAAGATGACGTGACCACCCTGGGACAAGGCGCCAACTACATCGTCGCGCTGGCGCCCAATCATCCGGCCACGGGCTCCGGGCGGGCTCCGCCGTGAATGTGGCGCAGACGGTGCCCCCGGAGTTCAGTGTCACCGGCTCGCCGATTACGACCAGTGGCACGCTCGCCATCACGAAAGTGACCCAGGCGGCCAACCTCGGCTGGTTTGGGCCAGCCAGTGGCGCTGCAGCTCAACCAACATTTCGCGCTCCCGTGGCCGCCGATATTGCGGCGGCCCTGGCAGGCACTACCCTGGGGGCTCGTTGGGCGGGTCGTTGCCCAACCCCACCGTGGTGAATGCCCCGGGAGGTTTTAGCTTCTCAGGCGATATTCATCCCACGACCCTCGCCGGCAATGCGGATAATTACACGCCCACCAACGGCGCCCTCACTACCGTGTGGTACCTCGACGGTGGCACGGTGGATCGCACCATCTCCGGCTCTACGCTGGCGTCGATGGCGAGATCAAGGTGATCGTGAACTATGGCGCCACGAACGCGCTGCTGCTGACGAACCAAAGCACGGGCTCAAGTGCCACGGGCCGCTTCTTGTTTGGCGGGGATGTGTTTCTAGCGCCGGGGAATCCCAGGCGATCATTTATGATGCGAGCACGAGCGGGGTCCTTGCCCCGCGCTGGAAACCCTCGGCGCCGTGATGCTGGAGGCGTTGCGGCTCAAATCGTGTCAGTTTGGGGTGGGAAGTCCCAGCACCAGTGCGGCGCCGATTGCGGGCGACGATGCGGTCAATAATGCCTGTGCCAACGACGTCGGGCGGGATCAGGAAGTCCTCACCGTCTCGTGCATGGCCAACAATACCGGCGTGGTGATCAATCCGATCCTCACGGGCGGGAGTAGCACCAGTATCCTCACGGCCCCCTTGACGTGCGGAAATGCAGTCTGGACGGATGGCACCGTCCAAACGACAAGGCCCATTGTCCATAGTTTTTCAGGTACTGGCTCTGTATGTACTGTACCAAGTTGTAGCCTGAATACAAGCTGGACCACAACCGGGCTCGCAACCGAGCTGTTGGTCAGAGTAAAAACACGGATGCGCTGAGCGGTGAGGTGCGTATGCTGTCATGATGCAAGGAGAACATGACGATGAGGCAACTATCCTCTACAACGCGCACGGTTACGAAGAATTTTGTAGACATAGACCTCATGAATAGAAAACTCTGCTGCAAGTTGACGAGCCGTATGTGTTCCTGCTGCCCCTTTTGCACGGAGGAGTATCACATCAGCATTGCTGAGTTTGGCATAAGCATGCTTGTCACCATGGGGGACCGCTTCTGGATGAAGAGCGCTTCCATGGAATATTCCTCGGGCAGCGGCCTCGGGATGACGCCGTAATCCATGACGTTCACCTCTCGCTAGGCGATGCATTGTACGAGCATCCCGCGTATTGTCCTTGTGTGTCCCCTCATACAGATGGTGGACACAAAGTCGATTCACGCAGGGAGGTTTGTGAAGTACTAAGATTTCAGGAGGTAATAGTCCATGCTCATCCTGGTAAGCAAATCGATGTGCGCCAATAGTATGACGGATATGTTGAAGATCGAGGCATAGAAATTTTCCATACCCTTTGTTTGTAAGACCAGTCCATATCCAGCAACCAGTAGGGCTTGAAACCTTGTCAACCTGAGACCAAAATCTTTGTCTGACTTCTTCAGGATAGATTGAATGTAACGAACTGTGTAATGGGCGTAACGCAGCACAGGAACGACAAAGGCCAGAGCGAGAACGGCCACGATCCTTGAGGAATCTTTCGATACCGCAACGCTTACAATTGGCAGACAGCGTGTATCTTTATCATACGGCATGACCAAATCTCCTAGAAAGATTGGGTGTGTCGAGGGGGCCAGGATAGTGACATATCCTAGCCCCCGAAGTATATCATAGACTACGGGAAAGAGGTACAAAAAGCGGCTATGACCCTCTCGGAAGCGCAAGCGTGGGTCCTGATCATTACCGCGGTCGGGGGCATGGCGGTCTCGATCCTCGCGGCGGTGCAAACGCGGCGCGGCTGCACGAGACCCAGGGCACCGTGCAACAAGTGAGTCACCAAGTCGAGGAGGTCTACCAGTTGACGGATAAAAGCTCACCGAGCAACAGGCGCTCTTTGAAAAACTGTACGGGCGCATTGGCGATTTAACCAAGGAAGGGCTGGACATTCTTATGGAGCCTGCACGGTGATGCTGCCGCCCATCACCGTCCACTGCTGGTCTTGCGACCAGACCTTTGCGACCATGACCGAGCTGTCCACGCACCATCTCGACACGCACGAACGCCCGTGGATCACGGACGATCGCCGGGAACCCTGGGTCGTCACCCCGCGCCTAGAGCGGTTCCGGCCCCCGAACTACAAAGCCCAGGCGGCGCGGAGTGGTACGCGCCAGGGCCGTCGGCCAACGGCCTGGCCTCCCTAAGGAGCAACGCCGTGCTCGAAGCGCCGTGGAAACAGTATCGCCGCACAGGAGTGTCCGAGATGCGCCCGTATGTCCCCGGTGAAGATCTGACAGGCATTGCGGTCAGTGCTGCCGATACGCCCGAGGTGGGCGGTATGATTGCACGGAATCCTGCCAACCACGCGGATCAGTGGTACGTCGCCAAAGCCTATTTTGAGGCGAATCTGGAAGAAGTGTCCTGTTGAAGCGTCACAGGGGGAGATACACAAAGTCCATGTACAAAAGTACAGTATATTTGCTCCTATTATGCAGCATGGCTCTTTCTCTATTTTTACCTCAAATAGCTATAGGTCAAACACAATTAGCATTTCCTAGCGCAGAAGGATTCGGACGATTCGCACTAGGGGGACGTGGTGGTCGTGCCTATAATATAAACAGTCTTAGTTCTGCGGCTGGTTCAGGTGGCTCGTGCAACGCTGGTGGATGTTCTGGTGGAACTATTACTTATAGGGATTGCCTTACAGACCGATTTGGCGTAGGCGCTAGGACATGTATATTTAGAACAGGTGGAACTATAGACTTCGACTATAGTCCTACTAATTCTATTGTGATTCCCCTATATCACGATTGCCGGTCAGACGGCGCCCGGCAACGGCATCATGATTCGCGGCATGGAGCATACCATCCATGGCCCGGATGTGGGCGGCGGTTTCAATACGCATGACGTCATCATGCGGCATGTGCGGTTGCGCAATAAGGCGTACGCCACAACCAGCCAATGTAATGTCGAACTGATCGGCATCGTCTATGGCGCCTATAACGTCATCATTGACCATGTGTCCGGGGCTGGAATTGGCGCAGTGCCTGGGGCGCTGGCTACAACGCCAAGGGCGTGACCTATCAATGGACGCTCCTCAGTGAAGGGTTGCAGGGTCCCAATGGCTGCGGATCGCCTGCGGGCTCGGAAGTCTCGCTCGGCAGTCTGTTTTCGTCGATCCGGGATGGCACGGCGAATGGTCTCACGGGACAGCAAAGTGGGTTATCGTTTTTGCATAATTATGTGACGCACTTTGATGATCGCGTCCCCTTCAATAGCAATAACGCGATGGTCCAAGCGATTAACAATGTCGTCTATAATACGCGCTCAGGCAGCTATGTGCAGAATTATCAAAGCATCGCGGGGGAGAACACGGTTGAGTATATCAATAACTATCTGCAACGGGGGCCACAAGCCCAGGATAGCACCGCGCCGCGCCTCGTCCTGGGAGCCGGATTTACCTCGCAACCGCCGACCAATACGGCGGCCGCCAATTCGCAGATTTACCTGAGCGGCAATTATCATAACGTTATGCGCCCCACGCTGACGCAGCCCGAGACCGATTTTGTCCTGAATTGTTACGACTACGGCCAACCGGGAGCGGGTCCGGTGTGTATGCCGATCAGCACGACCCGCTACAGTGCCATGCCGACGGTCGCCTCGACGGTGACTGCCGCGCAAGCGCGGGCCGATGTCCTCGCCAAAAGATGGGTGCCTATGGCCTGCTCGCGCAGGGGATGGACACTATTGACCTCCGGGCGATTCGCGCGCTGCAAAATGGCACCGGCGGCACCACCAGTGCGACCAGTGTGGCGACGGCCTGCTCGGATGGCGAATGCGGCGAGACGGGGTCCTATCCTGCGGGCACCCCGTATACCGATACCGATGGCGATGGCATCGCCGATAGCTGGGAGACCTCCCATGGCCTCAATCCCAACGACGCGGCGGATGGTCCCCTCATTGCCACCAACGGCTACAGCAATCTCGAAAATTATCTCAATGAACTCGCCGGTGATACCCCGGTGTCTCCCATGGCGCCGCAACTCCTGCTGCATTGGCCCTTGAGCGAGACGAGTGGGCTGGCGGCCGCCGATGTGACCGGCCATGGCTATACCGGGACGCTCATTGGCAGCCCGACGTGGCGGCCAGGACTGACCTTCAACGGCAGTACCCAGTACGTGAGTAATACCGCGCTGCCATGGACCACCGGCCAGTCCATCACCGTCGCATTGTGGGTGAAAACTCCTGGAGGGACGCCAGGCGGCGCCTTTAGTGTCGGCATGGCGACTAACCGCATCGGCGCCCACATCCCCTACAGTGATAACGTGCTGTATTGGGACTATGGGCCGCCGTTCCCTGCTGCCCGTATCACCACGAATTTTGCCCCCTACTTGAACAAATGGACGCATGTGGCGCTGGTCAGTAATGGGACGAACTTTAAGGGGATTTACCTCAATGGCCAGCTGGTCACCTCCGACACAAGTGCTGGTGCCCCGACCGTGGCGCTCACGGGGGTGGAGGTGGGCCGGTATAACGTCGGCGGTGGTATCGCCTGGCATACGGGCCTCATCCGGGATTTTCGCCTCTATAATACGGTCCTGACGACGGCGGAGATTCAAGCCCTCTATTACACGACCGCACGTGTGCGCCGCTTGGCGCGGACGTGGCAATAAGGAATCGTCTATGCTGCACCTCCTCCTCCTTGTGCTCGTGCTCGTGGCTAGCCCCGCCTGGGCGACGCCCTATTACATCGCGCCCAATGGCAATGACAGCAATCCCGGGACCGGCGAAAGCGTCCCCTGGCAACACTTCAGTGTGGCGGTGTCGCGGCTCAGCCCGGGGACACCCTGAATGTCCTCAATGGCACCTACACCACCGATCATGCTGGGACCACGGTCACGGGCTCCACCGATGTGATCTCCATCAAGTGCGGCAGTGGGGGCAATGCGGTGAGTGGGACGTCAGAGAGCGCGCGGATTACTATCAAGGCCCAGAATGAACGCCAGGCGCTGATCCAGGCAAGTGGCCGTTCGCCCTTCTATATCCTGAGTTGCTCCTATTGGACGATTGAGGGCCTCTACCTCCGCAACATCGACGTCAACCCGGGCGGGGGTATGACGGGACCGTCATGGTGCTGGACCAGTCGGAGCATATTACCCTCCGTCATAATCTCGTCTATGGGCCGAATGCGTGGTGGAATAGTCACGGCATTGCGCTGTACAACACGAACAATTCCCTGGTGGAAGAGAATGAAGTGTATTATGCCACGCGGCATGGCATTATTCAGGGGTACAATAGTACCGGCGCGGTGCCCTCAGGCAATACGATTCGCCGCAACTATGTCCATTCCCGTGACCATAATTCCATGCCGGATGGTTTTACCTGCGGGGGCTCGTGTGAAAATACCATCGGCGATGAGGGCATTTCGTGCTATCCCTGTAATACCAGCATTTTCGAGAACAATATTGTCGAAGATTGGTGGTCCGGGTATACCGTCCAAGCCAAGGCCCAGAGCTATAATCTCAAATATTACGGGAATATCGCGTTGAGGACCGGCAATTACGGCTCCTTCGGCATGACCGCCCGCGCCGACGATCAGCAAAATACGGCCGATCAAATGCCCACCGATGTCGTCATGGAAAACAACGTGGTCGTCACGGGCACCGGTATTGGCTGTCGCACCTGCAAAAATTTGCAGTGGAAAAACAACACGGTCCTCGACTCCACCGGGGGCTATGCGGCGGATCAGGGGCTGTCGTCGAATGGGGAGGCGGGCGACGGGCATCTCTCGGTCACCGGGACGAATCTGTTGGCCCTCAATAACACGGGCAATGCGTACCAGATTAGTGGCCAAGAAGCCCAAACGTTCAGTTTCCTGCGCAATTTTGGCAACAGCGGCCAGGGTTTCCCGAGTGGCGCGACGAACACCAGCACCAGTGACCCCGCCATGGGCACCTGCAAGGTGTACATCCCGGATGGGAGTACGCTCAAAAATGCCGGGAGTGGGGGACATCGGCGCGAACATCCTCTATCGCTATCAGGATGGTGTCCTCACCGGCGTGCCGCTCTGGGATACGGGCACGGGGCGGTTCCCCTGTGGCGTCCAGGTGGATGGCGTCAACAACATTGCCGGTTCCTCCTGCTTCGATGTCCATACGCGCCTGCATGTGAAGGAAGTCCCGGGCTGTCCGTTCCCGACGAGTTATGGGGGCACCTCGGTGCTCAACAGCCTGATTGCCCGGTGGAAATTGGACGAGGGCACGGGCACCACCGTGGCGGATGCGACCGGTCTGGGCCATACGGGGACGGCGAATGGAGGCATGTGGCAAGCCGGGCGGGTCGGTCCGCGATCGGTGCTGTTCGATGGGCTAACGCAGCGTATCACGGTGGCCTCGGCTCCTGACCTCCAGCTGACCACCAGCCTGACCCTGGCGGCGTGGATCAAACCCGTCAGTAGCGGCGGGGGCGCCCATGGTCGCATTCTCAATAAGCACGGCGCCAGTTCTAATACGACGGGTTATAGCTTTCATCTGGCCGATACCAGCCTGACGTTCGCGATTAATGCGGTGAGTGGCACGGAGGGGATGGATGATGCCACCACCCCGTCGGGCACGGTGACCCTGGGCCTGTGGCAGCATGTGGCCGTGACACTTGAGGCCGGCACCGTGCGTTTTTACCGCAATGGCCAGCTCGTGAGTAGTAGCACGCTCAGCACCACGGCCCTGGCGAGCCCGGTGCCGCTCGTCCTCGGGGCGCCGATGGGCGGACGGATCGGGGGTTTGATGGGAGCCTGGATGAGCTGCGCGTCTATAATTTTGCGCTGTCGGGCGCGGATATCACGGCGCTCTACCGCCTGACGGCGGGGCAACCGCGGCATCGCCTGGTGCTGCGGTGACAGTGAGTGGCCCACACACGGCGTCCTCGGGCTCCTCGACGGCGTGCAGCAACCGCGCATACACGCCGTGCGGCATATCGACCAGGTCTAACCACCAGCGCACGGTGGCCTCGCCGTGCCACCAGCGCCGCGCTTCCGCGCGCCAGTGGCGGCTCGTGGCGTCGGGGCGCCGGTTCTGGGCATCGACGAGCGCGCGCTGCAGGATCGCGGCCACCAGCTGCTGCTCGGCGGACAGCCCCTGCCCCGTGTCAGGGAGCATACGCACCTCCCGGCGTGAGGGCCGCGACATTATGCGCCAGCTGGCGCTGCTGCGGACAATACCAGCTGTGGAACACGGTACTCTGGCCGTGCGGCAAGAGCAAGGTCAGCGTCACGGTGCTCAGGGGAGCCATATCCAGCCATGGGCGTAGGCTGGCAGACTGGCGCGAAAGGGGACGGGGGTCTCGGCGCCGCTCATCGGGCGACCATCACGGCGGTGCGCACGCGCTGCTCAAAAATATGCCCCACCGCGTCGCCCTCCCCGAGCGGGACGGTGGTGACATAGAACAACTCCCCGGTCGGCGGGAGACGGTCGCCGGGCCGCAACATCACAAAATGGACCTCGGTCTCTAGGCGTTGGCCGTTGGTGAGGACCCACAGGCAAAAATGCCCGCCGGCCAGCCCCGCATGGAGCCGCTTACTATCCCAGGGCAGGACAATATGGGCGTGCGTAAACGGGACGGGCGCGACGACATACTGGGTGATAGCGATCACCAGAGCCTCCTTCTCGGGGCTGTTCGCTTGCGCGGACGATGCCTGGGACAATAGTCGGTATCCGTCCCCACGTGCCGCGCATGCGTGCGACAGACCGGCCGGTCACAGGTCTGGCCAGCCGTGGCGCCGCGCAAGGCCCAGTCGCACAACATGATCTCTCGTGTCGTGCCACAGGTGACACAGCGTTTCGACGCATGCCCACGGGAGCACACGATCGCGGTGGCATACTCCTGGCCGCGCTCCGTCATCACGGGAACCTTCGTGACCCGACACCGGAAATCTTCAGTCACAGAGCCTCCTTTCTGGGGCGACATCCTTGAGGGGACAGGGGCACGCACGGTGGGGCGGGTCTTCCTCCCCGTTGTGGCCCTCCAGCAGGCCCGGAGAGGCACGCGCGCCCCCGGGCGCCTGTCGGGGATCCCCAGGGCCGCTAGGCGGGGCTGGCAGGCGCTGGGCGCGCCTGGGCGGTCAGCCGCGCCACAATCGCGGCGTAGTGGATCGGCACGAGGGCCAGACCCGTGTGCTGCAACACGAGCGTTTCATACGCGCTGCGGGAGTCCGGCGTGTGCCCTAACGTGTGCAAGAGCTGCTGAATCTGGCGTCTGAGCTGGCGCTGCTCCGGCGTCGCGGTCCCGGCGTCCTCGACGGCCCGTGCGGCCGCCGGGGGCGTGGGGGCCGCTCCTCCTGGCCCTCGTCCAGATCCTGCGTGAACACGTCACTGAGGCCACCCGTGCGGAGGATGGCATCGAGACAGGCACTTTTTTCCGTCATTTTCACGGCCTTGTTATAGTCGTCTCCGTCTTTTTCACGTCGCGAATCCCCCGGCCTTCCCCGAGGACCTCCCCGCGCGGGGTCAAGAGCTGGCACACCAGACAGATGACGCCAGGCGGGCGCCCCAGCATCTCCCAGGTGTCCTCATCTTTGCGGAAGGTGGGCCTGAGGCGTAACAGGCCACAAAATTTCTCCCCGCCCGACTTAAAGAGCGTATCTTTGGACAGGTGCGAGGGGTTGGTACACTTGTACTGCTTACAGTCTTTCTTGATGTGCAGTTTGCCGTAGTCCGTGCCTTCCACGAGATGCTGGCGGATAAACCGTGCCAGAATGGCACGGTGCTCACTCCAGGCCGCCAGCGAGGCCGTCAGGGCCTCCGCCGTCAGCATGGTGCCTGGGGCGCGAGCGACAGCGGCGGGGAGCACCTCGGGGATCAGGGGCGCCTGCGGCGGCGCCATCTGGACACCCGCGCGGGCCTCCTCTCCCAGCATGGTCTCGTCCATCGGGGTCTCCTTCGGCGTGGGTGAGGGGACGAGCGGCGCCAGAGCCTGCTGCCAGCGCTGGTACAGGCGCGCCGCAATGGTATGATAACAGCCCCACGCTTCCCGGGGTGGATATTGCTGTACGGACAGGTGCAGTGGGGGCCGCGCACCTGGTACCAGACCTCGGCGTGCTGCTTGCTCTGGACCTGCCAGAGGCCGGGGTCTTCTGTGGGCGCACGCGATCGAGACACGCTTCATACGCTTTTTCCAGGCCATCCTTATGCGTGTCATAGGGGGCAATGCATCTGATCGTACACGCTGCTGAGCTGCGTCATCTTGTCGCTGCCGACCGGCGCCACGGTCGCCGCCGGCCCGTCGGCTTCGACGGGGAAAATATCCTTGCGTTGGGGATCCTGCGCGTGTACAGTAGCCATCATCGCTCTCCATTCTAGGCTGGCGCTCTCCCTGGAACCACGCTCAGGTTCCGGGAGAGCCGTGTCTGGTGTCAGGCCTAACGCCTGACGCATCCGCTGGGTCGTTTCACGCACGTCTGCCATAGGCGTCTCCTTCTGAGATGGGGCATTGTGCCCCACAGGGTGTTGAAGGTTTGTTCAACGTTTTTCCTGACTTGTTCAAGCTTTGTTCACTGTTTCTCTTTGGCATATTATGCTAGACTTTCGCTGTCTTCGGACCTACCCGGGGCACCGGGGATGTCAAAGCCTGTGGAGCTAACCGCTATGAAGCAGGAACCCCAACCGTAAAGCGTCTCCACGAAGACCTACGAGTGTTGGAAATCTGGTCCCTGGAAGCTGTTGCCTTCAGGCATCAGAGGATGTCACCTCGCGCTGACGCTCTCCCCTGCGACCCCTGGCTCGGGCTCGGGGAGAGCCGCGTCTGTGGTGTCTCCGAACGCCTGCCGCAGTGCGCGTCCCACGGCGGTGCCTTGCCTCGTCAACCACTGGCGTATCGCCGCTTCCACCTCCACACGTCCCGCACTCGTCTTCCTCGCGAGATACCCCTGCACGAGCGTACGCAGCGGCACCGGGAGGGGCTGGGCCTCGGCGTCCACCAGCAGCGCGGCGCACGCCATGCGAAAGGCGGTCTCAGTCACGTGGGGCATGGGCGGGCTCCTCCAGGCGGCCCACAGCCGCTTTGACCGCCGTATTCCACGCCTGACACGCGACCTGCGTCGCCAGCACATCCCCCGTGCGCGCCAACCGATTGACGCGGGCCTCGACGGCGGCCACCACGGGGTCTTTCAGGATGGCCACGGCCGCGCGCGGCTCCAGGTCCGCCAGCGTTTTCGTACACAGATGCGTCCAGGTGCGGGACAGGGTGCGCAGCATGTCGGGGGTCATAGCGGTTGCACTCCTAGCGGCTGAGACGCAAGTTGATAAATCCCACGCGCTGTTCTTTCGATCATGCCTGCATTGACAAGGCGAAAGAGACAGATACGAATACGCCCATGGGAACGCCTAGAGCTTGCCTCAAGAGCTTCATGAAACGCAGCATTTGTCATGGGGCCATGCTCTTCGAGCAGACTCAGAATGGTATCAGCCAAAACACTCCTCCCTAAGTTACCCTGTTGCTCTTTCCGTACAACCTTCTCTTTCAAGAGCTGGGGCAACGCAGTGTCAAGCGGCCATTGCATCAAGAGATCAGGAGGTAACTCACACCATTCTCCTCGGGTTTGATACCTTTGGTACTTATTTAATAAGAGATCTTCGGCAGTCTCCATATCAGGGACTAATTCAACGGAGATCAGCCGTAACGAGAACGGCACACCATTTTGTAGCTGCTGAAGACGACTGAGAATATTCGCCGTCTTACCAATCTTGATATAGGGCGTTCCCTCTCCATGAACAATGTAGACATACCCTGCTTGCATCAGAAGTCTCCTTAAGACTTATACATTAGCGCGCGCGCGTGAAGATATATAAGACGCGCCCCCCGCGCGAGTACGCTGTAACGTCGGTAACCAAGGGTTTTTGCTAGTATCTGTGCGGCAAAACCCTCGTTACAGAGAAAAGGGGCTGTTACCAGATTTGTACAGCTACTTTCTCTAGTAGAATAACTTATCTGGTTACCAAGGTTACTGGTGACCGAAGTTACCGAAGTTACACAAACCGTTTTTCTAGCGTGAAAAGTCGATCTCATCGAGGTATTCTTTCTCTGCCATACGGTCATGGCCATACAGCGTGTAGAGGCCGCGCTTGTTGGTGCGACCAATGCGATCCTCGTTATAGAGCCGATGCATAACCACACGAAACCGCTTGTAGTGCTGATCGCTTATCCCCATCGCCTTCATAATCTCGGGGATACCCATTGGACGGCGTTCCTCCTCCAGGACCTTGATAATCCGGTTCTGCTCTGAATCCACCTCGAACGATTCTCCCTTGCCCAAGAACTCCAAATGCCCATCGGCGAGCGTCAGCACATATTTCTCTTCCTCCAGATCCCGGCTCAGGACTTCGAGCACGCCGTCTTTCTCCTGCCCCTTGCGGGAATAGATCAGCGCATGATCGGCGGCCCCTACCTTCCCCTGACTGCCCATGATGGTGTCGCCGGCGTCTTCCGCGCTGGCTTTCCGCACATGGTCAATGAGCAAAATCGCCATGCGGTGGTCTTGGGCGAGTTGCTGAATCGGACCAAGCGTATCGGTGTATTCCTGATACTCCGAAAGACTCTTCCTGGCCTCGGTCTGCGGGGGAGAATACGGCCAATGACGTCAATAATGATTACTTGGAAGGACTGGGCATAATGCCCCAGGGCTTCTAAAGCCCCTCGCCTAAGCGCGGAAACGTGTAGAGAAACCCTAAGCCCTCGGGGGTGGTGAGGTTGGATTGCATCTTGCAGCAACCGCCGTTGCACCCGCCGTTCCCCATCCTCCAGCGACACATAGAGCACGCGGGCGCGCTCGGTCACAAACTTGCGAAACGCTTCACGTCCGACCGTCAGGGACAGACTCATATCCAAGGCGAGATAGGACTTGCCCTTCTTGGGTTTCCCGGCGAGAATGGTTAAGCCTTCCGCTAAGATCCCCTCGACAAAGCAGCGCAGGGGGTCAAACGTTTTTGCCAAGAGCGCGGTCGCCGTCTGTGGCACGGGGTACGCGCACGGCTCATGGCGGTGGGCCGCAAGAGACCGCTCCACCGCGGCCCGCACCCGTACAGCGCCATTTCTGAACTGCTGGTCCGCTTGCGCCAGACACTCATCCCACTGGTCCGTCTCGTAGATCAGCGCCAGGTCCGCGATCGTTGCCGGGTCCATCCAGACGGCCAAACCCGGCTTGGTGTTGTAGAGCGTGTGGAGCAGGCTAGGAAGCGTCGCAAGGCTCATGCGTCCCCCAATTCAGCCCGCAAGGCATCGAGGGTCGCACGCACGGGCAGCGCCGCCTCAATCAGGGCTTTCACCAAGCCCGGCTTCCGCGCTGGCTCCTGCGCCAATCGCCACATCGTCTCACGCGCGGGCGGACAGGCGGCCAGGAAGCCCGGATCGCTCACGATCATGCTTTCGAGCATCACTTGTGCGAGATCATCCTGACTCTGCGGCGTGCGGGAAAACTTCAAGCGCTCAATACGCGGGTCATGGCTACGCGGCTGAAGCCGGGTCACGCGGGCATACGTGGGCTGGATGCAGAAGAGCGACACGAGCGTCAGGCCCAGCGCCTCACAGATGGCCCGGATGTCACACTGATGGCTATGACAGTAGAGCAGCGTGCAGGGGTTGCCGTGCTTATCAGTCCCCCGTTTGATACTCAGCGCCGAGGGATTGTCGCCGCCATGGGCGGGACAGCGGGCACGCCAGCCCTCGCGGTACTTCTGCGCCCTAGACGCTCAGCAAGCTCTTCCGGTGTGTGCCAGGTATGAACGTCCACAGGCGTTACTCCTTAGTAACAGTTATCTATTTGACATCTTGACAATATGATACCATGATGTCATCATTGTAGTCAAGGTGTATTTATGCTAACCTTTCAGAAGGTACAGACATCATGACATCAGAGGTAATCTCCTTGGCTGAGAAGAAACCAGTGCGCCAAACAACAGTACGAGTCGAGGCTGACTTACTCAGGAAGGCACGTTTTTACCTCGATGAGGATGGTAAAAACGTGCAAGAGTTTCTTGTGGAGCAACTCGCTCGCTATGTGTGTGAACGTGAACAACGTCACACGTCGAAAACTACCGAGGAGTGCGCCTAGCTTCTCCCGTATGCTCCTCTCTCTCCCTCTCTCTCCTACGTCAGGGGCTGGGCGGCGCTGCGCCTATACGTCGGCCGCTCAAGCCGCACGAACTCCCGTACCGCCTGGCAGCCGCTACACCAGGCCCGCGTCAGCACTTTGACGGTGACGACACGCACGGCGCACCGGGTACAGCGGTAGGTGTACTGGCGCTTGCGGCGCCTCGGCAGGCCTGCCCTCCGCGAAATTGTCGAGGAAGTACGCGCGTGCGACATACCACTGATCCGCATGATTCTTGGGATTGCGGGCGATCATCCCGCCCATCGCGGGGGTCTCCGTCGCGCTGACCGAGATCGAGGTCAGATCTTCCCCTGGCACATAGGGTCGCATCTCCGCCGTCGAGGTCCGTCGAGAGGTCTGCCAAGGCATGTCCGTCATCTGGGGAGGTAGCGGAGCGCACGCACCGTCTGCTGCTGCAACGCCCGCACGGCGGCGGGGCCGTCCTCCCGCGCGGTGGCCTCGAGCAGCGGCAGCCCGGTCTCGAAACTCGCCAGGACCTCGGCACGGGTCGCCATCCGCCCCTCGGCATACCAGTGCACCGAGGTCGGGTCTCCCACCTGAAAGAGGACGCCGCCGTCGGGCGCCAGGAACGGGTGCACCTCGCGGGCGGTCCAGACGGCCACGACGCCGGGGTTGCGCCGCAGGGGAAGCCCCGCCGCCGGGCACGCCTCTGCAGGCAGCCCCGCCTCCCGGCGTCCCATGTGGGGCCGTGATAAGAACGGGCACGCGAGGGCGGCATACCTGGCACAGTCCTGATGCGACGGCGGCTCACTCACCGTACGCGTGACCGTACACATGGGGCCAAGCAGGGAGGCCAGGTACCGACCCAGCGGCTCGCCACAAATCCAACACTGGCGGTGCGTCAGTGCCGGGCCGATGCGTTGTGGGTTCACCAGCCGGTGATCCGGTCTCCCGTCCACGACGGCCACAAATGTGGGCACGGGGTACCCACGATGATCCACGGGCAGGCGCGCGATACGCGCGGGGCGTGGGATATGGGCGATGGAGGGGTGGAAGGTCGGCATACCGTTTTCCTTTCGCATGTTCCAGCTACAGCCACAGCCACAGCCACAGCCACAGCCATAGCCACCCCACGGCCGCCACGAGGCTCAGGCCCACGGCCAGGAGCAGCGCCGTCAGCGTCAGCGCGCACGGCAGGAAAGCGTCAGGGTCGTGGGGGCAGGCATGGGGGATCTCCTTAGCCAAAGAGTGACAGTTGAGGACTCTCTGCCCGCAGACATTGTGGACTACACCACAACACTTCGCGCTGGGCATTGGCCCGTCCGCGTCCGTTGCTCATGTTGCCGTAACCACCGTTCGTGCTCCACTCCTGGCGCCACCAGCCGTGTTGCAGCAACTCGTCATGCGCGGTACCATACCCGCAAAGTACTATACGTAATAAGGGATGCTGGCCATGCGCCACACACCAGGCGCGTACGTCCGCCGCCACGGTGCCACTGTCCACGCGGTACAGGCCCATGTCGCGACCTTCTTCCTCGCCATAGGGTGGATCAAGGAGTATTCCTGTTAGTCCATGATACCAGGTGACACTGGGTCCGAGCACCCGCGTCCAGTCGCCACAACACACGCGGACATAGCGCAGGCGGGCTTGCAGCGCCGCGAACCAGGCCAGCAGACCGTCGCCTCGCGCATGTTTGGCGTGGATGCCTTGACTCCCACCCTGTGACCCCAGATGCAGGCGCTGGCGGTGCACGCCCAGGCCCGTATTCCCCAGATGCAGGCGCTGGCGGTGCACGCCGGTGCCTGGCTCCCGCCCCCCGTCTCGCGCGTATCGACCAGCTGACCATCCACGCTCTGCCAGGGACCCTCTCCCGAGCACCAGCCGCTGCCAATCCAGCAGGCGATTCCATAGAGCCATCTTCCACACACTTGCGCATCGTAGTATTCCGGATCGCCCATGACCCGGGCCGTGAACGCCTCGCGTTGTCCCACCAGCCACGTATGCACCGCATGCTGCTGGGGTTCCATCGGGGGAAAGTTGCACCAGTGGGCGCACGCGGCGGGGTCGGCTTGCAGCGCTCGGTAGACATTGCAGACAAACGCATCAAGATCATTAATTGTTTCTATCCCAGGACGATGTGGACGATTGAGCAAGACCCCCAGGGCGCCCGCAAAGGGTTCAACCGTGTTGGGGCAGTCGCCCAGCGCGGCCCAGATGAGCGGCGCGGCGCGGGATTTTCCTCCGTACCAGGGCCTTTGTGTCCTAAGGGAACGGGGCGCGTAGTCCGCCCCGTTCCCTTAGGCTTTCCTCCGTATGCATGCGTTAGCGTCTCCTGGTGAGTAAGGTAGTCATGAGCGACCAGTCGGCGGGCCGTACAATGCGCGCATCGACCGAGGTCACCTGTTGCAGCGCGTCCATCCAGCGCCGTTGGGCTGGGCTCACCACGCCCAGTGGCGGTTTTCAGCTCCCAGAGGAACAACGGGCCTCCCTCGGGGTGACAGAGCAGGCAGTCCACCATGCCTGGCGTACTCCGTTTGGCGCTGTACTGGTGAAAGTAGAGATACCCCAGCGTGTCTGCGAAGGCCCGGAGCCGTTCCTGAAAGAGGTCCTCGGGCTCCTCAGGGGCAGGGTGACCGCCACGGGCGTGGCGACTCGCCGGTAGGTCTGCGTTCCTGGCACCAGGGCGAAGTCGGCCTCACTCCAGGCCATCGCTCACCTCCTCCAGCCAGGCCCGCACCTGGTGAAACGCGCGCCTCCCGGCGCCCGCGGGGATGGACACCACCTGCACGTCGGGGCACAGCAGGAACGCCTCGGTCGGCAGGGAGGCCGCGCCTTCGACGAGCACGCGCACGGGGAGCTGATAGAGCAGGGCCACTCCCACGACCGCGGCCAGGGCGCGCGGCGGGAGGGGGGTCTGGCTGACGGTCAGGACCAGGAGCCGGTTGGCAATCACGGCGGCGTGCAGGGGACGGGCGCGTCGAGGGGTGGCATCGGTTACGCGCCTGTCTGCGCGGCATGTGCCCGCAGATCCGCGAGGGCGTCGGCATGTGTCGCATAAAAGTTGGGGATGTATCCCGTGCTCGCCGCATAGATTAGCGCACCCGCTGTGCCCGCGCCGACGCGGGCCTCCAACTGGACGCCCGCGTCCCCGGCCAGGACGATCGCCCAGCCCGCGCGACAATGCGCCGTGCCACAGGTATGCCAGGTCCTCATGTCGAGCGTGCCGCCGGCCTCCAGGGCCGCCAGGATGGCGTGGTCCAGCGCCGGCACGACAGGAATGTCGGCCTCCGTGAGCATGGCCCCCTGAGATCGGCCCCCGTGAGCATGGCCCCCGTGAGCATGGCCCCCTGAGATCGGCCTCCGTGAGCATGGCCCCCGTGAGCATGGCCCCCGTGAGCATGGCCCCCTGAGATCGGCCCCCTGAGCATGGCCTCCGTGAGATCGGTCCCCGTGAGCATGGCCCCCGTGAGATCGGCCTCCGTGAGATCGGCCCCCGTGAGCATGGCCCCCGTGAGATCGGCCCCCTGAGCATGGCCCCCTGAGATCGGCCCCCGTGAGCATGGCCCCCGTGAGATCGGCCCCCTGAGATCGGCCTCCGTGAGCATGGCCCCCGTGAGCATGGCCCCCGTGAGCATGGCCCCCTGAGATCGGCCCCCGTGAGCATGGCCCCCGTGAGATCGGCCCCCTGAGATCGGCCTCCGTGAGCATGGCCCCCGTGAGATCGGCCTCCGTGAGATCGGCCCCCTGAGATCGGCCTCCGTGAGCATGGCCCCCGTGAGATCGGCCTCCGTGAGATCGGCCCCCGTGAGCATGGCCCCCGTGAGATCGGCCCCCTGAGATCGGCCTCCGTGAGCATGGCCCCCGTGAGCATGGCCCCCGTGAGCATGGCCCCCGTGAGCATGGCCTCCGTGAGCATGGCCCCCGTGAGATTGGCCCCCTGAGCATGGCCCCCTGAGATCGGCCCCCGTGAGCATGGCCCCCGTGAGCATGGCCCCCGTGAGCATGGCCCCCTGAGATCGGCCCCCTGAGCATGGCCTCCGTGAGCGTGGTCCGTTTGAGCACGGCGGTTTCCAGTGCGAGGCGTATATTGTCGCCGCCGTCGCGGCACAACACGGCATTGGTAAAACGTTGGAGGATAGCCATGGACATCCTTACGCTCCTTCCACTGCCACCAGGGCGGCGGGCTGTGTGGGAGAGAGCGCGCCAGCTTCGACACCAGCGGCAGCGACCATGGTGGTGTGGTGCATGCCGAGCTCGGGGTCAATGTCCGTTGCCGCCATGTTGAGCACCTTGGCACAGCGTTTGAGGATGTTGGTGGGCAACCCCTCACTCTGCTCCCACCGCCAGACGGTGACGGGGGTCACGGCCAGGGCACGGGCAAAGGCATAGCGACTATAGCCCTGCGCTTGTCGGAGGGCTTGCAAACGGTTTCGGCGTGGAGCGTCTCTCTCAAGTTGCGGCGAAAGATAGGCGTCAACGACTGCCCCTAAAGGAGGCAGCTTGTAGCTGGCTTACGCCAGCGCCAACCGGAGTTGGCGAGGCTGCGCTACCATATGCCGATTGACTGCGGCACGATTGCGAATGTTCTGCGCGGCATTGAAGTCCGCAGACGTGGTATGCCCACACTGCCGACAGGAGAAACGATCTTGCGTTGGGCGATTCCCCCGAGCAATATGGTGACAGTGCGAGCACTCCTGGCTCGTATGCCTGGGGTCCACGAGGAGTACGGGTACCCCAGCGAGGGCCGCCTTGTACGTCACATACTGCCGCAGTTGGAAAAACCCCCAGTTGGCGTGTCGTGGCCGCTCTTGGCGTCTGGCCTTAACCCGCTGCCGGATGCCCGTCAAGTCTTCCAGGGCAATCCCAGTAGCGGAGCGTTGCGCCGTTTCCACGAGACGTTTGGCGATGGTATGGTTTACCTGCTGTTGAAACCGAGCTTGTTTTCCTTTGAGGAGCCTCAACCGGCGCTTCGCCGCTCTGGTGCCATGGCCCTGCAAGCCTTCGCGTCTCTCGGTATAACGCTGGCGCTTGCGATCAAGGGTTTCTCCCGCGTACACCGTGCCGTCCGAATCCACCGCCAGATTGACGATGCCAAAGTCCACGCCAAGGATGTCCTCAATGCCTATCTCTTCGGGCTCAAGCACGTCACAGACGACCGCAAGGTAGAACACCCCACGGACATACATCAAGTCCACTTCCCTTTCCGATAGGCGAGCAAGGCCCGTTGACGATCCCCGCATTGGTACGGAATCGTCAAGCGACCAGCGGTCGACCACAGGGAGACCTCGGTGTCAGAGCAGAACCGAAAGATCCGATCATCGTAGGGTTGCGCCGCATATCGTTTGAAACGACGCCGTGTCTTCTGGTCGAGTTTGTAGGCATCGGCCACTTTGGCAATGCAGCGTACCACCATTTGTGCCGCCAGCAGAAACTTGTTACGGCAGGGATGGTAGGCCAGCTTGTGCAAGGCAAACTGCCCAAACGTCTGCGTCTCCCACGCCTGGCCTGCCAACCACGTGCAGGCACGGTTCGTCATGGCGAGGGTGTCCAGCAAGGCGGCGTGTTGTGCTTTGGTCGGCATCAGTTTGAGGTTCGCCACAAGTTTCATGTTCTCAAGTATAGAGGAATTGATGCTGTGCGTCAAGCAGGAATTGGCCGTGCGGCCAACCTTTCTTCCTCTGCTCCCTCAAGGAAGCAGTCTCCAGAAAGGATTTTCTATGATTGCTATGACATCACAAGGACTTTATTCAATCCGGGTAAAAACGGTTGCCATGTATGTTCCTTGGACTCACCCTGGCGATACTCCCTGATTGCCCGTGCCAGAGATTGTGCCACAGCCTCGGCGAGGAGTGGAGGAACCGCATTGCCAATCTGACGAAAGCGACTTGTACGGTACCCAGCAAAGCGAAAATGGTCCGGGAAGCTCTGTACGCGTGCCGCCTCGCGGACTGAGAGTGTGCGTGGTTGCTCACAGTCAGGATGGATATAGCGGTAGCCATCCTTCGCCATATGCGCAGTGATCGTGACACAGGGCTGATCCCAGAGAAGTTTGTAATAGCGATCAGCGAAGCAGTAACGGCCGTCTCGCTGCGCCCGTTTGAGTTCATAGCGCCGGTAGCTCGGATCAACATCACGGTACCGGTCGCCGGGTTTCATCGAGCGAAAGATGACTGCATCATCCTCACGCACCGGTCGCACGACATGGTCATAGATAATGTCCTGACAGGCAGAAGGCAAGGCACTCCGCATCAGCTTTGCGTATTCCCCTGCACCATTGCCATCGAGGCGTATGGAAGGGAGGTAGGGGAGTTCTTCTTCCAGTGAAGGCGCCTGTACCGGGGAAGGTCGGCAATAGCATCGGCCAGGGTCCTCACCGGTCTGGCCTCACCATGCGTTTTCCGCGGCTCCCGATAGACCCATCCAATGCGGGTTCCGATTATGAACAGTCGACGGCGTGTCTGGGGAACGCCGTAGTGCGTTGCATCAGGGAGTTCGTGGTAGATATTGTATCCGAGCGCATCGAAGTCCTGTGCAATCGCCTGTGCAATGACGCCATCAGCAAACGCGCTCAGATGCGGAACGTTTTCCATGACGAAGAACAACGGTTTCAAGGCTTTGACGAATCTGACAAATTCGCGGTAGAGATAGTTCTGACGGGCGATCCTGTCCTGTATCTCTTTGCTGAGACTCAGTACCTTCCCACGCCCGACCAGCGAAAAGCCCTGGCAGGGCGGTCCTCCGATGACCACATCGACACGAGGAATGCCGAGTTCTGCTATCAACGCCTGAGGATCCTCGATTGTCTGGATATCCCGGCAGAGGGTCTTGGAGAGCAGGTTTGCAGCGTGGGTCTCGCAGGCGTCTGCATCGCTATCAATGCCCAATGCATTCACAAAGCCCGCCTCCTGAAATCCGTAGCTCAACCCTCCAGCACCGCAGAATAGATCGATCGTAACCAAAGCATCCGGGTGGGTCACGGCCTTTTGCCATGCGGCTTCGCCTGCCTCACCCCGCAGCGTTGGAGATAGCCGCACTCGTGTCCCACGGCAAGTGCTCAGGTTGTTACTGCGGATAACACGGTGAGGTGACTGGGGATTTTCCTCCATCATGATATGCAGCATCTTATGCTTGACGCCCACCCTTAACGCGATAAGAATAGGTTTCCAGCCGACGATGGTTTCCTCAGGCCGGACGGGAAGTCCTTCCTGATGCGGACGGGCGATCTTCCCTTGACTGACGCTGTCGATTGCAGAGCGCTTGGGAGCTTTTCGTCCTGACCTTGCCGAGTTTTGGAAGTCGCAGGGCGCGTGAGCCCTTCTTATTCGGTACGAATAATACCTGGCTATACTTGCATGTCAAGAACAATATCATCGGAAAATATTATGTTCACAAGTTGCGCACTTATGCTACCTGCTACTCATCGTAGCTATGGCGCCTGGCGGCTCCAAAGTTACGCTCAAAGCGCGCGAGTAGAAGATGCTCTGCGATATTTAGTTTATAATAAACTATTATGCGGGATACATTCGCATGATCATAACGAGGAAAAGATGAGATGAAATTCGTACTGTCTCCTGGTCCGCGATTGATGTGGACGTGGAGGTGATCCGTTTTCTCACGACCAAGACGCGGCTGGCACGTACCGTCCCGCTGGTCGGCGAAGCGCTCACCCTGCTGCGGGACATGGCGGCCCGGCGGCGGGGCCACGGGCCCTGGGTCTTCCCGGCGACTCATGGACGTCATCCGGTGTGGATCGAGGTCGCGTGGCGGGCGGCGCGGCGGGCGAGTGGCATTACCGACTATCATTTCCACGATCTGCGGCACACGTATGCGAGTTATTTAGCGATGTCGGGCGCGAGTTTGCAGGACATTGCGGCGTTGCTGGGCCATCAGAAGTTGCAGCAAACGTTGCGCTACATTCACCTGATGCCCCAGCATACGCGGGGATTGTGGCGCATATGGCGGAACAGTTCTTGGACTGGTAAGCGGGGCCTAGGACGATGAGGCGTCGGCGCGGTCTTCCATCGCCGCCAGGTCGGCCTCGCCGTGCGCAATGCCGTCGAGGATCCCGGGAGGCAACGTGCCCAGGGCCTGACGCACGTTCACCACCCGTTGGCGAATCAGCATCATGTCGAGCCAGGTAGACTCACTCTCCGCCCACAAGGCTTCGGCGTGGCGTTGCACCTCGGCAAGGCGTTGGTGGGCTTCTTTCCAGGCATCGGCGAAGTCGAGTAAGGGAAACTCGGTCACGGGCGTCCTCCTTCTGGGCGCGTGGCGGCGTGGCGGGCATCGCCGTCATCCCGCTGCCCTTCTTCTCTGGCCAGCCCCCGCCGGATGCTGGGAGGGAACTGCCCCAGGCACCGTCGGGTGAGCGCGAGGCATTCGCGGAGTTCGTCGTAGTCCTGGCGCACCGCTTTGCCTTTGGCCAAGAGCTTGTTCGCATTCGTGTTGGTCGTTGGCATCAACGGCTTCCCAGTTTTGCCAACAACAGGAACGTACTGTTGCATCGAATCTCCAGTATTGTTGAGCCTCTACAGGCGGTGCAACTGATCCCATCAACCAGAAGTACCAAAAATCAAAGGGGCATGTAACCCCTATGACCCGGCCTGGGAAATCTACCTTGAAGAACGCCTGGGCGTAAAGATGGTTATGGCTTTCGACGGCACGCAATCGCCGCGTAGCCACCGTGCAACTGATCCATGAGTAACTGCGTCTCCGCCAGCCCCACTTGCCCGAGCGGCATCAGGAAGACACAATGCGCTGGTTCGATCACCGTCAGGGCGCCGCCGTCGGCCATAAAGAGCAACTCGCCATCGACTTTGGCCAACACGCCATGCGTCTCATCGAGCAGGGCATAATACGCTTTACTGGCGGGGCTAGGATATGTTACGGTGTTCATGTGGGCATTCCTTCATGACAGAGGGTGAACCATACAAGTGATCCAGTCATAGCAGGGGATACGTTGTGCTGACGTATCCCCTGCCCTTGTTTATGCACACCGCGTTTCGCAGTGGCATCCTACTCTGCCTGGCCTGTCCTTCCTCGCCCAGTCGCTGTCTCTCAAGTCCCCTCAAGAGCCCGACTATTCCCAGGGTCGGAAGCGGCACCCGGTTGCCCGGTCGCTGTGTTCAACTGGTAAGAGTGTACGCCAATTGGCGTAGATAGTCAAGGGGTATTTACACTTTTTTCTTGTGTTGTCTTATGCCAAGTGTTATAGTTTTTGTAAGGAGGTTCAGCATGGCATTTGCCAAGCGTCTCAAGGCATTACGGGAACGCAGGGGATTAAGTCAAAATCAGTTGGCACACGATGCTGGCGTATCCCAAGCCATTGTGCAACGGCTGGAAGCTGGCATACGACAAGTGGATAATGCGAGCGTAGGAGTCATTCGCAAGCTGGCGCGTGCGTTACAGGTGTCGGTCGATCATCTCATTGGGCAATATGACCAGGGTGACATCCTCTGATGCCTGAAGGCACCAGCTTCCAGGGATCAGAAGAAATAGTCGTTGACAACGGCGCTCCTCTCTCTATAGTAGTAGTAGTAAGCAGTCCAGTGATGGGAGGGGAGAGCTTCGTCAGCTCCGAGCTCTTGCCTTCCGGCGCTGGCTGCTGCACCACCTTCCAAAAACTGATGAGCTGCTGGCGCTCCCCGACACCGGGGGAGTCGGCACGTCGCATGAGTAGATTCAGGTACCGTGAATTAGAGAAGCATTGGCTGGACTGGAACGGGAGGAGGACCTATCATTTTGCGCGCATTGCACGAGCGACAGGCAGGGACGATGTTGGCTTGTGTGTGATTACCGCCTTTTGAAAGCGGGGTAATGTGATCCATGGTCAGCCGTTGAGATTTTTCTTACAATAGACACAGCGGTTGCCATAGTGCAGTTTCATCGTTTTCCATTGGGCAATGGTAAAATCATTAATTGAGGTATTGTGTTTACGCGCACGACGTCTTTCAACACGTATTCTTACGCTAGCGCGATGCCGTTCTGGATTGGCTTTATTCCATGCCGTTACCTTCGCAAGAATTTCTAAGGCATGTACTTTATGGTACGTCTGCTGTCTTGTCTTGGCTCTTTCAAGATTTTCTCTGCGCCACTCGCGCGACTTCTTACAGATTTTAGGTGCATTGGCTTGATGATAGGCAGCTTTCTTTTGACGCAGAGATTCAGCATTGCGGAGACGATAGGCCCTGTGCCAAGCCGCTCTGATTTGTGGGTCTTTATGTGGCATATACATCCTTTCAAAAGGAATAGATTATTATAGCATATTAATAGACATATCGCATGTCTAAAATAGAGTGAATTAGATGTGGCAAAAGGACGCAAGACAGGGGGAAGAAAGCCAGGGAGCAGAAACAAGCGGAGTGAAGGCATTGAAGAGATAGCCCAGGACATTATCATGAATCCGGTCTACCAAAAGAACCTGAGAGAACGCGCCTTAGCAGGAACGCTGCCACCCATGGTTGAAGTGTTACTGTACCATTATCTCTTTGGACGCCCAGTCGATAAGCTTGAACTCAGCGGGGATGCCGACAAACCTGTGCGTGTGACCATTCGTCGTGCGTAACGAAACGGCCACCGCCATCGAGGTGAGTCTGCCCTACCTGTTTGCGCCGCGCTCGTACCAGTGGCGGGTGTTTCAGGCGTGGGATGCGGGCCTCAAGCGCTTTGGCGCGATCTACCATCGCCGGAGTGGGAAAGACACCACGTTCCTCAATTTCTGTATCGAGCGCATGCTGGAGCGCACCGGCAACTATTTCCATGTGTTTCCCAAGCTCAACCAAGGGCGGCGCGTCATCTGGGACGGCATCAACCGCCAGGGTCAGCGTGTCCTGGACCATTTTCCCCCGATCTCCTCTTTGGCAGCCCCAACAAAGCCGACATGCAGATCACGCTGGTGGACCCGACCGACACCAGCAAGCCTGGCAGTACGTATCAGATTCTGGGCACCGACCGTAACCTGGATGTGCTCGTCGGTTCCAACCCGGTCGGTGTCATCTTTAGCGAGTATGCGCTGCAAAACCCGCGTGCCTGGGACCTCTGCCGTCCGATTCTGCGGGAGAATGGCGGCTGGGCGGCCTTTTGCTTCACGCCGAGGGGTCACAACCATGGGTATACTTTATATAAAACGAATGCCAATAATCCTGAATGGTATTTTGAAATTTTGGACGTGACGCAGACGCGGCGGGATGGGCCAGACGAGGACGGCCTGCCCGTCATCAGTGCGGCGGATATTGAGGCCGACAAGCGCGAGGGCATGACGCAAGACCTGATTGACCAGGAATATATGTGCAGTTTCGAGGCGGCGATTCCTGGCGCCTATTACGCCAACGAGTTTCGGGCCGTCGATGCCGAGCGGCGCCTGACGCGCGTGCCGTATGATCCGAGCTACCCGGTCTACACGTTTTGGGATATTGGCGTGGACGATGCGACCGCCATCTGGTGTGTGCAGTTCATTGGGCGGTCCATCTGTCTGCTGCGCTATTTTGAGGACACGGGCCATGGCGCGGACTATTACGCGCGCTGGCTGGCGGCGCTGCCGTATCAGGGCAACTACCGGGCGCATATCCTGCCGCACGATGGCCGCGTCCGGGAGTGGGGGAGTGGCGAAACGCGCAAGCAGATGTTAGAGCGCTTAGTGCAAGGCGTGGTGGAGATTGCGACCAGGCCCGCGCTGGACGTCGGGATTGCGAACGTGCGCACGATGTTCCCGCGCCTGCTGTTCGATGAGGTGGAGTGTGAGCGCGGCATTGAAGCCCTGCGGTCCTATCACCATGAATGGAATGAGGTCCTGAAGGTGTTTGCGAATTATCCCGAGCACGATTATGCGTCGCACGGATCGGACGCCCTCCGCACGTTGGCGATCAGCTTGAGCCTGGTGGAGCAAATTGAGGACCGCTTTCAAGGACGACCGGCGGCGCCAGAGCCCGTGCAGGTGTCCACCACCTGGCAGAGTTCCCAACATGCGTGGATGGGATGATTGTGTATGGTTTTATTAGATACTTTGACGTTCGCGGAGCTCGCGGTGCTGCTCGACCAGGCGCACCTGGCCGCTCAGGCGGCGTGTGCGGCGGGCGAGGCGGCCAGGCACGAGGCGGAGGCCTGGCGGGCGACCGTCCTCCAGGCGCTGGTACGGCGGGGAGGCTCCCGAGTTTCCCGCCAGGAGGTCCCATGACGATGCTGGTGGTGTGGGTGGTCGGCGCCGTGCTCGGTGCGTTGACGTCTCAGTGGATATTTTCTCGTCCCGTGGAGCGTTTTTTCACGGTCACGTCACAAGCGAGGCGTGCATGCCTCTGCCCGATGACGCGGCCATGCTGCAGCGACTCCGGACGTTGACCCTGGTGCGCATGCTGGTGCGGCTGGACACGGTCCTCACGGACGCGCAAACTGTGGCAGAGTCTGATGGGCCGACGTGGCACTTGATCCACGAGGCGTGTGTTGCCTTGCGGCGTCTGATCGTCCACCTGGATCCTGAGGAAAGCCACTAGGGCAGACACATCGTGCGACACATCGTGCGACATCGAGGTGGTGCGTGGATAGGCTTGGTGGTTCGCCCCTCTCACCTGGGAGGGTGACATCCTCCGCCCACTGAAGTGAGGCGGCTTCCTCGGATTCAGGGAGCAGATTTCCAGCACTAGCGGGTCTTCGTGGAGACGCTTCGCCGCTGGGGTTCCTGTTTCTTCGAGACTGCCCACGGGGTTACGCGCTTGGTTATCGCTACGTTATGCCCCTTTGCGGGGCTTTTACGCTGGCGAAGCAACCACCAAACCCCGTAGGTCTCATTGTCTCTCGGCAGGCTTGAACTTTCCGGGTGCCCCCGGTAGAGGCATACGCAGTTGACGCAGCGAGTACGGCAACGAATTAAGCGGTACCTGGAGATAAGTATAGCAAGAGCAATGCGTTATAGTCATTGCGCACCGCGTCAAATCTGTTGACGCCCTGCGTCAACCTTTCTTTCCCCTGCCTCCTGAAGGGGGCAGTCCCCAGAAAGTGGATTCTATGGGGAGGTCTTGCGCAAGATGTTGGAAGCGACTGCGTCTCTCGGGTACCCCGAGGAACACAGAGGCGGCGTCATGTTTGAAACCCTGCAACTGCTCGGGGAAGCGCACGACGGGGAGCCCAGGCGTCGCCGTGCCACGCGACCGAGACCCCGACAGACGAAGAGGAGGTAGCCGTGGCGGAGACCCTGCTCGCGACTGATCCCACGACCGCCCTGCCCCAGCCCGTCCTTGGCACGCGCCTGACGCAGGCGGCGCAGGCGGCCCAGGCACGCCGTACAGCGCAGACCGACCGTCTCTGTACCTGGCGCGGTCGCGTTTTGCCCTCGCCGCTGAGGCGGAAGCGCCCTGGCGGCAGAAAGCGGTCGAGGCGCTGCACTTTCGGGCCGGGGAACAGTGGCATCCGGACCAAGTCAAAGCGCGGCAAGATCCCCGTAATCCGCGTCCCTGTCTGACGATTAACCAGGTACCGCGCTTTATCCGCCAGATTACCAATGCCGAACAGCAGAATCGCCCCACCATCAAAGTGCGACCGGTGGATAGCCTGGCGGACCCGCAGACCGCCAAAGTGTACGATGGCCTCATTCGCGCCATTGAGGCTGCGAGTGATGGCGACATTGCCACGGATACGGCGTTTGACAGTGCGGTCACGCATGGCCGGGGCTACTGGCGCATCTTGATTGACTATGAGACGGCCTGGAGCTTTCAGAAGGTCCTCAAAATTGACCGCATCCTCAATCCCTTTGCCGTCTACCTCGACCCGCAAGGCCGCCAGCACCCCGATTATCACAGTGCCAACTGGGGCTTCTGTGATTGCACGCCTCAACCGTGCCGTGGCGTGCGAGCAGTACGAGGTGCCGCACGCCACGTATGAGCAGTGGAGCAGCTACGGCGATACGTGGGTGGGCAAAGACGAGTGCTTGGTCGCCGATTACTATTACCGGGAGGAGATGCCCGTCCAGCTCATTCAATTGCGGGATGGCGACGTGCGCTATGTCCCCCTGCTGCGGCCCGACGAAGACGCCACGGACGAGGAACGCGAGGCGGAGGCCACCCTGTTGCAGCACGTGGCCTGGCAGATGACGCGGCGGGGCATTTATCCCATGACGGAGGACGCGATGCGCCAGGTGCAGCAGGAGCGGCGCAGTCGTCTGCCGGTGCTCTATCAGTGTAAACTGCTCGGCTATACGCCGGTGGAAGGCCCCACCGTCTGGCCGGGGCAATTCATCCCGATTGTGCCGGTGCTGGGCGATGAGATCGACATCGAAGGCCAGACGGAATGGCGCGGCCTGGTGTGGGACATGATGGACGCCGCGCGCGCCTACAATTATTGGACTTCGTTAGGCGCGGAAACCGTGGCGCTGGCGCCCAAAGCGCCGTGGATTGGCACCGTGCAACAGTTTCGCGGGCGGGAGCACGAATGGGCGGAGGCCAATCAGGTGCCCTATGCCTACCTCGCCTACAACATGCACAGTGATGGCGGGATGGTGGCCCCGCCCCCAGCGCAACGTGCAAGAACCGGCGATTATGGCGATTGCCAACGCGCGCCAACAGGCGGCGCAAGACCTGTACAACACGAGCGGCATTCAGCCCGCCGACCTGGGCGAAGCCAGTGGCACGGAGAGTAGCGGCAAGCATGCCCAAATCCGCAAGACCGAGAGTGAGCTGGGCACCAGCCATTACCGCATGTCGTTGGTCCGCGCGCTGCGCCATCGTGGCCGTATCTTGATTGATTTGATTCCCGCGGTGTATCATGAGCCGGGCCGCATTCTGCGTATTCTGGGGTGGACCAGCAGGCGTCGCAGGTGCAAGTGGACCCGCTCCGGGAGCAGCCGGTGGCCGGTCCGGACGCGCCCGACGGCCTGGACGGGATTGTCAATTTGAACGTGGGCACGTATGATGTCGTGGTCGATACCGGGCCGGGCTACCTGACGCAACGCCAGGAGGCGGCGGCCAACCTAATTGACCTGGCCAGTGCGATCCCGAAGGCGGCGGAGGTGATTCCTG
>ERZ1370068.6503-contig-5482_pt1 | contig 54563 bp, 67 predicted proteins | sample MGYA00561227_ERZ1370068 | MGnify/ENA primary metagenome ERZ1370068 (study PRJEB38410, sample SAMEA6850437) | metagenome | study: Metagenomic assessment of the ecological functions of the soil: analysis of the soil microbiota associated with the... | reverse complement strand
CGTCTTTTCCCAGCCTCAACCCGCTGATGTCGGAGAGCGCTGAAGACCCACGAGCGCGTCTGGACGTCGAGCTCCGGATCGTCCGCGAATCGGATCAGCTCTGGAATCGCGGTCCATCGCTGCCGGGCGGTGTGCATCCCGGACTGCGCGAGCCCGCAGGCGGCGCGCTCTTCTGATGAAAGGCGAGGGATCGTCGTGGAAGACGCGCAGCAACGGGATAATCGCGTCGTCCGTGCCCAGGACGGCGATCCCCGCGACCGCCCATTGGCGTGTCTGAAGGTCCGGGTCGTTCGGATAGCGCAGGAGATGGTCGAGCGCGCGCTGGGGATCGACCCCGCGGTTTCCCAAGACCCCGACGATCCAGAGGAAATAGGGCGCGGCCGTCGGCCCGCCGTCGCTGCGTCGATCGTCGCGTCGAGCGACGCCTCCGTCTTCGTGATGCGATTGGCGGCGAGGTAGACCTCGAGCGCCGCGGCCCGGACGCGCAGGTCGTTCGCGTTGAGCGCGGTCGTTAGAGACCCTCGAGCGGTCCCTTTGAGGCGATCTTCCCGACTCCAGCCTTCGACGCGACCCTCGATCTCGTCGGTCGCGCCGGCGTAGTGATTGATCGCGCTCTCCCATGAGCCGCTCGGCCTCGGCCCTGGGGGTCGAGGGACTTCGAGCGCTTCGAGCTTGTGCTCGGAGAGGATCGCCGGCGATGCGGCGATCGGCTCGCCCTCGACCGCGATGAAGCTCGCGATCTGCCGCCACGCCGCCACCAGCGCATCGGGCCATGCGGCGACGACCAGTGCCGTCGCCGAACCCGCCACGCGGCGGCCGCGCGCCGTGCCCAGGGGTTGTGGTCCACGCTTCAGAACCTGGAAGCGGCTTCCTACTTCGGCAACGCGTGTGAAGCACCGCCCGCACGGTTCCGCTGAATCCCGAAGGGTCGGCCGCGCATTCCAGCTCGCGGGTGGCCGCCTGGGCGTCCGAACGCAAGCTCGCGCGCCCGGGGGACAGGATCCCACCACGCCGGGGTCGGGACGGCGCGGCGGAGCGTCGCGATCGCGCCACGCGCTCGCGACCGATTCATGAGCAGCTCGAGATCTTCGCTCAAAGTCCCCTACCCTCCAGGCAAACCGTCACCGCCTGCGCGCGCGCACGATGTTCTGAGCGGAACGTGTTGACGGTCAAGCCGAGGGACGCCGCGATGTCCCGGTCGTGAAGCCCGTGGCCCCGGTGAGCCGGGCGAACAGCGCTTCTCGAGGCCCGGCCGGAGAGGCGCGCGGAGGCGAGGCCTGGATCGCCCGCAGCAGGCCCGTATCGGTGAGCGGCTCCGGATCGATGGAAGGCTCCGAGCCTTCGTCCAATCCTCGAGCGCGATCAAGTGGGAGAGCCGCGCGCGCCGTACGTCTTCGAGCGCGACGTTCCTTGCGACGCGGAGCGCGAAGCGTAGGGACGCGTTCTCGCCCGTGAAGGGTCGGTTCAAGTCCCGACATGCGAGCCACACGCGGAGGAAGGTCTCTTGAAGGGCGCATTCGACGTCGATCGCCCGTGCGAAGCGCCGGAGGCTCGCGCGAAGAGGACGCTCGACGAGCGCCATCCATCTCGCGAACGCCACGGCGTCTCGTCCCGGGCGGACTCGAAGTGGAGCTCCGCCGCCATCACGCGGTTGCGTCCTCGTGATCGTGACCTCATCCCCGACGCCGCAGCTCCATCGCGATATGCCGCGTACGGCGAGTCGGAGGAGAAGTCTTGGCGTGTGGCCTCGCCGACTGAGATGAGCCGATCGAGCCGCGCCCGATCACGCCCCGTCATGGACGACCTCGACCTCTCCCACGGTCGCACTGAATTCATCGGATGGCGATTCGAGCTCGAGGATATGAGGTCCCCGGACACCGGACAGGACGCGCGCGGGGACCGCGAGGACGCGACGCCTCCCGAACCGACTCAGCCAGCCGCGCCTGGCGCTGCGGCTCGGCGTGGAGGAAGGCCGGCTCATCCTCCCTAAAGTTGAACTCGCCGACGATCATCATCGTCCATCTCAGCCCCGACGCGGCGATCCTTTGCTCAGTAACGGCACAAAGTCAGGCGACGAGCGTCAAACCCACCATCTCCGCCGAGAGGTAAGCCGGCATTTCAACGGGAAGGGTGATGCGGCGGCTGCTGGCGCGTTGAACGACCGACAGTTCCTCGGAAACGGCGACGAGGCTCGTCACGCGGCTTGCGATGCGATGGCGAAGAGCGATCTCCTCTCATGCGGGCGTCGTCGCGGCCGTCCGACATCAAGGTCCGCGATCGCTTCGCGTCCGTAGAGCGCACCCAGGGGATCGGAGCGGATTCTCGCGCGACGATCGGCGGCACGATGATCGGGAACGACCACGGGTCGGAGATCCGGCGAGCCGCCCGCGCACCTCGATCAGGCCGCCCTCGGGTGCCAGACTCGAGCGCGACCGTGAGCGGCTGTCCGGCAAGAACGCCGCGGGGCCGAGCGGCGCGGAGCCCCGCGCGAGCGACGCTGTGACTGAAGGTCGGTCAGGATGGGCCGGGCCGTCGCGGCGACACGCGCGCCACGCGTGTCGGACACCTCGGCATCACCGCAGACGAAGGACACGGATCGACTGCGGCCGGCGCGCGCGCGCGCAGGGTCAGCGTGCGGTTGGGGGCCGCTCCCGGCCACCGTGTGGAGTCGCGCGCCGTCGGGCAATCCGGTGACGATGCGCCTGACGATCTCGCTCGAAGCTGATTCTGTCCATCGGTGATGAGCACGACTTGATGCTGTGAGTCCGGCCGCAACGGACGGGCGCTTCGACCACCGCGTCCCCATCTCCGTACCACTCGCCGGCTGAAGCTGCGCGAGCGCCCCAGCGCTCCCGGACGGACGCCCGGGCCTCGACAGGCCCGCGCGTCAGCGATGCCGCGGCCGCATGGAGAAGGCGATCACCTCGAAAGCGATCCCCGCACCGAGGGATCGCAACAGTCCCGCGCGACGCCCTTCGCCCAAGCGATTGGGGGGCCGACATCGACCGCTCGCGTCGATCAGGATCGTGAGGTCATGGGCGACGCGGTCCGGACGACCTGGGGCGGCGTGATCGTCAAGAGCCCGTAGCGCGCCGTCGCCGGAAGCCCCGGGCCCTCGGACGAGGCGGGCGCCGACGGCGATACCCCGCGGGCCAACTGACGCGACGAGATCGCGGTCGGCGCATCGGACTCCACGCGCCGCAGGGCGGCGCCCCATCATCTTGCGTCGTCAAGGTCAGCCCGATGCGCGTAATCTCTCGGGGCCGGCCGTGCGATCGATGTCGAGACGCGTCGGCGTCGGGGACGCGCCCCACCGCTCAGCAGCGCTGACGACCGTGGGAAGCGGTACTCCCCGCTGCACTGACCTCACCGCCTTCCGAGGGAACCCCACGGGTGGAGCACCTCGATCGTGATCTCGCGCGCCTGCCGCGCGAGGGCGGCCCAGACGCTGCGTGAACGTGTCGTCGCGATCCTGTTCAAACCGGCGGCGCGCCCTTCGAAGCGCCTTTTCGTACGCCGCCTTCGGCATCGTCGCGGCCGCGCGACTTCGCCGCGATTGACCCTTTGGCCCATGCGTATCGCGTAGCCGATGACCGCTCCGTCAGCCGGAAGTGGCAGGGTGTAGACGACCTCGAGGGCTCGTCGTACGGGTTGCGGTACTCTGGACAGAGTCGAGAGGCCACCGCCCCGAGGCGTCGGCCACGATGCGTGCCGCCTTGAGCGAGATAGAGCGCGACCATCGACCGAGACGAGCGCGGCGCCGCGCGGAATGCCGGGGATTTCCATGGCATGCGAATCGGGCATCGTCGAGCCTCCCGCCCGCGACTTGCTGCCATTGTCCCCCAGAACCTCCGGGGAGTCGCACGGGCCTCAACAGGATATGACACGAAGCGGCGCGTGGTGACACGGTGGCCGCAAGCTTGTTGATTTCCGATTGAATCGTCGGCGTCCCATCCGGACGCGCCGGACACCCACCGGACACTGAAAGCTGTGGATTTCCATCTTTCTGCATCGGCGCTCCGCTTGCGGTGTACCGCGGCATGTTCTGGCCGTGGCTGTCCGTCGATTCGGTGCGTCCCTCTCGGTTCATGCCGCCGTTTTGTCCGTGGACTGATTGCATCGCGCATCGAGGAGAAGGAAGAGGATTCAACCGCAACGGCTGGTACCGAAAACCGAGCTCGAGGAGGCGCATTCCTCGATTCCTGTGCCTGGAATGCGGCGGTTCGTGCTCGCGCGCGACGTTTTCGACGAGCTACTACCTGAAGCGTCCGGCCCTGCTGCCGGCGGTGGCCCGGGGCTCGCGGCCTGCTCGCGCGCACCGGCAGATCGCGCGGTCGAATCACTGCTCAAAGACAACGGTGACCCGGATGGCCGAGCGGCTCGGCCGGCATGCGATCCTGTTTCATGCGCGATGCCTCGCGAGCCTGCGCTTGCATCCAAGAGGCCGTGGTCCACGATCACTTCGAAACGTTTGTGGGACGACAGGATCGAGCTTTAGGGATCGGGACGGCCGTCGGCTCACAGTCGTGGTTCGTTTACGACATCGATCCCGCCCTCACCGAGGCAGCGGACGACGTCCCGATCGGACGCCGGATCAATCCAAGACGTCCGCTTCGAATTCGTCGTACGTAAAGAGTATTAAACGAACGTTTCGCGGCCTGATGTCGCATTCCACCGAAGACAATCGACTGACGTGCATCGTCGATGGACGGAACGACTACCGGGTCGCTGCAAGGGCGGTCGATCTGAGATCCTCGCATCACCCTGCGCGTCTATCCGAATCCCAAGCGCGGGCCCAAGGGAGCGCCCCGATCCCAGGAAGCCAGAGACCGGGATCACGCGATGTTCCCGGTGGATCAGCTCCACCAGCTGCTTCGCCACACCTGCGCGGACCACAAGCGCGAGACGATCGCCTTCGGACGTCGGATCGAGTCGATCATCGGACGTGCTCATCTCATGGCTGTCTGGAAGAACTTCATCAAGGGACGATCGGAGCGACGTCCCGACCGGACGACCCCGGCGATGAAGGTGGGATTGACGGGTTCCCGATGGCGATGGGAGCGGCTGCTGTCCCGGAGACTGTTTCCCGAGCGCAGAGCGTCTAACGGATACGGCTGCCCTGATCTATGGAAAGCAGTGGACGAAGAGCCTTCCCAAGCTTGCGCGCAAGCACGCGGCGTAGCGGAGCCTGATTCCAACGGAAAGAAACCGGACCGGACGCCCAACAACGTCCGGTGCGCGCTCGAAATCAACAACCTTGCAGTTACCGTGGACGGCGCCACCCAAAACGCGCGAGGGAAGCGCCAGGTGTTTTCCGCGAGGCCGGCCAGCCGCGATTCTGCACGCGGCTCTGCACCGGTTTGCGAATGCAGCAGCGGGAGGGCCGCGTGCGATGGTTCGTCGAATCCAGCGAATCCATCCGCCCCGTCCGTACGCACGTGGCAATGTTGACGAGATCGGGAGGCCCCGGAACTTCATGGAGCATCGCTGGGGACCCTGTTCGTGCCGGGAGCGCTGCATCGGGTAAAGACCCCAGCCGCCAGTGCATGGCGCGCGAGCGTGTCGTAGCCCGACTGACCAGCAGTCCGGATACGCCGGTCGAAGGCGCGTTGGATCGCCGGCAACCTGGCGAGGTTCAGTTCCTAACGCGCCTGCCTCCCGCTCGCGTGAAGCGGCTTCTGGCTTTGACCGTCAGGGGACGAGCCTGCAGCGAGCGTGCGCTACCGCGTGTCGGCGCCGTCCGCGCGCTCGAAGCGGCGGGTTCACGGTTTGCGTCCGTTTCCGCGTCTCGGCCGCGGGCGAGTCGGACGGCTCGCCGATCTCGTGCGCGACAGCGCGCGTCCCGCCGCCGAAGAGGTCCTCTTCGTTCACCGGAAGATCTGCCCGACCCGTTTTCCGATAATCTCGCAAGCGCGATCGGCGCGTTCGTCTTCGACATGGACGACGCCCTCGACCTTCACCGCCGTCCTGCGCGTCGGATGCTGTCGTCCCGCGATCGCTACCTGAAGAACTTTCAAGCGACGATTCGCGATGCCGACCTCGTTCTCTGCGGCAACGCGGAGCTGGTGTCGAGGGTGCACACGGACGCACCGCGATCGTGCCGACGCCGGTGATCGACACGAGCCGCTTCCGCCCGGCGCCGTGACGCGGGCGGCGGGGCCACGCTGGGTTGGGTCCGGGCACTCGGACAACCTTCCCTACCACGGCCGCGCTGGCCGGGCCGCTCCGGATCTCGCGCGGCACCTGCGCTCAAGCTCGTCGTCGTCGCCGACAAGCCGCTGACGATTCCAGGAATCACGGTCGAGTTCCTGCCGGTGGCGGCTCGCAGATGAGATCGCACCTGCTTCAACGATCTCGCCGTCGGCCTGATGCCGCTCGACGACACGCCGTGGGCGCGCGCGAGGTGCGCGTTCAAGGCGATTCAATACTGGCTCTCGGCATTCCGACGGTCGCGTCTCCGGTCGGGATGAACCGGGAGGTGATCCGGGACAGTGTGAGATGGCTTTCTCCCGCGGACGACGCGGAGCTGGTGGTCGCCCTCGACGCCTTGCTGTCGGATGCCAGGCCTGGCGCGCCGGATCGCGACGGAAGGTCGCGCGACCGTCGAGAGTAGCACTACGCCTTGTCAGTGGTGTCGCGCCGATGCTCGTCCGCCTGTTGGGGAGGCGGCATCCCGCGCTGGCCGCAAAGTGGGCTTGCGGCCAACGCGCCTGAGGGACCGGGACGGGACCAGCCGGAGCGTGCCGAAAGCGAGGCCACGAGTACGGCCCTGAGCATCGCGGCCCATTCGCCCCGGAGAAGTAACCCGTCGCTCGTAAGAGCGCGCCCCAGAGGACCAGCAGAGCAGCCCGATGCCGGTGTCCTGGACGAAGTCGTCCAGTCTCGAAGCGCGAGGCCGGCGGCTTGGACACCGGCCGTCACGATCGCGAGAATACGCGACGAGACGGCCCCAGCGATAGGGAACCGGATAGATGCGCTGGACGACGGGGTAGACGAGCACAGGCAGGAGGGCGTACAGAAGCCAGCGTCGTCCACGCCGCTCCCATCATCCCCCATCGAGGAACGACGAGGACGTTCATCCCGATATTGACCGTGGCGGCGATGAGAGATCGAGATCGAGGCCACCACGGCTCGGTGAGATCGAAGCCAAGGCTGAGGAGGTAGTACAACTCATAGGCGAGGTAGGCTGCGGCGATGATGGGCACGACCCGCGCGGCGGCGAGGTAGGCCGGGGCGCGAGAACCGTGACTGCCTCGCGCGCGAAGAGCCGGCGCCGAGCGCGAGAAACGCAAACGCCGTCATGCCGTAAGTGAGCAACCGATCGTAGACGACCCGTGCGTCGGGGCGCGCTGACAGGGACATCGCGTACGGCGCCCAGGCCGTGTTGAACCAGCCCATGAGCATGTACACGCCGCCGGCAATCGCGTAGCCGATGGCGTAGACACCGACCTGCGAAAGGCCGGCGTATTTCTCGAGGAAGAGGCGATCGGAGAGCGTGAGGACCCAACCCGCCAGGTTGGCCGGGATGTGGGGCAGGCCGAACGCGAGGAGTTCCCGGAGGAGACGGAGATCGAGGCTTCCAGTATGATTCCGCGGGTGGTGAGCGAGACAGAGGACGAAGAACACGGCTGACGTGACGAGATTAGCCGTCCGGACGCCGGGGACTCCGGCGCGTAGGCCAACGACCGCGATCAGGTTGAGGCTCAGAGGAGCACCGCTCGGACGACCACCAGCCGGGCGTACTGTCCAGCGCGTTGCTCGGCACGGAAGACGGCAAAAGGTACGACGCTGCCGATGTCGAAAACGTCGCGGCGAGGACGAGGTCGAGGAGGCGGGCGTCGCCCGGTCCAGCCCAAGCGCCCGCCGACCGCGTGGAGCAAGAAGTGAAACGCCGGCAGCAGGACGCCCGGCGGCGACGATGAGGTAAACGAGGACGGTCCCCGTGAGCCGGCGGCGTGCCTCTTCGGACGGGTCTCTGTAGAAGAGGCGGAAATAGGCCGTACGCTGCCCCGACTCGAGGACAATCGACGCGAGTGTGCCGACGAGTCCCGCGATGGCGAGCGTGCCGTATTCCGCGGGACTCAAGACCCGCGAGAACACCGGCAAGAGGAGAAGCGCGATGAGACGGCTGACTCCGTCGCCCAGTCCGTAAAGCAGCGTCTGGCCGCCGAGCTTGCGGACGTGTTCCCGCATCAACGCTTCCTGTAAAGGAGTACATATGGTCGAAGATCGGGACCCGGCTCAGGGCGCTGGCATGATCGAGTCGCAGCATCAGCCGGTCGAACGCCGTATTGACCCGGGGCACGCGCCGGAAGGGGGTTGAAGATTCCTCCCGACGTGTAGGCGCGACGAGCGAGCTGCAGCCCTTCGCCGGCGAGGATCGCATCCATGGCCGTGCGACTCGGAAACGTCAGATGCTGCGGCGGGGAATACATGTGCCAACGCACGCCGAGGGCGTCAGAATCGCTCGTTTGGCACACTGCCGCGTCGGCACCATGATGACCAGAACCCCACCCGTCCCGAGCAGCCGGGGCAGGAACGTAGAAACGGCTCGAGGCTCTCGGAGATGCTCCACGACCGCGTAACAGGCGACCACGTCGAAAGCGCGCTCGAAGCGGACATCCTCGACGAAGCCCTGCACGACCGTCAGCCCGCGTCGGCGCGCCACCTCGATCGCATGCCGCGACAGCTCGACCCCGACGCGCTCCTCGCCGGCTCTCCAGTGCATGAGAAAGTCGCCGCTCCGGCAGCCGACGTCCAGCACCGAGCGAACCGTTCCTCCGCAAAGATGCCGAAGCGTGGCGACCCGGCTCCGCCAGTGCGGAGTCGGGCGACGCCTTCTGCGTAGTCGCCCACCGTGGCCTCGGTCCACTCGTCGTAGATGCGCTCGAGGTCCGCCGGGGTTTCCGCGGTGTCGAAGAACGCTGAATCGCAGCTCGCGCAAATATGAAGAGCGTAGTCGGCATCGACGAAGGGGCTGTGGTAACGGCGTCCGGAGCGCGTCGCCGCGGAACGACAGAGAGGGCAGATCACGGCAAAGGACCCTCCGGGCGTAGGCGAACCAGGTACGCGCGGTGGGAATGAGGCGCGAGCAGTCGCACGGCGAGGCGTAGGCGATGCTCGACAGGCCCACGCGCTCGGCGGCGGCGGCCAGCCGCCACGCCCACCGGCGCGTCGTCCAGAACGAACCGAGTTGCTCGACGTCGGCGACATCGTCCCGGGACGACAACCCCTCGATGATTCCGGCTCGACTCCTCGGAAGTAGACCGCTCCGTGGGCCCGGTTCTCGTACGATGGCTCGAAGTTGTCCACGATGACGACGAACTCGCGGCTGACCGGCACTATCTCGCCCAGAGCCGCCCGCATGACCTCGGGGTCGATCATCGCGGACAGCGCCATCACCGCGAACGAAGCGTCGAACGAGCGGTCGGTGAAGGAGAGGCTCGTCGCGGACATCGTCTCCCAACGGATGGCCGGATTCGTCGTCCGCGCCCGCTCGATCCATGTTGGCTGAAGGTCGATGCCGACGAGGTTCTGCGGACGCGTATTGAAGCCGAGCACCTGTTGGAGGCGAAGGCCCCAGCCGCAGCCGACCTCCAGCAGGCGTTTGTGTTCGAGTGCCGCGGCATCCCACCCGACCCGTGCGAACGCGCGCCGGAAGACCAGCGCGATCTCGTACATCTGGAGGATGACATCCTCGCGGGTCAGACAGTGATTCGACGGGAGTATCCGAGGGATCCTCGAGGCAGGCTTTCCGATAGGCCTCGAGTATGCGCTGGTCTCGTGGGTCTTCCGCCACCGGTGCCCTAGGCGGCCAGCGCTGCGATGGTCTGCACCTGCTCGCGCGTGAGCTTCTGACCGAACGGCAACGTCACCAGCCGGAGCGAGGCGGCCCTCACGGCGTGTCGCCACGCGCGCCGCGATGAGACGGAGAAGGAACCGACGAGGGGGTAGTGGCGGCTCGTCTGGATCCCTTCGGCGCGCAGGCGCTCCCGGATCTTTCGGCGTCCTTCGCCACGACGACGGACATGATGTGGGGCGAGGCGACCCCAGGTCGCGGGAGGCGAAAGGAACGATCACCGAACTTCCGCGGAAGGCCTCGATGTACCAGCGATAGACGGCGCGGCGTTGGGTGTGGAAGCCCTCGAGCCGTGCGAGTTGGACCAGGCCGATCGCCGAGTGAATATCGTCGGATCGGTAATTGTAGCCGACCGCGAGGACGTCGTAGTCCTGCGCGTGTCCGCGGTATCGGTCGTAGCTGAGCGTCGTCATGCCGTGCGACCGGAGCAGTCGGATGCGCTCGGCGGCCTGGTCGTCGTTCGTGACGACCATCCCACCCTCGCCCGTCGTCATGTTCTTGTTGCCGAAGAAGCTGAAGCATCCGACGTCGCCGAGCGTCCCCACGTGGGCGCGCGAGCCGTCGGAGGCGACATGAACCGCCAGAGGGGCGTGTGCGCAGTCCTCGATGACCTTCAGGCCGTGACGGCGGGCGATCTCGAGGATCGGATCCATCAGGCAGGGAAACCCCCGTAGTGCACGACGGTGAGGGCCTTCGTCCGCGGGGTGATCTTTTGCGTTCGAGGTCCTCGGGGTCGACGGTCAGGTCCCGTGGGACCGAGCACGTCCGCGAGGACGACATCGGCGCCGGCATAACGGGATGCATTGGCCGACGCCACGAACGTCAGCGTGGGGCAAAGAACTTCGTCGCCGGGTCCGATCCGAGCACGAGGTTCGCCAGATGGAGCGCCGCGGTGCAGTTCGCCACCGCAAACGCGTACCTGGCACCCACACGCGCGGCGAACGCGCGCTCAGAGTTCCTCGGTCACCGGCCCCATCGTCCAGCCACCCGCTCCGGAGAACCTCGGGTCACGGCCGCCACCTCGTCGTCTCCGATATCGGGGCTGCAAGGAATTGTCCAGCGCTCGCCGCCGGGAATCGCCATGTCAGAGCTTCTTTGGGAAAGACGTTGTCGATATCTCGATTCGCCTGGTCGTAGTCGTCGGGCGGCCGAGGTCGAGCCAGTAGCCGTCCCACGGAAACGTGTGGATCGGGTCGTTCTCCCGAAGCATGTCGAGCACCAAGTCGTCGAGACCGTAGCGCCGATTGCGAGGAATGCGCTCGAGCGTCCTCCGGTCGAAGACATAGACCCCCATGCTGGCGTCGAACTCGTGCAGGGGCTTCTCGCGGAATCCGACGAGACGACGCGCCGGCTCGCCTCACCTCGAGAATCCCGAACTCCATCCGCAGCCGGCGGCGAAGGTGGACAGCGTCAGCGCGCATCCCGAAGCGACGTGGCTTCGGAAGAGCGCGGCGTAGTCGAGGTCGGTCAGGACGTCGCCGGTTCATGACGAGAAAGCTCTGCGGGAGGTCGGACATCCATCGCGAGGGGGCCCACGGTGCCCAGCGGCATCGTCTTCGATGTCGTAGACGATCTCGAGCCGTACTTCTCGCCCGAGCCGAAGAACGCCATGATCAGCTCAGCCATGTGGTTGACCGCCATACGCACGCGGACGACTCCACGCGGCGCAGCTTGCCGAGAGAACGATGTCGAGGATCGCCCGTTCGCCGACGGGAACCAGCGGTTTGGGGATCGTCGTCGTGTAGGGCCTATAGACGGATCCCCTGGCCGCCTGCGAGAATGACCGCTTCCATCGTCGTCCCTCGCGATCAGAGCGCATACGCGCGATCAGGATAGCGCGCGGAGGTTCTCCGGCGCGTGCGAACCATTCCCACGGTCGCCGATAGTCCACGACGGAGACCGTCCTCGCCCGCGAAGCGCGGTCCTCCACCCCGCGAGCCGAGTGGCCTTCTCGTGGGACGCGAGCAGACGCTCCACGTCGCGCTGTCCTCGGGGCGCATGCGGTTGTCTTCGACGTCCAGGCGAAGTCGCCGGCCGGTGATCTCCGCGAGGATCTCCGCGGTGCGCCGGACGGTCACCTCGAAGCCGCTGCCGACGTTGAGGACCTCCCCGACCGATGCGTCCGAGCCCGCGACCGCGAGGAACCCCTCGACCGTGTCGTCCACATAATTGAAGTCGCGGGTCGGCCGCACGTTGCCGAGGGACACCGTCCCGTCTCCACGCAGCAGCCTGAACGATGATGGAGGGAATGAGGGCCCGGAGCGATTGCCGGGGACCGTAGGTGTTGAACGGCCGGATCACGCTCACCGGCAGGCCGTACGAGCGGTGGAAAGCGAGGGCCATCTGATCCGCCGCGATCTTGCTCGCCGCGTAAGGCGACTGGGCGCGGCAGCGGATGTTCTTCATCGATCGGGACGCGGCGCGCCGTCCCGTAGACCTCGCTCGTGGACGTGTGGACCACCCGCGAGACCCCGAGCTCGCGCGCCGCCTCGAGCACGTGCAGCGTGCCGAGGACGTTCGTCTCCACGTAGCTGCGCGGGCACGGTAGGAGTACGGGATCGCGATGAGCGCCGCGAGATGAAACACGACCTCGCGGTCTTTCACGGCGTCGTGCACGACCTGAGGATCCCGGATATCGCCCGCGACGACGTGTAACGCACGACGGGTTTCGGGCGGTACGGCGTCGAGCCATCGCCGTGGGAGTCGAAGGAGTTGTAATAGACGAACGCGCGGACGTCGTGCCCGTCGCGCACGAGACGCTCCGTGAGGTGGCTTCCGATGAAGCCGTCGGCTCCGGTCACCAGCACCCTTCGGGGCTCAAGCGGCATGCGCCATCCACCTTCCTGCCAATTCGTCGTAGAGGGCGACGAACGTCTCTGCGCTCCCCGCCGGCGCCTCGGCATGAACTCTCTCACGGGCCGTCGGGAGATTCGCGAGGGTCGACGCGAGAACCTTCGTGAGGCTGGCCGCATCCCGGGTTCGGAACAGAAGCGCGGCCGGGGGCCGCTCGCGCAGTCGCTCGCGACGACGGGGACCCCAGGAAAGGGCCTCGTGAATCGAAAGAGAGTTTCCGTCGGTGTTGGTGGCCCGCACGACGATGTCCGCAGCGCGCCACAGGGAGGCGGCCTCCAGAAATCGGCTCCCTCACGAACAACACCCGATCCGCCAGGCCGAGCTCTCGGCATCGTGCGCAGTAGCGCCCTCGACGTAAGGCCTCATCGCCTGCGCCCGGGACGAGAACGGCCAGTCCGCATCGAATCCGTGCTCCCGGACCAGGTGATCCAAGCTGTCGACGAGGAGATCGAGCCCGTAGAGATCCGCGCCGCGGTGGAAGAGATCTTCCAGGCGTTGGTGGCGAGGAGGAAGCGATGGCGCTGACGGAGCGCCGCGATTCCGGAGTGATCGAGCGGCGGGACCGTGGCCGGGGGATGAATTCGGGGATCACGCGCACGTCGGCGCGCTCCCCGGGATCGAGACGGGCCATGCCGAGGCAGCGATCGCTGTCCACGACGATGCAGTGGAGTCGGCGCAGGAAGAAACGGACGAGGCTCGCTCGCACCGGTCCGAGCGCGCCGATGTCCTCGGGGAACCGCTCGTTGTGAAAGGACAAAACGACGACATGACGCCGCGCCGCGCGGTAAAACTCGGCCGCCATACCGGGGGTGAAATTGTGAAAGTGGACGATCGCTCGGGGGTACGGCGGGCGCTTCGCGGAGCCTCCGGCCGGGACATCGCGACCACGCCCGGAGCGGTCTTGGGAACTCCGGACAGGTCGAAAATGACGGAGTGCTTTCCGGTCGAAAGAAGGTGGTCGTGGAGACGTTGGAGGTGCACGGTGACGCCGCCGAACGGCGGGGATACGCTCCAACTTGAAAGATCTTCACCATCGCGAATCACTGTACCCGGTCGTGAGAGGTGGATCGCCAGCCAATACATATAGTTCTTGGGGGCCAGGGGCAAGCGGGAGCAAGTTCAGGTCGAGGATCGCCTACGCTCGAATCGTCGTCAGCGCTTCGAGGTGCGCCGCGGGCGCCATCGTCGCGACCAGGGCCCGCGCCTCGAGCGCCACCCCGTAGCGCGGGAGTAGATCGCCGGCCGCGATGCGACCGCGGATCCCGCGGGGAGGTCGAGCGCGAGGTTCAGCACGCGGCGGTCGCGGTCGCGAAGCTGGACCTGGACCACAACTCGATCGCCGCGAGACGCACCGCGGTCCACGATGGTGGCGTCCACGTCGACCGCGAGCGGGAAACGCAGAAACACGGGCTCGTCGGGGGCGGGACCATCCAGGCGATCGCGCACCACGATCGACCGATCCGCGCCGCCGAGCGCGACGCTCCGCTCGTGGGTCCAGGTACCGTCCGGTCCGGAGAAGCCGTCGTGCCGCGCGCGCAACAGCGCATTCGAGCCGTCGCACGACCACGCGATGACCTCCGGTCGGGCACGCGCGGTCATACGGAAGAGATCAACCATCTCCGCGCCGAACGGGTTCTGCTCGCGCGCGCCAGTTGCAGTGTCGCGTGGGCGGCCGTGCCGCGCAGGCGGTTGCGAAGCGCCGCATCGCGCGTGTAGGTCCCCGACCCCGGATCGACGATCCATTCACGCCCGCCGGCGAAGACGACGATCGAGAGCAGATCGTTGTGTGTGTGGTTCCCCCAGGCCGCTCGTGCCCACCGGTCCGCACGACACCGCCACGTGCAGGTCGTCGGCGCGCAGGACGCAATAGCCGACGTCGGCGAAGGCGCGACTCCGGTGGCGCGCCGCTCGCGAACGGCCGCTCCGCTGCGTCGCCGACCAGCCACGTTGCCTCGAGGTCGTGTCCGTCGCCGCACGCCTCGATGTCGGCGCGCCGCAGGAAGGCGTCCGCCCAGCGCGGAAGGCGACGGTGGTCGTTCGGCGCGCCGGTCGCGTAACCGTCGAGCGGCAGAAGGCGGCCGTCGTCGTTGTCCCCACTGAGGGACGCTGCCGTCCTGGCGTGTGGCGGCGGCCGTGAATTCGAGCATGAGGTGCGAGGCGCGTCAGGACGGGCGCGGGGAGCGCCTCGCCGCGGCCCTTCGCGAGCAACGCGCCGTGAACGAAGATCTCGGCCGCGAGACGGTGGTACGGGAGCGACCGTTCGAAAGTCGGCGCCATCCGGCAGCACCTGTTTTCCATTTCCTCCGCCAGCGTGCGCCGCGCGGAGCAGCCGCCACTCCTCCGCCTCGCGGAGCTCGGGAAGCGCACAACCGAGGGCGTAAAGACCGATGGCGTTCGCCAGGTAGTGATTCGACGTCAGACCGTCGTCGCCGATTTCCAGGTGGCTGCGGATGTGACGTCCGTGCGATCCCACAGCGAGCGGACGACGCGCAGAACGAACGGATCGTCCCACTGCGGGGTGTCGCGGAACAACGCGAGGGCGGACACCAGTTGAAGGCGCGGATCGCGACATCCATCGTGCACGACCAGTTGACGCCGAGACCGCGCGGGTTCCGCTCGATCCAGTCGTCGATTTCGGCCGCGGCCTCGACGGCGCAGCGTGCGCGCAGCGCCGAGGCCGCGGCCGGCGCCAGCAGGAGCGACGCGCACCGCGACGCGAGACCGAGAACCGGCAGGTGCTGACATCGGGACAGCTCCCAAGGCCACTTGACGTCGGACCCGTCGCCTCGCACCGCGACCAGATCGACGTGGTGCGTCGAGGGGTCCCACCCGAGCCCGCTGACCGGATCGCGGTGCCAATCGATGCCGCCGTCAGGGCGCAAAGGGCGCACGGGTCCCGACCCGAGAAGGTCGAACGTGCGGGACAACAGAGGCTCGACGCTGGTCGAGAAGCGCGCGCGCCTCGCCGTCGTGCCGAAGGACGAACCCCTCGGCCCGCGGGGCGAGCGGCGCGAGAAGCAGGCCGCGCGCGCGCCGTCGTCGGCTCGGAGCCGAGCAACGAGCTGCGCGGGCGGCACGGACAGCGCGCGGCGGAAGGCGCCCCACCGCGGCTGGCCCGGAGCGGAGTCCCAGCGCGCGGAGCCGCGGGTCGCGCCGCAAGAGCCGCTCCACGACGCGCGACGCGTGGACGCGGCGGTCGTCCCACGAGAGCCGCCGCCACGTCGACCAATATCGGCCGAGGAGCTCACGTTTTCGATCGCCGCGAAGCGTGCCCGGACCCCAGCTCGTCCAACATGGCGGCGTAGCGCTGCGCTTGGACGTCGGCCTCGTAGCGCGCGACCACCTCCGGCCGCCGCTCGGGAGCACACGGCCGTCCTTCCAATCGCGCCAGAGCGCGACCAGTGCCTCCGCGATCGCGGGCGGATCGTCGGGCGGGGCGACGACACCGCTCCGCGATTCACGCACGAGCTCGGCCGCGACGTTCCCCTCGGGAGCCAGGCACAGGATCGGCCGGGCGGCGGCGAGGTAATCGAAGATCTTGCCGGTGTGGTTGCCGGCGCCACCCTCCTTGGGAACGACGAGCAGCAGGGCCGCAGCCGTGGACATTTCGCGCAGCGCTTCGTGAAACGGGCGCTGGGGGGCGACACGGAACATCGAGCCCGGTAGTCCGCCGGCCGACCGGCTCGCTGCCATGACCGATGAAGTGGATCTCGAAGTCGGCGGGTGGAATCAGGTTCTTGGCGACGACGAGGCGGGCCGCCTCGAGGAAGGCCGTCGGCTGACGGTGGCCGTAAAACGTTCCGGCGTACAGGACGCGGAACTTGGAGACGCGCTTCAGGGGGTGCCTTCGAAGTGAGCGGCGTCGTAGCCGTTCTCGTGGACGCGGGAACTTCTCCTCCGGCTGGTCGGGGACGAGCCCGCGGATCGCGTCGAGCCAGGGGCGCGAGACCGAGAGCGACCGGTCGAGCCTCCAGCAGCACACCCGCTTCGAGGGCGCGGTTGTACCTGACGTGCCACGAGGACGGGTAGCGGCCCGTCAGATAAGGATTCGTCGTCCACTCGTCCCTGAGATCCGCCACGAACGGGATCCCGGCGCTCCGCTTCACGTTGCGGCCGACGAGGAGCGCCGAATACGGACCCGCCGTCGCCACGACGGCGTCGAACCGGCGGGCGGCGTGCAGCCTGAGCGCGCCGACGCGTCGCAAACGGCACCACCCCGTTGATCGTCGGGGATGAGAAACCACGGCTCGACCGCCCGACTGATCCCGCCGAGCCCGACCTTGTTGAGCGCGATCAAACCGTTCCGGGGCTCGATGGAGCCGGTCCGCTCGACCGCGACCGACGCCGGGATCTCCGCCACGAGCGCCGGGTCGCTTGAGCACGCGCGCCGACGCCTTCGCCGTCACCACGGTCACGTCCCAGCCGTGGCGCGGCAGGTACCGGCTCATCCGCAGCGGCCTGAAGACCCCCGACCCTGCAAGCGGCGGGTAGAAGTACGCGATGAGGAGAAGCCGCTTCAGGGCGTGATCCCGGCGACCGAAGCCAGCCAATAGAGGTAGTTCTTCAGCCGGCCGGGCTGAAGCGAGATCGCGCGCTGGGCCGCGCGCCGCGCCGCCTGCCTATCGCCGGCCTTCAAGCACGCGTAGGCCAGATCGTGCTGGAGCCGCCCGAACAGGGCGCGCCGGTCGCTTCTCTTCCAACACGGCCCCGGCATCGGCCGCGCGGCGGGCGACGGCGAGGCCGCACTCGGCCATCGCGCGCAGGTCGCGGCTTGCGGGCGGAGCGCCGCCACGATGATGCGGGGCTCCCGCACGACGCGGATCGGTCCGTGGAGGAGGAGCCTCAGCCAGAGGTCCCAGTCCTCCATCGCGACGAGATCGCCGTCGAACTCTCGCCGACGGCGCGTAGCGCGGACAGGCGCGCGACGACCGCGGGGGTGAGCAGCACGTTCCGCATCAAGAGCTCGCCGGGGCTCGGGGTGCTCGGCGGTCCGTCCCCCAGGAAGCGGGGGAGCCCGGCGAGGTTCTTCGGCGGCTTCGCCGACCCGTCGGGGTGTCGTCCGCGAGCAGGAAGGCGTCGCAGGCGTAGGCGTCTGAGGGCGGGATCGAGATCCGAGCACCATCCCTGCGGCCGCCAGGTGCCCGGGCAGCCAGAGGTCGTCATCGTCGAGGAAGGCGACGTACGGGGCGCGGGCCAGGGCGAGCGCCGCGTTGCGGCTCCCGCCGGGAGTGGTTGCGCTGGTCGCGACCGCCACGACCCTGTGATCGAAAAAGAGCTCACCGGGGAGGGGACCTCGACGGGATGCGCGATCAGCGCCTCGATGTCGGGGCCCCTGCGAGCGCGCTCGCCAGTGCACGCCTTGAATGAGGAGCGTCGCCGCGCGTGGGGATGACGACGCTGAAGCGCGGCGTGATCGACACGCCGGTAGACTATCATGCCCAATGTGTGCGGGATTTGCGGCATTCTCGATGCCCGCCGAGGCGTCGAGGAGCGCGAGCGTCGCGTCGCGGCGATGGCGGCGGCGATGGTCCATCGCGGTCCCGACGACGCGGGGGCTTGGTCGTCAGGCCCACTCTCCTTGGGCTTCAGGCGCCTGGCGGTCATCGACCTCGAAACGGGGAACCAGCCGCTCAGGCTCGAAGACGACCGCGCCGTCGTGGTCTGAACGGCGAGATCTACAACTTTAGAGAGCTTCGCGACGAGCTGACCGCCAAAGGCCACCGGTTTCGCACGAAGGGGGACGTCGAGGTCTTCCTGCGCCTCTACGCCGACTGTGGGATGGCGGCCTTCGCGCGCCTTCAGGGGATGTTCGCCTTCGCGCTGTGGGACGCGCCGCGGCGACGCTTCTTCTGGGGCGCGACCGCTTCGGGATCAAGCCTCTCTTCGTCGCGCGCCGCGGGAGCAGGTCGCCTTTGCCTCGAGCTTTCGACCCTCCTCGCGGGAGGGTTCCCGGAGTCCCACGACATCGACCGGCTGGAGCTTCGCCACTACCTCTGGCAGAAGTACACGAGCCCGGCGGGCTCGATCCTTTCGGGTGTGAAGCAGGTCCCGCCCGGCCACGTGATCGAATTCGGTCCCGAAGGCGAGCGCGTGACCGCGTACTGGCAGCCTCCCGCCGAGCCGATGGAAGACCCCGGCGACGACGAAGCCGAAGAGACGCGTCGCCGCGCTGCTCCGTCAAGCAGTTAGGCGGCAGCTCGTCGCGGACGTTCCGGTCGGCGTCTTCCTCTCCGGCGGCCTCGACTTTCGACCCTCACGACCTTGGTGCGTGAAGAGAAGGATGGGCCGGTCAGGAAACCTTCGCGGTCGGTTTCGAGCGGCGACGGGGCGGTGAGTGAAGCTCCCTACGCCGCCCGGGTCGCGGAAAGCCTGGGCACCGTTCATCGCGAGCTTCCGATGGACGCCGGCTCCGTCGCCTCCGATCTCGATGCGATCTTTTCGCGCCTCGACGGACCGCTCAGGGATCGCAACGGCGATCCCGACCTGGTACGTCTCTCGCTTGGCGCGAGAGAGCGTCACGGTCGCGTTATCGGGCGAAGGGGCCGACGAGGCTGTTCGGCGGCTACTCGCGCCAGCGCTACGACGTCGGCCTCGACAGCATCGGCGCCGTCGGGCGTCGCGTGCTCCCCTGGCGTTCACCGCGACCGGGCGGCCGGTCTCGGACCGGATGCGAGCGCGCCTCTCGATGCCGTCGGGCCTGGCCCGGCAAGCTCGACTGGTCGCGCGTCCTGACCGCCGAGGCGATCGACGAACTGGCCGCCTCGCCGCTTCCTGACGAAGCACGCGCTCCTCGAAGCCCACGCCGGCCTCGCCGGGAGTGGGAGCGGATCGCGGGAGCGATCCGGTGAACGCGCGTCTGATGACCGACCGCGCCCTCTTCCTCCCGGGAGACCTGCTGCCCAAGGTCGATCGCATGAGCATGGCCGTCTCCCTCGAGGTCCGGGTACCGTACCTGGATGAAGACTTGGCGGAGTACGTGATGGCGCTGCCGGGCGGACAAAGATCCGCGGCACGAAGGGGAAGGCGGTCTTGCGAAGCGTGGCGAAAAAGCTCTCTCCGGCTTCGATCCTGAACCGCCCCAAGCAGGGGTTCGACGTTCCGATCGGGACGTGGCTCCGTGGCCCGCTCAAGGAGCGGATGACCGATCTCCTCTCCGAGAAGACCGTGAAAGCGCCGCGGCCTGTTCCGTCCGCAGGTGGTCACGCGCTGGATCAACGAGCATCTCGAAGGCGAAGGGACGCACGCCGAGCCGCTCTGGCTCTTGGGTCGCGCTCGAAGGTTGGATGAGCCGCGTCCTCGACGCGAAGGGGGTCGCGGCGTCATGAGCGAGCTTGCGGTTGCGATGCTGTCCCACCTGGCGTCGCCCCACGCCCCGACCGGCGCGGAGCGGAGCCTCGTGGTTCTGGCGAACGGCCTCGCGGCGCGGGAAGCACCGCGTGGCGGTCACCGCTCCCGGTCCTCTCGGCGTTCGAATCCCTGCTCGCCGCTTCCGTCCCGCTCACACGCATCCCGTGCCGGATGGCGTGGATCTCCCACTTCGGCACGACCGCCTCTGGCGCGTCGCGGCCAAGTTCCTGCGCTTTGCTGCCCCGGATGGCGGGCCGGCTCAGCTGGAACAAGTGGATCCGCGGCGTGTGGCCGGACGTCGTTCACGTCAGCTGCCTCCCCACGTCAAGGGCGCGCGCGCGGCCCGCAAGGCAGGCTACCCCGTGGTCTGGCACATCCGCGAGATCCTCCCCCGAGGGGCGCCGCCGCGGCTGGTTCGCGAAGCAGCTCTCCCCTTTCGGCGAACGCCATCGTTGCGGTCAGCGAAGCGGTGGCGAGCTGGCTCAAAGACGAGGAGGCTCGGCCCCAAGCTCTCGGTCATTCCCAACGGCGTCGAGCCCCCGGCGACTCCCAAGACGCGCGAAGCGGCCCGCCGGGTCCTCGGCCTTCCGGTGGACGGCGTGGTCGCGGACTCTTCGGCCGGGTGCTTCCGCACAAAGGGGTGTTGGAGGCGATCGAGGCGGTCACCAAGGCGAGAGAGATCGCGCCCCTGCTCCGCCTCGTGATCGCCGGCGCACGGCCCGCTCGATTTTCTTGCGGAGGCCGACACCCTCGCGGAGCGCCTCGGCCTGCGCGACGCGTACCGCCGCCTCCCCGGTCTCGCCCGATCCGCGTCGGATCTGTTCGCCGCGTCGGACATGATCCTGCTCGCGACGAAAACGCCCGACCCGTTCCCGCGCGCCGTGCTCGAGGCGATGGCCTCGGGGCGCCCCGTCGTCGCGTTCCGCTCCGGTGGCGCCGGCGAGATGATCGAGGACGGCTTGACCGGCCTCATCGTCGATAACGGCGACATCCCCGGTTTCGCCACGCCGCCATCGCGCGCCTGACCGAAGACCCAAGCTTGCGCGACGCGTTCGGCGCCGCCGGGCGCACGCGAGGCGCGGCTGAACTTCTCCATCGACGCGCACGTGTCAAAGATGGAAGAGGTCTACCGGGCCGTCGTCAAGCGATGACACAGCCCACGGCGCCTCGTCGCCGTCGTGATCGTGACCTGGAACTCTTCGGCCTTCATCGCCGGCTGCCTCGAAAGCGTGCGCAAGCTCGAGCGCCGGCCCGAAGAGATCGTCGTCATCGACAACGCCTCGACCGACGGCACGCCGGCGGTGGTGCGCGAGCAATTCCCCGACGTGCGCCTGATCGAAGCCGGCGGCACACCGGCTTCTGCCGTGCGAACAATCTGGGCATCGGCCACACGACGAGCCCGTTCGTCCTCAGGTGCTGAACCCGGACACCACGCTCGACCCGCGATTCCTCGAAGAGCTGCTCCCGGCCTTCGACGATCCGAAGGTCGGCATCGCCGCCGGGAAGCTGCTCCGCTTTCGACGGCGTCACGCTCGACTCGATGCGGCCAGATGCTCGGCCTATCGCGCCAGCCGATCGACCGCGGCTTCGGCAAGAAGGACAAGGGGCAATTCGACGAGGACGACGATCTTCGGCGCCTGCGGCGCCGCGGCGCTGTATACCGGCGCACGATGCTCGACCAGATCGCCGACGGCGCCGGGCAGTACTTCGACGAGTCGTTCTTCGCCTTCTACGAAGACCTCGACCTCGCCTGGCGCGCCCAACGTGCCGGCTGGCGCGCCGCCTACCGCCACCGCGCCGTCGGCCGCCACGCGCGCAGGGAGCTGCCGCCGTGGAAGGTCCTCGGAGATTCACGTCGCTGCTGAGCCGCTCGCCCGAAGTTCGCTTCCTGGTCTTGCGCAACCGCTGGCTGACGATCCTTCGCAACGACAATCTCGGCGATTTGATGCGTAACCTCGCCCTTCGTGCTCATGCGCGACCAACTCATGCTCGGCGCGATCGCGATGACCTCGCCGGGCGTTGATTGCGAGGTTGCTGAAAGAGAGCTCGGCGTTCGAGAAGGCGTGGCGGAAGCGTTAGGCGGCGTTACCGACGGAGCTCGAGTCGTTGACTGAGTCGCGCGGCGTTTCTTTGGGCGCCCGCGTTGGCGGTTGACGATAGCCACGAGCGATCGAAGGGCGTCGTTCACAGCTCGCGAATCCGGAAAACCTTGGAAACATCCGGCTCGAGCAGCACGACGTTGGTACCCTCAGCGTAACGCGCGGCGTACTTGCCGCGGACTCCGTCGGTAAAGTCATAGTGCGGCCGCATGTCAGGCTCGCGTAGGGGTCGTCCTAGCCTTCTTCATAAACTCTCGTCTCTCTCCGATCCGCGGTTCGTAGCGCTGATGATGCGGATAGTTTCTCCCCTTTCCGCGTGGCTGACAACCACGAGTCGATCGCCGGTGGTGCGACCGATGATTACGAATCGGAATTCGTCATCCGGTACGGACGGGTCAGCCACGGTCAGTGAGAGAGGGTCTCCGAAGACCGTCCGCGCCTCCTCGAACGAGACGCCGTGCTTTGCCACATTCACGCGCGCCTTCTTGGCGTCCCAATCGAACCGATGTCCCATGCCCTGATCTGAGAGCACTTGGGGACTCGCTTGGAGAAGGGAGCTGAGTCCAAACTGTGTTCGATCCGCAACCGATACGACGCCAGTTCAAGATCACATTCTCATGATCTTGAAGGGCTCGACGGTGTCTACCCGGCTTCCTTGAACCTCTTCCACCGTCGCTCGAGCCGCTCCCGATCCGGCTGAAGTTGCGACTCCCGAGGGACCCGAATCTCTTTCCGTGCATTTCCTTCAGCCCGTGCAACAGCGCATCGGTCCATCTTCCTCTTCGAGGATGGCGCGGCGCACTTCGATCACGTAGCCAGGAGTCACCGTCAGGAAGTTCCTGTCGTACGCAGCGTGATGCAGCTTGCAGAGCGCCAGCCCGTTCGGCACGACCGGCTCGCCGTCCGGCTCTGTGTCAGGAATGATGTGGGCCGCGTCGAGCAGCTCCTGATGCCGAAGATGGCAAAAGCGCGCAGTGCGACTACGGTACGCGGAGAGCACGCGCTCACGGAACACGCACTGGTGGAGGCGCCTCTGGAATGTCGACGTGATGTACTCCCGTCGCGCCGCGGCATGCCGGGTCGAGGTGGCGGCAACTCCGAGCTCGGAGCGGTACCGTCGACGACTGTCACTGGGATGCCAAGGCCGATGCGCGACGTGTCTTCCAATGCGACAGTGAATCCGGTGCGTAGCAGGATCGTCGGCGATGATGAACGCGGGCCATCCGGCGACGTAACTGCCCGGTGCGGTTCCATAGAGATAGACAAGCGGTAACCGCTCCTGCATCGCGGTTCGCAGTCCGACGTTTTCCCGATGCCACGGGTCCGATCCTCGGTAGGCGTAGCGAAGAACCCCGTCGTCGCCGAGCCGTTTCGTCGTGGTAACGGATCGCTCGGTGAAGTCCGCATGGAAAGCGGAAGTCGCAAGACCCGCGGCTTGAAGATGCCCTGTTGAGATACGAGAGGCACTCGGTCGCTCTCGTAGCTGAACCCTTGGAGAGAACCGTCCACGCGCACAACCGGTCCGAACTGCTCGACCTGCTCGGCGAGCCACGCAAACGCGGCGAGGCGGATCGCCAGTTCCCTAGATGTGGGAGGCACAACTGGATTACAGCACGACGGGCATTGGGGACTCGGCGCCGTGTCAAAAGCTCGAATTCCACGTCACCCCTATCATCTATCTACTGGGAACGCCGTATCGCACAAAAGTTCATCTTTCATCGCCCCATGGACGAAGCGTAGACTCCGCGCAACCGAGGGGGGCGTCTTGCGTCGATACGTCGCGACGTACGAGTACACGAGGATCGTCGCCGGGGAGCCTCGCGAGTTCACCCACGAGACGATCATCGAAGCCCCCGACCAGGATTCCGCGAACGAGCTCGCGTTCCGCCACTTCGACGAGCTCGACCGGCAGACCGGCGTCGGCTGGTCGCGCGTCTTGAATCGCTGCGAGGTCGCGCTGGCGCCGCGGGATGTCGTCATCCAAGCGGGCAGGCGCTTCGCCGGGGAGCGGACGGTCGCGGAGTAGACGCCGATTTGAGATCACAAACTGTGATCTCAAAGCCCGATCCGCCGCATCGGCCCGTGTGATCGCGCTTCAGCTGGTTCCGAAACCCTCGTTAGTCCCGCCGCCAGCCGTTGTGAGCCCCGATGAAGGTCGGCTCAGAGGCGCTGTCGAATGGGACGTTGAGAAAGACCCGGCGAGGGTCACCCGCCCAGTCCAGTAGGTGCAGTTGCGGGGTGTAACCCGATTGGCAAGTCTTCGACGCCGCGTGGGTGCCTAGAGCGGTAGCCTCGTGTCGTCGGTCCCCCATGGTCCCTGCCTTCTCGAAGGTTGCACGGTTTTCATGGCGTCGCTCGAGAAGCCCGCCGAGAAGGTCTACCTCGGCCTCGTTCAGGATCTGAGCGGACTGCTCGAATCGGCACGCCGCTCGTCGGCGCGCGCCGTCACGCACCGTCATGACGGCGACGTACTGGGAGATCGGGCGGCGGATCGTCGGAGTTCGAGCAAGGCGGCAAGGAACGCGGCCGGGTACGGCACGGAACTGCTCGCACGCCTAGCCAAAGATCTTTGCAGGGCGCTTTGGGCGTGGATTCTCAAGAGCGAATCTCCAACGATTTCGCGGAGTTCTACTTGCATTTTCCGAGCGGAAAGATTTGCTCGACGGTGTCGAGCAAATCGTACGACGGCGCGGCGGGCATGCACTTCCACTCCCGTGGTCACACTACGTCACTCTTTGCTCTCGGGGTCCTGCTCGCCGGAGGCCCCCGCCTTCTACCGCACGGAAGCCCTCCGCGGCGGTTGGTTCGTCCGTCCGCCAGCTTGATCGCCAGATTTCGACGGGTTTCTACGAGAGCGAACCGCCCTGTCAGAAAAACAAGGCGGCAATGCTCCGCAAGGGGAGGAGCGCCGCGAGTCGATGACGCGGTGACTGTACACGAAGAGGTGAGCGACCCAGGTGGTTCTCGAGTTTTTGAACCTGAAAGACGAATACTCAGAGTCCGACCTCAGAGGAGGCGCTTGTCCGCCATCTCGAGACATTTCTGATGGAGCTCGGCGGCGATTTCACCTTCGTTGGCCGCCAACGCCGCCTGCGAATCGGGGAATGCGTGGTATCGGATCGATCTCCTGTTCTTCCATCGCCGGCTGCGCTGCCTCGTCGTGATCGACCTCAAGATCGGAGAGTTCATACCCGCCGACGTGGGCCAGATGAACGTCTATCTGAATTACGCAGGCGAACACTGGACACAGCCTGGTGAGAGTCCGCCGGTCGGTCTCCATCCTCACCCTGGCGAAGGACGAGGCGTTGGCCCGTTACGCTCTCGAAGGGCTTCGGAACACCGTGCTTGCGAGCGAGTACACCGTCTCGTGCTCCCCGACGAGAAGCGGCTCGTCCGTGAGCTCGAGGCGAGTCGGAGGCGCTGGGAGCGGAGTCGGTCGACGACTCGGGGCGAGCTTCCGGATTCGGGCGAGGCGGCTGAAAGACGCCGTGAATCATTGAAGGAAAACGAACACTAGGTGCGATTCAACCGGTCAATGCAGCGCTGGCTGGAGTCTATCGGCTGGCCTGCTGGAATCCCGAAGTCTTCCGCGGACGCAATGTTTAGTTCTCGGGCAACCTTGTCCAGGCAGACAGCCTGGGACTAACGGAGACGTCGGCGCCTTTGCGAAAGTATTGGCGCAACAGCCCGTTGGCGTTTTCGTTTGTGTCCGCGCTGCCAGGGACTCCGAGGATCGCAGAAGTAGACTTTGACGTCGGTGGCGACGCTGAACGCTTGATGTCGCGCCATTTCGATGCCTCTGTCCCAAGTGAGGGACCGGCGCAGGCTCGATCGGGAGCTTGTTCATTTGTTTGGTGATGGCTTCGACCACCGTCTCGGTGTCTTTGTTCGTTACTTTCACGAGCATCGTGAACCGGGAGTGCCGCTCCACAAGCGTGGCGATATGGCTTTTCCGCCCGCCGCAGAGAAGGTCGCCTTCCCAGTGCCCCGGTACCGCTCGGTCCTTCACTTCGGCAGGGGCGCTCTCGAATCGACATGGCTCCCACGATTTGTCCGTGTCCATTCGTTGCCTTCTTTGATCGGCGCATGCTCCGGTGGGATCGCAAGTGCGCCAAGAGCTCCTTCTTCAGTACTCCTCGGGCTTGGAGGAACAGGCTTCGATAGATCGTTTCGCATGGGAAACTACTCATGCTCTGATCATCGGCGAAGTTGTTTTAAGCCAACCTGCAATCTGTTCCGGCGACCAGTTCGCTTGCAATTTTCGCGCGACAATTCGTCGCAGCCGAGCCAAACTGGCGCAGGTTTGCAGGTCTTGGGGCGGTGCGTTCGTTTCCAAGCTTGTGCATCTGCTTCTGCAGCTCTATACAAGAGCCGCCCACCATTTCCTAGAAATCTCGCGCGATACGGTGGACGCCGGACGCATCAATCGCCCAGCGATGGATCGCAGGGATACACTCGCTGACAAGCCCCGCGAGATCTCTTCCCTATCCGTGAGAGTCAGCGCGCGGGGATTGCGCCGTTGCTTGGGCTGTGGAATTCCACCATGCGAGTGGAAGAAGCGGTACACCGCCCACAGGCGCGTTCCGAGCGCACGGCTGATCTCGCTCGGTGACTCCCCAGCCCTCCATCGATTCCAGAGCTCAGCTCGCTCACTCGAAGCCCAAACCCCGATTCAGTGCTGACACGCATCACCCTGTCTCTCTGCCAGTTACCCGGCGGCATGGTGTTGCATTGATCGGTTGAACGCACCCTACCGTTTTTGACTCGCCGCGATGGCGCAACGCCACGACACAGTCGCATTCGTCTGACGCTCCATCTCGGAAGGCGAAGTTGAACAACTTGAGACACCAAATTGGCACCTCAAGTTCGTGGGGTGGTCGAGCGTACCGTGACACGCGCAGGGTTTCCTGCTCGCAACCTCGATGAGAGTGAATCGGCCCATCCGTCGGGCGAACGGTGGTAGCTTGAACCCTGACGACGACGGTGGCGGCCGCGTAAGACGGTAGTCGCCCTCTCGAAGAACAAGGCCGCGATGCTCACGCGCGGTGCCGAGCCGCGGGCGGACGACGCGGTGAGCGCCGTCCACTTGAGATGCGAATTTGGTACCTCAAGTTCGTGGGGCATCGCCGAGGATTGAATTTCGCAGACACCGTCTGCGGAATTGTGCCGTCACCGCCTCCCCCATACAGCACCCTTCCCGCACCCGCTGGTGATACAGAAAAAGCGAGTACTCGACGGCGCGGACGGACGCTCCGAGCTGACGCTTCGCGTGAAAGCGCAACACCATTAGGTAGTCGCGCCAGTCGTTGAACGTGAATCCACGCCTCCCGGCTTCGTGCGGGACCGATCCGAGGTCGAAGAGCAATTGCCAGACCCGGATGTCGATCACGGCGTATCGACGTGGATGGGTCAGCGTGAGAATCGCGGAGGCTGTCGGCGCTGCAACTCCGTCGAGCGCGGTCAGCGCTTCGAACTTGGCTCGTTCGTCGCGAGAGGCAAGCGCGATCGCCGACTGGAGCCGAATGCGGGCGGGGGAATTCTTCATGCAGTGCCTGATCGATCGAGGGCTCTTCCACCGGCAGATCGCGAGAAACTCGCGCTTGGTCAGATGGCCTCGTCGGCGGACAACGCGAAGATCCCGGAATGAGCTGAACGGTGTCGGGTGTGTCCACTAGCGTGAATTCGTTCGCGAGCAGCGCGCTGATGTCCGTGTATCGCGTGACGGAACACTTCATCGGTTGAAGAGTGTAGCTGACCCTTAACGGGAGTCTAACCGGCCCTGCCCACGCGTCTGGAGATCGGCGAGTCCGGGCGTACGATCAACGACGGTCAGGGCCTATCACCCTCACTCGTGGCATTCGATCACTCCGGGAGCGCCGAATGCCGCGATCGCACGATGCTCCCGTGGAGGCATGCCGATGCGTAAGAAGGTGCACTCCAGCCTGGGGATCGTGTTCGCGGCGGTCGTGGGGATGTGCGCGGTGCTCGCTGCCACGCCGGCCGCCGCCAAGAGCTGCCCGAGAAACTCGCACCTCATCGTCTGCCCGACCTACAGCTTCTGCCGTCCGAACAACGCGTTTTGTGTTTGTCTCTAACTCGCCGATTCGAGGGTCGCTGACATGAAGAAGATGTTTGGATCGATTGTCATCGTCGTGATCGCGTGGGGCACGCTCGCCGTGGCGATTCCGACGCCCGTCGCCAACGCTTCGCTTGCACTGCGTCCCAATCAACGACTGCCCGCCCTGCACTCATCTGGGAGGCGGCAGCTGTTTCAGGTGTCCTTCCTGCGTGCCGACTCCGGGCTGCAAGCCATAACTTTCGGGGGCGCGGCGAAGCCGGATTGGGATAGCCGGCCGACCGCGCCCTACCACCTGCCGATCTGCCCCCAGCGTATACTCCGCGGCAACTGTTCGTAACGGGGCTGCCATGAAAAAACCATCGCGATTGCGGTCGGGCTCGTCCTGCTCGCCACGCTCACGCCGTCGACGCCGGCGATATCCGTGCACCTTGCGGCTCCCGATCCCGCGCGCGGCCTGATCGGCGTGAGCTTCGGGTTTCGCCTGCATCGGACGGTCTGGGGCGGAGGCGCCGACACCGTTCCATTTCGTCCGGGCCGAGAAGGCGGCCGCAGAGTTCGGCGCGGAAGACGTGATCGTGTCGAACTACGACAAGGCCGGCAACGTCTACCTGCTCAACGCCGAGCCGGGGCGGTACGTCGCGATCGGCGCCGAGTTCCCCGACCCGGCGCTGACGAGCCGGACCGTCGTGGATGTTTTCCGCGTCCGACATTCCGCGGACCGAGATCGAGGTCCGCGCAAAATCGGTCGCGTTCATGGGCGAGATCCGAGTCCGAAGGCTCCTTCAAGAAGCGCGAGCTCGACCCCGTCCAGACGAACTCGTTGAACATCATCCTCGGTCACTGAAGACGCTTGAGCCGATCGCGTGCTCAACTCCAAACTTTGCTCACCCGGGTGTGATCAAGAGCATCGAGCGGGGAGAAGCGGCGGACTCAAGGTTCTGGAACTCGGCGAGGCTCAACCATTTCAAGAACGAGGCGGCGTGGCAGAGCCTCATCAACGCACGGCCGATCTTGCCGCCCGAAGGCGCGAAGGTGATCAAGTGAAACGAGCTCAGCTCGCGGCGCGCCTGACGGCCGTCGGCGATGCGGTCGAGACGCCGTTGGTCGCGTCGCCGAAGGCGGCGACGCCGTAGACGAGTTTCCGAGCCGCAACACCATCATCGTGTGGCGAGCGACGAGCACGCTCGCGCCAAACTAGAATTCCTGCGGTCCACTCTCGGTCCTCAGCCCTCCTCGAACGCAGATGCCGGTCACCCCATCAGATATGCCCTTGACGGCATATGCATCCGGAGGCATATTTACCGTGCCGTGGGACGTCGAGTGACACGGGCGAATTCGAAGACTGGTGGAATGCGCTCGGCGAGGGACAGCAAGTGTCGGTTGACGCTTCCGTGAGGTTGATCGAGCGATACGGTCCGATGCTTCCATACCCCTCACTCTTCGGCGGTGCGCTCATCGCGCCACGGTTCGATGAGGAGTTGCGCGTGCAGCACGCAGGAAAGCCACCTCGAGTTCTTTATGCGTTCGACTCGCGTCGCATGGCGATCCTTCTTGTCGGAGGCGACAAGACGGGTAACCGGCGATGGTATGAGGATGCGGTTCCTCGCGCGGATGCGCTGTACGACCGGCACCTGAGGGCTCTGACTCGAGAGGATGACCCAAATGGGTAAGAAGTTCAGCAACCTCCGCGGCCAAATGACGAAGGCCAACCAAGCACTCGCAGCGCGAAAGGCGCGCGCCATGGCGCAGGAGCTGCCGCTTCACGAACTGCGCGCGGCGCGGCGACTCTCGCAGAATGCGTTGGCTCAGGTGCTCAAGAAGGGCCAGTCGAGCGTGTCCCGGCTCGAGAGTCGCACGGATATGTACGTCAGCACGCTGCGCGAATACATCGAGGCCATGGGTGGTGAGCTCGAAATTACGGCACGGTTTCCGGATGGAACGGTCCGCATCACGCAGTTCGGCGCGATTGGGTCGTAATCGGTCGCCAACAGCGGTAAAACCACCAAACTCATCTAGACTTCGCCGGCAGTGAGGTCCAGATGAAGTCAAAGCTCATACTCCCGCTTATCGTTCGCGTTGTTCTTCCCCGGGTCTGACTCTTGCCTCCCCACCCTCTCCCTCCACCTTCTCCATCGCCGCTGCCGATCCCGAGGCGGGGAGGTCGGCGTCGCGGTGGCCAGCCGGTTCTTCGCGGTGGGGACGGTCGTGCCCGTTCGCCAAGGCCGGCGTCGGGCGCGGTCGCGACGCAGTCGTTCGCGAACACGACCTACGGGCCGCGCGGGCTCGAGCTGCTCGAGCGCGGCGTCGCACCCGACGAGGTCGTGCGAGATCCTGACGCGCGGCGACGACGGGCGCGAGCAGCGGCAGCTCGGCGTCGTGTCGGCGGACGGCGCGTCCGCGACCTACTCCGGCACGAAGTGCAACGCGTGGGCGGGAGGGCGCAGCGGGCCCAACTACGCGGTGCAGGGGAACATCCTCGCTGGCGAGGCGGTCGTCGACCTCGATGGAGGCGCGCGTTTCTCGATTCGAAGGGGAAGCCGCTGGCCGAGCGGCTGTACGCGGCGATCGTTGCCGGGCGATGCGGCGGGGGCGACGCGCGCGGGACGGCAGTCGATGGCGCTCGTCGTCGTGCGCGCGAAGGGCGGGTACGGCGGGTTCACCGATCGTGCGATCGATCTGCGCGTGGACAGATCACGCCGACCCGATCGTCGAGATGGGGCGGCTTGCTCGGGATCGGCCTCGTCAACGACCTCTGGAATCGCGGGTGGACGGCGTTCACCGAAAGAAGTTCGAAGAGGCCCGCAAGTACCAGGAGCGCGCGGCGACGATGGCGGAGAAGCAGCCGGCGGTCCTTCCCGAGGTGCTCTACGACCTGGCGGTGATCCGCCTCGCGGCCGGTGACAAGGGAGAATGCGAGAAAGGCGCTGGATCGCGCGCTCCGTGCTCAATCCGAAGCTGAAGGCCCAGGCTGACAAGGATCCCGATCTAGAAAAAATGAGGTAGACGGATTGCGCAAGCTCGCTCTGGCCTTCTTGCTGTTGGCGACGCCCGTGTTTGCCGGCCGACCCCACGCCCACGCTCGTCGTTCCCGAGGGGGCGCAGGCGGGCCCCGATTTCGACGTCGAGCAGCGCGACGCAGGCGTGGGTGGACACGCTGTCGCCCGAGCAGCGCGCGCGAAGTCGAACGCGTACTTCGAGGGCGGGTACGTGCTGCGATGCGGTCGGATTTCCTCTACGGGCTGGGGGTCGCGGCGCTGTTCCTGCTGACGCCGCTGGCGCGGCGCATGCGCGCGCGGCCGAGAGCGTCGTTCGCGGGCCGTTCCTGCGCAGCGTCATCTTACGCCGCGCAGTACGTGCTGTTTCTGACGGTGTTCCAGTTCCCGATGTCGTGGTACCGCGGGCTTCCAGCGCGAGCACGCCTACGGGATGGCCAACAACTCCTTCGGCTCATGGCTCGGGGACGAGGCGAAGGATCTCTGCGATCGACCTCGTGCTGGGCAGCCTGTTCGTCGGCGTCCTCTACCTGATCTTCCGGCAAGGCGCCGCACGTGGTGGATGTGGGGGACGGTCATGTCGTTGATCTTCGCAGCCTTCACCGTGATGATCGCGCCCGTCTATCTCGCGCCGTTGTTCAACACGCTACAAGTCCGTTCCCGAAGGGCCGACGCGCGAGAAGATCCTGTCGTTGGCGCGGGCGAACGGGATCCCGGCGGACGACGTCTACTGGTTCGACGCCAGCAAGCAGACCAAGCGCATCAGCGCGAACGTCAGCGGCCTGCTGGGCGACGACGCGCGTCTCGCTGAACGACAACCTCGATGAATCGCTCGCCGGAAGAGAGCATCGAAGCGGTCTTGGGGCACGAGATGGGGCACTACGTCTTGAACCACGTCTACAAGTGGCTCTTGGAGTTTGGCGTGATCATCCTCGAGCGGGTTCGCGTTCACGGCGTTCGTCTTCGACCGGATCGTCTTGCGGTGGGGGGGAGGCTCGGGATCTCCGGGATCGCCGATCCGGCCGGACTGCCGCTCCTCGCGGCGATCGTGTCGGTGTGGTTCCTCCTGATGACGCCGGTGACGCAACTTCGCTCACGCGCACGCAGGAGGCCGAAGCCGACATCTTCGGGATCGAACGCGTCAGCCGCCAGCCGGACGGGTTCGCCGGCGGTCGCGATGCAGCTTTCGAGTACCGGAAGATCCACCCCGGCAACTGGGAAGAGATCATCTTCTATCGACCACCCGTCGGGCTGGAACCGCGCCCACATGGCGATGGCGTGGAAGAAGGAGCGCGGAAACTAGCGGCTACGGCACTCGAGGCAGCTGCTGATCCACGCCGCCCTGGTGCAGGATGACGGAGTCCACCTTTCCGGCGGAGGTGCGGGTGAACGTGAGCTGCGCGTCGATCTTCTTCAAGAAGAAACTTCGCCGGGGTCCTCCGCGTACGCGTCGAACCACGGCTGCCCCGTGAACTGGACGCGCGAGGTGGTTCCCTCGATCTTCACCTCGAGGGTGACGGAGCCGCTCTGCCGGTACTTCCCGGCGAGTTGGGCCAGGACCTTCGGATCGACCGTGATCGCGACGCGCTCTTTCGGTGCCTCCGCGGCCGACATGCGCCTCGCCGCGAGGATCGCGATCCGTTTTGGTGGAGCGTGACCCCGGTGACCGTTCCGTCTTCCTTGACGGCGAACTCGAGGCTGGCGGGACCACCTTGTAGACGAAGTCCGTCGGCGACTGCGCGAAGACCGATGCACCGGCCCTGACCGGTGTACTGAGCGTAAGGCTGATCTTCCTCGTGCGTGACGACCAGCATTTCGCCGTGCTCAGGTCGTACCAGCCGTCGAGCTTCGCGAGCTTCTCTTCGGGGACGACGACCGCCTTGACGGGCTCCTTCAACGGGAACGCCAGGTCCAGCAGGTGGATACCGATGTCGTCGACGTCCGCGGTCGGATTGCTCAGGACCACGACGCCCGAGCTTGTTTTCCGGATCGAACGCGCAGTAGGAATGGAAGCCGCCGGTGGCGCCGTTGTGCCAAACGATGATGCGGTCGCCGATGATCCGGCGGTGCCACCCCAGGCCGACCTCCATCTCCCCGGAGCTCCGCTCTCGCGTTCGGCAAATGCGTCGGCCAGCGCCGGCTGCAGCTTGGTTTCGGCCAGCCCGGCGCTGGCCGCGACGAAGCGGATCATGTCGCGAGCGGTGGAGTGGAGGCCGCCGGCCCCGACCAAGACCGACGTCTCCTTCCACGTCCAGGGTTTCACGGGCTTGAGCTTCCCTTCAGATTCTTCGTAACGCCTGCGCGACGCGTGCCTTTGCGGCCGGGTCCACCTGGACCGAGGTCGCTTTCATCCCGAGAGGGGTGGCGATGCGCTGCCGCACGAGGGCGTCGTAGCTCGGTCTTCGCGGCGCGGGAGGCGCGTGGCCCAGGAGCCCGGTGCCCAGGTTCAGTACCCGTAGGCCGTCCCGATGTCGACGTTGAGCGTGGTCGTGGCGAGCCGCCTCGTAGAGCTTCGCGGCGGTGTAGTCCACGTACGGATCCGTCCGGGTCGGCCGGACTGAAGTTGCCAGGCATGCGCGGCAGGCTCGAGTGGTGCGTGGCGAGATCGAGAAGGGTGATCTCGCGCTTGTCCTTCGGAACCTGGACCGTGTCGGGAAGGTACTTCCGGACCGGGTCGTCGAGCTTGACCAGGCCCTGCTTGGCCATGTCGGCGAGCAGGATCCCGGTGAAGGCCTTCGTGATGGACCCAATTTCGAAGATCGTGTCCGGGTCCACCTTTCCAGGCTTACCGGTCTCGAGCACCCCGGCGCTCATGTAGGTCTCGCCCCCGGCACCGACGAAGCCGACGACGATTCCGGCGGTCTCCCCGGCGGCGATCCGGGCGTTGATGTTGGCTTTGACCGCGTCCGGAATGACCGGCTTATCTTCGGCCCGTACAGCGACTCCGGCGAGCAAGAGGGCGAATGCAGACTTTCTCATAGGCCGCAAATCATACAGTGATCGGTTATCCTTGGCCGTATCCGCTTGGGGTCCGCCATGCCGGCAAACCTCACACCCGACTACCACCGCGCCGAGGAACGCTTCCGCCAGGCGAAGGCCGTCGAAGAGAAGATCGACGCTTTAGAAGAGATGCTGCGCGTCGTTCCGAAGCACAAAGGGGACCGACGGACTCCAAGGCGATCTCAAGGCGCGGCTCGCGAAGCTCAAGAAGCAGCCGGCGAGCAAGGCCGGAAAGGCGATCTCACTCGCATCTGATCCCGCGCGAGGGGCGCGGTCAGATCGCGCTCGTCGGGCCGCCCAACACCGGCAAGTCGTCCTTGGTCGCGGCGCTGACGCACGCGCTGCCTGCAGATCGCCGACTACCCGCTTCACCACGCGCGAGGCGACCCCCGGGATGATGCGCTTCGAGGACATCGCCTTCCAGCTCGTCGATCTTCCGCCGTTGAACGACGAGCACGTCGAGCCGTGGGTCTTCGACATCGTGCGCCGCGCGGATCTTCTCTGGATCGTCGTCGCGGTGGAAAACGCGGTGGACGGCCTCGAGCTGACGCGGCGGATCCTCGCCGCGAAGGGGATCGACCCGCGATGGTCGATCACGCGCTCGTCATCGCGACGGGGATCGACCGCGAAGGCGGCGAAGAAGACGTCGCGATCGTGGACGAGCTCCTCGAGCATCGCTGGCCGCTGATCCCGGTGTCGGTCGACGACGCAGCGCGGCATCGACGACCTCGCGCGCCGCACCTTCGAAGCGCTGGGCATCGTGCGTGTCTACACGAAGCAGCCGGGAAAGCCCGCCGACCGTAGGGCGCCATTCACGCGTGCGCCACGGGGCTACCGTCGGAGAGCTGGCGGCCAAGGTCCACAAGGACCTGGCGGCAACCATGAAGCACGCCCGCATCTGGGGCCCGTCTGCCTTCGACGGGCAGGTGGTCCACGCCGACCACGTGCTCGTCGAGGGAGATATCGTCGAGATTCACGCGTAATTCTGGCGGACGGGCCCGGGAAACCTAGATTCTCACCCGGAGGTTTCGGAGCATGCGGCTGGTCGCGTGGGTCGTGATCTTGCTCCTGGGCTCGATCTCCGGCGCTCGCGGCGGAGGGCGACGACGAGCCTCACAAGATTTACGAGTGCACCGATGCCGCCGGGAACACCGTCTACCAGGACGACCCGTGCATCGCGGCCGCCCCGCTCCCGCCGCCGAAGCCGGCGCCCGCCGACAAGACCAAGCCGGGGAAGAAATCCAAGCCCGGATCGAAACCCGCGTCCGCGCCGGCGCCTGCGCCGGCCGGGTGCCGGTGCCGCAAGCGGCCCCGCTGCGTTTCGTCGTCCCGACGACCGCCCGCCGGTCTTCCCTTCGCGGGAACTCCCCAAGTCGAATCAGTTCGATCGACGGACGCTGGCAAACCCCGACACGACCCTGAAAACGTTCGTCGCCGCGGTCGCGGCCGGCGACCGGCCTGCGATCGTCGCGTGCCTGAGCGATTCCGCCCTCGCCGACTGGGGGCCGGAGCCGGGGAACTGCCCCTGGACGCCCTCCGGAAGACCGTCGGCTCGTTCACCGGGTACGTGGCCGAGGGAGACCTCGGTCCCTATTGGTCGATCCGGGCGCTTCGGACCGGAATGCGCCCCAAGTGGATCTTTTTCGAACGGAATGGAGACGGTGAGTGGAAGATCGGCGCCCTCAAAGACGGGCGCCAAACTTTATACACTCTCAAATCCTGTGCGATACTTTCGTATGCGCCCGACCCGGCAAGCCAAAGACTACGACGTCGCCGTCGTCGGCGCCGGCCCCATCGGAGCGGCGGCCGCGTTGGCCTTCGCGCAGCGCGGCGCCAGCGTCGTCGTCTTCGAAGCGAACCCCAACGCGTCCAAGCGTCTCGCGGGCGAATGGCTTCATCCCCCGGGCGTCGAGGTGCTCGGCCGCCTCGGCATCGACGTCGCGACGGACGCACCGGGCGCGGCCGCGGGCCAGGGGTTCGTCGTCTTCCCCGACGACCGGTCCTCGCCGATCCTTCTTCCCTATCCCGATGGGATGCAGGGGGTCTCGCTCGAGCACGAGAGCCTCGTCTCCCTGGTGCGGGACCGGGCCGCCGCCCACGAGAAGATCGACTTGAGAATCGGGGCGCGCGTCCGCGGTATCGTGGACGGCTCCGTCACGGTGGACAATGCCGACGGGAAGGGCGGGATCACCACCTTCAACGTCGATCGCGTGGTGGGTGCCGACGGTCGCTCGTCGGTGGTGAGAAAGTCGCTCGACATCAACGACGAGGCGACCGCGATGGCCTACACCGCGGGCGTCGAGCTGCGCGACGTCGAGCTCCCCTACGAAGGATTCGGGCACGTCTTGGTCGGCGGCCCCGGACCCGTCCTGATGTACCGGATCGACCCGCAGCGCGTGCGCGCCTGCTTCGACGTTCCCCTCGTCGTCTTCGGCCGTCTGAAGCGCGGCGATCCGGAAGCGCTCTGGGAGACCTACAAGGCCATCCTCCCGCCGCAGGTGACGGGCGCCTTCCGCAAGTCGCTCGATCAGAAGCGCGTGCAGTGGGCCGCGGCGGGGTTCAGGCCGCGGGCGCACTACGGGCGCGGCAGGATCGCGCTGGCCGGCGATGCGGTCGGCTACTTCCACCCGATGACCGCGGCCGGGCTGAGCCTCGGCTTGGCCGACGCCGAGTGCGTGGCGGATTCCCCGACGTCGCGAGCTATAGGCGTCTGCGCGATGCGAAGAGCTGGGTGCCCGAGCTTTTGGCGTGCGCGCTCTATCTCGCGCTGACGCGCCGCGACCCCAGCGGGGTTGCGGTCCGCCAGGCCGTCTACCGTCTTTGGCGCCAATCCGAAGACGAAAGACGGCCGCACGATGCGCATCCTCGCCTGCGCGGACACGCGCCCGGAGCAGTTCGTCGGCGCGTTCTCGTCCGTGCTGTGGGACCTGGTGCGCGAAGACCTGCTGCGCGGCTGGCGGACGATGCCCGGCATGCTCATGCACCTGGGCGGCTGGATGCGCTGGCCGGTCGCCTCGATCGTTCCGGCGAGCCGTTCGCCGCGTGTACCGGCGCGCGAAGCTCGCCCGCCTTCCCCTGTGGGGTGGGCCTCCTTGAGCTGCCGATCCCGTAGCGGCCGCACTCGCTCACATCGCATCCACGCAAGACGCTTCGGGCTCCTGGAAGGGGGACTACGGCGGCCCTCTCTTCCTGCTCCCCATCTTCATCGCCATCGCACGCACGGTCGGCTACCGCATGGACGACGGAACCCGCTCCGGCATGGACGCCTACCTCCGCGCCCACCAGAACGGCGACGGCGGCTGGGGCCTGCACGTCGAGGGGGGAAGCCACGTCTTCACGACCGCGCTCGGCTACGTCGCGCTGCGCTTCCTGGACGCCGTCCCCGACGACCCGGCGCTCGTGCGGGCGCGGGAGTTCTTGCGATCGCACGGGGGCCGCTGGCTTCGGCGTCCTGGGGAAGTTCACGCTGGCGGTCCTCGGCCTCTACGACTGGGACGGCTTGCATCCGGTTCCGCCGGAGCTGTGGCTCCTCCCCGAGGGCCTCCCGTTTCACCCGTCGCGGCTCTGGTGTCACAGCCGAATGGTCTACCTGCCGATGGCCTACCTGTACGGCCGCCGCTCCACCGTCCCGCTCGATGACACCCTGATCGCGCTCCGGAGCGAGCTTTACGGCAACGTCCGGTGGGAGGAGATCGACTGGCGGGCCGCTGCGCGACACGGTGGCCGCCACAGACCGCTACGTGCCCCACTCGTCCCTCGCACGGCTCGCGTTCCGCGCGCTCGACCTCGTCGAAAGACGGCACTCACCGAAGCGGCGCGGGCGGGCGATCGCGCGCGTGCTTGCGATCATCCGCGCGGAAGATGCGGCGACCGATTACATCTGCCTCGGCCCGGTGAATAAGCTGTTCAACACGCTGGTCTGGCACTTCGAGAGCCCGCAGGGTCCGGAGCTCACCCGTCACACCGCGCGACTTCCCGACTATCTCTGGCGCGCGAAGGACGGCGTCAAGATGCAGGGATACAACTCGTCGCAGCTCTGGGACACCGCGTTCATGGTCCAGGCGATCTTCGCGACCGGGCGCGAGGCCGGCCAGCACGGAGGTCCTGCGCAGCGCCGCGCGTTACATCGATCAGAACCAGGTCGTTGGCGACGTCCCGGACCGCGAGCACGCCTACCGCGACGCATCGCGCGGCGGCTGGCCGTTTTCGACGCGCGCGCACGGATGGCCGATCAGCGACTGCACCGCCGAGGGGCTGAAGGCGTCGCTGCTGTTGGCGCCGCACGTCGAAACCCCGATCTCGAGCGATCGCCTGCGAGCGGCGGCGGACCTGCTGCTCTCGATGCAGAACGCCGACGGCGGCTGGGCGACCTACGAGAAAACGCGCGGGCCCGCTTGGCTCGAGCGGCTGAACCCCTCGGATTGCTTCGCGGACATCATGATCGACCCGTCGTACGTCGAGTGCACCTCGGCGGCCGTGCAGGCGCTTGCCGCCTTCGCAGCCGCCACCCGGGCGAGCGCTGCACGGGGACGTCGTCGCGGCGATCGACCAAGGCCGTGAGTTCATGCTGCGGGCTCAGCGAGAGGACGGCTCGTGGGAAGGGTCGTGGGGGATCTGCTTCACCTACGGGACGTGGTTCGGGACCTACGGCCTCAGGGCCGCCGGGGTCGATACGACTCATCCGGCGCTGACCCGGGCGGCCGATTTCCTCGTCGGAAAGCAGCTCCCGGACGGCGGTTGGGGCGAGACTGCGGAGAGTTGCCGCTCACGGACGTACGTCCACGCCGAGGCAGGGCAGGCCGTCATGACGTCGTGGGCGCTCCTGGCGCTGGCCGCCGCGGGCCGCGCGCGAGAGCGAGCCGGTGCGCCGCGGTGTCGCGTTCCTGATCGCGCGCCAGCGCTCGGACGGGAGCTTTCCCGAGGAACGGATCGCAGGGATGTTCAACAAGACCTGTGCGATCCACTACGACAACTATCTCAAGATCTTCCCGGTTTGGGCGCTCGGCGCGCTACGTCCCGCGCACCGACCATGATGCAGGCGTCGTAGACCGTCTTGAACGGTGCGGCCGCGGCGTCGGCCAGCACGGCGTCGTCGAAGCTTCCATCCTGCAGCCACACCAGGCCGCACCCTGCCGCGGCGGCGTCACTCGAGGATCTGGCGCGTGACCTCGGGGGCGTGACCACGTCCACGATGTCCACCGGCTTCGGCACGTCCATCAGCGTCGCGGTAGACCGTAAGGCCCGCCACCTGCCGCTCGTGCGGGTTCACCGGCAGCACCGTGTACCCGTGATTCAGCAGGTCCAGCGTGATGATGTTCCCGAATTTGTACGCCGCGTTGCTCGCGCCCACGACCGCGATCCGGCTTCCGCGATCCCGCAGCCGCTCCATCGCTTCATCGAGCGGGGTCATAAAGCCTCCAGGGGACACTCCTTTTTCTTACAAACTTCCAGGACCGCACGGGGACATTCTTCTTCTTTCCGACAAAGCTCCCGGATACCGCTCTGATCGGAAAAAGAAGAATGTCCCCGAACGAGAAACTCGGAGTGGAAGAAAAAGGGGAGTGTTCCCGACGATCCCGTAAACTCACGTCATGAAGCATATCGGAGCCCGTCTCTTCGTCCCGCTTATCTCGCTCCTTGTTGCGGCATCGGCGCTGGCCATCACGTCGAAGCCGGTCACGCTGCAGCTCAAGCTGCCGAAGAAGCCCCGGAGCCGCGCCCGGTGATGGCGGGCCCGCTCACCAAGGGACCGCTCTCGCTTTCGGTCATCGATGTGCGCGGCGCCGAGGAGGACGAGGACGTGGGTGTTGCCCGTGAGAGCGGAGCCGACATCTACGTCTGGCGGGCGTCGCAGCCGGTGCTGCCGTCGGTCGCCGGATTCGTCACCCATCTGCTGAGCGGATGGTCGATCCCGCTCGCCCCGGAAGCCGATTTCGGCCTGCGGTTCGAGCTCGCGCGCTACTTCGTCACCGAGAAGTCCGAGACGTTCGGCTCGACCTATGCCGCCGAGGTGCGCCTGAAGACATCGTTCGTTGCCAAGGACGGGCGTGTGCTGTGGACGGGGTGAGTCGAGCGGCGAGGCCAAGCGCCCCGGCGTGGACGGTCGCGCGCTCGCTCTGCAACGAAGCGCTGAGCCTCGCACTCCGCAATGCGGTCGCGAGCGCGCTTACGTCGATCAAGCCGATTCGGAGGCGGCCGCCGCACCTGCCCCGAAGCGCCGCTCGGCCCGTCCGTCGTCGAACCCGACGCGCTCTTCACCGATCTTACGCGTCTCAGGACGGGAGGCGTCGAGGATGCGTGTGCTGGTCGCGTACGTCGAGCAGCGCAAGCTGTCGCGCCCGTTAACCGTGGACGAGATCCTGCAGTGGAGCGCGCCGGCATCCCGGACGCGGCGATCCGCGCTGCAACGAAGTGGGACACTCCCCTTTTCCACCCAAATCCGAGGCCGTACGGGGAACATCTTCTTTTTCCGACAAAGCTCCCCGGATACCGCTTTGATCGGAAAAAGAAGATGTTCCCCGGACGGACAGGGATCGGAAGGAACGGAGGAGAGGTCCGTCATTTCCCTCAGCGCCCCAGTCTGGTCGGGGACATTTCTCTTTTTCGCAGCAAAGCGGTATCCGGGGAGCTTTGCAAGAAAAAGAGAAATGTCCCCGTCGGCTTTGGAGTTTTGGAGTGAAAAAGGGGAGTGTCCCTATTTCGTGTAGAGGTCGATGACGCGCTCGATCGCTTTGCGGCAGACCTTGCAGAATCCAACTTCGTCGCGCGTGTACATGATGCAGTCGGTCTGCGGGCGGTAGAGCCCCTTGCCCTGGTACGCCGCGCCCTCGAAGGCGCCGACCTTTCCCGAGTAGGTCATCGCCGGAGAGCATCGGCGTGTCGGACGCCTGCTGCTCGCGTGAACAGCGCGTCGAACTCCGCCTCCGGCGCCTTCCGCTCGATCAGCGCGAGGCGGCGGTTCGAGGAACGCGCGCGCCTTCGCCTCCCACGCGTCCTTGTCCCACGGCGTCGGAAGCGGCGTTGCCGGCATCGACGAGCTCGCGCCACTTCAGCTTCGACGGGATCGCGAAGCGCCGTGACGTTCGGCTCCCACGGCTCCGGCTGGTCCTTCGGAAACTCCGTCGTCACCGGCGGGGACATGTAGTACTCGTCGGCCAGGCCCGCGAAGTGGTGGCCGAACTCGTGCACGAAGACGTACTCGGCGAAGGCGGTGTCCACGCTCGCGGTCGCCTGGAAGTTGTAGATCCCGCCGCCGCCGTACTGCTTCTCGTTCGCGAGGATCTCGATGAACTCGTACGGCGCCTGCGAGAGGACGTCGCGCAGCGCGCGGTTGTCCTCGGTCAGCATGTAACGCTCGGACTCGAAGATGTAGTACGACGCCGACACCGGCGGTGCGGCGGAACTTCCCGACGTGCGGGCGGTTCACCCCGGACACCGCCGCGGGCAGGTCGATCGCGCGCACGTTGAAGTCCTTCTTGCGCGAGCGGAACGGCTCGGTGGCGAAGAGCTTGTCGGTCAGGCGCTTCACGTCCGCGTGAAACTTCGGAAGCTCGGCTTCCGTGTAGCCCCTCGCCCAGGATCAGGAGATCGACCTTCTCGGTCGGCGGGCCGTTCTCGAACACCGTCCAGACCTTGCCCCGCGGCGCGACGTCCGCCGCGTTGGCCGGCCGGGCGAGTCGGGATCGACGCGCGTCGTCCAGATCTCGCGGAACATCCCGTCGGCGCCGCGCTTCTTCAGGACGACCTGCACCGGCGCCTTCGGCCAGGGGAAGCGGAGCGACTCGTGGAACGTGCGCGCGACGGTCTTCGGCCTCGCGCGGTTTGCTCCCACTCGCCGTAAGAGCGACGCGAAGCCGCGCGAGTAGATCGCGCGGTTCGATGTCGGGATCGACGACCTCGAAGAAGTAGCTGCCCAGGTTCAGGTCGTCGAGGAGCCGCGTCGTGCTTCCCGCCCACGGGCCGTCGGACACGATGCGGTCGAGCGCGACGATCTCGCGCCCGTGGTCTCCCGTGTGGAAGTAATCGACGCGCATCGTCTTCGGCGTGAACAGGACGGAGAACGCGAGCGGCGAGGACGAGCATGATAGCCTCCTCGGACGAAGATAGAATACGGGCATGTCTGACCTCATCGACGCCGAAGAGCTGCAGATGGTCACGAAGGAAACCGCGCGCTCGCCGGAAGGCCCCGGCGCCTCTTCCCAGTCCCCGCGACGCCACGCCGTCCTGAATGCGCCGATGGAGCCGCCGTTTCCCGCCGGGAACCGAGCTCGCTCAGTTCGGGCTGGGCTGCTTCTGGGGCGCGGAGCGGAAGTTCTGGCAGGCGCCGGGCGTCGTGTCGACCCAGGTCGGCTACGCCGGCGGCTTCACGCCGAACCCCTACTACGAAGAGGTGTGCACCGGGACAGACCGGCCACGCCGAGGTCGTTCGCGTCGTCTATCGACCCGGCGAGGATCTCCTACGAGCAGCTCCTCAAGATCTTCTGGGAAAGCCACGACCCCACGCAGGGCATGCGGCAGGGGAACGACCAGCGGCACCCAGTACCGCTCGGCGATCTACACCTACTCGGACGCAGCAGGCGGCGGCCGCCGGGGCGTCGCGCGATGCGTTCCAGGCGAAGCTCGGCGCGGCCGGGATTCGGCGCGATCACCACCGAGATCCGCCGAGGCGCCCGAGTTCTGGTACGCCGAGGACTATCACCAGCAGTACCTGCACAAGAATCCCGAGCGGGTACTGCGGGCTCGGCGGCACCGGCGTTTCCTGTCCCGTGGGGCTCGCCGTCTAGCGATAGACTACGGCGCGGTGTCCGCCGGAAGCGCGCCTCCGTCGCTCACCGCCGTCGTCATCACGCAAGAACGAGGCCCATCAGATCGGGCCGGCGTGGCCGCGCTTCCGTTTCGACGAACGTCTCTCGTCGTCGATTCCGGGAGCGAGGACGGGACGCGTGAGGCCGCCGTGGCCGCCGGCGCCGAGGTCGCGCTCCACCCGTTCACCGACTACGCCAGCCAGCGCAACTCTTCGGGTCGAGCCAGCGTGACGACCGAGTGGGCGCTGATGGTCGACGCCGACGAGCGCGTCTCGCCCGAGCTGGCCAGGAGATCGTCAGCGCGATCGATGCGCGGCAGACGGAGCCGGGGGTCGGCCGCGTTCCGCCTGCGTGCGCCGCAACCACTTCATGGGGCGCCCACTGACGCACGCTCACGCTCGGGCGACGAGCGCCTCACGCGTCTCATGCGCGCCCGCGCGCGCGAAGTACGTCAACGCGGTTCACGAGACCCCGATCGTGCGACGGCGAGATCCGGGACCTCGCCGGGCCCGATGGAGCATCTCACGCACGTCACGCTGCGCGACGCGTTCGACAAGACGCTGCGCTACGCGATCGCTGTGGGCTGCGAGACATGAACGGACGCGGTGCGACGACGTCGCTCGGCGCGGCATCGCCGGGCACACGGTGCACCGTTGGTTCAAGATCTACGTCTTCAAGGGCGGCTGTTCTCGGAAGGTGCGCGCGGGTTCAGTCCTGGCCGGATTCGAGAGCGTGGGCGTGTTCTTCAAGTACGCCCTCCTGTGGGAGCTGCAGCGGCGCACGACCGATGACCAGGGACGGCCGTGTCAGCTTTCGATCGTCATCGTCAACTACCGGAGCTGGAGGTTCTCTCCGCGGTGTCTCGCCTCGTTGAGTCCCGCTCCGTCGCGGTGGTCGGGAACGCCACCGAGATCATCGTTGTGCGATCAACGCGTCCGGGCGACGGGCGCTTGCCAGGCGTTCGCCGACGCTGCATCCCCGGCGTCCGCTTCGTGCAGAACGACGGGAACTGGGGATTCGCCGACGGCTGCAACCGGGTGCCGCCAAGGCACACGGTGAGCTCCTGCCTCTTTCTGAACCCCGATGCCGAAGACCCGGGCGGGCGGATCGTCGGCGCTCTGCGGCGGAGGCGCGCGCGCATCCCGACACGGCGATCCTGACCGCGCGCCAGGTCGACGAGCGAGGCCGCGCGCAGAAAGGTGTTCGACGCGTTCCCGACGCTGCTGGACGCTCTTCGGTCCGCGCGCGCGCGCTCTGCCGTCTCCTCGCACCCCGGCCGTTATCCCGATCCGCGCCGCGACCGCTCCGGTTTCCTCGAGGTCGACTGGGTCAGTCGGGCTCGGTTCTGCTCGTCCATCGCGAGCGTGTTCGAGGCAGCTCGGCGGTTTCTGCAACGGCTTCTTGATGTACTCGGAGGACGTCGATCTGTGCCGCCGCGCGCGCGACGCGGGGCACACGGTCGCGCTCGCCGGCGGGGTCACGCTCGTCGCACGCTCACGGCGGCGCCACGCGCCGACGACCCGATACATCGCCGCGCTGACGCGCAGGCGAGGTCGTCATCTCCCGACACTTCTACGCGAGCCGTCATCCTGCGTTGGCAGGCGCCGCCGTATCACCTGGCGCTGTTCGTGACGCGATTCCTTTCCCGGCGATCGTTCACCTCAATCCGGGAGCTGGCCGGCCACCTTCTGCCGCGTTACTACCGTAAAAGGTCCCGTCGCAGGCTGGCGTAGCCTCCGAGCGCGATAGAGGACACTCCTTTTTCACCCAAAACTCAAAGCCGATCGGGGACATTTCTCTTTTCTTGCAGAAGCTCCCCGGATACCGCTCTGCTGCGAAAAGAGAAATGTCCCCGACCAGATGAGGTCTGGGCGAGATAGAGGACGCTCCCTCGCTCGTTCCGACCTCCGAGTTCTCTTGCGGGAACATCTTCTTTTCCGATCAAAGCGGTATCCGGGGAGCTTTGTCGGAAAAGAAGATGTTCCATCAGGTTTGGGTGAAAAAGGGAGTTGTCCCTAATCGCCGGTGTGGTTCCCCGCGTCGTGTGGCGACGGGCTCGCGCTTGGCTGAGATCGCGCCGCCGCGTGAGAGGCACGACGGTGTTCTTGTGCGAGAACGTCCCGCCGCGGCGCTCTGACCAGGTCAGGAAGGTGATGATGTCGCCTTCGTTCCACTCAGCCAAGCGCCTTCGGCATCGCGCAGGCGGCGGAGGTCGCCGGATGCCGCTGCTCCTTGTTGCGCCGCGCGCCTTCGGGAACGCACGCAGGTGTCAATCAGGAGGGTCGGCTTGCGACGATCGCCGAGTCTCTTCCGCGGGTCTTCCGGTGATGATCCCTGAGACTCGGCGTGGGACGACCCGCTCTGCGGACGGGTCGGTGGCGAGGGCGACGAAAGCGAAGGCGTAGTCGAACTTGTCGATGCCCTTCGGGATTCCGGGGTTTCCGGCGCCGCAGCGAAGCGCGGCGTTGAGCGATGCGCCGGCCTGCATCATCGAGTGCTCGGCAGGGAGGTTGAGGCCGATCAACGCGTCCGAGTCGCCGCCGACGAGCCGGCACTGGTCGCCCGCGATTCAGTAAGAGACGGCCTTGCAGGGAGGCGCCCTCCAGTTTCCCCTCGGCCTCGATACAGCTTGGAACGCCGGGGGTGGCGCGCCAGCGCGGGGTTTCAAGCTTCTTCACCGTCATCGGCGGCGACGGCGCGGACTCCGTCGCGAACAGCTTGTCGGCGCACGTCCACGGATCGGCCGAGCCGATCCGGCGCGGGCGCGCCTGCGAGGCCTCGGCCGCGCGCGGCTGAAGCTCGCCAGAGCCGTTCGCGCAGTCCGGAGCCCCGGGGAGTTCCCGGCTTGGCCGGCAAAGCGGCTTTGAAGCCCCAGTCGTCGTGCGGCTCCCACGTCGGGTCGATCACGTTCTGCAGGTCCACGTCGCGCGGCTTGCCGCGGCGATCACCCTTGCTGGTGTGCGCGGGCACCGGAACCGCACCGACAACATTCGGGCGCGCTCTTCGACCACGTCGAGCGGCTGGAGCGCCAACACGTGCCGCCTAGTATCCGCGGTCGTAGGCCGAGATCGGCACCCACGTCTGGGTCTGATGGCGAACGCTGAGTCCAACGCGCACGGAGCGGCCTGGGCTTTCGGCTGGGATCCTTCGGGTCCTGCTGGAGGTGCAGCTTCGCCCAGCCCCACGAGGCGTCCTCCCAGAAATGATCAGAACCCCGGGGAGGTGGGGTTGGCCACGCGGGGTATTCCGTCCGCACGAGAGCTAGATCTCTTTCAAGATCGACCGGGAACGTCGCGATGCCGCCGTCCTCCATGACGGCCGCTGCGGCTGCGTGTCCCACTCGCCAGCGATCTGTTGATCTCGCCTTGCCCTTGATGGTCTGCCCGTCCGGTGCGGAGGGCGGAGCGGCTGGGCGTAGGCGACTGGCACGAGAACCGATGCGAGGAGCACCGCGGCGAAGTGAGTCGAACCGGCGCGATGGCCTGCATCTGCACGAGGCTCCGTTACCAGCATCCGCTGAATGATCCGGTGCCGGGCTGCGTCACACTCGTTCCAGCCACTCTGCCTCTATGTTTACGCTTGGGGCCCGCCGCCGCGCTTCCACCGGTCGGTCCCGGAAGATGCCGCGAGGCGTCTGGTGTTGGGAGAAGCTGGCCGGGTGGAAGCGGCCGAACTCGCGTCCGTCACAGCTCCGGAGGCACCGGTGACCAGGATCTCCACAGGCCCAGACTCAGATGAAGTCTGCGACGTCAAGCGTCGGTCGGCGGATCAGTTCCGACCGGGCAACGAGGACTGTGGGAAGAGAAAGCGATTGACGGGCTTGCCAACGCTTTTGCGGCGGCCTGGGCGCGCAAGCTCAGCATCGGGGCTGGCTCCCTGAAGCCAGCACACTCTGGAGTGTTGCCTGCGGTATAGCATGGCGAAGGGCGGTCTACGCGTACTGGAAGGAGCAGACGATTACCTGGGCGCAGTGGTTCCGCCTCTACGACGCGTTCGTCGTGCAACCTGCGCTCAGCTGGCGGGGACCGAGAAGCTGGAGGCGCTCGCGGTGCACCGAAGCTGGCGAACCACCTCGCGCGGCCGCCCGGACTGGCGCCGAGATCATCGCGCACGTGCGCGCGATCTATCACGCGCAAGCTGACCTGTGCGCGAACTGGGATCGACGAGGTCGGCGCGTGCGGCTTCTGGGACGCTCATTTCATCAGGGTCCAGGCTTACCACGCTGGCGACCACGTCAGGCCGTCGAAACAGGGAGATCGGGCGCGGCGTGGACGCCGATCACCACCAAGCTGGCGGCGCTCTCCAACGCACGAAGCCGGTTGCGTTCACCGGGATCGGCTTCGAATCGCGACGCGGGCGCGGTGATCCGAGCCGTGGGTCTGGACGCACCGAAGGGCCGTCGATCTCGATCTGCAGCGTGACGCCGTACGCCGCGATGTTCGGGACGTTCTGGCCCGCAGCCGTGGTTCTCGGGGACGTTCATATCTGGAAGTGGCATCCCGGGGAGAGGGGGTGAGACGGCCGCGGACCGATCGGCGACTTCACCACCCCTCTGGAAAGCCCGCGCTCGCGCCGTGAATGCGGGGACCACTACGGGCAGGCCGGCAGCGCCGCCAGAACAGCGCGTGCCGGGGCGAACCACGGCGCTCCACGCTGAGCCTGCTCCCCGGGAACAAGACCTCGCGCCGGCATTGAACGAGCTCAGACGCGTCTGGCGTGCCCAAGGCGGCGGGCGTACCTGATCGGTGCCTTCTGTAGATCCCGCCCAGGAGTTTGCCGGGACCGGCTCGACGTAGCGCCAAAGCTTGACGCGGCAATCGATCCGGCGGCGGGGTTGCCGTCTTCGAGCAGCGCCGGGGCGCCCGGTGAGAGACTGTGGCGGGAGGCTTTCGAGGGGCTCCAGAATCCTGGCTCATCTGCCAGGCGCTGCGATCGTCGGACCGCCGGCGCGGCTGCGGATCGACGATCGTCGCGATCGACATTCCCGCGATCGACACCGCCAGGAGCGCGTTTACGATCCATCGCGGTCCGCCCGAGACGATCGCGATCGGCAGCGCCAAAAACGGAAGCGCGGGGATCAGATAGCGGGCCGCATCCCCACCCGCCGTTCCAGTTCGTGAACATCATGTTGAACGCGAGCAGGTGCAGCACCATCGCCGCGCAGACGGCCCCTTCGGCGCGGAAAACGCGAGCGGCGCAGCACGTCGCGATCGAGCCGATCGGCTCCACGAGGAGCACCGGCGGAAGCCCGAAGAGCCTCGAAAGCGGCGGAACCCAAGAGGGCCAGCAAGACGTCGAATCGCGGGTGGTGAACAGGGCAGCAAGGCCGCTCCCCTCGTGCCTGAAGAGCGGGTTCTGCCAGGCGTAGTTCGTCGTGAGCACCGTTCCGAAGCAGGCAGCGTTGTAGGCCGCCAGCACGGCCTAGCGGCGCACCACCGTGCCCGCCGCGCAGATCGAAGCTCGAGAGAGGCTTCGTTCTCGCCAGAGGACGATACGCCGCCACGATCGCGAGGCCGATCACGGCGAGATAAACTCGAGACGACGGCCGCGCCGGCGCCACGCCCCGGCCGCCAGCAATCGGTAAGGACTCTTCGCTGCAAAGGCGAGCGCGAACGCGACGAGCAGGAACACGGCGACCAGATTGTGCTCGTACAGCATGGTCGCGTATGGGAAGTACAAGGATCCCGAAGCGCGAAGGCGAGGGTCGCGGTCAGCGCGTCGCGCAGCTTCCCGTCCGAAAACGCGCAACGCCAATCGAAAGAACACGACGACGCCCAACGCCGAGAGCAGCCCGACGGAGGACCCCGGCGAGCCAAGCGTTGACGCTCATCACGACCGCGGCATCCGGATCGACGCCGGTCAGGCGCTCCACGCCGTCACACCGCGCGTAACCGGGTACGGCGAGCAACGACGTCCCCGGTGCTTTGTTGGGGTGGAGGTGTCCGCGCGCGATGCAGATCCCCCGACACCGCCGCCCAATCGACGGGGGCGAGGCGCGCGTCCCTTCGGCGCATCGGGCGCCATCGGCGGCTTCCCTCGCATCGTCTTCCGTCCACCACGCGAGGGCGAACGTCCTCCCGGCATCCGTGAACCCGCCATTGGTGACGGGTAGGCGCCGCAGCGTCGGCGACCCCCTGGGACCGTTCAGGGCATACACCACAAAGTCAGTCGATCCAGAGCCGGTGCTCTTCGACGATCGCCGCGATCAACGCGAACCGAGAATTCTGGTTCCAGCCCCGCCGCGTGATAGAAGTACGCGTACGAGATCCACGCGAATAGGAAGATCAGTCGTTCGAGCCGCCCTCACCCGCCGATTCTAAGGGGAGACTCTCCCCGGCTTTTCTCGCAAAGCGGTAATCCGGGGAGCTTTGCGAGAGAAGGAGAGTCTCCCCCTTGTGTGCCGGTGCGAAAGCTCGTCCTCATGCCTGACACGTCGTCAGATCGTCGCTCGACGCGACAGCTCTTCAGGTCGGGGACGAAATTCCGATGCAGGTGCGGCACCGTGAGTGACCGTGCCGGAGATCTCGATCACGACGCCGCGCGATCGTTCGATGCGCGTCGTGCGGGAGCGGCGCGGCAGGATGGGCGCGAAGGCGTGCGCGGCTACTGCGGGTCGGATTTCACCCTGCCTCGCCCAGGACATGGAGCACGATCTGCCCGTCGTGCTTCGCGCTCATCAGCAACTGCCGCGCAAGTTTTGCACCACTGCGGCATGGCGGTCGCGCCGGAGGAGATCGCGGCCGATCCGACCGACCGTCTCTGTCCGGCCTGCGGCGAGGGGGTTCCTCGTGCAGCCGCGCGCTGAGCGAGACCGGGCTGACGGTCGCTGGAGTGCCGGGTTGTGCGCCGGGCTCTGGCTCGGCGCCGAAGTCTTTGACGCACCATCGCGAGGAGCGTCTCCGCAAGGAGTCCCGCGACACGCGGACCCTGTCGCGCTTCGCGCCGAAGCGCGTTCGCGCAAGGTCGCGTCCGCAGGACCGGCGCTTCTATCGGCGCTGTCCGGCCTGACGCACGCCGATGACGCGGATCAACTTCGACCGCGTCAGCGGCGTTCTTCATCGATCGCTGCCGCGACCACGGCATCTGGTTCGACGCGACCAGAGCTGGAATCGGTCTTGCGCTGGATCAAGCTCGGCGGCGAGCGCGTCTCCGCCGAGCGCAAGCAGCAGGAAGAGCGCGCGCGCGCTCTCGCAGCGTCAAGCTTCCGCGTCGAGCCGAAGGCCCCTGACGGACGACGATCGCTGGGGCCTTCCCGAACCGCGACCAAGACACAAGCTTCGACGCGATCCCCTGGTCATGAACTCTACTCAACTTGGACTGATCCACCAGCGCTGACATCCGGAGGTTTCACGATGACCGCACCGCGCCTGGCTCGCGGCGATCGCCGCCGCCCTGCTTCTCGTCTCCCCCTGCCTTCGCCGCCGAGACGAAGACGGACACGGCCAAGAAGGACGTCAAGAAGGAGTCCAAGAAGGAGGACGACAAGAAGGCGGAGTCAAGTCCCGACAAGATTCGGCAAGGCCTGACATTCCGGGGCATCGGGCCCGCCATGATCTCGGGGCGGGTCACGGACCTCGCGGTCGATCCCGCGCAACGAGCGCGATCCGCTATCGTGACCGCCGCGTCGGGCGAACGTCTGGAAGACGATCAACGCGCGGCACGACGTGGACGCCGATCTTCGACGGCCAGGGCTCGTACTCGATCGGCTGCGTCACGCTCGACCCGAAGAACCCGTTGACCGTGTGGGTGGGCAGCGGTGAGAACAACTCGCAGCGCAGCGTCGCCTACGGCGACGGCGTCTACCGCTCGACCGACGGCGGCGTGATCGTGGGAGAACCTGGGGCTCAAGAGCCTCCGAGCACATCGCGAAGATCCTCATCGACCCGCGCGACTCGAATCGCGTGCTGCGTCGCGGCGCAGGGTCCGCTGTGGGCGCCGGGCGGCGACCGCGGCCTCTACGAGACGACGGACGGCGGCAAGACCTGGAAGGCGATCCTCACCGTCGACGAGAACACCGGCGTCACCGACGTCGTCCGCGACCCGCGCGACCCCGATCTGCTCTACGCCGCGACCTATCAGCGGCGCCGCCACGTCTGGACGCTGATCGACGGCGGCCCGGGCTCGGCGATCTGGAAATCGCCGACGGCGGCGCGACGCTGGAAGAAGCTCGAGAACGGTCTGCCGAAGGAGGACATGGGGCGGATCGGGCTGGCGGTCGCGCCGTCGAAGCCCGACGTCGTCTACGCGATCATCGAGGCGGCCGAACAAGGCGGGCGGCTTCTACCGCTCGACCGACCAGGGCGGCATCGTGGGAGAAGCGAGGCGCCTACGTCGCCACGTCGCCGCAGTACTACCAGGAGATCGTCGTCGACCCGAAGATCGAGACGCGCGTCTACTCGATGGACACCTGGATGCAGGTGACCGAGGACGGCGGCAAGACGTTCCAGCAAGGTCGGCGAGAACTTCAAGCACGTGCGACAACCACGTGCTCTGGATCGACCCCGACGACACCGATCACCTGATCAGCGGGTGCGACGGCGGCCTCTACGAGACGTTCGACCGCGGCGCGACCTGGGCGTGGTTCGAGAACCTCCCGCTGACGCAGTTCTACAAGGTGGCGCTCGACAACGACCGACGCCGTTCTACAACGTCTACGGCGGCACGCAGGACAACAACACCGCTCGGCGGCCCGTCGCGCACGCGCACGGTGCACGGCATCATCAACGCCGACTGGTACGTCACGACCGGCGGCGACGGCTTCCAGACCGTCGTCGATCCGAAGGACCCGAACATCGTCTACTCCGAGTCGCAGCACGGCGTGCCTCGTCCGCTACGACCGGAAGACCGGCGAGCAGATCGACATCCAGCCGCAGCCGGGCCGGGCGAGCCTGGGCTCCGCTGGAACTGGGACTCGCCGCTGATCATCAGCCCGCACGCGCACACGCGGCTCTACTTCGCCGCGCAGCGCGTCTTCCGGAGCGACGACCGCGGCGACACCTGGCGCGCGGTCAGCCGGCGATCTCACGCGCCAGACCGACCGGAACAAGCTCAAGGTGATGGGGCGCGTCTGCGAGCGTGGACGCGGTCGCGAAGAACGCGTCGACGTCGTTCTACGGGAACATCGTCGCCGCTGTCGGAGTCGCCGAAGAAGGAAGGGCTGCTCTGCGTCGGCACCGACGACGGCCTCATCCAGGTCAGCGAGGACGGCGGCGCGGCCGTGGCGGTCGATCGGGACGTTCCCGGCGTGCCCGACGAAAGCTACGTCTCGCGCGTCGTCTTCTCGCGGCACGACGCGGCGACGATGTACGCGACCTTCGACAATCACAAGAGGGGGACTTCAAGCCGTACGTGCTGGCGCAGCACGGACGCAGGCAAGCACGTGGAAGTCGATCGCGGGCGACCTTCCCGAGCGCGGCAACCGTGTACTCGTTCGCCGAGGACACCGTGCTCTCTCGATCTGCTGTTCGTCGGAACAGAGTTCGGCGTTTTCTTCACGCAGGACCGCGGCGCGAGCTGGCGCGCAGCTCAAAGGCGGGCTCCCGACGACGCAGGTGCGCGATCTTGCCATCCAGGAGCGCGAGGACGACCTCGTGCTCGCCACGTTCAGGCGCGGCTTCTACATCCTCGACGACATCGGCCCCTTGCGCGCCGCGGGCAAGAGCGGTGCTCGACAAGGGAGTCGACGCTGTTCCCAGCGAAGAACGCCGTGGATGTTCATCCCGGCGCAGCCCAACGGAGGCCGCGAGAAGGCGTTCTTCGGCGATCGCTTCTTCAGCGCGCCCAACCCGCCGTTCGGCGCGGTCTTCACGTACTACCTTAAGGACGAGATCAAGACTCGCCGCAAAACGCGCGCTCGACGCGGAGAAGGACAAGCAGAAGAAGGGAGAGGGACACGGCGTATCCGGCGCTGGGACGACCTCCGCGAGGAAGATCGCGAAGAGGACCCCGCGATCCTTCTGACGGTCACAGGCAGCGACGGCGCCGTCGTGCGCCGCTTCTGACCGGGCCCGCGACCGCCGGCTTCTCGCGCGTCGCGTGGGACCTCTCGCTATCCGCAGACCGAGCCGACGAACCTCACACCGGGAGACCTCGACCCTTGGGACCGGCTGCCACGTACGGTCCGCTGGCGCGCGCCCGGGCGCTACACCGTGTCGATCGCAAAGCGCGCGTGGACGGCGTCGTCACGCCGCTCGGCGAGCCGCAGCAGTTCGAGGCGGTCCCTTTGGGAACGGCCTCGCTGCCGCCCGCGGACCGCGCCGCGCTCCTGCTTTCGAAGAGCGAAGACGGGCCGACTGCAGCGTGCCGTGCTCGGAGCCGGCAAGGCGCGCCCGGCGAGGCGCAGGCGCGCATCGACCACCTCAAGAAGGCATTGGCGGACGCACCGTCCGCGGATCCGAAGCTGACCGCGTCGACTCCGCGCCCTCGAGCTGCGCCTCAAGGACATCCAGACGGAGCTCAACGGCGATACCGACCCTAGCCAGCCGCCAACGAGCCCACGCCCCGTCGCTCACCGATCGCGTTCAGCAGATCGTCACCCGGCAACTGGGACGCGACCTCCGCGCCCACCGCAACCCACCAACGCAACTACGAGATCGCGTCGCAGCAATTCGGGCCGGTCTTGGAGAAGCTGCGCACCCATGGTCCTCGTGGATCTCAAGTCGATCGAGGACCGAAGCGGAATCCACCGGTGCGCCTTGGACACCGGGCCGCGTCCCCGTCTGGCCGTAGGGGACACTCCCCTTTTCTTACAAACTCCGCGGCCGCAGGGGACACTCTTCTTTTTCTGACAAAGCTCCCCGGATACCGCTTTGATCAGAAAAGAAGAGTGTCCCGGACAAGACCCGGAGAATTCAAGAAAGAGGGGGTATCCACGACGGAACCGGGAGTCGGCACGTATCAAGGGCGTCGCCCCTGGAGGAATCGCCATGCTCGCAGCCTTAGCTCTCGTCGCGGCCGCCGCAGCGCCGCGCCGCCGGCCCAACCCCCACGCCTCGCCCCGCGCCGAGATCCCCGCCCTCGGAGACAAGCTCGACGGCTGGCTCGTCGCGGCAGGGTTCAGGGAAACGTTCTCGTCTCGAAGGGCGGCACGATCCTGCTCCGCAAGGGGTACGGGATGGCCGACCGCGAGAACAACGTGCCGTACGACGCCGACACGGTTTTCCGACGTCATGGCTCGATCATCGCCAAGCAATTCACCGCGGCGATGATCCTCAAGATGGAGATGCTCGGGCGGGTCAAGACCGACGATTCGATCGCCCGCTTCTTCGTCGACGTTCCGCTGGACAAGGTGAAGATCACGCTGCATCAGCTTTTGACGCACACGTCGGGGACTCGAGTCCGATTTCGCCGGCGACTACGACCCCCGTCTACGACGGAGGAGTACGTCCGGAAGATCTTCGCGTCGAAGCTACGCAGCAAGCCGGGGGAGAAGTTCTGCTACTCGAACGCCGGCTACAGCGTGCTCGGCATGATCATCTGAGTCCGTCATGGATGGCCATCGACAGCAATACGTAACTGAACGAAGTACAA
>ERZ1370068.3788-contig-289_pt1 | contig 54569 bp, 64 predicted proteins | sample MGYA00561227_ERZ1370068 | MGnify/ENA primary metagenome ERZ1370068 (study PRJEB38410, sample SAMEA6850437) | metagenome | study: Metagenomic assessment of the ecological functions of the soil: analysis of the soil microbiota associated with the... | reverse complement strand
TTGTAGCGCCGTTTCAGTTACGTATTGCGCTCGATCGACACCGACCGCCGTCAGCGCCACCGAGCTGGGACGCGCTCGGACGGCGCCGGCGGCCTGGCGCTGCTGGCGCTCGCTCGCCCGGCACTACTAGCTCGAAAACGCGACGCTCACGACCCGCGGCGAGATCGCCGGCGGGCGCCGGCATCGCCGGCTCGTCGGCGCTGATGATTGCGGCCTGCGGCGCGCTCGCCCGCTGGACCGGGTCGCTCGGACGGATCGGCCACCTGCTGCAGGTGGCGATGAACGTCGAGTGCCAGACGATCCGCGTGCCGACCGGCGTCCAGGACTACCGGCCGGCGCTCTACGGCGGCATCGCGGCCATCGAGCTCGGCGTCGACGGCATCAGCCGCGTCGCGCTCGACGTCGACCCGCTCGAGCTCGAGCGCCGCATCGTCCTCGCCTACACCGGCGCGCCGCGCAACTCGGGCACCAACAACTGGGAGATCACCAAGCGCCACATCGACGGCGATCGCCACGTCTTCGACTGCTTCGAGCGGATTCGCGACACCGCGGCGGCGATGCGGACGGCGCTCGAGCGCGGCGACTGGGACGAAGTCGGCCGCGCAGATCGCCATCGGAGTGGGACAACCGGAAGCGCCTGGCGCCGGGCGTGACGACGCCGACGATCGACGATCTCATCGCGCGCGCGCGGCCGCCGGCGCGACGGCGCCAAGGTCTGCGGCGCCGGCGGCGGCGGCTGTCCTGTTCTGCTACGGCCCGCCGCGACCGCGCGCGGCGATCGCCGCGGCGCTCGCCGCGCGGCGGCGCCCGCGTGCTCGACTACCACATCGAGACCGAAGGCCTGCGGCTTGGATAACCTCGCGATCGCGCGCATCCTCCGGGAGATCGCCGATCTCCTCGAGATCAAGGACGACAACCCGTTCAAGATCCGCGCCTACCGCAACGGCGCCGACATCGTCGCGAACCACCCGCACGAGCTCGCGACGCTCGACGAGGCCGGCCTGCGCGAGATCCCCGGCATCGGCAAGGATCTCGCCGCGCGCATTCGCGAGATCGCGCGAGACCGGCGACACCGCCGTACCACCGCGAGCTCATCGCCGAATTTCCGCCGACCATCCTCGACCTGCTGCACCTCCAGGGCGTCGGGCCGAAGACCGTCGCGACGCTGTATCGCGAGCTCGGCATCCGCACCATCGAGGATCTCGAGCGGCGGCGCGCTCGACGGCCGGATCCGCGCGCTGCGCGGCATGGGCGCGAAGAAGGAAGCGCTCATCCTCAAGGCGCTCGACGAACGCAAGCGCTTCGCCGGCCGGCATCTGCTGCCCGACGCGCACGACGCCGCCGCGGCGCTCGTCGCCTACCTCCGCGAGCGTGCGCCGGACGCCGACGATCGAGCCGGTCGGCAGCCTGCGGCGCGGCTGCGACACCTGCGGCGACCTCGACCTGCTCGCCTCCGGCGCGCCGGCGTCGCTGATGGACGACTTCGTCGAGTACCCGACTGGTCGAGCGCGTGCTCGGCGCACGGCGACACGAAATCGAGCGTCCTGATCTGCGGCGGCTTCCAGGCCGACCTGCGGCTCGTCGCCGCCGACAGCCGCGGCGCCGCCGCTGCAGTACTTCACCGGATCGAAGGCGCACAACATCGCGCTGCGCGACCGCGCGATCGGCCTCGGCTTCAAGCTGAACGAATGCGGCCTGTTCCGGGTCGACGACGACGCGCGCGTCGCCGGCGAGCGCGAGGAAGACATCTACGCAGCGCTCGGCCTCGACTGGATGCCGCCCGAGCTGCGCGAGATGCGCGGCGAGCTCGACGCCGCCGAGCGCGCGCGCTGCCCGCGGCTCGATCGATCGCGCCGATCTGCGCGGCGACCTGCACATGCACACGCACCGAAACCGACGGCAAGGACGACGTCCGGACGATGGCCGCGGCGGCGCGCGAGGCGGGCCTCGATGCATCGCGATCACCGATCACACGCAGTCGCTGGCGATGGCGAACGGCCTGGACGAGCGGCGCGCGCTCGCGCATGCCGCGCGCATCCGCGCGATCGACGCCGAAGGCCTCGGCATCCGCCTGCTGGCCGGCATCGAGTGCGACATCAGGCCGGACGGCTCGCTCGATCTCGCCGACGACTGCCTCGCCGCGCTCGACCTCGTCGTCGTCTCGGTGCACTCGGCGTTCAACCAGGAGCGGCAGCAGATGACCGACCGCCTGCTGCGCGCCATCGAGCACCCCGCGTCGACATCCTCGGCCATCCCACCGGGCGGCGGATCCTGAAGCGGCGCGCCTACGCCGGTCGACATGGAGGCGGTCGTCGACGCCGCGGCGCGGCACGGCGTCGCCATCGAGATCAACTGCCAGGTCGATCGCCTCGATCGTCAACGACGTCCACGCGCAGCTCGCGCGCGATCGCGGCGCGCCGCTGGTCATCTCGAGCGACGGCCATTCCGCGCCACGCGTTCGGCCGCCTGCGCTGGGGCGTGCTGGTGGCGCGGCGGGCCTGGCTGCAGCCGTCCGACGTGCTCAACACCCGTCCGTTCGAGCAGTTCCGCGCCGCGCTGCGCCGCCACCGGAGTGCAGCCGATGAAGCTGCGCATGTTGACCACCGAGGACAAGCTCGGCGGAAATCCGCCGCCTCTACTTCAAGACGACGCGCGCCGACGATTCACGAGGACCTGGCCAGGGCGCTGGACCTGCTGAAGTCGATGGCCAGCGAGGAGGAGCGCGAGCGCGCCACCGTCTACATGGAAGGCATGGCGCAGATGCGGGCAGAATGGAACGAAGGCGGGAAGAAGAAAAGTAAGAAGTCGAAGTGCAGTCGAAGTCTGAAGTCAGCTACTTGCCCGACGACGCTCTGGACGCACCTTCTTTCGCGGCCGCGATGCGCAGCGCCTCGGGCACGTTGCGGTCCACCGCCAGCTTCTGCAGATCGCATCGCTGGTCAGCCGCGCCATCAGGTTCATCGACATCGCCAGCGGCGTCTTCGGATTCTTCGTCAGCGCGACGACGACGCCGTAGCTCTTCAGCCAGGCGCGGTTGCTGGCGATGATGCGCAGCACGTCCTCGGAGACGTTCTGCATCCGCGCGAACGACTCGACTTCCGGAATGCTGACCTTCGGGCTGCTCAGCACCGACGACGGCGATCAGCTTGTTCGGGATCGCGGATCAGGACCGCCCGCACCTCGCGCGAGCCCTTCATCGCCGCCTTGAGGCGCTGCGGGAAACTCATCGTCACCAGCGCCTGCACGCCCGACTGGCGCGTCTGTCGTCGTCGGTCCGCGATCTCGGCGTCGGTCGCGACCGGATCGGTGTCGATCAGCGGCTCGTCGATCTCGGCCTCGAATTCGATCTGCGGGATCTCGTCCGGAAAGATCCCGCGGTCGGCGAAGAACTCGCGCAGGTCGACCGGCACGTCCGACCGCGCGAGGAAGGCCCGCAGCGACGACTCGGGAATCCGGTTCGAGCGTCTCGTCGGCGGTGGCGCGGATCTCGGGATCGCGATCCTCGAGCAGCAGCACGAGGATCGCCAGCTGCTCGTGCGCGCGCGGCGCCAGCGCGCCGGCGCCGCCTGCAGCGCGCATCTCGCGATCGCACCTCGCCTCGCTTGAACAGATCGAGCAGCGGCGTCGGGCCAGCTCATCAGCGCGCCTGCACGTAGTCTTTGAAGTTGGTGAGGTTGAAACGGGCGGTGACCGACTTCGCCGGTCTTGCCGAGCGGCTTCGCGTCGGCGCCGTTGAGCGTCAGCGCGATCGCCGACGCGTCGCCGGCGGTGATGACCATCTCGCGCCGCACCTCGATGGTCTGCCGTTCACCCGGCTGCAGCAGCCGCTCGATCTGCCGCTCGCCGTCGACCGAGGCCGACACCCAGCACGGCCGCTTGACCGACAGCACGACGGTCAGGCGTTCGGCCGCGGCCGGCACGACCGGCGGCGGCTGGACTGCCGGCCGCGGAGCGGCGCGGCCGGCGGCGCCGAACCGGCGGCTGGCGAACCGGCGGCGTGGCGGCGCCGGCGAGCCGCCGGACGGCCGGGAGCGGCGCGCGGGACTCGATCCGGCGGCGTCGCCTCGGGCGCGGCTTCGGTGCGTCGGTCGTCGTCACCGTCGCCGGCGGCGCCTGCTGGCTCGACGCCGCGCCCGGCGCCGGCGAAATGCGAGTCACCGCCCCGGCAATCCGGCAGGCTCAGCCCGATCAACCACAGGAACGTGCCCGCCGTCCGGCGGTCGCTCTCGACCGACACGTGGTCCTCGACGTGTCACGGCCGCATGTCGGGCCGTGGCCGGCGTCGTTCGGAAACTGCGGCGATGAACTCCTGAATCGTCGCGTCCGGATCGAGGCCGACTTCGGTCGCCATACGAGCGCACGAAGGCGCGGCTGAAAGATGCCGCCGGGCAGGCGTGAGATGTCGTTGCGCTCGAGCGCCTCGAGCGCAGCCGACGGAAATCTTGGTGGCGTTGGCGATCTGACGCAGCGAAATGCCGCGCCGCTCGCGCGCGTCACGCAGCTTGCCGCCGAAACCGCCGGACGTCCGATCTGCAACCATGGCGGGGACGCGCAACAACCGCGCTTATGTTAGCAGCCCGCGGCGGAAGTCCAGCTGCATTCGTCCGACGCGTGACAGCAGCCTCACCATGCGGTCGGCCGCCCGCCGCAACCTGTCGCCGCGATCGCGCGGCGACGACGGCGTCGAGCGGCACCGCACGGCACGAGATGCGGCCGGCCTCGCGACCGGCGGTCCGGGCGCCATGAACAGGCCAATCGCGGCGACGCCGGCCGGCCCGGCGGCGGCCACCTCGTCGAAGCGCGCGCTTCGGTGATGCCGCCGATGGCCAGAACCGGCACGCCGGCATCGCCGCCACGACAGCGCGAAGGCCCGTCGAGGCCGAGCAGCGGCCTGCCCGCGCGCTTGGATTCCGACGCGAAGCACCGTGCCGGCGATGACGATAGTCCGCTCCGCCGCCTGCGCCGCGTCGCCGGCGCCGTGGACGGAGCGGCCGATGAGGAACCCGGCGGCGCCAGGCGCCGCGCCGCCTCGACCGGCGATCGAGTCACCGCGCAGGTGGACGCCGTCGGCGCGCGCAGGCGAGCGCGACGTCGAGGCGATCGTTGACGACCACGCGGGTCGCGGTGCCTCGCGTCACGGCGACGAGATCGACGACGAGCGCCGCCAGATCACGCAGCTTCGAGATCGCGCTCGCGCACCTGGATGAGGTCGATCCCGGCGTCAGCGGCGTAGCGCGCTTGCGCGACGAGGCAGCGCGCGCGCCGCGTCAAGCGGCGCATCCGCGGGCGCAAGCCGGCGGCGATCGGTGACGAGGCAGACATCATCGGTCTGGTGGGTCTAGTAGGTCTAGTAGGTCTAGTAGGTCAGTGGTCTAGTGGGTCTGGTGGGTGGCGTGCCCTACCTACCTACCGCCCACCTGACCCACCCGCGCCCGACTGCCCTACCGGCTGCCGCCGTCGTGCAGCGGCGATCTCGCCCAGGCTCGCGCGGGTCGCGCGCCGCGAGCAGCAGCGCGAGATCGGCGAAGCCCGCGAACAGGTTGACGACGCCGGGCCGCTCACGGCGCCGCGCACGAAGTTGTTCGTCAGGAACGTCCGCAGCGGCGGCCAGCGCCAGCGCGAAATGAGTTGTGCTCCCAGAACGCCGGCCACCACGGCAGCACGATGAGCAGGCAGGCCGACCTGAACGAAAAAGACGACGTAGAGGAAGCGGCGGAACAGGACGCTAACCCTCGGTCTGGACCTTGGTCGAGCCGGTCGATGCGCTCGGCCACGTCGCGGTAGCCGGCCGCGTCGGACTCGAGCTCCATGCACACCGCGAGCGCGCGCGCGACCTCGCCGGCTTTTCGAGCGCGTCGGCCAGCTCGTAGAGGACCTGGTGCCCGTCCTCGACGTTCGGCGCCGGCGCCTGCGACGCGCGCTCGAGCCATTCGAGGGCCTCGGGCATCATGTCGCGATCGCGGTACAGGCGCGGCGATCAGCCAGGAGGTCGCGAACCGCAGCTTCGGCGCCCGCGACGCCTTCTGCAGCGCCGACGATGCAGCCGTCGATGTCGCCCGCCTTGCGCAGCGCCAGCCCGCGCTTGTATTCCTTCTCGGCGTCGTCCAGCGCCCGACCGCCGCGACTGCGCGCTCGCGCATGTTCCCGAAGACGTCCTCGAGATCCTCGGACGCCGCCGGCGCCGGCGCCGCGTAGCGCCGCCGCGGGCTGCTTGATGTCGTCGAGCACGATGCTCAGATCGACTTCGACGTCGTCGGACGGCTGCGTGCGCCGCGGGACGGCGGCTGGTTCGAAGTCGCCGAGGATGCTGTCGAGATCGATGGCGTTCGAGCTCAGCTCGAAGTGATGCTCCTCGCTGCTGGCGCCGCACCGGCTTGCGCGCCGACTTCCGGCGCGGCTGCTCGGCCTCGGCCGCGGACGCCAGCAGGTTGGCGACGGCGTCGGCCTGCTCCTCCTCGGACTCGGCGGCGGCGGCGGTTCCGGCGTCGGCGAATCGCGGTGCTGAACAGATCGGTGCTCATGAACGGCGACTCGCCGCTCAGCCGCGCGGCGATGAGCGCATCGGGATCGGGCTCGCCGAGCAGCACGAGCGCGCGGCGGAAACCGCTCGACGTTCGCCTTCTCCCACGGCTCGCGCGCCACGAGGTCCTCGGCGATGAAGCGGGCCTCGTGCGCCGCGCCGGCCGCGATGTAGGCGTCCGCCAGCTGCGCCTGCGCGCTGTACATCGTCGCCTCGAGCCCGCCGTCGACGCAGATCTCCACGAGCCGCATCAGCGCCGGGATGTGATTCGGCACGCGCGTGACGAATTCCTGCAGCGCGGCCGCGGCGCCGGGCCAGTCGGCGAGCGCGACCGCGGCGTCGGCCGCGAGCTCGACGACGGTGAAGCCGGCATCCGGGCTGCTGCTCGGCGACGTCCCAGCCGAGGACGCGCGATCTGCTCGCGGCGCGCCGGATCCTGCTTCGAGCAGCCGGCGCGACGATCGCCAGGCCTTCGTCGACCGTGCTCGCCGCGCAGCTGCATGTCGCGCGACCGTCAGCAGCAGCGCCGGGTCGTCGCCGGCGGTTTCGACGGTCAGGTACTCGGCGGCCGTCGCGAGATCGCCGCGCGCGATGAACTTGCGCGCCAGCTCGGACGCGAGCTCGGTGTTCAGTGGATGCAGGACGGCGCGCCTGGCGCAGCGTCGCGAGCGCCTCGTCGGCCTGGCCCTGCGCCTCGAGCGCGGCGGCGATCATCCGGAACTGCTCGAGCGTCGTCGCGTATTCGCGCGCCCGCGCGAGATCGCCGGCGGCGATGTAGACGTCGAGCAGCTTCTCGCGGATCTCCTCGTCGTCCGCGTTCAGCTTGGCGGCTTCGCGCGAGGACCTCGATCGCCTCGGCCGGCCGCCTTTGTCGGCGAGCTCGCCGGCGATCTCCTTCAGGTCGCTCATCGCGCCGCCGACGTCGCCCATCTCGATGCGCGCGCCGCCGCGGTCAGCGGCCGTCGTAGTCCTCCGGGATCGAGCGATCCGAGGCGGATCTTCGCCCGTGCAGCGCCGCCGCGGTGTCGCCCTTGGCGCGCCGCAGCTCGATGAGCGTGTTCAGGTGGGCGCGCGCGTCGGCGTAGCAGGCCCTGGTTGCCGAGGATGTCGGCAGCCTGCACAGAGCGCGCGCTCGTGGTCGGGCTTGAGCTTGAGGATCTTCTTGTAGACGGCGCCGGCCTTCGCCACCGCGCCTTCTTCGCTGAGGTTGTCGGCGATCTCCATGAACTGCTCGATCGCCTTGTCGACCTGGCCGGCGCGCGCGTAGAGATCGCCGAGCGTGTTCGCGGCGTTCCAGTCGCTGCGGCTGATCCTCGACGATGCGCAGGTATTCCGCGATGGCAGCGTCGAGCTTCCCCTGCCGGATCAGCTTCTCGGCGTTGCGCAGCGTGACGGCGCGATCGATGGGCAGCGCACTCAGTGGATCTAGTCAATCGTATCAAACAGCGTCGGCGGGCGGAACGAGCGGCGGTGCACGTCGGAGTAGCCGAACCGCGCAACGGCGTCGAGGTGATCGGCGGTCGCGTAGCCCTTGTGGCGATCGAAGCCGTAGCGCGGATCGCGGCCGTGCAGCTCGCAGCATCTGCCGGTCGCGCGTCACCTTGGCGACGATCGACGCGGCGGCAATCGCCGAGCAGCGGCGGTCGCCGTGCGGCACGCCGCGCTGCGCCATCGGCAGCTCCGGGACGCGGAACGCGTCGACCAGCACGATGTCGGGCAGCGGCGCGAGCGCGCAGCACGGCGCGCTGCATCGCGCCGCAGCGACGCCTGGTGGATGTTGATGCGGTCGATCTCGGCGGGATCGGCCGACGGCGACCGCCCAGGCGACGGCGTCGCGCATGATGCGCTCGTAGAGCCGCTCGCGCTCGAGCGCCGGCACGGTCTTCGAGTCGCAGACGCCCGGGATGTGCCGGTCGGGATCGCAGGACCACGGCGGCCGGCGACGACCGGGCCGGCCAGACAGCCGCGCCCGACTTCGTCGCACGCCGGCCACGTGCACGAAGCCCGACGCGGCGCAGCGCGTTCTCGAGCGTGCGCATCGCGGGAACGCGCGGTCATCGGCCATGCAGTGGCTCGGACGACTTACGGCTTCACGCCTGCTGTCCTTCATGCGCGCCGCCTTGCCCTTCAGATCGCGCAGGTAGTACAGCTTGGCGCGGCGGACCTTGCGCCGAGCGCATCACCTCGACCTTCTGAATCGTCGGCGAGTGCAGCGGGAAGATGCGCTCGACGCCCTGGCCGAACGACACCTTGCGCACCGTGAACGACGCGCGCGTGCCGCCGCGGTGCATGCCCGATGACGACGCCTTCGAAGATCTGGATGCGCTCCTTGTCGCCCTCGCGCACCTTCACGTGCACGCGTGACGGTGTCGCCCGACTTCATCGCCGGCCGCTCGGCCAGCTGCGCCTTTTCCACCAGCTCAATCGCGCCCATGTCGCCTGCTCCTTCAAGCTCCGCAGCATCTGCTCGTTCTTCGTCGTCAAGCGTCGCGTCGTCGATCAGATCCGGCCGCCGATCGAGCGTCCGGCTCAGCGCCTCCGCGTTTCCGCCAGCGCCGGATCTCCGCGTGATTGCCCGACAGCAGCACGTCCGGGCACGCTGCAGCGTCGCGCCGATCTCCGCGCGGCCGCGTGTACTGCGGAAAGTCCAGCAGCCCGCGGCTGAACGAATCCTCCGCCACCGACTGCTCGTCGCCGACCACGCCCGGCACGAGCCGCGCGACCGCGTCGATGATCGACCAGCGCCGGCAGCTCGCCGCCGGTCAGCACGTAGTCGCCGATCGACAGCTCCTCGGTCGACCCGCTCGCGCACCCGCTCGTCGAACCCTCGTAGCGCCCGCACAGCAGCACGACGTGCGCGCAGCCGGCTCAGCCGCTGCGCCTCGGCCTGCGTGAACGCGCCGGCCCTGCGGCGACGTCAGCACCACCGTCAGCGGCCGTCCCGCGCTCGGCCTCGATCGCGTCGAGCGCCCGGAAGATCGGCTCCGGCTTCAGCACCATCCCCGGTCCGCCGCCGTACGGCACATCGTCCACGACGCGATGCCGGTCGGTCGTGAAATCGCGCAGGTCGCGGACCTTCACGTCCAGCGTGCCCGCGCTCGATCGCGCGGCCGACGATGCCGGCCGCCAGCGGCTGCTCGATCATCGCCGGAAAGATCGTGACGATGTCGAAAGTCATGCGCACTCAGCCGCGACCGTTCGCCGTCTCGACGTCGTTCAGATCCAGCAACCCCTCGGGCGGCATCGATCACGATCCGCTTGCGCCGCCGGCATCGATCGCCGTGCAAATCGCCGCGCGACCAGCGGAATCAGCATCTCGCCGTCGTCGCCCTGCACCACCAGCCGGCTGCCGGTCATCGTGCCTTCGACGTCGCTGCACGACGCCGACCGTCGTCGCCACCGCGCCGTCTCGACCCGGCAGCCCGATCAGGTCGTGCCGGTAGAACGTGTCCGGCCGGCAGCGGCGCGAGCCGATCGACCGGCACCCGCAGCTCCATGTCCCGCCAGCGCCTCCGCCGTCGTTCATCGTCTCGACGCCGTCGATCGCCGATCACCGGCCGCTCCCGCTGAAACCGCACCGTCGTCAGCCTGCAGCGGCTCGACCGCGCCGCCGCGCTCGATGAACAGCTCGGCGCCCGGCTGAAACCGCTCTTCCGGAAAATCGGTGTCGAGGTTCGACGATCACCTGGCCCGCGGATGCCGTGCGGCCCGGGCGATCGCGCCCGACCAGCGGCCATGCTCGCATCCCAGATTCAGCCAGCGACTTTCTGCGCGTTTCCCGGATCTCCAGCGTGACGTGTCTTGCCTTCGCGCTCGCCGGCGGTCGACGCCAGCGTCCGCAGCGCCGCCGCCGTCCGCCCCTGACGCCCGATCACCTTGCCGGATGTCGTCGGGCGACACGATACAGCTCGATCAGCGTCGTCGTGCTTGTGCTGCGACTCGGTGACGCGCACGTCGTCGGGCTGATCGGCCAGCGCCCTGCGCCAGCACCTCGACGACGGCGCGTGACGCCGGTCGCTGCCGGCTCATCAGGCTCGGCGGCTCGACTGCCTCGGTGACGGCCGCCGTCGCCGGCGGCCGGCGTCAGCGTGCCGCGCGATCAGCGTGAGCGCGCACCGAATCGGACGGCTGCGCGCCCTGTTCTCATCCAGAAGTCCACGCGCTCCTTGTCTGACCTGGACGAGCGGCCGGCTTGGTGCGCGGGTTGTAGTGCCCGAGGATTTCGACGAACGAGCTGTCGCGCGCGGCGCGCGAATCGGTGACGACGACGCGGAAGAACGGACGCTTCTTGGACCCGGCGCGGCGCAAACGGATGGCGACCATCGATCTCTCCTGCAATGACGCGCCGGGACTCGCCCCGTGCGCCTGATTTACGGGCCGCTCGCGTCGGCGCTCGGTCTGTAGGCGGCCTGTCGCGACCGCCACTCGAGCACCGCCGGTATCTGCGGCTGCGCAGCATCTGCATGGCCTGGCGGCGCGCTTTCTTGCCGCCGCCGGCCAGCCCGGCCATCCCGCCGAGCTGACTTCAACATCTTCTGCATCTGCACGAACTGCTTCAGCAGCCGGTTCACTTCTTCGACCGACGTGCCGCTGCCCTTCGCGATGCGCTTGCGGCGGCTGCCGTTGATGATGTGCTGCTTCCGCCGCTCGTCCGGCGTCATCGAGTTGATGATCGCCTCGATGCGCGACATCTGCTTCTCGTCCGGCTTGTTCTCCGCCAGCGCCTTGATGCTGCCCATGCCCGGGCAGCATCCCGAGGATCTGCTCGAGCGGGCCCATCTTCTTGATCGTCCGCAGCTGATCGCGGAAATCCTCGAGCGTGAACTCGTTCGTGCGGATCTTCGCTTCGAGCTTCTCGGCGTCGTCCTCGATCGATCGACCGCTTCGGCCTTCTCGATGAGCGACAGCACGTCGCCCATGCCGAGCACGCGCGACACGACGCGATCGGCGATGGAACGGCTCGAGATCCTCGAGCCGCTCGCCGCTGCCGACAAACGCGATCGGCACGCCGACGACCGACACCACCGACAGCGCCGCGCCGCCGCGCGCGTCGCCGTCCATCTTCGTCAGCACGACGCCGGTGACGCCGACCCGCGCGTTGAACTCGCCGGCGCTCTTGATCGCGTCCTGCCCGGTCATCGCGTCGGCGACGTAGAGCAGGTCCGACGGCTCGGTCGACGTCCTTGATCGCGACGAGCTCGTTCATCAGCTCGTCGTCGATGTGCAGCCGGCCCGCCGGTGTCGACGATGACGACGTCGAAGCCGAGGTTCTGCGCTTCGGCCAGCGCGCCTGTCGCGCGCGCGACCGGATCCATCTCGCCGGCCGGATCGTGCACGCGAACGCCGGCCTTCTGCGCCGACGACGTTCAGCTGCTGGATCGCCGCCGGGCGCTTGCACGTCGGTCGACACCAGCAGCGGATGCCTGCCCTGCTTCGCCAGCCACTTCGCCAGCTTGCCGGCGGTCGTCGTCTTGCCCGCGCCCTGCAGGCCGAGCAGCAGGATCGACGCGCGGCCGCTTCGGTCGTCGGCTGCAGCCCGCCCTCGGCGTCGCCGAAGAGCGCCAGCATCTCGTCGCGGACGATCTTGACGACCTGCTGCGACGGGCGTCAGGCTCTCGGAGCACGTCCTGCGTCCATCGCGCGATCGCGCACGCGATCGATGAACGCCTTGACGACCTTGAAGTTGACGTCGGCTTCGAGCAGCGCGAGCCGAATCTCGCGCAGCGCGGCCTCGACGTCGTGTCTGCGTGTGAGCCGGGTCTCGCCGCGAAACGACTTGAAAACGTCCTGCAGTCGTCGCGCTGAGAGAATCAAACATGAGACGGTCGCCTAACGCGCTCTAGACGCAAGCCCTCATCCGAGCACTCGAGTCCCGGTAAGCAGACCTAGCGCGCAGCGGTAGCGTACTCGAGCAGAAACTGTTATGCCGTTCTGCACCCCGTCGACGCGGGGTGCAGGCCGTCCTCACTTCGCGGCGGATGCCGATCTCGATGCGCGATCGACTCCATTCGGTGTTCTCGAACACAGCTGCCACCTCGTCGCTGATGTGAGCTTGAAGTCCACGGGCGGCCGCCCGTTGGGCTGCGGCGTAGTAGATGTCCGCGCTCGCTCGAGCTCGCATGAACTCGAAGCCGGTGGTGCGTCCATCCTTGACCGTCGGCTGACGCCGACGAGCAGGTTCGCCGAGGCCGTCCAGCGACTCTTCGGTGTGCTGCTGCCTTCGGAGGCTCTCCACGATCCAGGCGAGCCAGCGAAGCGTCAACTGCGCCTGGTCGTTCGGCGCGGCGCCGCGACCCGGCGAGCACGGAGGCACGGCCGTCAGAAATCCGCGGCGTATCGCATGGGCTGGCCGATTCTTCCATGCGTGCACCGGCCGACGCGATCGCGTCAGACGCTGACGACAGCTTGTGGCCGAGCTTCTCTTTCTTGGTCTTGAAGGTACCGGCGCGTCGAATCCGAGGCCGGGATCTCGAGCGGCAGCCACTCGCTGACCGACAGGCCGTAGCCCTCGATGCCGACCGAGCTTGCGCGGGTTGTTGCTCAGCAGGCGCATCGATCTGGACGCCGAGGTCGCGCAGGATCTGCGACGCCGATGCCGTAATCGCGCTGATCGGCCTTGAACCCGAGCCGCTCGTTCGCCTCGACCGTGTCGAGCCCTTCGTCCTGCAGCTCGTAGGCGCGGATCTTGTTGGCCAGCCCGATGCCGCGCCCTTCCTGGTTGCAGATAGAGCAGGACGCCCGCGGCCTTCTTCGCCGCGATGCGCTCCATCGCCGGTATCGAGCTGCGCGCCGCAGTCGCAGCGCGACGGAATGCAACACGTCGCCGGTGAGGCACTGCGAGTGGACGCGCACCAGCGACGTCGCTGCCGTCGCCGATGTCGCCGCGCACCAGCGCGACGTGCGTCTGCTTGTCGACGCTGGTTCTCGAACGCGTGGATGCGGAACGTCGCCGTACTCGGTCGGCAGCTTCGCCGTGGCGACGCGCTTCACCAGCGACTCGGTGCGCATCCGGTACTTGATCAGGTCGGCGATCGTGATCATCAGCAGGCCGTGCTTGCTGCGCGAACTTCGTCAGCTGCGGCACGCGCGCCATCGTGCCGTCTTCGTTCATGATCTCGCAGATGACGCCGGCCGGGTAGCAGCCCGGCGATGCGCGCGAGATCGACCGGCCGCTTCGGTCTGGCCGGCGCGCACCAGCACGCCGCCGGTGCGCGGCGCGCAGCGGAAACATGTGGCCGGGCCGCGCGAGATCGCGCGGCCGCGTCGCCGGATCGATCGCCGCCAGCACCGTCGCGCGCGCGGTCGCGCGGCCGAGATGCCGGTGCGTCGTCGCGCCGCTTGCGCCTCGATCGACACGCAGAACGCGGTCTCGAAGCGGCGACGTGTTCTGCGCGACCATCAGCGGGATCTCGAGCTCGATCGAGCCGCTCGCGGCGTCATCGCCAGACAGATCAGGCCGCGGCCGTAGCGCGCCATGAAGTTGATCGCTTCGGGCGTGACCTTCTCGGCGGCGATCGTCAGGTCGCCCTCGTTCTCCGCGATCCTCGTCGTCGACGACGATGACCATGCGGCCGGCGCGGATGGCGTCGACCGCGTCCTCGATGCGCGCGAACGGCGAGCTGCTTGCTTGCCGGCGCCGCGCGCGATCCATTCAGGCGCTTCTGCTCTTCCACGTCGCCTGCTGAGCCTCTGCGCCGGCTTCCGTGATTCAGCCTTCATCAATGCGCGACTTCCCTGAGCCGCACGCCGCGTCAGCGTCGAGGCCGGCCAGTTCCGGCCGCGCGCACCACATACTTGCCGACCATGTCACATTCGAGGTTGACGCGATCGCCGGACCTGCGACGCGCCTGAGGTTCGTGTGCTCCATCGTGAACGGGCACGATCATGACGTCGAACCGGTCGGCGCCGAGCCCGGCGACCGTCAGGCTGATGCCGTCGATCGCGATCGAGCCCTTGTGGACGATGAACGGCGCCAGCTGCGACGGAAAGCTGACCGTCAGCCAGTGAAAGTCCGGCGTCGCGGCGCAGTTCCTCGACGTGACCGATCGCGTCCACGTGGCCCTGCACGAAATGACCGCCGAACCGGCTGTCCGCGCGCAGCGGCCGCTCGAGGTTCGACGCGGGCTGCCCGGCGCCAGCGATCCCGAGCGTCGTGCACGCGCACGGTCTCCGGGCCGATATCGGCGTGAACCTCGCTCGTCCGTCGCGCAGGATCACCGTCAGGCACACGCCGTTGACGGCGAGGCTGTCGCCCGGCGACAGCTCGCCGGCGCAGCGCCGTCGCGATGCGCAGGCGGAAGCCGCCGCTCGTCGGCTTGCGCTCGACGAGTTCGCCGACCGCTTCAACGAGGCCCGTGAACATATCCCTCGATCAACACATCCGGCCCGAGCGGCTGTACGCGCCGGTCGATCAGCGTCGCCGACGAAAACGGCTGCCCGGTCAGCAACGCGCACGCCGCCGGCCCGAGCACGTGCGGCGTGACGTACAAGCCGGACGAAATCCACGACGCTCCTCGTCCCATGCCGCGGCATGCAGCGTCGGCGCCGCCTTCGAGCAGCAGCGATCCGATCTGCCGAGTCGCCCAGCCGCGTCGAGCGCCGCGCGGAACGTGCCGTCCTCGGCAACCTCGACTGCCGCGCCGCGAGCCTCGAGCCGGCTGGCGCAGGTCTGCACGCGACGCCGCGCGGCCGTCGTCACGATGATGACAGGCCCGGCCTCCGCGTGTCGAGAGCGACGCGCGCGCCGGCGGCGTGCGCAGGCTGCCGGTCGAAAATGACCGCGTCAGCAGCGGCCGTTCACGGTAGGCGCCGCGGGCAGTCAGCAGCGGATCGTCGACCAGGATCGTGCCGACGCCGACGCCGATCGCGTCGACTTCGGCGCGCACGCCGGTGCGCGTGGCGGTTCGCGCCGCCGACGGTCAGCATCGGTGCGCTGGCCGGGCGCCGCCGCGATGCGGCCGTCCGCGCTGATCGCCGCCTTCAGCGATGACGAACGGCCGGCGCCTCGCGCATCAGCGTGAAGAACGGCTGGTTGAGCGCGACGCGCGCCGTCCGCGCCGACGCCCGACGTCGACGGCGACGCCGTGCGCCCGCAGGTACGCGAAGCCGCGGCCGTCGCACGCAGCGGATTCGGATCCTCGACCGCCGCGACGACGCGCGCGATGCCGGCCTCGACGATCCGCGCCGACGCACGGCCCGGTCCGGCCGCGATGGCAGCACGGCTCGAGCGTGCAGTAGCAGCGTCGCGCCGCGCGCGCGCGCGCCGGCCATCGTCGAGCGCGCGCACTTCCGCGTGCGCCTCGCCGGCGCGCTCGTGGTAGCCCTGTGCCCACGACGACGCCGTCCGGCGACACGACGACGGCGCCGACCAGCGGATTCGGACTCGTACGCCCGCGGCCGCGCTCGGCGTGAAACAGCGCCGCGATCCATGTAGTCGGCGTCGGCGTCACCACTTCTCTTCGAACAGGCCGTCGACGTATTCGTCGGCGGAGAACGGCACCAGGTCGTCGATGCCTTCGCCGACGCCGACGTAGCGAATCGGCAGCTTCGAGATCGTTGGCGATCGCCACCGCGACGCCGCCCTTCGCCGTGCCGTCGAGCTTGGTCAGCACGATGCCGTTGACGCCGGCGACGCTCGTGAACTCGCGCGCCTGCGTCACGCCGTTCTGCCCGACCGTCGCGTCGAGCACCAGCAGCACCTCCTGCGGCGCGCCCGGCACCTCGCGCGCCGCGATCCGGCGGATCTTGTCGAGCTCGTTCATCAGGTTGACGCGCGTGTGCAGCCGGCCCGGCGGTGTCGATCAGAATCGGATCGCGTCCTCTGCGCCTTCGCCGACGAGATCGCGTCGAACACCACCGGCCGCGGGATCGGCGCCCTCGCGCGCGCGGACGATGTCGACGCCGGCGCGCGCCGCCCAGATCTCGAGCTGCTCGACCGCCGCGGCGCGAAACGTGTCGGCGGCGCAGATCAGCGGCGCGCGTCCCTCGCTGCTTCAGCAGGTTCGCCAGCTTGCCGACCGTCGTCGTCTTGCCGGTGCCGTTGACGCCGACGATCAGCGTCACCGTGCGGCGATGCGTCGACGACGATCGGGCGATCGACGGCCTGGCAAAGACGCGCGGATCTCGCTGCTTGACGAGATCGCGCAGGCTCGCGCCGTTCGCGCGCCGCGGCTCTTGACGGCGGCGATGATGCGATCGGTGGCGCGCCACGCCGATGTCGGCGCGAGATCAGCAGCTCTTCGAGCGCCTCGATCGTCTCGACGTCGACCGGCGCGCGAGCGGCGCTCCGGCGCGTCGGCGCGGCGGACGATGTCGTCGAAGCGCTCGACGATCTGCTGCTTGGTGCGGGAGAGACTGTCGCGAATCCGGCCGAAGAAGCCCATCGGGAAGTTACTCATCCGCTGTCGCTCCGCTTCCGCGCGCTGGCGGCGCAGCATCAGCGCTTCGATGCGCCGCGCGCACGTCGGTGCGTCCGTCGAGCACTTCGGCCATCTGCGTCGCGATCGGCAGCTCGACGCCGTAGCGCGTCGCCGAGCGCCAGCGCCGCGCCGGTCGTCCGCACGCCTTCGGCGACCATCTTCATGCCCGCGAGGATGTCCGGCGAGCGCGACGGCCGCGCGCGAGCTCGATGCCGACGTGGCGATTGCGGCTCGAGGCTGCCGGTGCAGGTGAGCACGAGATCGCCGAGGCCGCTCAGGCCGGCGAGCGTTTCGCGGCGGCCGCCGGCCGCGCAGCGCCAGCCGCGTGACTTCGGCGAGGCCGCGCGTGATCAGCGCCGCCAGCGCGTTGTGCCCGAGGCCGAGGCCTTCGACGACGCCGGCGGCGATCGCGATGACGTTCTTCAGCGCCGCCGCCGATCTCGACGCCGATCGACGTCGTCGCTGCCGTAGAGCCGGAAAGTCGGGCCGCGGAACTCCGCCTGCACGAGCTCGGTCGCCGCACGTCGTCGACGACGCCGCGACGACCGCCGTCGGCAGCTGCTGCGCGACTTCGATCGCGAAGCTCGGGCCCGAACAGCACGACGACCGGATGCGTCGCGGTCCAGCTTCCTGCGCGATCACCTCGGACATCCGCAGCAACGTGTCCGGCTTCGAGCCCCTTGGTGGCGCTGACGATGACGGCGCTCGCGGCCGATGTGCGGCGCAGCCGCTCGGATCACGGCGCGGCACGCCGTGCGACGGCATGCGCCGACACGACGAGGCCCGCGTCGCGACAGCGCGCCGCGCCAGCTCGTGCGTGACGGCAACGCTCGGCGGACAGCGTCACGTCCGGCAGGTACACCGCGTTGGCGCGGCGCGACGGTCATCTCCGCGACCAGCGCGGCGTCGCGGGCCCACAGCCGGACGTCGTGGCCGACGCGCGCCGAGGTGGACGGCGAGCGCCGTGCCCCAGCTGCCCGCGCCGAGGATCGTGCATCCGGTGCGTCGTCACGCGCGCGGTCCCGAGGCGGCGTTCGGTGCCGGTCACGCAGGCGCGCAGATTCGATCGGTGCCGGAACACGATCAGCGCCGCGGCGGCGATGGCAGCGAGCCGACGACCGGCGCCGGGACTGCCGATGCGCGTAGGCAATCGGCGGCAGCGCCAGCGTCGCCAGCACGGACCCGAGCGAGATGTACTTCGTCAGCCAGACGGCGACGCACGAACATCGCGAGCGCGCGGCGGACCGCCGACCGGCGTCAGCACCGAGAAACACGCCGCACGCGCGTCGCCACGCCCTTTGCCGCCGCGGAATCGCAGCCAGATCGGGATAAGATGTGCCCGACCATCGGCCGCAAACCGGCAGCGCCGGCGCCGACGCGTTGTCGCTGAATCGCGCTGCCAGCGCCACGACCACGACCGCGCCTTCGCCGACGTCCGAGACAGGCGACCAGCAGCGCCGGCGTTCAGCGCCCGGACGCGCGCATCACGTTGGCGGCGCCAAGGTTGCCGCTGCCGACGCGCCGGAGATCGGCGCCCGCAGCGGCGCGACAGCATGCAGCGCGAACGGCACCGACCCGATCAGGTAGGCGAGCGACGACGGACGAGGTCATACCGGTCAGGTTAGCACGCGCCAGCGCGACGTAGGCGTGAGGGCCGGACGATAGCCGCGCTCTCGATACAGCAGCCGCGCAATCGACGCGCGGACGCGCGCGATCGACCGCGTGGACGTGCACGCGGCACGCGCGGTCCGAGGCCACGACCGCTTCGACCGCGCGATCAGGTCAGGTGTGGATGAAAGGCCGCGCTCGCCCGAAGCCGAGCCCGGCGGACCCGCGGCCGACTTCACGCTGCGAGCGCCTGCAGCTGCGCATCACCCTCCACGCGACGCCCATCCACAGCGCCTCGCGGCGCGCCGCGCGTGCGGGAAACACGCCGACGCCGCCGAGCGTCACGATCGAACGGCGCTGCGCTCACGACCGGCGCCAGAGCGTCGACCACGCCCGTCGCGCGCGCGGCGTCTCCACGTCGCCGAGAGAACACGAGGGTGACGTGCAGCTGCTCCGGCTGAACCCAGCGCAGCGGCACGCCGGTCGCAGCGCCGCAGCCGGCCTGCATCGCGGCTGATCGCGCGCGCGCCGCGATCGCCTCGGTCGCCACGATCGCGACGAAGAGGCGCATCGGTACAGGAGCATCAGACGCAGCATGTTCATCGCCGCCTGTGCCGCCTGGAACTTGACCATCTCGCGGCCGCCGAAGAGCGGAACGTGCGGACCGTCGACGTCCTCGTCGCACCGTGCACGCGCGACGACGACCGTGCCCGACCGGCTTGGCTCTCGGTGTGCCGCCGCCTGGTCCCGCAATGCCGGTGATGCCGATGCCGACGTTCAGTGCCGGTGCGCGCCGCCACGCCCTCCGCCATCGCGCGCGCGACCGGTTCGCTGACCGCGCCGTGCTCTCGAATCAGCGACGTCGGGCGACGCCGAGCCAGCTCGGTCTTCGCGCGGTTGCTGTAGCACACAACGCCGCGGTCGACGTAATCGGAGCTGCCGGGCACGTCGGTGAGCCGTGACGCCAGCAGCCCGCCGGTGCACGACTCGGCGACCGCAATCGTCAGGCGCGCTCTGCCGCAGCATGTCGCCGACGACCGCTTCGAGCGGCCTGCCGTCGATGCTGTAGACCGACGGCCCAAGCGCCGCCTGCAGTTCCGCAACCGCCGACTCGAGCGCCGTGTCCGCCTCGTCGCGGCTCGCGGCCGACGCCGTGAGATGCAGCTCGATCTGCCCGAGCACCGCGAGAATGGTCGTCGATGATCGGCACGGCCTGCGTCGATCCATTGGCCGTAGACGGGCTGCGGCGATGCGCGTCGACTTCGGATTCCGGACGTCCGGTGATCTTCAGCACGCGCCGGAACAGGCCCGGCGCCGCTCGGCCTGCGGCGCGCAGGCGATCGCGAATCACCGCGTCGAGCATCGGCGTCATCTCGCGTGGCGGACCCGGCAGCAGCGACGATCGCCGTCCGTTCCCGTTCGATCCACAGGCCGGGCGCCGAGCCGTTCGGATTGTCGAGCACCGATCGCGCCGCGCGGCACCATCGCCTGGCGCCGGTTGATGTCCGGCATCGTCGATGCCGCGCCGCGCGAACCGCTCGCGGATGCGCTTCGACGATGCGCCTCGTCGATCGTCGAGCGGCGCGTCGAGGACGCGCGCGACGCGCGTCGCGCGTGATGTCGTCCTCGGTCGGACCAAGGCCGCCCGTGATCACGATCAGATCGGCCCACGCGAGCGCCGCGCGTCAACGCTCGCGCGAGCTCGTCCGACGTCGTCGCCGACGACCGTCTTCAGCCGAACGTCGCAGCCGATCGCATTGAGCCGCTCGGTGATGACGCAGCGAGTTGGTGTCGACGACGAAACGGCGTCAGCATCTCGCTGCCGACCGGCGAGAATGCAGGCCTTCATCGCACCTAGCCGTCGATGCCGCGCGACAACCAGAGGCAGGCGCGCAGCGACGAGGTTGGCGTAGACCGCCGCCATCGCAGTCGTCCGCCATGACGCCGACGCCGCCGTGGCAGCGCGCTCGAGGCGGTTGGCCGGAAACGGCTTGACGACGTCGAACAGCGCGGAACAGCAGAAAGCGCCAGACGGCGCCGGCGCCAGCCGACCGGGATTCATGAACAGCGTGATCAGCATGCCCATCACTTCGTCGATGACGACGCTGACCGGGATCGGTGTCGCTGAAGTGGCGCTCGGCGACCGCCGCCGCTCCACGCACCGACGACGAACAGCGAGACACGATGGCGACGAGCTGCGCGACGCGCCGGCGTCGGCAGGAGCGCCCACAACAGCGAGCCCGCCGCGCGAACCGAACGTGCCCGGGCGCGACCGGGACGTAGCCGACGCCGAAGACTGGTGGCGATGACAGTCAGGCGACTACGCCTGAACGCCGCGACCGCGGGTCGCGATCACGGCTCATGCCGGCTGCGCGGACGACGCGCGTGCCGGCGACAGCGATCGTGCAATCCGCGCCGATCGCGGCTGAAGAACGCGGTGAGGAACCCGAGGCCAGCCGGAACGGCCAGCACGATCCACGACCAGCGTTCTGCAGATCGCGCGGCCGATGATCGAGCGTGCAGCCGATTCCGTCGGCGACGACACGCGGATGCCCGTCGGCCATCTTGCCGAGCGTCTGCCCGCCGGCCGTGAACGCCACCAGATAACCGCCGTTCTGCACCAGTAGAAACGCGAGCAGCGGACCCTTCGGCAGCGAGGCCGGAGCTCGTCGAACGTCAGACCCGCAGATCTGCATCGTGAAGTACATGAACGACGACGTCGACGACCGCGAGGATCGATGAGATCGATGAGCGACCGCGCCGAACCGCGCGCGCTCGACCGGCGCGGGTTCCGGCCCGGCTTCGTGGCCGAGCGGCCGGCCATCCTCCGTCGCTCGATCGCGCCGCGGCGTGTGAACGCGTCGTGGTCCACGGCAAGCGGCTCGCCGAGGTCGAGCGCAGATCGAGCGATGCTCGCGCGTGGACGGCCGCGCATCCGCGGAACTTCCGGCGTCGCGCGACGCACCGACGAGCGGCGGCCGCGGCGGCGACGCGCTGCGTGATGAGCGGCTCGTCGTCGGGATGCTCGGCAGCCGAAAAGCGGCAGCTCCCGCCCGGCGACGGCGCGGCCGGACGCGGCGGCGTCGGGCTCGAGCAGCGCGCTGTCAGTCGGTGGCCACGCGATCGGCTGGCGATCCGGACGTCGCCGCGCCGTCGACGAGCGCGAGGTCATCGAGCGGACTCAGCCTGCGCGGTCTCCGCGGCGCATGTTGCAGATCGGGACTCGGGTGCGGCCGTCAGCGAAAAGTCGTATCCGCAGTTGCGGCAGCGGTCGCACGTCTTCGAAGCCCGAGGTAGCCGCACTTGGGGCACTTCATGGCGAGCGCCGTTTGTCGCGTCGGGCGGCCGGCGGCGGCATGCGGCGTCAGCGCCAGCAGCTGACGCTGGATGTCGCCCGCGCAGGCGATCCGCTTCGGTTCGCGCTGAGGATCCGTCGCGCGCACCTGCGTCGAGCGCCGCAAGCGCGTCGTGCAGACCTGGCCGCTGGCGAGCATGCGCGCCCTGACGACGGGCCGCTGCCGCGCGCGGCAGCGGCAGCGTCACGCGCGTCGCAGGCGACCGGCGGCCTGCGTTCGGCGGCGGATCGACAGCGACGAGACGACGGCGCGCAGCTGCCGATCCGGGCCGGTCCGGCGAGACGAGATAGCCGGCAAGCGCGACCGACCCCGGCGATGAGCGTCGCGAGCAGCACGCGGCTCGTGGCTGACTGCCGGTGCCCTGTCGCTGCCGGGCCCTCGCGACGCCGAGGGCCGGCGGGCGCGGGCGGTGGTCGTCCGCCGGCCGAAGGTCGGGCGGGACCGTGTCCGGCTCAGCCGCTCGAGCACCGTCAGCGCTTCGTCGGACGGCGCGCCGCCGTCGATGGCCGCCTGCAGCAGCCGGCGCGCCTCGTCGATCGTCGCCGCGCTGAAACGCCGCGACGCCCTTGTGCAGCAGTTCCTCGGACTCGCGCTGACGCTCGGCGAGCGCGCTGCGCGCGCGCGTTCGATGTACGCCCGCGCCCGCGCATGATTGCGATCGAGGAAGAGCGCGCGCGTCCAGACGTTGATCGCCTGCTCGTACTGGCGACGCGAAGTAATGATCCAGACCGACGAGAAGCAGCTGCTCGATTTTCGCGTCGCGATCGCTCCGACGCGGCGATCGCGCTCGTTCGACTGCGCATCGTCGACGCTGACATATCGGACAAAACAGGCGGAATTATAACGCGTATTGCAAAAGGCCAATTGCAAATTGCAGCTTGGGGGCAGATTCGCGGCAATCCGCTCATACTTCTGCATGGTCTTCAATGACCCATTCCATTTGCCCTTTGTAATTTGCACTCTGACGTACGTATGCCCTTGATCGAGTGCATTCCGAACGTCAGCGAAGGACGCCGCGCCGATGTCGTCGACGGCATCGCCGACGCGGTCCGCGCGCGTGCTCCGGCGTCAGCCTGCTCGACTACTCGTCGGACCCGTCGCACAACCGATCGGTGTTCACGCTGGCCGGCGACGCCGGCGCGCGTCGAAGGCGGCGGTGCTCGCGCTGTTCGAGCGGGCGGTCGCGGCGATCGATCTGCGCGCGCCACCAGGGCGAGCACCCGCGGCTCGGCGCCGTCGACGTCGTGCCGTTCGTCCCGATCGAAGGCGTGACGATGGCCGAGTGCGTCGCGCTCGCGCAAGCGACGTCGGCGCAGGCGGTCGCCGAGCGGTTTCGGCGTGCCGGTCTATCTCTACGAGGAGGCGTCGACGCAATCCCGTCGCGCAAGAACCTCGAGGACATCCGGCGCGGCGAGTTCGAAGGCCTGGCGGCGAAGATGGCCGACGGCCGGATGGGCGCCCGACTTCGGCCCGCCGCGCCGCACCCGACCGCCGGCGCGTCGGTCATCGGCGCGCGGATGCCGCTCATCGCCTACAACATCAACCTGGCGACCGACCGGCTCGACGTCGCGAAGAAGATCGCCGCGGCGATCCGCCACAGCAGCGGCGGCTTCCGCTTCGTCAAGGCGGCTGGGCTTCGCGCTCGAGGACCGCGGCATCGTTCAGGTGTCGATGAACCTGACGAACTACGAGAAGACGCCGATCTTCCGCGTGTTCGAGACGGTCAAGCGCGAAGCGGCGCGCTACGGCGTGGCGGTGCTCGAAAGCGAGATCGTCGGGCTGGTCCCGTCGGCGGCGCTGCGTCGCGGCCGCCGAGCACTATCCTGCAGATCGAAGGCTTCAAGCCCGAACAGGTGCTCGAAGAACAAGCTCGAGAGCGTGATCTGGACCGCCAAGCGCTAGACCGCTCTCTTCCTCCGTCTCGCCTCGGCCGCGACGGCGCGATCCCGAACGCCCGCATCTTCCGGTAGAGATTGCTGCGCTCGACGCCGAGCACTTCGGCGGTGCGCGACATGTTGCCCTGCTGCTCGGCCAGCGTGCGCAGGATCAAGTCGCGCTCGAACCGATCGCGCGCCTCGTGCAGCGTGACGTCGCTCGGCCGCGTCGGCCGGCCGTCGGCGGCGCCGCAGCGCAGCGCCTGCGATCGAGGAAACTCGAGGTCGGCGGCCGAGATCGTGTCGCCCGGCACCATGATCATCAGCCGCTCGATCACGTTGCGCAGCTCGCGGACGTTGCCCGGCCAGCGGTAGTGCTGCAGGCGCGCGGCGCGCGCCGGCTCGAAGCGTCTTCAGCGCGGCGGCCGTATTCGCGCGCGAACTCGGCCATGAAGTGATCGGCCAGCAGCGGGATGTCTTCCTGCCGATCGCGCAGCGGCGGCACGAAGATCGGGATGACGTTCAGGCGGAAGTAGAGATCCTCGCGGAACCGGCCGGCGCGGATCTCGGCCTGCAGATCCTTGTTGGTGGCCGCCAGCACGCGGGCATCGACCTTGATCCGCGCCGGTGCCGCCGACCGCCTCCATCGTCTGCTCCTGGAGGACGCGCAGCACCTTGGCCTGCGTCTTCAGGCTCATGTCGCCGATCTCGTCGAGGAAGATCGTGCCGCCGTCGGCGACCTCGAACTTGCCGCGCCGATCGGCGACCGCGCCGGTGAACGCGCCGCGGACGTGGCCGAACAGCTCGCTCTCGATCAGCTCCTCGGGAATCGCGGCGCAGTTGACCTCGACGAACGGCGCCGTGCGGCGCCGGCTCAGCGCGTGGATGGTGCGCGCGACCAGCTCCTTGCCGGTGCCGTTCTCGCCGTAGATCAGCACGCGGCCGTTGGTCGGCGCCGCCATCGCCACCTGCTCGCGAAGCTGCGCGCATCGCGTAGCTCTCGCCGACCATCGTCTGCGTGCGATCGACGCTGCGCGCGCAAGGCGCGGTTCTCCGCCTCGAGCCGCCGCTGGCGCAGCGCGTTGCGGACGACGAGCACGGTCTTCTCGAGCGACAGCGGCTTCTCGACGAAGTCGAACGCGCCCATCTTGATCGCGCGCACCGCCGACTCGATGTTGCCGTGGCCGGAGATCAGCACCACCTGCGCGTCGACCTGCCGCTCGCGCAGGCGCGCCAGCGTCGCGAGGCCGTCCATGCCGGGCAGCCAGACGTCGAGCACGATCAGGTCGACCGCGCCGCGCGTCACGCGCTCGAGGCACGCTTCGCCGCTCGACACGGCATCGACGCTCGTAGCCTTCGTCGCGCAGCACGCCGCTCAGCGCGCGTGCGGACGCCAGGTTCGTCGTCGACGATCAGAATCGTGGGCTTCATACTGTACGCGTGATCCGACGATCGCGGTGCAAGTTCTACGCATGCAACGCGCTCCGCGTCCGCTCGTCAGCACGGCAGCTCGATCGTAAACCGGGTTCCGCGCGGCGCGTTGTCGCCGACGTCGATGCTGCCGCCGTGCTCGGCGATGATCCGGCGGACGATCGCGAGGCCGAGGCCGCTGCCGCGCCGCTTGGTCGAGTAGTACGGCAGGAAGAGCTTCTCGCGCTCGGCGGGCGGAATGCCCGGGCCGTCGTCGGCGACGACGACGCGGACGACGCTGTTCGGCGCGATCGAGCTGCGTCTCGACGACGATCGTCGCCGCGCCGCTCCATCGCCTCGATGGCGTTGTCGACGAGGTTGATGATCACGCGGCGGATCTGCTCCGGCGTCGAGCCGGACCAGCGGCACGTCCCGGCGCGAACCGCTGCTCGATGCGGACGTCGGTGAAGATGCCGTCGTAGAGCGCCATGCGTATCGGTGATCAGCTGCGCCAGATCGGTCGGCACGGTCCGCGGCGACGGCATGCGCGCGAACTGCGAGAACTCGTCGACCAGCCCCTTCAGCGATTCGACCTCGCCGACGATCGTCGTCGTGCACTCGTCGACGAGCGCCCGCGCCGCGGCGAGCGCGCCGGCGAAGTGACGGCGCAGCCGCTCGGCGCGACAGCTGAATCGGCGTCAGCGGGTTCTTGATCTCGTGCGCCAGCCGCGCGCGCCACCTCGCGCCACGCCGCCACCTTCTGCGCCCGGATCAGCGGCGTGACGTCGTCGAGCACGAGCACCGACGCCTTCGGGCGCGCCGCTGTCGCCGACCAGCGCCGTCGCGACGACGGCGAGGTGCAGCTCCTGGCCTTCGCGCGGGATCGCGATCTCCTGGGCCGCCGGCTCGGCCTCTGCCGCGCGCCGGCGCCGGCGAGCAGCGTCGCCGAGCGGCTGCAGATCGGCGCGGTCGAACACCGCGCGCGCCGGCTGGCCGACGATCTGGCGGTCGAGGCTCAGCAGGCGCGCCGCCGCGCTGTTGATGGTCGTGATCGCGCCGGCCGCGTCGACCGAGACGACGCCGGTCGTGATGCGCTCGAGAATCGTCTCGATGTAGCGCCGCCGGCCTTCGACCTCGAGGTGCTTGCGCTCGAGCTCGATCGTCGACGCGCTCCACGCTTGCGGCGGCTCGTCGGCCAGCTCGCCGGCCATCGTGTTGAACGCCTCGACCAGCGAGCCGAACTCGTCGTTGCTCTGCGGCTCGACGCGCTGATCGAGCCGGCCCGGCGCCGATCTCGCGCGCCGCCGCGGCGCAGCATCTGCACCGGCCGCGTGATCCGCTTCGGCGAGGTACGAGCCCATCCAGGTCGCGCCGACGAGAATCAGCAGCGTGACCATCAGGAAGAACGACAGGTAGACGCCGGTGAGCGGCCGCTTCAGCACGCGCAGCTGGTTGTAGTTCTCGAACGCCTGCGTCATGCGGCGCGATCGCGCGGCGAGATCGCCGGTCAGATAGTCCGTCGCCACGACGACGCCCGTCGGCCTGCCGTCCCTCGGCGCGGATGACCGCCGCGGCGTGCAGCAGATCGCCGGACGTGCCCGAGCGTCTCGATCGACCGCGCGTCGGCGCGAGCCGGCCAGCGCCTGCGCGGCCAGACGGTCGGCCGCCGCGCGGCTGTAGCCGGGCGGCAGCGCCGGGCGCCGCCACGTCGACGACCGGCTCGAGCCTGGCGGCGACCCGCGCCGGCCGCACCGACGCGGTAGCACCTCGACCATCTGCACGCGCTGCAGCGTGACGTCCGGCGCGACGCAGGTCGCGGATCGGCGCGCACGTCGGCGTTGGTCAGATCGACCGCGCCGAGCACGCCGCGCGATGCCGGCGTGGCGTGGTCGCTGACGAGCATCTGCCGCTCGTGGTAGTAGTCGCCGGCGATCTGGTTCGCCGACGACAGGATCTCGTCCATCGGCGCGTTGAACCACCGATCGACGCTCGTGCGAATCAGCTCGCTGCCGACGATCAGCACGAGGACGCGCCGGCACCAGCGTCATCGCCGAGCAGCAGCGCGACCAGCTTGGCGCGGAACCGGGCGAACGGCAGCGCCCGGCGCCGCTCGACGATCAGCTTGACGATGTTGCGCGCCAGCACGAACACGAGCGCGGCGAGCATCGTCAGATCGGCGGCCGACAGCGCGTAGAGGACGAACTCGCTGAGGAAGTCCGGCGAGCAGCCGCGAGCGTGCCGATGGCGATCGCCAGCAGCGCGACCAGCACGGCCGACGAGGGCGACGATGCCGGCCAGGATCAGGCGCGGGTTGTCGCGGAACGGCCGGCGCGGCGGGTCGTCCGGCGCCGGCCGGGCCGCGCCGCGCGGCTCGGCGTGATCGACGTCACGCTGAGCTGGCATGGCAGCCTCGCGATCATTCCTTGGGATTCAGCAGTTCCTTTAGTTCGTTCGGCGAACTCGCTGATGTCGCGGAAGTGTCGGTAGACGGACGCGAAGCGGACGTAGGCCACCTTGTCGAGGCTGCTTCAGCTCTTCCATCACGAACTGGCCGATGTCGGCCGTCGCGATCTCCTTCTCCGGCCGCTCCTGCAGCGTCGCCTCGACGCGATCGGCGACGGCCTCCAGCGCCGGCGACGCTGACCGGCCGCTTCTCGCACGCCTTGAGCAGACCGGCGATGAGCTTCTGACGTTCGAAGCGCTCGCGCGTGCCGTCCTTCTTGACGACCATGTACGGGATCTCGTCGATGCGCTCGTAGCTCGTGAATCGCTTGCCGCACTCGAGGCACTCGCGGCGGCGGCGGATGACTTCGCCTTCCTTCGATCTCGCGCGAGTCGACGACCTTGTCGCCGAGATGGCGCGCAGTAGGGACACTTCATGCGGTGTGTCCCGTGCTCGGCCTGATCCGCCAGGCGCCGCATGCCGCCGACGTTGCAGCCCTTCCTGGGCCGCGAAAAACAGCCCAGGAGCAGAGCCGGCCCGATCGAAAGAGCATGCAGCACGATCGCCGCGCCGACCGCCGCGTCGTCAGGCGCGCCGAAGAACGTCGTCGCGCCGTAGCGAAATGCGGCATGGAAGCCGCCGACCGCGCCTGGCGTCGGCACCGCGCACGCCGAGCGACCAGCAGCGCGATGCATCAGAAACGATCCCGTGAACGGCAGATCGCAAGGTGGAACGCGACCGCCGCCGCCCAGATGCCGAGGGCGATCGACAGCCACAACGGAACCGACCAGACCAGCGCGACGAGCGAGCCGGCCGGGCCGCCGGATCGCGCCGAGCCCGCGGGCGAATTTCTCAGCGACGCGCGCGATCAGGCCGGCCAGCGTCGAGGGCAGCACGCTGCTCGAGGCGTTCCATCGTCATGCCGCAACCGCTCCGGGTTGCCGGCAAGCAGCGAACAGCGCAGCCAGAGCCACCCGGAACCGGCGGCGGCCGTCGCGACCGCCCATTTCAACCGCAGAAACGCCGTGGGGTTTGCCCGTCCGACGTCGTGGCCGAACACGAAAACGTAAGGACGCCAGCAGGCCGACCACGGTCAGCACATCGAGCAGGCGCTCGAGGATGATCGTCGCGAAGGCGCCCGTCGCCGTCATCTGGCTCGATCCGCTCGGCGTGTCGCGCCAGAAAGTAGGGCGAATGACCTCGCCGGCGCGGGCCGGCAGCAGGCTGCTCGCCGCGAATCCGACGGCCGTCGCCCGGAACGCGTTGGCAAAGCGTCGTCGGCTCAAGCGGTTCGAGCAGATAACTGCCAACGCAGCGATCGGATCGCGAGGTTGACGAACATCGTCGCCAGCGAGCAGCGCCAGCCATTCGGGCCGCGCGCGCAGGATGATCGTTCGCCAACACCGCCAGAGATCGACGTTGCGAAGGAACAGCGCCACGAGCGCTGACGGCCACCGCGAGAACGATGACGTTGCGAGACGTGCGATCGCATGTGACTTGAGCGCCCTCTACTATACCGCCCCTACATGTTGTTGTTGTCGATCGTCGCGCCCAGCTTGTAAGATGCGAGGCTTTCCCGCATAGAGGCCACTTGTTGTCGCTCGCCGCCGCCCGTTCTCCAGACCACGATTGGCCGACGCGTCGACCGGATCGACAGGGAAAGTCCGCGACATCTACGACTTCGGCGACCAGCTGCGTCATCGTCGCGACCGATCGCATCTCGGCGTTCGACTACGTGCTGGGCTCGGGAATCCCCGACAAGGGCAAGGTGCTCTCGCAGATGTCGGTGTTCTGGTTCGGCCGGACGCGGCGGCATCGTCGCCAACCATCTGTTGTCCAACGACCCGGCGCGACTATCCCGCCGAGGCGCGCCGAGGCGGCCGAGCTGCTGCGCGGGCGATCGATGCTCGTCCGCCGGGCCGAACCGCTGCCGATCGAGTGCGTCGCCCGCGGCTATCTTTCGGGATCGGGATGGAAGGACTACGTCGCGAGCGGCGAGGTCTGCGGCCATCCGACTGCCAACCGGACTGCGCGAGTCCGATCGGCTGCCCGATAGCCGATTTTCACGCCGGCCACCAAGGCCCAGAGCGGCCACGACATCAACATCGACGAAGCCCAGGCGGTCGCGATGGTGGGCCGGGCGGTCTTCGACCGGGTCGCGGATCTGACGCTCGCCTGTACGCCGAAGGCGCAGCCCACGCCGAAGCCCGCGGCATCATCGTGGCCGACACGAAGTTCGAGTTCGGCCTCCTGCCCGAATCCGGCGACGTGATCCTCATCGACGAAATGCTGACGCCCGACTCCTCCCGTTTCTGGCCGCAGGATTCATGCCGCCTGGCGGGCCCCAACCGAGCTTCGACAAGCAGTTCGTGCGCGATTACCTCGAAAGCATCCACTGGAACAAACAGCCGCCGGTGCCCGCGCTGCCCGACGACGTGGTGACGCGCACGCGCGACAAAGTATCTCGACGCCTTTCAGACGCCTCACCGGCCGGGAGCACCTGTGATCGCCGACCGACTCGAGAACGCTGGTCGAGGAAATGGTCGATCGCGGGGTCCAGTTCGACGACGCCGTCCACGAGTTCGAGCGCCGGTTCATCATGCGGGTTCTCGGCCAGTGCGACGGCAGCCTGACCAAGACCGCCTGCACCCTCGGTATTCACCGCAACACGCTGACCCGCAAGATGGGCGAATACAAAATCAAGCGGAGGGCGACGTAAGGGTCGGATAGGTCGCGTGGGACGGGTGGGTCGGATAGGTCCGGCTGGGTAGCGTGGCCGGAGGCCCACCCACCCATCCTGACGGACCCGACCGGCTCTAGCAGTCCCCGCTTGACACTGCTAGCGCTCCTTCACTATATTTAGCAGTCCCTCGGCACGACTGCTAACGTGCAGAGTGGCCAGTTTTTCCGGGGCGATCCCCGGTGAGTTGTCCGGAGCCTCCCTCGGCCCCCATTCCGACAGACGGAGAACACAGCATGAACGTCAGACCGCTGCACGACCGGCATCATTGTTCAGCGCATCGAGGAAGGCGAGCAGAAGGTCGGCGGGATCATCATCCCCGACAGCGCCAAGGAAAAGCCCCAGCAGGGCAAGGTCATCGCCGCCGGCAACGGCAAGTCGAAGGACGACGGCAAGCGGATCCCGCTCGACGTCAAGGCCGGCGACACCATCCTGTTCGGCAAGTATTCCGGACAGGAAATCAAGCTCGATGGTGAGGAATACCTCATCATGCGTGAAGACGAAGTCCTCGCGGTCATCGAGGACGGCGGCGACCGAAGAAGAAGAAGTAGCAGAATTCTCAAGACGACTGACAGTGGAGAACAGAGATGGCAAAACAGATTGTGTACGGCGAGCAGTCGCGCCAGGCGGTGCTGCGCGGCGTCAACCAGCTGGCCGACGCGGTGAAGGTCACGCTCGGCCCCAAGGGCCGCAACGTCGTCCTCGACAAGAAGTTCGGCTCGCCGACCATCACCAAGGACGGCGTGACGGTCGCCAAGGAAATCGACCTGAAGGATCCGCTCGAGAACATGGGCGCGCAGATGGTCCGCGAAGTCGCGAGCAAGACGTCGGACACCGCGGGCGACGGCACCACGACCGCGACCGTGCTGGCGCAGGCGATCTACCGCGAAGGCGCGAAGAACGTCGTCGGCCGGCGCCAACCCGATGGACATCAAGCGCGGCATCGAGAAGGCGGTCGAGGCCATCACCGGCGAGCTCGAAGAAGATGTCGAAGCCGGTGAGCGGCAACATGGTCGCCCAGGTCGGCACCATCTCGGCCAACAACGACGAGACGATCGGCAAGATCATCGCCGACGCGATGGACAAGGTCGGCAAGGACGGCGTCATCACCGTCGAAGAAGCGCAAGACGCTCGGAGACCTCGCTCGACGTCGTCGAAGGCATGCAGTTCGACCGCGGCTACCTCTCGCCCTACTTCGTGACCGATCCGGAGCGCATGGAAGTGGTGCTCGAGAACCCGGTCATCCTGATCCACGAGAAGAAGATCAGCTCGATGAAGGACCTCCTGCCGGTGCTCGAGCAGGTGGCGCGCCTCGGCCGCCCGCTGCTCATCATCGCGGAGGACATCGAAGGCGAAGCGCTGGCGACGCTGGTCGTCAACAAGCTGCGCGGCACGCTGCAGGCCGCCGCCGTCAAGGCGCCGGGCTTCGGCGATCGCCGCAAGGCGATGCTCGAGGACATCGCGATCCTCACCAGCGGCCGCGCCATCACCGAGGACCTCGGGCATCAAGCTCGAGATCGATCAAGCTCGACGACCTCGGCAAGGCCAAGAAGGTCACCATCGACAAGGACAACACGACGATCGTCGAGGGCGCCGGCGCAGTCGGCGCCATCGAGGGCCGCGTGAAGCAGATCCGCGCGCAGGTCGAGGACACGACGTCGGACTACGACCGCGAGAAGCTGCAGGAGCGGCTGGCGAAGCTGGTCGGCGGCGTCGCCGTCATCAAGGTCGGTGCGGCCACCGAAACCGAGATGAAGGAGAAGAAGGCGCGCGTCGAGGACGCGATGCACGCGACCAAGGCGGCGGTCGAAGAAGGCATCGTCCCCGGCGGCGGCGTCGCGCTCATCCGCGCGTCGAAGGTGCTCGAAGGCCTGAAGCTCGGCGGCGATCAGCAGATCGGCGTCAACATCGTCAAGCGCGCCATCGAAGAGCCGATGCGCTGGATCGCGACCAACGCCGGCCACGAAGGCTCGATCGTCGTGCAGAAGGTGCGCGAGATGAAGGACGACCGAGGGCTTCAACGCGCTGACCGACACCTACGAGGATCTGGTCAAGGCCGGCGTCATCGACCCGGCGAAGGTCGTCCGCTCGGCGCTGCAGAACTCCTCGTCGATCGCGTCGCTCCTGCTCACGACCGAAGCGCTGATCTCCGAGATCCCCGAGGACAAGAAGGACGCGCCGGCGATGCCGGGCGGCGGTGGAATGGGCGGAATGTACTGAGATACGAAATTAGGAATTGGGAATGAGGAATGAGGAATTAATTCCTCATTCCAATTCCTAATCCCATTCCTCATTCCCAATTCAAAGGCCCGGCGAGGAGCAATCCTCGCCGGGCCTTTTCTTTCGAGCTCAATGTGGCGTTTGCAATTCACCCGTGCAACTTACGCCGTAGCCATTACCGGAGCGTGAAGGTGAGTTCGATCGAGATGACGACCGGACGGGCTCGCCCATGCGGCTGCCCGGCGCGAAGCGCCATTGCTTGGCCGCCTTGATCGCTTCCTGATCCAGACCGAAGGTCGAGGTCGAGCGATCGCGTCACCTGCACGTCGCCGACGGTGCCGTCGGGACGGACCACGCATTCGAGGACGACGACGCCCTGCACTTTGGCCCGCATGGCGTCCGAGGTGTAGTTGGGACGCACTTCGCGCAGCACGCGCGGGAGCGTGACCCCGTTGCCGGGGCGATACGACGCCGCCGCCGGTGCCTCCACCGGTTCCGGGGCCCAGGCCCGAACCCGTGCTCCGGTCCGACGCCGGATCCGGTCCCGGTGCCGGCGCCGCCGCCGGTTCCTGAGCCCTGTGACAAGGTCGGCGGGCCGGCGGGCGCTTCGATCGCGCCCGGCAGCGATTCCTGCGCCGAGGCCAGGGATTTCGCCGGGATGTTCAATTGTTCGACCGGCGACGGTTCGTTCTTGGCGACCTGCTGTTCGAGGCTCGGCGCCTTCTGCACCGGCACGGTGATCTTGTCCTTGCCGGGCATCTCGGCCTGGCGAGGCGGCTCCTTCATCTGGTTCCCGCCGCCGCCACCGCCACCGCCCGGCCCGGGTTCGGCCAGCCAGATGATTTGGGAGTTCGGTGTCTCCGGAGCAGCGCCGTCGCCTCAGTACGGCTTGACCGGCAGGCTGCTCACCCAGATGAGGAGCGCGACGAACGCGACGTCGACTGCCGCCGACGCCACGAACGAGATCGTCAGGCGCCTCGGCTCCTGATCGAAGCGAAAAGTCGACCTCAACCGGGTGGTTGCCATCGACGTGAACGGACAGGTGCCCGGCTGACGTGTTGGCGCGGACATCTCCCGTCTCGGACAGTTCGGTCATTTGGAAAGGATTTGACCCGACTGAAATATTTTCCCGCACCACGACCCGCCAGGCAAGAAGCAAAAGCGGTGCCTCAGCCTTCCGGCGTAACGTGCTGAAATCAGGGATCGGCTGGCCTAGACGCGTCCGGTCCAGGCACCAATTGCGGCGTTTCCGCCACCGTGCGAGTGCATGATGGCGAGCGCGTCCGCGGCGCGGGGCTCAGAACGGATGGCGACCAGCACGCCGCCGCGGGCGACCAGCGTTTCGAAGATGCGGCCGTCGTGCGGCTGGAATCCGACCCGGCGGATCGTCGCCGCGATCCCGAGCTTCGGAAGGTCGCCGGCGCCGCCCTGGAGCGCGTCCACGAGGCGCCCTTTGGTCAGCACGACGCCAACGCCGGAGATATCGAGGCGATCGCCCACCGGCGCCGAACGTCGTCTCGAACAGGCGCGCCGCGTCGGGGCCGTCCTTCGCGATGAGCGCGAGCGCTTCGGGGGAAACCCGGCGTGCCGGAGCGCATCGAGTCCCTTGGCGGCCCACGCCGCGTCCTGAAACACCGCCACCGTAAACAGACCGCTGTCGACGTCAATCATCGCGCGTTCCCTCTTGGCTCCTTCTTGGCCTCGCCGGCGCGTTTTGCGCACGGGCTCCGACGCTCGACAAGCGCGCCAGGCCGGCACGACGTAATGTATCACGATGGATATCGCCGGTCATCGGTGCGGGGCCCGCGGGAGCGTGGGCTGCCTGCCGACTGGCGCGGCTCGGCGCGCGCGTGACGATCTTCGACGCGTCGCATCCGCGCGAGAAGCCCTGCGGCGGCGGCGTCACCGGCCGCGCGTTTTCGCTCGTGCGCGGGACGCTGAGCGGATTCACCGTTGGCGCGACTCCGATCACCAGCGCCCGCTTCACGATCGCGCGGCGCGATCGACAGGCGGTGGTGCCGCTCGATGGCGGCGCGCTCGCGGTCGCGGATCGCGCGACGTTCGACGCCGCGCTGCTCGACGCGGCGATCGCGGCCGGCGCCACGCTGGTGACATCCCGCGTCGTCGACGTCTCGGCATCGCCGGCCATTTCGGCTTCGCACGCGCGATCAGATCTGGTACTGCCGACTGCCTCCGTCGGCGCCGACGGCGCCAACAGCCTCGTCCGGCGCGAAGCGCTGGCCCATCCGTTCACGCGCGCACAGCTGTCGGTGGCGACGGGCTGGCTTCGCGCGCGGCGTGACAAGCGCCGAGATCGTCATCGGGTTGACCGGAGATCCGCCGGGCTATCTGTGGTCGTTCCCGCGTCCCGATCACCTCGCGATCGGCGTCTGCGCCCAGGCTGACGCCGATGCCACCGGGTTGACCGGCTCCGGAAACATTGCGCGGACTGGATCGACGCCAGCCGGCTGACGCCGCCAGGCTGCCGTCTGGACTGGTGCTCGTGGCCAATTCCGTCACTCGCCGCCGGCGACTTCCATCGCCAGGCCATCGCCGGACCGCGCTGGTGCCTGGTGGGCGACGCCGCCGGCCTCGTCGATCCGATCACCCGGGAAGGCATCTACTTCGCAATCGCCTCCGGCGGTTGAGCCGCAGACGCGATTGCCGCGGACCCTCGACCGACCGACGCCTATGTCGATCGGGGCACGCGACGAAGCCTACGTCGAGCTCGCTGCCGCCGCGCGCCTCAAGGCCGGTTTCTTCCGTCCGGCGTTCACGTCCCTGCTGATCGAGGCGCTCGACAACAGCAGCGCGATTCGATCGGTCATGGCCGACCTCGTCGCCGGCACCCAGAGCTACCGCACGCTCAGATCGCGCCTCGTCCGAACGCTCGAATTGAAGCTCGCGGCGCGGACCCTCGGTTCCCTGCTGCTCGACGCCGCGCGTTGATCGACTGGTGGCGACCACGTCACCTCGTCGTCGGATCGTAGTGCTCGTATAAAGGCGGACGCCGTGCCCTTGGCGGGCGCCAGGGGCGTCCCGGCCATGCCGAAGCTGCGATCGATCGCCACCACCGCGGACAGGTGCACGTCGGCCAGACGCGAAACCGTGACCTTTTGCTCGACCCCCGTCGTCGGAGACGTGGAAATCCTGGCGGTCAGGCCGGCGACCGGTTCGCCGCCGACATTCGTAACGGTGGCATAAACCTCGACGAGATTGATGCCGGAACTGAACCGAACGGCGCCAATCGCCGCCGCGAACAGTGGATAATTGCACATTCAAGGAGACAGAACATGGGCCGTGTCGGGTTGCCAGAACTCCTGATTATCCTGGCCATCATCGTCATCATCTTCGGCGCAAACCGTCTGCCCGGACTGGGCAAGGGCATCGGCAGCGCGATCAAGAACTTCAAGGACGGGATGAAGGACGGAGACTAGTAGTCAGACCGTCGACTCCCCGCTTTCACCTCCTCCGGTTCAGATCACGACTCTCGCATCGCCCGCTCGGCGGGTCACACGTTCTCTGTCGAGATATTCCAGCAACGGAATCGCAAACTTTCGCGTCAGCCCGTAGCGTTCGCTTGAACGCCGCGACGTCGATGCGCGTTTCGACACCCGCCCGCTTCATCGCGCCGACGTCCGCTTTCAACTGACGCAGGATGTCGGCGTGAAACCAGAGCGTCCCGATCCGGACGATCGCCTGCCGGCGCTGCAGCACTCGCGCCGCCTGCTCCGCAGCGCCGATCGACACGCCGAGCGACGCGGCGACGGCGGATAACTCCGCCGGCGCGAGACCCGCGTCGCGCAATGCGGCTTCAATAGCCAGCTGATCGCGCAGCTCGGCATCCGACGAGGACGGCCGATGGCCGGCCAGCGCAATCCGATCGCGCAGCAGAATCGTGCCCCTGGCGGCGAGGCGCGCCAGCGCGTGATTGAACACGCGCTCGTGGCCGCGGCGAAACGTGCGGGCGCGAAGCTCTTCCCGTCCGATGCCTTCCGACGATGGCTGCGAAAGGTGATGGGCGGACAACGCGTCGAGAACGCTGGCCTCGAGCGGCGCGAGCACACCAGGGGCGACCAGTAACGTCCTCCGCCATCACCGCCTCTCCCCGTTGTTCGAGCGAACGCATCCGCGCGTTGACCGCGTCCGGCGGAACGCCGATCCGCCAGACCAGAGACCGGATCGGAAAACCCGCGGCGCCCGCGTCACGAATCATCACCGCCGCCGCCTGCAGCTGGCTTTCCTCTTCACCACCGGTCTCGACGGCAAGCGCGTCGGCGCGCGCCGCGGCGGCGGCCAGCCGGAGGCGATCGCGCGGCGGAAACGGATCGAGCACGGTGCCGCCGGCAATGGTCTCCGGAGGAGAGTAGGCCCGCAGGATGCTACCGATCGCCTCTCGCGCAGGACCATCGGCGATTCGAGGCGAAGCCGCAGGAAGCCGCGGGCCGCCGGGCGCGATCTCCGGATCGGCGCCGATGACGCCGACCCGCGCGAGCGTTTCGGCGGTCCCCTGGTGGACGCGCACGCGCGCGCCGTGGCGCAGCGGCCGCGCCCCGGGCAGCGCTTCGACCGAGACGTCGGCGACGCGTGTCTCGACGAAGGCCCCGGGCGCAGACCAGCGCCTGCCCGCGCGCGACGTCCGCGACGTCGGCGCCGGTGACGTTGACGGCGCATCGTTCGCCCGCGCGGACATCGGTGCGATGCTGCCCGTGCACCTGCACGCCCGAACCTTGACGCGCGAGGTCGCCCGGCACGATCGGCCAGCTGGTCGTCGACGGCAATGCGACCCGACACCAGCGTGCCGGTCACGACCGTGCCGAATCCCTTCATCGAGAAGACCCGATCGATGGGCAGCCGGGTCAACGCGTCGGCCGGACGAGGCCGCGCGCGCGCTCGCTGACCTCGACCAGCGGCGTGCGCGAAGGTCGTCCAGGCCCGGCTCCGTCCCGCGCCGAGACCGGACGATCGGCGCGACTCCAGCATCGAGCCGGCGACCAGCTCGCGGACCTCGAGCCGCGCCAGCCGCCAGCGCATCCTCGCGTCGGCGAGATCGGTCTTGGTCAGCACGATGACGCCGGCCGGGATGCGCAGCAGCCGGCAGATGTCGAAGTGCTCGCGGGTCTGCGGCATCACCGATTCGTCCGCGGCGACGACCAGCACCAGCAGGTCGATGCCGCCGACGCCGGCGAGCATGTTCTTGACGAACCGCTCGTGGCCCGGCACGTCCACGAACGCGAAGTTCGTCCCGTCAATCACCGCATGCGCGAACCCGAGGTCGATGGTGATGCCGCGCGCCTTCTCTTCCTTCAGCCGATCGGGATCGGTCCCGGTCAGCGCGTAGACCAGCGCGCTCTTGCCGTGGTCGATGTGCCCCGCCGTGCCGACAACGATCGATCGCATGACCCTGTGCCCCGGCCGCTACCGCCCGGTCAGCGGCGGCCCCGCTTGCCATGCTGGCCGCTCGCGCCGGCCGGGTCGCTGCTTGCGCCGCGGCTTCTCGCTGCTTGGGCGTCGCCTTGCTCCGGCGCGGCCCGCGCTCGCCTTCGCGCACGCGCTCGAGGATCTCGACGAGACCGAGGTCGATCTGCCGCACGCTCCATGTTGACGCGGACGACCTGGACCTTCACCTTGTCGCCCAGCCGATAGACCTTCTGCGTGTTCTCGCCGCGCAGCAGGTGCGCGCCTTCGACGAACCGGTAGTAGTCGTCGGCCATCGTCGAGACGTGGACCATGCCTTCGACGAAGTGCTCGACCAGCTCGACGAACAGGCCGAACGCCGCGACGCCGGTGACGTAGCCCTCGAATTCATCGCCGACCTTGTCGGCCATGAACTTCACCTTCTTCCACTGCAGCAGCTCGCGCTCGGCGTCGTCGGCGCGCCGCTCCATCTCCGAGGTGTGCCGCGCGATCTCCGGGCAGCTCCTCGCCAGCTCCTCGCGTGCTTCGCGTCGGCGTCGTCGGCTCGCCGCGGCGCGACGCGGCGCGCAGCGCGCGGTGCACGACCAGATCGGGATAGCGGCGGATCGGCGACGTGAAGTGCGTGTAGCTGGGCGCCGCCAGGCCGAAGTGACCGAGGTTGTCTGGCGCGTATCGCGCCTTCTGCATCGTGCGCAGCATCAGGAACGCGATCGGCTTCTCCTCCGGCTTGCCGTGGATGCGTTCGATCAGCTTCTGAAAGTGCCGCGGCCGCAGCGCGGTCAGCGGGCGCGCCGAGGCTGTAGCCGAAACCCGAGATGAAGTCCTCGAACTTCGCGATCTTGAGCACGTCGGGCTCTTCGTGGACGCGATAGAGCGACGGGCGCGTCCTGGTCGTCGAGGTGCGACGCCACCGTCTCGTTGGCGAGCAGCATGAACTCCTCGATCAGCCGGTGGGCGACGTTGCGCTCGAGCGCGATGATCGCCTCGACCTGCGCCGCCGTCGTCGATGATCACCTCGGCCTCGTTCAGGTCGAAGTCGATCGATCCGCGGCGCCGCCGCGCGTCGTTGAGGATCTGAAACAGCTCGCTGCATCATGCTCGAACATCGGCACCAGCGTCCGCGTAGCGCTGCGATCAGCTCGGGATCGCGGTCGGTCAGGATGCCGTTGACGGCCGTGTAGGTCATCCGCTCGTTGCTGTTGATGACGCCGTCGTGGAACTCGTGACCGCACGACCGTGGCCGTGGCGATCGACCTCCATCAGGCACGACTGCACGAGGCGGTCGACGTGCGGGTTCAGGCTGCACAGTCCGGTCGCCAGCTCCGACGGGAACATGTGCACGGCGCGCTCGGGAAAGTACACCGACGTCCCGCGCTCGTAGGCCTCGCGGTCGAGCGCGCTGCCCTCCTGAACGTAGTGCGAGACGTCCGGCGATGTGCACGCCGAGCCAGTAGTGGCCGTTCGGCAGCTGCTCGATCGTGATCGCGTCGTCGAAATCGCGCGCGTGCTCGCCGTCGATGGTGACCGTCGGCACGCCGCGGAAATCGGTGCGGCCGCGAATGTCGCGCTCCGACACCGCCGTCCCGAGACGGGCCGCCTCGGCGACCGCCTCCGGCTGAATGCGCGTCGGGAATGCCGTACTTGCGGATGATGATCTCGGTGTCGACGCCGGGCGCGTCGATGTCGCCGAGCACTTCGGCGACGCGCCCGATCGCGCCGCGCGTCGGCGTCGGCCAGCGCGTCAGCTCGACGATCACCATCTCGCCGGCGACGGCGCCGCCCTCCTGGCCCGGCGGGATGAAGATGTCCATCAGCACCCGGCGGTCGAACGGCACGACGTAGCCCATGCCGTTGTCGTCGCGGTCGTAGCGGCCGACGATCGACTCGTTGGCGCGCTCGAGGATGCGGATGATGCGCCCTTCGGCGCGCCCGCCGTCCTTGATGCGCTCGATGCGCGACGACGACGCGGTCGCCGTGCATCGCTTCGTTGAGGTGCGGGCCCGACGATGTAGATGTCGCCGCCGCCGGTTCGAGCGGCCGCTCGGGCGTCGACGAAGCCGTAGCCGGCCGGGTGCGTCTGCAGCCGGCCGACATAGAGGTCCATCTTTTCGGGCAGGCCGAAGCGGTGGCCGCGAATCTGAATCAGGTCGCCGGCAGGCGACGAGCGACTTGATGTGCCGCTTGAACGACGTGCGCTCGTCGCGCGGCACCTTGAGAATTTGGAGAAGCTCGCGCATGCCGGCGGGATGATGGACCCGCTCGCGCATCAGCGCGAGCACTTGATCGCGTGAAAACATTTGAATATTCAGGCTAACAGAAACATTTGCAGGTCGCCGACGTTGGTGCCGGTCGGACCCGTGTGGATGAGGTCGCCAAGCGCCTCGAAAAACGCGTAGGCTGTTGTTGCTCGAGAAGATAGCGGTCGGGCGATGGCCGGCGGCGAGCGCCCGGTCGACCGTCGTGCGAGTCCGCATACGCCCCGGCGGCGTCGGTCGGCCCGTCAATCCCGTCGGTCCCGACGCTGGCCAGCGGCGGCCGGGACGCTCAACTGGTCGAGCAGCTGGGACGCAGCGAGCGCGAACTCCTGGTTGCGCCCGCCGCTGCCGGCGCCGGTGACGCTGACGGTCGTCTCGCCGCTCGATACGACGCACACCGGACGCGGGCACGTCGCTCGCCAGCGCCAGCGATCGCGCGCAGATGCGCGCGCGCCGCGACCCGCGCCTCGCCGACGACGGGGTCGTCGATGCGAACGACGTGGTAGCCGCGCGCCGCTGGCTTCGGCGGCGGCGCCGTCCATCGCGTCGCGGCGCGCCGCCGATGACCGTCGCGGTCGCGCGCGCCAGCCGCGGCATCGCCCGGCTTGGGCGTCTCGGCCAGCTCGACCTGCGAGCGCCGTCGACCAGTCGCGCGCACGACCGCGCGGCGGAAATTGATCCGTCCCGCCGCCGCGCCGCAGCACGTCGAGCGCGTCGCCGAAGCGTGCTGGCATCCGGCACCGTCGGACCCGACGCGATCACGCTGAGATCGTCGCCGACGACGTCCGAGATCACGAGCGCGCGGCACGCGCCCGGCGTCGCTGCCGCAGAGCCGCCCGCCCTTGATCGCCGACAGGTGCTTGCGGACGGTGTTGAGCGCGTGGATGTCGGCGCCGGCGCGAAGCAGCGTCGCGGTCGTGCGCCGCTTGTCGTCGAGCGTCAGGCCGGCCGCCGGGCACCGCCATCAGCGCGGATGCGCCGCCGGACAGCAGGACCAGCGAGCGGCTCGTCCGCGGCGATCGATTCAGCGAGGCCAGCGCCGCGCCGGCCTCCGGCCTCGCTGCCCGCCGTCGGCACCGGGTGGCCGCCGATGATGTAGTCGAGCCTCGGATCGGGCTCGGCCACCGCGTCGGCGGCTGACCACGACGCCGTCAGCGAAGCGGCCGTCCGGCCGCGCAAGCGCCGCCGCCGCCATCGCCGCGCGCGGCCTTGCCAGCGGCGATCAAATGGCGCGGCGCATCTGACGACTGCAGGTCCAGCCGCTCGAGCGCACGGTGTCGAGTTGGCGAGCGTCGGCCGCACGAATGCCGGCCCCGATGATCGCCAGGAGTATCGTGTCGAAGATCGGCGAGCGAGCGGGTCAGTGTGAGCGCTTGGGATCGGACCAGGCCGAGAGGCCGGTCACGACGTCGAATTTCTTGAGGAGCGAGCTGACAAGTTGCGGGGCGTTATCTTTCGTCGAGAGCTGTTCGAGTTGCGCCATGACGTTGGCCAGTGCGGTCTCGACGTCGGTGATGGCGCTTTCGGAGTAATAGGGACGCTGGCGTTGAAGGCAACGGTGGTGTCTGGCAAATTCTTCCCGGTAGAACTCTGCGATCGGGTGCTGCGCGCTGATCGGCCTCGACTCGGTCACGAAGCGTGGCATGCAGGTCCTCTGGGTTGAATTGCCCAGCTTAACGATCCCAGTGTAGTGCTGTCTGAAAACGGGTGTCAAGATTGCGTAAGCCTGGCGGCGACCAGGCCCCCGAGGCAGCCGACCAGCATTCCGCCACATGACCAGCAGCGCAGCAGACCTCCACGGCAGAAAGCGGATGGAGGTCAAGTTGATGGCCGCGGCCAGCGGAATCAGGTACGTCGACGCGGGCTGCCAGGAACACGGCGCCGAGGGCGATGACGGCTGCCACCGCGCCCTACCCCGCCCTGGAGCACGCCCTCCATCACAAACGGACCGCGCACGTAGACGTTGGGCGCACCGACCAGGTGCATGATCTCGAGCTCGTCGCGGCGCGCGAAGAGCGCCGAGCCGGACGACGTTGGCGACCGTCAACGCCGCCGCGATGGTCAGCACGCCGCCGAGGATCAGCCCGGCGGTTCGCACGATGCCGATCGCGGCCATGAGCACGGCTCAGCCACTGCCGGTCGTAGCGGACATCGGCAACGCCCGCCGTCTGCCTCAGAGTTCGCCGCCAGGGTTGTCGAGCGCCGCGGATGTCGACCGCGCTCGGCCGCCCGCAGCCGGACTTCGTATGAGGCCGGCAACGGGTTGCTCGCCCAGGTCCGTCGATCGGTGCCCGCGAGGTCCGCGAACGTCTGCTTGAATCGCGTCAGCGCGTCGGCCTTCGACACGGTATTCGCGGGCGGCGACCAGCTCGCTCGGCGTCAGCGCCCGCTCGACGTTCGAGCGCTCGCTGGCTCGTGATGTCGTCCTTCAGATACACCGACATTTCGGCGGCGCTGCTCCACTCCGTCGCCGAGGCGCTGCAGATTGGCGGTGACGAGGAGGAACGCGCCGAGCACGAACAGCGCCAGCGCGATGGTCGCGGTCGAGAGCAGCCCGACTGCCGGCCGCGCCACAGGCTGCGCACCGCCTCGTCGAAGGCGTACCGCAGCGCCTGCATCACGGCGACCTCCACGATGCGGCCGTGGTCGAGGGTGACGAGCGGCGGCCGACGCGTCGAATCAGCTCCCGGTCGTGGGTGGCGACGACGACCGTCGTGCCGCGGGCGTTGATCTCGCGGAACAGGTTCATGATCTCGAGCGACAGGTCGGGATCGAGGTTGCCGGTCGGCTCGTCGGCGAGGACGAGCTGCGGATCGTTGACCAGCGCGCGCGCGATGGCGATGCGCTGCTGCTCGCCGCCGGACAGCTCCTCGGGCAGCGCGTTCATCCGGTGCTGCAGGCCCACCCACTTCAGCACCTGGAACGTCTTGCGCTGCTGCGTCGCGAGCGGCACGCCGAGCACCCGCATCACGAACGCGACGTTCTGAAAGACGGTGAATCGCGGAATCAGACGGAAATCCTGGAACACGAACCCGACGGTCGCGCCGGTAGGCCTGCACCTGCGACGGGCTTGAGGGTCGCGAGATCGCGGCCCATCACCTGCAGCTCGCCCTCGGTCGGCACGTCTTCACGCAGCAGCAGCTGCAGAAAGCGTGGACTTGCCGGCGCCGCTCGGGCCGGTCAGAAACAGGAACTCGCCCTTGTCGATGGTGAGAGACAGTCCGCGCAGCGCGTAGACGCCGCGCTTGTAGAGCTTCGAAAGCTTGACGCTTTCTATCACGTTGCCTGTGCACCCACTCGCCTGGCCGTCAGTTGGAGAGGCGGCGCCAGCATAACATGCCTGCGCGGGTGCGGCACGGTCACGCGGCACCGAGCGCTTTCTTCAGGAGCTCGTTCACACGCCTCGGGTTGGCCTTGCCCGCCGGTGGCCTTCATCACCTGTCCGACCAGAAACCCGAAGGCGTTGGTCTTGCCGGCGGCATCTGCGCGGCGGCGTCGGCGTTCTTCGCCAGCACGTCGGCGATCGCGCCGTCGATCTGCGACTCGTCGTCGATTTGCGTCAATCCCTCGGCGTCAACAATGTCCGTCGCGCGTCCGGCCCGACACGAACATCTTCTCGAACACGTCCTTGCCGATGCGACGTGACTGATGGCACCGGCTTCGATCAGACGGACGCAGGCCGGCCAACGCCGCCGGCGGCACCTTCTCGCGCACCACTGCCACATCGTCCGTTCCAAGCTTCGTTCATCTTCGACGCGCACCGCGCCGATGACCAGGTTGGCCGACGCCTTGGCCGGCGCACCCTCGCCGACCGTCTCTTCGAGGTAGCGGCCCAGGGCCGGCCGGGTCGTCAGCGCGACCACGTCGCCATCGGGAAGCCCGAGCGCGGATCGAAGCCGGCCGCGCCAGTGGGCCGGCAGCTCCGGCATCGCGGCCCGAATCGCGCCCACGCGCGCCGATGTCGACGACGAGCGGCGGCAGGTCGGGCTCGGGAAAGTAGCGGTAGTCGTGCGCTTCTTCCTTGCTGCGCATCGAGACGGTGCGGCCGCGCGGCCGCGTCCCAGAGCCGCGTTTCCTGCACGACGCGGCCGCCGTCCTGCGACGCGCGTCGATCTGCCGCGCGATCTCGTACTCGATGCGCCTTCTGCGACGAACCGGAAGGAGTTGAGGTTCTTGACCTCGGCCTTGGTGCCGAGCGCCGGCTGCGCCGGCCGGGCGCACCGACACGTTGGCGTCGCAGCGCAGGCTGCCCTCTTCCATGTTGCCGTCGTTGACGCCGATCGCCACCAGCAGCTCGCGCAGGCGGCCGAAGAACGCCGCCGCGTCCGTCGCGGATCGAAGGTCCGGCTCGGTCACGATCTCGATGAGCGGCGTGCCGGCGCGGTTGAAGATCGACGTAGCTGCTGCGATCGGAGTCGCGAAACCCTTCGTGCAGCGAGCTTGCCGGCGTCCTCCTCCATGTGCACGCGCGTGATGCCGGATGTCGTAGTCGGGCGTCCAGTAATCGCTCCGTGCCGCGATCACGCCGCCGGTCGCCAGCGGGCTGCTCGTACTGCGGAAATCTGATAGCCCTTCGGCAGGTCCGGATAGAAGTAGTTCTTCCGCGCGAAGATCGAGCGTCTCGTGAATCGTGCAGCTCAGCGCGAGCGCCAGCGCGTGATGGCCGCAGTCGACGGCGCGCGCGGTTGAGCACCGGCAGCGCGCCCGGCAGACCGAGGCACACCGGACAGACATGGGTGTTCGGCGCGCGCGCCGAACGCCGTCGCTGCAGCCGCAGAAGATCTTGGAGGCGGTCAGCAGCTGGGCGTGGATCTCCAGGCCGATGACGGGTTCGAAAGCCAGCTCGAGGGCGCGCGAACCCGCGGTCAGGCTGTGGGTCCCGCCGCGATGACGTCCGCGCCGACGCTCGGCTTCGAAGGTCTTGAAGTTGTCGACGGAACATCGTGCGCCAGCTTCCGCGCCTGCGCGTCGTAGTCGGCGCCGCTCGTCCACGTCTCGCGCGGACTGCAGCACCGTCGGCCGGCACGCCGGGACACGCGCTGGGCATCGTCGAGGTTGAAGATCGGATCGCTTCTGTACAGACACGCTGTCGAGCGCGCCCGACAGCGCCGCGCGGATCATCGCGCGCGTGTGCGCGATCTTCATGCGCTTGCCGACGCCGTACGGGCCGCCGCGTCCAGCCGGTGTTGACCAGCCACACCGCGCGCCTGGTGCCGCGCGATCTTCTCGCCGAGCATCGCGCGTAGCGTGCCGGGTGCGAGCGGCAGGAACGGCGCGCCGAAGCACGTGCTGAACGTCGCCTTCGGTTCGGTGACGCCCTTCTCGGTGCCCGCGACCTTCGCGGTGTAGCCGGACAGGAAGTGATACATCGCCGCTTCGGGCGTCAGCCGCGCGATCGGCGGCAGCACGCCGAACGCGTCGGCCGTCAGCATCACGACGTTGCGCGGATGGCCGCCCAGGCCGGACGGCACCGCGTTGTCGATGAACGAGATCGGATACGCGGCGCGCGTGTTCTCGGTAAGCCGATCGTCGTCGAGATCGAGCGCGCGCGTCTCGGGTCGACGACGACGTTCTCGAGCACGGTGCCGAACCGCCGCGTCGTCGCGTAGATCTGCGGCTCGGCCTCGGCCGACAGGCGGATCGTCTTGGCGTAGCAGCCGCCTTCGAAGTTGAAGACGCCGCGGTCGCTCCAGCCGTGCTCGTCGTCGCCAATCAGCCGCGCGCTCGGGATCGCTCGACAGCGTCGTCTTGCCGGTGCCGGACAGGCCGAAGAACAGCGCGACGTCGCCCGCCGCGCCGACGTTGGCCGAGCAGTGCATCGGCAGCACGTCCTGCAGCGGCAGCAGGTAGTTCAGCACGCGTGAAGATCGACTTCTTCATCTCGCCGGCGTAGCTGGTGCCGCCGATGAGCACCAGCCGCTCGCCGAAGTTGACGCGCGATGACGACGTCCGAGTTCGTGCCGTGGCGCGCCGGATCGGCCTTGAAGCTCGGCGAGTCGATGATCGTGAACTGCGGGCGCCGCGACCGCGCGCGGCCGCCGGATCGTCGATGAAGAGGTTGCGGCAGAACAGGTTGTGCCAGGCGAACTCGGTGATGACGCGGACCGGCAGCCGGTACGGTGGATCCGCACCCGCATAGCAGTCGAGGACGAACAGTTCCTTGCCGCGGCAGCGAGTCGAGCATGTCGCGGCGCAGCGCGTCGAACTGCGCCGGCTTCCATGCGGCCGGTTGACCTTGCCCCAGTCGATCGTCGCCTTCGCTCGACGGCTCGCGGACGACGAACTTGTCGTTGGGCGAACGGCCGGTGTGCTGGCCGGTCCGGCAGGCAAGCGGGCCCTCGGCGGCGATGACGCCCTTCCTGTCGACGGACCGCTTCCTCGTAGAGCGCGGCCACCGACAGATTCCAGCGCACGCGATCGCTCGAGATGCCCGTCGCGCTCGAGGTCCCGCCTCGCTCAGCCTCACGTGCTCATCCGAGACTCCCCGCGCTCGCCTGTGGCTAAAATATTCATACCCAGCCACATACGACGAATTGGCACATCGTAAACTCGTGGGATCGACCGTGTCAATCGAATTGTGACAACTGCGGTACCGTAAGCACTGGCAGCACCTATCGTAGTGCCCTTATGAGTGCGGACCGAAGCCAGTCGCGGAACACGACGGCGGAGTCCGTGCCGACGGCGGCGCAGCCGCGTCCGTTCGTCGTCCGGTCGTCGCAGCCGCCGGGGCCGCTCAGCGAAGACACCCGCGTCGCGGTCGGGATCCGCGGTCTGGTCGAGCGCGGGGCCATGGACGGGCCCGCGAGCGATTCGCGGAGCTGGTCACCGGCATCAACGGCGCGCGTCGCGCATCGCCTATCAGTATCTCCGCGATCCGCCGAGGCCGACGAAGCCGTCCAGGACGCGTTCGTCAAGGTCTTCAGTCACATCGGCTCGTACCGCGAGGCCTGGCCGTTCGAGGTCTGGTTTACACGCATTCTCATCAACGGCTGCCTCGATCGGCGCAAGGCGCGCCGCCGCCGCGATCGCTGGTTCGTCGGCGGGCGAAATCTCGAGCGCCGGACGAAGCGCGCGTCTCGGCAGCCGAGCACGGCCGGCCGATCCCGAGCACCGGCTTCTCGCCCGCGAGCGCCGCGCGCGAATCGCCGCGGCCGTCGATCGGCTCGACGGCCGGCAGCGGACGGTCTTCATGCTGAGCCACTACGGCGACTGCACGCCGACGGAAGTCAGCGTCGATGACCGGCCTCAACGAATCGACCGTGCGCGTCCACCTGTTCCGCGCCGCGCGCAAGCTGCGCGGGCTGCTCGGAGGCACAGCCGTGATCACGTCACGCGCGGCATCTGCACGAAGAGCGGCTGCTTCGACTGCTATCTGGCCGAGCGCGACGGCGAGACGATCGATCCGCCGGTCGCCGAGCATCTGGCCGACTGCGAAGCCTGCGCGCGCGCGCTACGCCGAGCTGGCCGCGTTTCATGGATCACGCTGCGACGCGAGGGCGACGGCCGACGCCGACGCGTGTCTTCACGCCCGAGCGGCTGCGCGCGCCAGCAGCAGCAGATCGCACGGCGGCTCGCACTGGTCGGACGGCCAGCCCGCGTCATCAGCTTCCCCGGCCAGCATCGTTCGTCGCACGATGACGGCGTCGAGCTCGCGCAGCGCGCCGCGCTGGGTCGCCGCCGCCGCCGCCGCCGGCCTGTTCGTCGGCGTCGCGGTCGGCGCGTCGTATCACGTTGCGCGCGCAGTCCAGGCCGCCGGAGCGTCCGCAGCCGCACGCTGGCCGCGGCATGACGCTCCGGTCGCCGCGCGCAGCGTCGACCCGGCTCGCAGGTCGTCCGCCGACGACGCGTTCCTGTCCGATCTCGAGATCGCGCTCGAGCGCCCGCACACGCGCGAGCTGCAGGCCTTCGACGCGCTCACGCCGCACGTCCGCGAGGTCACGACGCGGTAAGATCCGACTCGATGCCCTCGCTGATCTTCCGCAAAGGCCTCGACCTCGAAGCATGCCGTCGCCGGCATGCTCGCCGACAGCTATCACAGCGCGCATCGTCGAGCGCGATCAAGGCCGACGACTTCACGCTACCGCGGCCGGGCGCCTGACCGTGCACCTCGCGCGCGAGTTCGGCTTCTGCTACGGCGTCGACCGCGCGGTCGACTACGCCTATCAGACGCGCGAGCGCTTTCCCGATCGCACGGTGTTCCTGACCGGCGAAATCATCCACAACCCGCACGTCAACGACAAGCTGCGCGCGCATGGGCATCCGCTTCCTGAGCGACGCCGGCGAGCGCGTCGACCGGCTCGGCCGCCGACGACGTCGTGATCCTGCCGGCGTTCGGCGTCACCGTCGCGATGCTGGCAGCAGCTCGACCGCACGCGGCTGCACGCTGGTCGACACGACCTGCGGCTCGGTGCTGAACGTCTGGAAGAACGTCCGCCGCTACGCGCGAGGACGGCTTCACCGTCGATCATCCACGGCAAGGTCTGGCACGAGGAGACGCAGGCGACGGCGTCGCAGGCGCGTGCAGTGCCGGCGGCCGCTATCTGGTCGTGCTCGACCGACGCCGAGGCCGCGGTCGGTCTGCGACTACATCCGCGCGCGGCGGCGACCGCGAGCGCGTTCCTGCGCGCGCGTTCGGCGACGCGGCCTCGCCCGGCTTCGATCCCGAACGCGACCTCGCAGCGCATCGGCCTGCGCCAACCAGACGACGATGCTGATGACCGAGTCGCTCGAGATCGGCGAGATGTTCCGCGCGCGCGATGCGCGACCGCTACGGCGACGCCGAGCTCGCGCGCCGCTATCAGCGCGTTCGACACCATCTGCAGCGCGACGCAGGATCGGCAGGACGCCGTCGTCGCGCTGCTCGCGCGACCGAGCCGGTCGACCTGATGGTCGTCATCGGCGGCTACAACAGCAGCAACACCGCGAACCTGGCGCGGATCTGCGCCGCGTCGCGGCCGACCTATCACATCGCCGACCCCGACTGCCTGCGTGTCGCCGGAGGAGATCCGGCACCGTCCGGTCGGTGCAAAGGCCGAGGTCGACGGCGGCCGGGTGGCTGCCGTCGCGACGGGCCCGGTGTCGGTCGGCCTGACCTCCGGCGCGTCGACGCCCGACAACCTCGTCGGCGCCGCCATCGCCAAACTCGAAGCGTTCTGCGCAGTAACGTCAGCGAAAGCCGTTTGCGCCTTTCTCGTAAAAGATTGTCATCTCACTAAATGACCGGCGGGACTGCGTCGTAATCCCTGCAAGTAACTGCTATTTCAGAGGTTTACGAATGAGTCGCAGCTGTGGCTTGCCGGCTGCTGCCGGCGGCTGCTGTCTGTTGGCGCTGGCCGCGCCGCTTCAGCGGACAATCGTTCGGTTTCCCTGGTGGCGCGACGCGCAGTTCCAGCGGGATCTCGGCGCTGACGGCCGACCAGAGCGCGCAGGATCGACGCGGTCTTCCAGCAGACGATCTCCGCAGCCTCCGCGCAGAAGAAGGACGGAGCTGGACACGCAGGAAGACGAGCTGTCGCAGCATGATCGCGGCCAACGCCGACGAAGCGCTCGGTCATCAAGCAGGTCGACAAGGTCGAAGCCATCCGCTCCAGCATGAACAAGATGCGGACGCTGATGCTGCTGCGGATGCGTCAGGTGCTGTCGCCCGAGCAGCGCGTCAAGTTGAACAAGCTGCACGAACAGTGGGAGACAGGATCACCGCCGGCAACGGCCGCGGCAAGCACTAACCGGAAGCAAGCGTCAGCGACCGAGCAATTGGAGAGAGCTGGCAATGACACGGAACGGATTCGATCGTGATGCTCACCGCGGCGCTCGCGGCTCTCGGCTCGCGCGCTCCGGCGCACGCAGCAGGTGTCGGAAGCGCGCATTCAGGAACTGATCAAGCAGGCGGCCGACAGCATCGGGCGTTCGCGCGCCGGATCGCGCAGGCGGCGCAGACGCGGCGGCCGGGCCAGACGCGGCCCGTGGTGCGACTCACGCTCGAGGAGGCGGTGAAGTTCGCGCTCGAGCGCAACCTGGACATCGCCGTCCAGCGGCTGAACCCGGAGATCAACGACATCGCGTATCGCCAGCATCAGGTCGGTCTATCACCCGGCGCTGACGTCGCACCATCGGCAGCACGTCGCACGACGACGCCGATGCCCGGTCAGCCGATCAGCGGCGCGCAGCGCCGGCGTCCGATCGTCACCGGCGACAGCCATACTGTCAACGGCGGCATCGCCCAGAGCGTTCCGTGGGGCGGCGGCGCGTTCACGGTCGCGCTGAACAACAACCGCCAGACACGACGACCAGCCTGAACACGCTGTTCAACCCGACCTATCAACACGAACTGGTCGGGCACCTACGTGCAGCCGCTGCTGCGCAACTTCCAGATCGACTCGACGCGGCAGCAGCTCGCAGGTCACCAAGATCAACCGCGACATCTCGGATGTCCAGCTGCGCGCGACGATCACCAACACGCTGTCGAACGTGCGCAACGCCTACTGGGACTACGTGTTCGCGGTGCAGTCGGTCGACGTCGCGCAGCAGTCGGTCGACCCTCGCCGAGCAGCTGGTCAAGGACAACCAGACCCGCGTCGAGGTCGGCACGATGGCGCCGATCGACGTCGTCCAGGCGCAGTCGCAGGCGGCGACGCGCGCGGCAGAACCTCGCCGTCGGCGCAGCAGACGCTGCGCACCGCCGAGCTCGCGCTCAAGCGGCTGATCGTCGCGCGGCACGCAGGATCCGAACTGGAACGCGCGCGCTCGATCCGGTCGACCGGCCCGACTTCCGTCGCCGAGCCGATCGACATCGAGGCCGCCGTGCGGCGCGCGCTCAGCGAGCGGACCGACCTCGACGATCGCCGAAGAAGATCATCGAGCCAACGACGTCACGCTGAAGTACCTCGTCGATCAGATGCAAGCCGCAGGCCGACCTCGTCGGCGACCTACGGCCTCGTCGGCCTCGGCGGCACGCAGCTACCTACGACGCAGCCCGGCACCGGCGTCAACCGCAGTCCGACCGGCAGCATTCCCGGCGGCTACAGCGACGCGCTGTCGCTCGCTGTTCGACGCGAGCTACCCGCGCTGGACCGTCGCAGCTGAACTTCAGCTACCCGCTCGGCGTCAGCTCGCAGGAGGCGTCCGTCGCGCGCGCGCGCGTGCAGCTGAACCAGGTGCAGGCGCAGATGAAGCAGATCGAGCTGCAGGTCGCGACCGACGTCACCAACGCCGCGGTCACCGCGCAGAGCGACGTCGAGCGCGTCGCAGGCGGCGCAGGCGGCGCGCGAGCTCGCGCAGAAGACAGCTCGAAGCCGAGCAGAGCAAGTTCGAGGTCGGCATGTCGACCAACTACAACGTCATCCAGGCGCAGCGCGACCTCGCGACGGCGCAGAACAACGAGCTGCAGGCGATCCTCGAACTACCGCAAGTCGCTCGTCGAGCTCGAGCGGCTGCAGCAGACGACGCTGCAGAACCTGAACATCACGCTGCTGCAGCGCGGCGCGGCACGGCGCCGGCGCAGCGCAGCCGACAGTCGGCGCGACGAATGCTGCGACGACCATGAAACGAGCGACTCATCGGCCTGTTCATCGCCGGCCATCGGCGCCGGCGCCGGCGCGTATCTACATCCGGCGCGGCGGCACCGAGATCCAGGTCAACACCGTCGCCGATCACCCGCGGCGACATCGTCGACACCGTCGGCGCGACCGGGACGCTGCAGGCGGTGACGACGGTGCAGGTCGGCAGCCAGGTGTCGGGCAACATCTCGTTGCTCGGCGCCGACTTCAACTCGATCGTCAAGAAGGGACAGGTCATCGCGCGGCTCGATCCGTCGCTGTTCGACGCGCAGCTGCAGCAGGCGCGCGCCAACCTGCAGCAGACGCGGCCAACCTGACCAAGGCGCAGAGCGATCTCGAGCGCACGCAAGGTGCAGCTCGACCGACGCGCAGCAGAAGCTACACGCGCGCGAAGGAGCTGGCGGCGCAGCAGCCTGCTGCCGCAGAGCGACCTCGACGCCGCCGAAGATCGCCGTCGACTCCGCGCAGGCCGACGCCTGGCGTCGCAGCAGGCGACCGTCACGCAGGCGCAGGCCGGCGTCAGCCAGTCGCAGGCGTCGGTGAACCAGAACCAGGTCAACCTCGATCACACGGTCGATCGACGGCGCCGATCGACGGCATCGTCATCGCAGCGCAGCGTCGACGTCGGGCAGACGGTCGCGGCCAGCATGCAGGCGCCGACGCTGTTCATCATCGCCGCCGACCTGACCAAGATGCAGGTCAACGCGAACATCGACGAGGCGGACGTCGGCCGCATCCGGCCGGGCCAGCACGTCACGTTCCAGCGTCGACGCCTATCCCGACCGACACGCTTCGACGGCACGGTCGCGCAGATCCGCCTGCAGCCGGTCGTCGTGCAGAACGTCACGACCTACGGCACGGTCATCGACGTGCCGAACGCGCAGCTGAAGCTGAAGCCGGGCATGACGGCGAACGTGAAGGTCGAGATCGCGAAGCGCACCGACGTGCTGCGCGTGCCGAACGCGGCGCTGCGCTTCCGGCCGACGACGGAGGTGTTCGCGGCGCTCAACCAGCCGGTGCCGCCCGAGGCGCAGATCGGCGGCGGCCGCAGCGCGGCTCGCGGCGGCCGGGCGCGGCGGCCGCGCAGGCGCGAGCGGCGTCAGCGCCGGCCGGCGCGGCACCTGCGCGGCGCTCGATCGCCGGCTGAGCGGCGCCATGCGCCGACACGTCCCGAGCCGACGGCGATCAGCGGCGCCGGCGGCAGGCGGCGGCGGGTGGCGGGCGCGGTCGACGCGTTCGATCCGGCGCGCATGATGGAGCGCTTCAAGGGCATGTCGCCCGACGAGCAGAAGCAGTTCATCGCGCGGATGAAGGATCGCGGCCAGGACACGAGCGCGTTCGAAAGGAACTGGCCGCAGCGGCCGAGGACGCCAGCCGGCGCAAGGCGCAAGACGGCCGCGCGGCGCGGCGCGCAAACGATCGACGCGCTGTTCGCGCCGCTGCCGTCGGTCGAGTCGCGCGGCCGCGCGTGGCTGTTCATGGATCACCAGCTGAAGCCGGTGAACCTGCGCCTGGGCATCACCGACGGCACGAACACCGAGGCTGCTCAGCGGCGAGCTGCAGCAGAACACGGAGGTCGTGACCGGCGTCACCGGGCCTCGGGCACGACGCGCGACACGCCGGCCGACCGGCAGCCGGCAATCCGCTGATGCCGGGCGGACGCGGGCCGCGGCGGATTCCGGGAGGCCGGCGGCCGGGGCGCGACGCTCATGCGCGACACGGTCATCTCGGTCGAAGAACCTCGTCAAGACCTACGTGGTCGGCGAGGTGCGAGGTGAAGGCGCTGCGCGGCGTCAACCTCGACGTCGCAGCGCGGCGAGTTCGTCGCGGTCACGCGGACCGTCGGGCTCGGGCAAGTCGACGTTCATGCACATCGTCGGCTGCCTCGATCGGCCGACGTGCGGGCAGTACTTCCTCGACGGCAAGGACGTCTCGCGGATGTCGAAGGACGAGCTCGCCGCGCGTCCGCAACAAGAAGATCGGCTTCGTGTTCCAGGGCTTCAACCTGCTGTCGCGCACCTCGGCGCTCGACAACGTCGAGCTGCCGCTGCTCTACGGCGGCAGCGGCGCTGAAGACCGCCGAGCGGCACAAGCGCGCGATGGAGGTGCTCGACGCTCGTCGGCCTCGGCAACGCGGACCGACCACCATCCCGAACCAGCTGTCGGGCGGCCAGCAGCAGCGCGTCGCGATCGCGCGCGCGCTCGATCAACAACCCGTCGATCCTGCTCGCCGACGAGCCGACCGGCAACCTCGACACGCGCACCAGCATCGAAGTGATGGGCATCTTCCAGCGCCTGAATCAGGAGCGCGGCATCACGGTCGTGCTGATCACGCACGAGATGGACATCGCCGAGCACGGCACGCGGCATCGTCGACGTTCCGTGACGGCCGGGTCGTCGACGGACCAGATGCACCACCGGCGGATGCCGCGAAGCGCGCGGCGCTGCCGCCGCCGAGAGACGAGCGTTGCGCCTGCCGGCGTCGGTCGCCAAGCGCGCGCAGCGTAGCCGCGTCGACGGAGACCACATGTCGATTCTCATGATCTCTGCGGATCGCGCTCAAGGCGCTCAGCCGCAACAAGATGCGGACCGCGCTGACGATGCTCGGCATGATCATCGGCGTCGCCGCCGTCATCACGATGGTGGCGCTCGGCACCGGCGCGCAGACGTCGATCGAAGCGCAGATCCAGTCGGCCGGCACCAACATGGTCATGGTCAGCGCCGGCAACTTCTCGCAGGGCGGCGTGCCAGG
>ERZ1370068.11192-contig-9828_pt1 | contig 54572 bp, 59 predicted proteins | sample MGYA00561227_ERZ1370068 | MGnify/ENA primary metagenome ERZ1370068 (study PRJEB38410, sample SAMEA6850437) | metagenome | study: Metagenomic assessment of the ecological functions of the soil: analysis of the soil microbiota associated with the... | reverse complement strand
TGCCATTGTTGGTTCCTGAGATGGCCACGATGATTGTCCTTTGCTTATGGCTGAAAGTTGACGTCGTAACGCTACGAACCGCGTTTTCTCGGACCTTCCCGCGCCGCCGGGACCGGGGAAGGATTCGGCGAGTCGTTACGACATGCGTGCCGATGTAAAACCGGGAGCTTAATGACCGCGTTCTGGATATACCATGATTGAGAGTTTTGGCCGACGTTCGGGGGGAAACGTGGGATACGCCGGACGGCAGCCCGAAGATCCGCGGGAGATCGGCCCTACCGGTTGCTCGGGCAGCTGGGCACCGGCGGCATGGGGCAGGTGTTCCTGGCATGTCGGCGGGCGGTTTCACGATCGCGGTCGATCATCCGGGATCGAGCGCCACACCGATCCCGATTTCCGGGCCTGCCTGGCGTGAGGTCGCCGCCGAAGGTCAGTGGCCTGTTCACCGCGCCGTGGTGACGCGGACTCTGGGACTGCCCGATGCCGTGGCTGGCGATCATGCGCACGTGCCTACTCGTCGCTGACCGAGGCGCGCGCCACGGGCCGCCGCTGCCGGTCCGCAGCGTGCTGGCGCTGACGGCCGGGCTGGTGGAGGCCTGGACGCCATCCACGCGGCCGTGGTGCACCAGACCTTAGTTCTCCAACGTCCCAGTTGGCCGAGGACGGGCCGCGGGTCATCGACTTCGGGATCTCCGGAAGCCGCCGAGGCGAGCGTGGTGGCGGGCGTGAACGTGCTGGATCGGCGCCTGCCCGGATACATGTCACCCGAGCAGGTCCTGGGCGCGGACATCGGCCTGGCCAGCGACATTTTCAGCCTGGGCTCCGTGCTTACCTTCGCTGCGACGGGGATCGGACCGTTCGGGGTCGCACGCCGCGCTCATGTACCGCTGGTCAACCCGGCGGACCTGACGACGCCCGGCGCTGCGCTCGCTGCTGATCAACCAGGCTGCCCGGCCGGGTTACCCCCGGCGCCGGCCCACGGCGCGCCAGGTGCTGGTTGAGTGCGGGCGCCTGCAGCCCGCGCCCGGTTGGCTCGCCGAGTCCATCGCGAACAGCTTCATCCAGGACCCGGCCAGGCCGCGGCCGCCGCGGGCCTGGCCGGGGCGGGCAAGCAGGTCGCACAGACCGCGACCTCGGCCTGGCCGCCGGGTGCCGGTTTCGCCACGACGCCCCGGTCAGCTCTTCGCCGTGGCACCGGAGGGGGTCCCGGCGGCACCGGATCTCCCGGCCGCTGGCCTCGGTGTGTCTCACCGGCGGGCTGGTGGCGGGTTCGGCCGTAGCGGCTTCGCCCTGATCGGGCGCCAACCACCACACCCCGGCAGCCAGCCATCTGCAGCCGCAGGCTTACGCGGGAGCGGTGGCGACCTCGCCTGCGGCCGCGTCATCCAACCCGGCGGCCAGCCCGGCCCGTCGTCCTCGTCGGCTCCATCGGCGGCGGCGCGTGTCTCGCCAAACATGTACCTGAGCCCGACCCTGAAACCAGGGCCTCGCACGTCCCCGGCGCTGACGCCGATCGTGTCCCAGTTCTCGGCGCAGCCATCCACATCGTCCAAGGCGAGCAAGCCCGCGAAGTCCTCTCCGCCCGCGTCGTCCCCGCTTAAGATCCTCGCCTCCGGCCCGTCGCCGCCTTGCGTCGTCCCCGCGGTACTCCGCCTGTCAGTCGCCTCCCGGCATCCTCACCCCACTTCGTCGCCGCCCGCGTCGTCTCGCTGCACACGGACCTGCCACCGTCGCCGTTTACCACGGACCCGTCGGCCACGAACCTGCCACCACGGACCCCGGGACCACGTCCCCGGTCGCGCCTAGTTAATGTAACACCCTGCCCGGACGCGGCTAGCCTGGCGCCGGGCGCTCCGCCCGGACCAGGGGTGTCGATGGCGGTTTCGCCCGCCCGCCGTCCCTGCTCGAGCAATGTACGGCGCAGCACCCGCTCGGCCTGCGGATCCGCAGCGCGGGTAGCCCGGCGGCGATCGCCTCGGGGTGTACAGCACGTCCGGGGTCGTCGGGCCGCCCACGCCCTCTCGGTCAGTTACCAGGGTCGTGCCCCACGACCAGCAGCGTGCCGCTCGGGACCAGCGCCGCCGCGGCCCCGGCCAGCACCCGGCCGGGCAGAGGTCGGCGCCCACCTGAGGTAGGCGCGATGAGCACAAGGTCGAAGGCCGCGCGGGCGGGCTGGTATTCGCTCAGATCGGCGACCACTCAGTCCGCCTGGCCGTCCGGGACGCCGTGGGCGGCGCTCAGTTTGCGCCCCCTCTTTTCCAGGCCCACCCTGGAGAAGTCCACGGCGGCGGTCACCGACCAGCCCGTTCGGCCAGCCAGACCGAGTTGCGGTTCTCCCCGGCAGGCCAGGTCGAGCGCCTGGCCAGGCGGCAACCTCGCCTAGTTGCTCCGCCACGAACTGGTTCGTGCATCGACCACTGAACTCCGCACTGGCGTCTGTCATCTCCACCGCCGCCTGTCCACCCGGCCACTGAATCAGCTTTCGCTGCGCCAGTAAAGGTTTTGCGGCTGCGCCGCGGGGTTGCCTAGGCGGCTTCGCCGCGGCTAGCACCCGACGCAGGCGGACCCGGGAGCCGGTGCGCAGGATGGACCGCCTGTAAATGGTCGCCGCGGTGCGCGCCATCCGCCACCGTGCCCGCCGCCACCAGGACGGCGGAGACCGCCGCCTGCCAGCCGGGCACGTCGCCCGCGTGCGTACAGCACCGGCATGGCGCGATGGCGCCGTCGGCGGTGGAAGCCGAGCACCCGGTAGAAGACGTTGGCGCTGTCGGCGAGATCACCGTGGGGACAGCGCGTACGCGATGATCATCAGCGGGACCTGCACCGGCAAGATCACCGCGCCCACGTCGGACTGCTCGCTGACCAGGGACCCCGGCTGCGGCGTACGCGGTGCAGAAGGCGTAGCCGAGGATGAGGAATACCGCGCCGGTGATCACGATCCCGGGCGCTGCGCCGTACGAAGTTCGAGCCGACCGCGGCCCGGAGGTGTCGCGAAGCGCGGCCACCATCAGGGCGCCTGGGCCAGGCCAGGATCCCGATGCCGGGTCACCTTCCCGACCAGAAGCTGGATGGGCCGAACGGACGCGAGGATCACCTCCACGATCCGGTTCTGCTTCTCCTCGCCGACGCCCATCGCGGATCTGCGAGCCGTACGCGCTGATGAGGATCCACACCAGCACCACGGTGAACAACCCGGTCAGCTTATGGCGACAGGCTGGCCGAGGGCGGCGACAGGCCGCGGACAGGCAGCGTGACACCGCGGTCGGCGGCACTCGGCGGCAGGTGTCGGCAGCTTGCTCAGCCTGGCGACGTCGGCGATCGCGGGAGCTCGCCAGTCCACCGCTGACCGCTTCTGAGTCCCCGCCGCACCGGAGACCGCTTGATCACCACCGCTGTCAGCCTCGCCAGCACCACGTCCAGCTGCCCCGAAAGCGCAGTGGGCAGCCCGGCCGCGCCGCTGGGCTGGGGCATGACTCTGTGGTTTTTTCGGTGCCGGTAAGACGCCCCGCTTCCCGCACGATCTTCGGTCATCGCGCCAGCTGGCCGCCCACGACGCCGACCTGGGCTGCGCTTCTGGCGCCGTGCGCCGATGGCCGGGATCGTCACCGCGGCCGCATCATCGCGCAGCAGCACGATCGCTGACCAGGAAGGCTCGAGCGGCCCCGCTGCCGGATTCGCCCGCCACGATCGCGCGGTCAGCCGGATCCACCTGAACTCATGCGTCCTCGCCGGTGACGTCGCGGAATACCGGATAGCGTCGGGTGGCGAAGCCAGTGCTCGACTGGCCAGCCGCGCGCGCCGTGTCGAGCACCTTCTGGGAGTCGGCGTCGGGCGCCAGCACCAGGGCACCATGCCCAGCATCCACCACGCTCGACCGAGGCGATCCCGGGATCCAGCTGGTGCCGGGCCCAGTCGCCTCCCGGGTCGGTGGCGACCCGGACGGCCAGCCGCAGCCGGTCGCCGCGCTCCAGGGCACGACACTGGCGCCCTGGGCGACGGCCCGGCCGCGGTGGATGATCGCCACTGACTCGCAGATGTGCTCCACCAGGTCGAGCTGGTGGCTGGAGAACACGACGGTGACCCCGGCCCGGGCCCGTTCGGCCGGATCTCGGTCGCCATCGTCGACGCCGCCCGGCCAGGCCGGCGAAGGGCTCGTCGAGGACGAAGCAGTTCCGGGTCGTGCATCAGCGCGGCGGCCAGCTGCACCTCGCTGCTGGTTGCCGTGCGAGCGCCTCCAGCTTGGCCGACTCCCCGGCTGGCCGGGCCCAGCCGCTCCGATCCAGTTCCGCGCGGCTTCGCGGTGCCGAACGCCCGCCGTCATCTCGTGCAGTCGGCCCAGGCGCTCCGGCTGCTCCAGGATCTGCATGCTCTTCGGGTAGAGGCCGCGTTCTACCGGCATGTAGCCGAACCGGTCGCCTGGCCTCCTCTCGGTCACCGGCTGGCCCTGCCAGCGCACCCTGGCTAAGCCTTCCAGCGCCACCATCGCCGAGGATCGCGCGCATCGTGGTGGTCTTGCCGACCTGTTCGGCCCCGGAAGCCGGAAGACCTCGCCGGGCGGGACGCTGCAGCGTCAGGCCGTCCAGCGCGACCACCGATCCGGAACCGGCGGCTCGGCCTGGTCAGCTCGAGAGACACCTCGCGCCCGGCCACATCGGGATCGGCCGTCACGGGCGTGGCGCAGTCACTGCGCCACCGTAGCGGCGGCCGCCACATTGCGCGGCGCGCGGCGCGCCGCCAGACCCCCGGAGCCGCTCGATGGCGAGGCCGGCGGAACGCCCGGGTCGGTTTCCGCGGCGAAGCACCTTACGGCCCAGGGCAACCGCGGCGACCGACGCTGAGCACAGCCCGCCGAACGGCTTCCCACACCACGTCGCCGGGTTCGGTCACCGCCAGTGATCAGGCGCTCCATGAACTCGAGGGCTTCTGGTTCAGGTGCGCCGAACTGGCTGCCGTCGGGTTGTGCACCCGCGGCGCGGCGCGGCGGCCGGTGCCCTAGCCGCTCCTCGCCGTGCAGCGCTCGGCGCGACCAGACGTTGGTCACCCCGTGCGCGTGCCGCCAGGTACCGCAGGGGCGTCCCACTCGGCCGCGGTGACCGGGCGCTCACCGTCAGCGAGTAATGCGGCCAGCCGGTCGGCAGGCCGTGCGCGTTGGCGTACTCGGCGAGCCGTTCGGTCATCTCCCGCGCGGCCAGTGCCACAGCCAGTCCTTCGTCAGGTGCTTCGGTGGTGGCCGCGTTCTTCACCCCGCAGGCTTCGATTCGCCCGCTGCAGCGACTGGCCCGGACCTGGCCCATTCGTGCCCGGACCCACTGCTTGGGCGGCATCGGCCCGTCCGGCCCGGTCAGCGGTGAAGCTCCGCTGAGTAGAACGCGCACACCTCGAGTCACGACCGGAAACTGCCTGATGGTCCGGCCAGTCGACGTTACTTCGCGTCGCTGTGGCCAGGCCCTTGTCCCAGACGATGAGCTGGACGTACTCCCAGCCGAACTCGGCGAGCACCGGGAGCACGCTGGCCCAGCCGGAGTTCGGGTATTCCAGAACCATATAGCGTGGTGGCCGGGCCCGCGGCCGCCGCCCAGGCCGCGATGTTGCGGGCGGTACCAGTGCGGGAGGGCTGCCTTCGAGGCCCGGATCGTGTCGCCGTGGAATCCGCGCACTCCGTAGGCGCCGCCGCTGACGATCGTCGCCGGGGCCAGCCAGTCCCGGTAGGCGTTGAGCGCATCGCCACGGAACAAGGTCAAACCCTCGCAGTGAGCTAGCACTCTATGACGTTGACGGCCAGGCCGCCGCGCGAGGTCTCCTTGTACTTTGTCTGCATGTCGCGCGCCGGTGTCGCGCATGGTCTTGATGACCTTGTCGAGCGAGACGCTGTGACGTGCCGTCGCCGCGCAGGGCCAGCCGCGCGGCGTTGATCGCCTTGACCGCGCCCATCGCGTTGCGCTCGATGCACGGGATCTGCACCAGGCCGCCGATCGGGTCGCAGGTCAGGCCGAGGTTGTGCTCCATGCCGATCTCGGCGGCGTTCTCGACCTGCTCCGGCGTGCCGCCGAGCACCTCGGCCAGCGCCGCCGGCGGCCATCGAGCAGGCCGACGCCGACCTCGCCCTGGCAGCCGACCTCGGCGCCGGAGATCGAGGCGTTCTCCTTGTACAGGATGCCGATCGCGCCGGCGGTCAGCAGGAAGCGCAGCGACGCCCTCGTCGTCGGCGCCGGGCATGAAGCGGCGGTAGTAGTGCAGCACCGCCGGGATGATGCCGGCGCGCGCCGTTGGTCGGCGCGGTGACGACGCGGCCGCCGGCGGCGTTCTCCTCGTTGACCGCGAGCGCGTACAGCGTCGACCCAGTCCATCGGCCCGCAGCGGGTCCTGCCGCCCGTCCCGCCTCGCAGGTCGAGCTGCCGGAACAGCCGCGGCGCCCGGCGCAGGCACCTTCAGCCCGCCGGGGCAGCACCCCGCGGTGGCGCAGCCGCGCTCCGACGCAGGCCCGCATGACCTGCCACGGGTCATCGAGGTCAGCGGACCCGAACGGCCGTCCGGCTGAGCGCCTGCTCGTTGGCCAGCACGGATGCCGGAGACGCGGCAGCCCCGCTGTCTCGGTACGGGCGAGCAGCTCGCTCGCCGGTGGTGAAGGGGTAGCGCAGATCGGACCGTGGCTGGCCGCCGTCCGATCCGGCGGCGGTCTGGTCCTCGTCGGTCATCGTCAGCCGCCGCCAACCGAGTAGTAGGCCGGCTCGCGTAGGCTCGCGCCGTGCGCGCCGTAGGCGGTGAAGCGCATGCCGTTGCGGGTGGTAGCCGAGCTTCTTCCTGCGGTTGAACTCCAAGTTCTTGCCGAGGGTGAAGGGGATCTCGTGCTCGCCGAGCAGCCGCAGCGTCCCGCTCGTGATCGCCTCGAGGCGGCCCAGGCACGGCGTCCACGGTCGACGGTGGTCAACTGCTCGCCCGCCGAGCCCGAGCAGCACCGCCTTGTCACTGCCATGCCCCGGGCCGGTCAGGCCGAGCGAGGCCGTACAGGGCCACCCGCACGGTCGCCACCTGCGGCATCAGGCCGTCCTCGGCCAGGCCCCTGGCGAACATCCCGGTCGCCTTCATCGGCCCGACCGTGTGCAGCTCGACGGGCCGATGCCGACCTTGAACAGGTCGAAGACGCTGATGGCCATATGCAGTACTCCGAAGACGCCGTTGTCAGTGAAAGACTACGGTCCGATCGCCGTTGAGCAGTACCCGGTGCTCCGCGTGCCAGAGTCACCGCCCGGGCCAGGACCTGTGCCTCGACGTCCCGGTCAGCCTCGGCGAGGCTCTCCGGGGAGAGCGTGTGGTTTACCCGGATCACGTCCTGCTCGATGATCGGGCCCCTCGTCGAGGTCGCCGGTGACGTAGTGGGCGGTGGCGCCGATCAGCTTCACGCCGCGCGCATGGGCCTGATGGTAGGGCTTGGCGCCCTTGAAGCCCGGCAGGAAGCGAGTGGTGGATGTTGATGCATCCGGCCCTGACCAGCTTGCGACGACCTCGCCGGACAGGATCTGCATGTAGCGGGCCGAGCACGATCAGGTCCGCGCCGGTGTCGTCGATCACCTCGAGCAGCTGGCTTCTCGGCCGCCGCCTTGGTCGGCGGGGTGACCGGGATGTGGCGGAACGGGATCCGGTAGGAAGCGGCCAGCTCGGCGAAGTCGGGATGATTGGACACCACGCAGACCGACCTCCACCGGCAGCGAGCCGGTCTTCAGCGGACACGGCAGGTCGCTCGAGGCAGTGGTCGAGTCGGGACGACCATGATCAGAGCGCGGATCCAGGCGGCTCGATCGCAGCTGCCAGGTCATCATGGAACGCCTCGGCGACCCAGGAGAAACCGCGCTCCGAGCTCGGCCAGCGGCTGCGCCGCACCGGGTGCGAGGGACCGAGAAGTGCACCCGCATGAAGAACCGGCCGTGCGGGCGCTCTATCGTCTTCGGCTGGCCATACTGCTGGCTGGCCAGGATGTTCGCCGAATGCTGGACGAGGAAGCTGGACACCGCGTCACACGATCCCCGGCTTGTCGGGCAGGACAGCGTGAGCACGTACTCCCGGCCCCGCGCAGCGTCTATCGCTCCACCTCAATGGTTGCTTATAACGCAACTTAGTTGTCTCTATACGCAACAATAGTGCCTCGACACGATCGCCGCCGGTCAAACGAGCGCGGATCGGAATGGGGTCGGGCCAGCTGGAGCGTCATGAAACCCCGGTTCCAGTGCGGGCGGATTCAACTGGTGGTTGCAACGGTTTCCTGATGTGGAGGTCGTTGTGGGTGTGGTGCTGAGGGGGCGTCCGGAGACGCCGCGGGTGGTGCGGGAGCGGTTCTGGGATCTGGTGCGGTCGGGGGTGGCGCCGGGGATGCGGGGGTGGCGGCGGGCAGGGCGGATGGTGCGCGGCGCTGGTTCCGGGAGGCTGGCGGGGTGAAGGGAACGGGCCGGGGGCGGTGTCGGGGCGGTACCTGTCGCTGGCGGAGCGGGAGGAGATCGCGGTGGGGGTGGCGGCGCGGAAGTCGCTACCGGGAGATCGCGCGCGGAGCTGGGGCGGCTTAGCCTCGACGGTCAGCCGGGAGGTGGCGCGGAACGGGCCGGGGGCGGTACCGGGCGGTGCGGGCGCAGGCGCTGGCTGAGCTGCGGGGGCGGCGGCCGAAGACCGCTAAGCTCGCGGGGAATGACGAGCTGCGCTGCTGGGTGCAGGGCAAGCTGGGGAAGAAGTGGTCGCCGGAGGAGATCAGCGCGCGGCTGGATGCTGGAGTTCCCGGGCCGGGCGGAGATGCGGGTGTCGCACGAGACGATCTACCAGTCGCTGTACGTGCAGGGCCGGGGGCGCTGCGGCGGGAGCTGGCGGCGAGCTTGCGGACCGGGCGGGCGCTGCGCTAAGCCGCGCCGCACGGAGGGTGAGCGGCGCGGGAAGATCGCGGGGATGGTGAACATCAGCGAGCGGCCGAGCTGAGGCGGCGGACCGGGCGGTGCCCGGGCACTGGGAGGGCGACCTGCTGGTCGGCGCGCACGGCAAGTCCGCGATCGGCACCCTGGTGGAGCGCGCCACGCGGTTCACGATGCTGGTGCCGCTGCCCGCCGGGCGTGACGCGCCCGCGGTGGCGGACGCGCTGACGCCGGTGATCGCGGGGCTGCCCGACGGCGGTGCGCCGGTCGCTGACCTGGGACCAGGGCTGGGAGATGCGCTCGCACGCGCAGATCGCGGTGGACGCGGACTGCGAGATCTACTTCTGCGACCCGCACGCGCCCTGGCAGCGGGGCAGCAACGAGAACACCAACGGGCTGCTGCGCCAGTACTTCCCCAAGGGCACCTCCCTGGCCGGGCACACCCCGCAGCACCTGGCCGCGGTCGCGGACGAGCTGAACGGCTTACCCCGCAAGACCCTGGGCTGGAAGACCCCGGCCGAGGCGCTGGCCGAGGTCCTGGACAGCCAGCGCCGCCTGAGCCGGGCACGATCCCGGCGGTGGCGGCTGGCGCCGCCGCTCATCTCCCGGCGGGGCGCCGCGCAGTGTCCGGGGCCGCCCCTCCGGCCTCCAGGCTGCTCCGCATCGCCTGCGGCGACGGCCCTGCGGGCCTACTCTGGACCCCGGAGACCTCTGCGGCCCCTGGGCGGCAGGCATCAAGGGCCAGGCCCAAGGGCCTGCCCCGCCCGCGCACGGCACCCCGGCACGCTCGCCGCCCGCATATGGTGAACACGGAAAGGGTCATCTACCGGCACTGTTGCAACGACCCGTTGAGCCCAAGGCGTTCTGACGCAGTGAAAGCCCGGAGTCCAGTGCGCTCCGGCTCCGGGGCCGAGCCTCGCTAGCCGGGCGAGGAGCGCATGATTTAGCCAGCGGGTATCGTTGCGTTATGAGCAACAGGGGGCGGGAGGGGCGGGGGCGGTTCAGTCGGTGGACCGGGCGGCCGCGATCCTGGAGATCCTGGCCCGGGACGGGGAGGCCGGAGTCACCGAGGTGGCGCGGGAGCTCGGCGTGCACAAGTCGACCGCGTCCCGGCTGCTGGCCGCGCTGGACCGGCGCGAGCTGGTGAGCCAGGACGCGGCGCGCGGAAGGTTCCGGCTCGGGGTGGGCATCGTGCGGCTGGCCGGGGCGGCCAGCGCCCGGCTCGACGTGGTGCAGGGAGAGCTTACCGGTTCTGCCGGGCGCTGGCCCAGCAGCTGGGCGAGACCGTCAACCTGGCCATCCTGTCCGGCCGCGACGCGCTCTACCTGGACCAGGCGGTCACCCGGCGGCGCTCTCCCCGCACAACTGGGCCGGGCGGCGCATTCCGCTGCACGCGACCTCGGACGGCAAGGTCCTGCTGGCCTACCTGCCCGAGGCCGAGCTCGCGGCCTGCCTGACGCTGCCGCTGGCCCGGTTCTACCGAACGCACCGTCACCGCCGCGGCCGAGTTCCCGGCCCTGCTGGCCGAGGTGCGGTTGCGCGGCTTCGCCACCGCGGTGGACGAGCTCGAGGCCGGGCTGACCGCCATCGCGGCTCCGGTCCGGAACGCCGAGGGCACGGTGATCGCCTCGGTCAGCGCCTCGGGCCCGAGCTTCCGCATCCCGGCCACCCGCATCCCCGTCCTGGCCGCCGCGGTCCGCCAGGCCGCTGACGAGGTCTCGGGGCGGCTCGGCTGGATCGCCCGCTAGCCGTAGGGCGACGAGACGGCGGACGGCGGCGGCGCCGCGGCCGCGGCCTGACGGGCGAGGATCTCGCGCAGCTCGCCGGTGGCGCTGTCCGGGTACCGGTCGAAGATGGCTTCGAGGTCGCAGCGCTGGTCCGGAGTGGAGTAGGCGGCCAGCTCGCGCTCGAGCCTCGCGGCGCTGCGGGCCTGCCGCCACCGGGTCGGCGGGGACGAGCAGGGCGGACAGCAGGGACAGCATCCCGGGATCATCACGCATGCCGGGCGCGCCGCTGCGCAGCATCGATGCTCGACCGCGGTGAGCACCGTTCCGGCCAGCAGCGGGACGCCAGCGCGGCCGGGCGGCGGCGGCCGAGACGGATCAGGCCGATCGCCGCGAGCAGGCCCAGCGTCCGCATCCGCGTGCGGATGCGGCGCGGGGCGTGCGGACCGGGTGAACCACAGCCCGCGACCCCGCTCGGCCCGGCAGGTCGACGGGCTCCATATCACCAGGTTCCGCCGATGCGGTCGCAGTCTCATCGCATCCTCCTACACCCGGAGATGCCCTGCGTGTTCTCGATCATACGCTTCCGCGCCGGAACGACGGGACGGCGGCGCGGGAGGCTAGTCGCCGAGTTCGCGGCGGCGGCGAGTCACGAAGTCGTCGAGCTCGGCGCGGATGGCGTCGTCCAGCGGCGGCGCCTCGTACGACTCCAGCTTCTTGCGCCAGATCTCGCCAGCCCGGGCGGCGGTGTCATGCGCCGCCGCTGCGCAGCCAGCGCTCGAAGTTGGCCGTGGAGGACAGCAGCGGGCGGTAGAAGCACTCGCGGAACCGCTCCATGCGTGTGCTCGCGCGCCGAGGAAGTGGCCGCCGTGGCCGACCTCCTCGTGCGCGCCGAAGGCCAGCGACTGCCTCGTCGATCTCCAGCGGGGTGAACTCGACCTGCAGCATCTGCGCAGCATCTCGACGTCGATGATGAACTTCTCGTAGCAGGCTGACCAGCCCGCCCTCCAGCCAGCCGGCCGCGTGCATGACGAAGTTGGTGCTCGAGCCAGGAACGTCGGCAGCATGCGTCATCAGCGCCTCGTACGCGGCCTGCGCGTCGGCCGTCTGGCTGACGAGTTCAGCCCGCCGCCGGTGCGGAACGGCAGCCCGAAGTGCCGGGCGATCTGGCCGGTGCACAGCAGCCCGATGGCCGACTCCGGGGTGCCGAAGCGACGGCGACCCGGACTGCATGTCGATGTTGGACAGGAACGAGCCGAAGATCACCGGGCAGCCCGGCCGGATCAGCTGGGCCAGCGCGATGCCGGTCAGCGCCTCGGCCATCTGCTGGGCCAGCGCGGCCGGGATCGTCACCGGCGACATCGCGCCCATCAGCAGGAACGGCGTGAGCACCACCGGCTGGCTGGCCGCGCAGTACTCGAACTGGGCGTCCAGCATCCGGTCGTCCCAGCGCAGCGGCGAGTTGCAGTTGATCAGCGAGATCGTGGCCGGGCGTCCGCCTCGATCGCCGTCCCGCCCGCCGAACAGGATCTCGGTCATCGCGATCGTGTCGGCGGCGTTCGGCGCCGGAGACCACGTTGCCCATGTAGATCTTGTCGGTCAGCGTCTGCAGCGCGTAGATCATGTCCAGGTGCCGCGAGTCGAGCGGCGCGTCGTTCGGCTCGCAGATCACGCCCGCCGGCCGAGTCGAGCGCGTCGAAGGCCTGCGACGAGCTGGCGAAGCTCTCGGAAGTCCTCCATCGTGGCGTCGCGGCGCACGTCGCCCTCGCGCACGAACGGCGAGCCGTACACCGCGCCGAACGCCATGTGGTCGCCGCCGATGTGCACGGTGTTCGCCGGGTTGCGGGCCTGCACGTCGAACTCGCGCGGCGCCTTGGCGACCTGCTCGAGCACGAACTCCGGGTCGAAGCTTGACCACGTCGCCGTCCACCTGCTGGCCGGCCTTGGCGGAACAGCTCGACCGCCTCGGGCTTGGCGAACTGCGATCGCCGATCTCGGAGACGATCCGCCGCCAGCCGCGCGTCGAGCACCGCGATCGCGTCCTGGCGGACAGGATCTCGTAGCGCGGCATCGTGTTGCACGAACATCGACTTCACCGTGCCTTTTCGGGACGAAGCAGCAGCATCCTGACCGATCTTAGACCCGGACCCTACGATCACATAGTAGAACCTCGGTCCCATAAAGTGGAACCATGTCCCTAGGACGTGTGCCCAGCCCGAACGGAACCTGCAGCGATGAGCAACCAGAGCGGCACCCAGGCCGTGGACCGGGCGGCCCGCCTGCTCTGCGGAGGTCGTGCACTCGGCCGACCCGATGACGTTCACCGAGCTGAGTCGCGGCCACCGGGCTGGCCAAGTCGCACCACCTCCCGGCTGCTGCTCGCGCTTGAGCGCAACCGGCTGGTCCGCGCGGGACGACCACGGCCGGTTCCTGCCCGGCGAGATGTTCGTCAGCTTCGCCTGGCGGGGCGGCGCCGAGACACGGCCTGGTCGCGGTGGCCCAGCCCTTCCTCGAGCCGGCTCGGCAAGGCCACCGGCGAGACGATCAACCTCGGCGTGGCCGCGCGGCAACGGCTGGTCGAGCAGATCGCCCAGGTCGACAGCACCTACCTGATCGGCGGCACGAACTGGATCGGCCTGTCGGTGCCGCTGCGCACTGCCGGCGCTGGGCAAGGTGCTGCTGGCCTACGGCGCGCTCAGCTGCGCCAGCTGCCCGGCGCAGCTGAGAGCGGCCGCACGGACAAGACGATCACCAGCGAGGCCGCGCTGCGCACCGACCTGGCCACCGTGCGCGACCCGCGGCTACGCGGTGACCGGACGAGGGAGCTCGAGCCCGGCCTGATCGCGGTGGCCGCGCCCGTCCCGCGGCTATCGACGGCGCCGTGGTCGCGGCGCTGTCGGTATCAGGCCCGACCACCGCGGATGAACCGGGACGGGCTGCACCGCCATGGCCGGCTACTGCGCCGAGGAGGCCGCCGCCCTGTCCGCGGTCCTCGGCTACCGGCAGCGGGCGCCCGGCAAGCATCGCAAGGCAGGCTGACCACAGGCAGGAGGTACGCCATGACGACCGAGCTGCTCGGCCAGCTCTACGACGAGACGCTGATCGGCAACGCGCCCGGCGGTGCTCGAGCTCACCAACGAGGGCTGGCGCCAGGGCCTCAGTCCGGAGACGCTGCTGTACGACGCGCTGATCCCGTCGCTGGAGGAGGTCGGCGCCCGGTTCGAGCGCGGCGACTTCTTCGTGCCCGAGATGCTCATCGCCGGGCAAGGCGATGAGCGGCGCGCTGGACATCCTGCGCCCGCTGCTGGCCGAGACCGGCGTCCAGACCGATCGGCACGTTCGTGATGGGCACGGTCAAGGGCGACGTGCACGACATCGGCAAGAACCTCGGTCAACATCATGCTCGAGGGCGCCGGCTTCCACGTCATCGACCTCGGCGTGCAGGTCGCCGCCGGAGAAGTTCGTCGACGCGATCAGGAGCACAAGCCCGACATCGTCGGGTTCTCCGCGTTCCTGACCACGACGCATGCCGATGTTCAAGGCGAACATCAACGCGCTGCAGAAGGCCGGGCCTGCGCGACCAGGTCATCGTCATGGTCGGCGGCGCCCCGGTCACCCAGGAGTACGCCGACGCGGTCGGCGCCGACGGGTACGCCGCCGACGCCTCCGCCGCCGTGGTCAGGGCCAAGGAACTTCATCGCGCCAGCGCCGCGCGCCAGTCAACGTCTGAAGTCAACGACGCATAAGCCAGCCGAACAGCGACCGGATGGCGAGACGAGCCCGTGCACACCATCCTGTCCTCGGCGACCAAGGACGGTGCGGATCGGTGACGACCAGCCGTTCTGCGATCATCGGCGAGCGGATCAACCCGACCGGCCGGAAGATCTTCCAGCAGCAGCTGCGCGCAGGGCGACCTGTCCCGGGTCGAGATCGACGTCGAGGAGCAGGTGGCGGGCGGGGCCATGCTGCTCGACGTCAACATGGGCGCGCCGCTGGCCGACGAGGCCGAGCTGATGCGCGCAGGCCGTCCACGCTGATCCAGGAGCTGACCGACCTGCCGCTGGTCATCGACTCCTCGATCATCGAGGTGCTCGACGCCGGGCTGGCCGCCTACCAGGGCAAGGCGCTGGTCAACTCGGTGACCGGCCGAGGACGAGCGGCTGGAGGCGATCCTGCCGATGGTCGAAGAGGTACGGCGCCGCCGTGATCGCGCTGCCGAACGACGAGGAGGAGATCCCCGAGGAGCCGGCCGCGGCGCCTCGAGCTGATCCGCAAGCTCATCGACATCGCCACGGAGAAGTACGAGATCCCGATGCGAGGACATCGTGATCGACCCGCTGGCCATGCCGGTCGGCGCGGACACCCGCACGCCGACGCCGGACGCTGCGAGACGATCGCGCTGATCACGGCCGAGTTCGGCGTGAACATGACGCTGGGCGCCTCCAACGTGTCGCTTCGGCATGCCGGACCGGCACGCGCATCGGCGCCGCGTTCCTGCCCATCGCCATCAGCGCGGGCCTGACCAGCGCGATCATGGACGCCCGCGTCGCCGCAGATCGTCCGCGCGGTCAAGGCCGCCGACCTGCGTGCTCGAACCGGCGACGAGTGGGGCGCCAGCCTGGATCGCCGCGCACCGGGCCGCAGCAGGCGCGCAGAGCCGGCCGCGGCAGGCAGCCGAGCGCAGGCGCTAGGCCAGAGACCACGTGACGACGGCCGGAGGCGACACGGTCAGCCCAGCGCCGTTCGGGTCAATCTGGCCTTCAACTGACGCGGGCCGGTGCGCGGTTCCGTACGGGCGTGACCCTGTTCGACGCGGCCAGCTGGAACGGCATCGCCATCGACTCGACCTGCGGCGGCCACGGCACCTGCAAGAAGTGCCGGGTCCGGATCGCCGAGGACCCGCCCGCGCCGTCCAGCCTCGACATCCGCGCCGTTCAGCCGCGACGAGATCAGCGACGGCTGGCGGCTGGCCTGCCGCGACCACGGCCACCAGGACACCGACGGTCGAGGTGCCGCCGCTGACCACCCGGCCCAAGGCGGCCACCGTCGGCGTCGGCCGCCAGGTCATCCTGCGCCCGGCGGTGCAGAAGCGGCTACCTGGAGCTGGCCGAGCCGACCCTGGCCGACCAGGCCAGCGACCTGGAGCGGGTGCTGGCCCAGCTGGACGACCTCGAGCCGCGGGCCGAACTGTCCGTCGCTGCGCGACCCTCGGCCGCACGCTGCGCGAGGCGCGACTACCAGGTCACCGCGGTGGTCGTCGACGACGTGCTGATCGCCGTGGAGCCGGGCGACACCACCGGCCGACGGTTCGGCATCGCCTTCGACCTCGGCACCACCACGGTCGTGGCCACCCTGCTCGACCTGTCCACCGGCACGCCGGCCGGGGTGGCGTCCACGCTGAACAAGCAGCAGCCGTTCGGCGCCGACGTGATCACCAGGATCAGCGCCACCATGATGGACCCCGGCAACCTGGACAAGCTGCAGAACCTGGCCCGGGAGACCCTGGCCGAGCTGGCCCAGGCGGTCTGCGCCCAGGGCGGCGTCGACGCCGGACGAGGTCTACGAGGTCGCGGTGGCGAGCAACGCCACCATGACCCACCTGGTGCTCGGCATCGACCCCGAGCCGCTCGGCATGGCCCCGTTCATCATGGCGACCCGGCTGTACCCCGAGGTCCTGCGCGGCCGACCTGGGCCTGGCGGCATCGTGCACCCGCGGGCCCGCGCGGTGGTGTTCCCCGCGTTCGGCGCCTACGTGGGCGGCGACATCACGGCCGGGCTGCTGGCCAGCGGGATGGACCGGGACGCCGCGGGTCCGGCTGTTCGTCGACATCGGCACCAACTGCGAGATCGTGCTGGGCAACCGGGACTGGCTGCATGGCCACGGCCGCGCCAGCCGGGCCCGCGTTCGAGGGCGCCGCGATCAGGTGCGGGATGCGCGCCGCCGACGGCGCCATCGAGGTGGTCACGATGACCGCCGGACGAGCTGACCCTGAAGGTGATCGGCGACGCCGAGCCGCAGGGCCTGTGCGGCTCCGGCCTGGTCGACGCGGTGACCGGCCTGGTCAAGGTGGGCCTGCTCGACTCCTCCGGCCGGTTCGTCAGCCGAGGAGCGGCCGCGGTGATCGCGCCGGGGCTGGCGAGCTGGCTGACCAGCGATCGGCAAGGAGCGGGTGTTCGTCCTGCACTGGCGGGCGACGGCGACCCGCCGAGGACAGCATCTACCTGTCCCAGCGCGACGTGCGCGAGCTGCAGTTCGCCAAGGCGGCCATCGCCACCGGCTGGCAGATCCTGCTCGAGGAGGCCGGGCTGGAAGCGGCCGACGTCAAGCAGGTGCTGCTGGCCGGGTCGTTCGGCAGCTACCTGTCGCCAGCCAGCGCGATCCGGATCGGCCTGGTCCCCAAGCGTGCCGGTGATGCGGGTGGTGTCCGCGGGCAACGTGGCAGGCGAGGGGCGCAAGATGGCGCTGCTCGAGCCTGCGCGAGCGGGCCGGCGGCCTGGCGCTGCTGGAGGAGGTGAGGTATGTCGAGCTCTCTGACCGCGCCGACTTCAACGACCGGTTCATCGAGCAGCTGCCCGTTTCCCCCTGGCCAGCGGCAGCTTGAGATCGTGGCCTGCGGGGCGCTGGCCGGGCACGTGCGCGAGATCGTGGCCCGCCGCGGCTGGTAAGCCGCCGTGACCCCGCTGCCCGCCGTGCTGCACAACCGGCCGCAGAAGATCGTGATAGAGGCCGAACGGGCCGTGGCCTCCCGCCCTCGCGTCGGGCCGGACCGTCGCCCTGGCCTACGCCGACTGCGGCAGCTACGGCGCGCTGGACGAAGCTGTGCGCCCGGTACGGCGTGCGCGGCTGCCCGGGCTGCACTGCTACGACGTGTTCGGCGGCGCGGACCGGATCGCGGCCATGTTCGACGCCGAGCCCGGCACCTACGTGCTCACCGACTTCCTGCTGCGCAGCACTCGACCGGTCCGTGCTGGCCGAGCTCGGCCTGGACCGGTACCCGGAGCTGTGGGACGACTACTTCGGGCACTACACGCGGCTGGTCTGGCTGGCGCCAGGAGCTCGTCGGCGGCGCTGGCGGCCGAGGCGGACCGGGTGGCCGGGACGGTTCGGCCTGCCGCTGACCCGGGTCGACGTCGGGGTGTCCCGGCTGGAGCAGGCGCTCGCCGCCTGGTGGGGGCGGCGTTATGGCCAGCCTGCGCGAGCTGCTGTCCGCGCCGCGGTACGAGGTGATCCCGGCCAAGGGCACCGAGCAGGCCGTCGCGGACTGGGTGCCCGCCGGGATGACCGTCGCGGTCACCGCGTCGCCGGTCAAGGGCCTGGAGCCGACCGTCGAGCTGGCCGAGAAGCTGGCCGCGCGCGGGCTACCGGGTGGTGCCGCACCTGGCCGCCCGTTCGGTGGCCAGCCAGGCGCACCTGGACGAGATCGTGGCCCGGCTGACCGCGTGCCGGGGTGGACGACGTGTTCGTGCCCGGCGGCGACGCGACCCACCCGGCCGGGCCGTTCGACGGCGCGCTGCCGCTGCTCGAGCGGCTGGACGCGATGGGCCGCCCGTTCGGCCGGATCGGCATCACCGGCTACCCGGAGAGCCACCCCAAGATCCACGACGACATCACCATCCAGGCCATGTGGGACAAGCGCAGGTACGCCAGCTACATCGTGAGCAACGTGACCTTCGACGCGGCCGGGCTCGGCCGCTGGATCGGCCGGATCAGGGCGCGCGGCGTGACCCTGCCGCTGCAGGTGGGGCTGGCCGAGTAGGCCGAGCGGACCCGCCTGCTGCGGATGGCCGCGGTGGCGGCGCCGCCGAGTCGGCCCGCTTCATCACCAGGCACCCCGGCTGGATCCTGCGGTTCTGGGTGCCCGGCGGGTACAGCCCGGACCGTTTCCTCGACCGCGCCGCCCCGGCCATCACCGCGCCCGGCGCGGGCGTGGCCGGGCTGCACCTGTTCACCTTCAACCAGCTCCAGTCGGCCGAGCGATGGCGCCGGGCGGCCCTGGAGCCGCACCGGAATACGACCAACCACGACTGGCGGGATGATTAATGACTGAGACTCCCCGGCGGGCCAGCGCCGTCATCATCGGGGTCGGAGCATCGTCGGCAACAGCCTCGTGCACCACCTGGCGCTGCTCGGCTGGCGGGACCTCGTCCTGGTGGACAAGGGCCCGATGCCGAACCCGGGCGGCTCCACCGGCCACGCGTCCAACTTCATCTTCCCGATCGAGTACTCGAAGATGATGTTCGAGCTGACCGAGGACAGCACCGCGCAGTATAAGGAGCTCGGCGTGTTCACGCAGAGCGGCGGCATCGAGGTGGCCCGCACCCCGGAGCGGATGATCGAGCTGCGGCGGCGGTGCAGCCAGGCCAAGGCGTGGGGCATCCCGGCCGAGCTGGCTCACCCCGGGCGAGGTGAACAAGCTGGTGCCGCTACCTGGACGAGTCGGTCATCCTGGGCGGCGCGCACTTCCCCACCGTGGGCGTGGTCGACTCGCTGCGGGCTAGGCACGCTGATGCGGGAGAGCGCGCAGAAGGCCGGGGCGCTCACCGTGCTGGCTGGCACCGAGGTGCACGGCATCACGGTACCGACGCGCGGCGCGGTGCGCGGTCGGTGACGACCAGCGCGGGCGAGATTCGCACCGGACAACGTCGTGATCTGCTGCGGCGTCTGGTCGCCGCGGATCGCCCGGATGGCCGGGGCCCGGCTCGCGCTGACCCCGACCGTGCACCAGATGATCAGCGTCGGCCCGATCGCGCTGTTCGCCGACACGCCGGGCGAGATCTCCTACCCGATCGTCCGCGACGTGGACACCAACATGTACGAGCGCCAGCACGGCGGCGACATGGAGGTCGGCTCGTACGCGCACCGGCCGATCATCGTCACGCCGGACGAGATCCCGTCCATCGAGGAGTCGGTGCTCTCGCCCACCGAGATGCCGTTCACCGCCGACGACTTCGACCCGCAGCTGGAGCAGGCGCTCGAGCTGATGCCCGACCTGCTCGGCGACGAGCAGGCCGGGATCAGGTACGCGATCAACGGGCTGATCTCGATGACCCCGACGGGCACCCGCTGCTCGGCGAGATGCCCCGAGGCTCAGGGGCTGTGGTCGGCCGCGGCTTCGTGGATCAGGGAGGCCCCGGCTGCGGCCGGGCGGTGGCCGAGCTGATGTCCGGCCAGGTGCCCGACCGTCGACGTGCACGAGGCCGACGCGGCCCGGTTCTACCGCACCAGCAGACCGTCGAGCACGTCCGCGGCCGGGCCCGCGAGGGCTTCAACAAGATGTACGGCATCGTGCACCCGGGCGAGCAGTGGGAGTCGGTACGCCGGTCCGGGTCAGCCCGGCGTACGAGCGGGAGCGCGCGCTGGGCGCGGTGTTCTACGAGACCGCGGGCTGGGAGCGGCCGTTCTGGTACGCGTCCAACTGCCGGCCTGACGGACCGGTACGCGAGTACGGCTGATGGACCGCACCGCCGAATGGGAGTCGCGCTGGTGGTCGCCGGTCATCAACGCCGAGCACCTGGCCATGCGGGACGCGGCCGCCCTGGTCGACCTGTCCGCGTTCGCGGTCCTCGGACATCATCCGGCCCGCCGCGCTGGACGCGGTGCAGAACCTGTCCGTGGCGCAGCTGAACGTGCCGGTGCGGCCGCGTCGTCTACACCTCGCTGGCTGGACGAGACGGCGGGTTCCGCGCCGACCTGACGGTGATGCGGCTGGCCGAGGACCGGTTCCGCGTGGTGACCGGCGGCGCGACCGGGATGTCCGACGCGGCGTGGATCCGCCGACCACCTGCCGCCCGGCGCGTTCTGGCCGACCTCACCTCGGCCTGGACCACGATCGGGCTGTGGGCCCGCGGGCCAGGGACGTGCTGCAGCCGCAGTGACCGCCGACGACGTCGTCACACGACGGGTTCGGCTTCGGCACCTGCCGCGAGATCGAGGTCGGCGGGGTCGATCGTGCTCGCGTCGCGATCTCCTACGTCGGGCGAGCTGGCTGGGGACTGACGTGCCGATCGAGCAGGGCCTGCGGCTGTGGGACATCGTCTGGTGGCAGACCGGGCAGTACGGGCCTGGTCGCCGGTCGGCATCGGGGTGTACGGCACCACCGGGCGCCTGGAGAAGGGCTACCGGGCGTTCGGCGCCGAGCTGACCCCGGACTACAACGCTGGTCGAAGCCGAGCATGACCCGGCCCAAGGTGAAGCCGCAGTCGTTCATCGGCAAGGAGGCGCTACCTGCGCGCAGCGTTCCGAAGCCGCCGTGCGCGGTGATGTGCACGCTGACCGTGGACTCGCACGAGTCTTGCTGACGGCTACCCTGCGCTACATGCTCGGCGGCGAGCCGATCCTGTCGGCCGACGGCGAGCGCGCTGGTGGACGCCAAGGGCGGCCGTCGTACGTGACCAGCGCGGGCTCGGGGCCGTCGGTGGGCAAGCACCTGCTGATGGCCTACCTGCCGCCTCGATGCCGCGTCGAGGGCAGCTCGCTGCTGGTCGAGTACATGGGCGAGCAGTACCCGGTCACGGTGGCGCGGGCCACGCACGCCGCTGTTCGACCCGGAGAACGCGCGGATCAGGAGCTGAGACGGGTCATGGACATCCTGGTCTGCGTCAAGCGCGTCCCCACCGTAGGCGGCAAGATCGCGGTGACCGCCGGACGGGCAGGAGATCGACACCCGGGCGTCCGGGTTCTCGATCAGCCCGCACGAGGAGTGCGCGGTCGAGGAGGCGGTGCAGATCACCGAGCGGGACGGCGGCTCGGTCTCCGTGCTGACCCTCGGTCCCGGCGGCGGCGATCGAGCAGCTGCGCGACGCGCTGCGTCGCCCTCGGCGCGCGCCGGGCGGTGCTGCTGGAGACGGACGGCCGGGAGTTCGGCCCGATCGCGACGGCTGGCCGCCATCGCCGCCGAGGTCCAGGCGCATCCGCTACGACCTGGTCGCTCGCTGCGGCAACGAGGCGGCCGACACCGGCGACTACCAGGTCGGCATCCGGCTCGCGCACGAGCTCGGCTGGCCGGTCGCCACCGGGATCAGAACCTGTGCCGTATCGGACGGCGCCGTGGTCAGCCCGGCGTGAGTACCGCGGGCGTGGAGGAGGCGTACTCGCTGCCGCTGCCCGCCGTGGTCACGCGTCAAGGAGGGCATCAACCTGCCCCGCTACCCGTCGCTGCCCGGGCGGCTGCGCCAAGCGCGCGCAGGTCGACCGGTCCTCGCCCGAGTGGGCGGCCGAAGGGCTGCGCAAATCGGCGCCTCCGGGTGCCCGAGTCGAGCAAGCACCAGGCCGAGGTGCTGGGTGAGGGTGTGGATGCCGGTCCCGTCGCTGGTCCGCGTCCTGGAGGAATGGGGGTGCTCTGTGAGCGTGCTGGTCCTGGTCGAGACTCGACGGCGAGCAGGGCCGCCGACGCGCCTCGCTGCGGGCGCTGACCCTCGCCCGGTCGATCGGCGATGTCAGCGCGGCCGTTGTTCGCCGATGCCGCACCCCAGGACGCGCTGGCCAGCTACGGCGGTCACCGATGTCTACCTGATCGAGCCCGGCTCGCTCGACGGGTACGCCGCGCAGGCCTGGGCGGGCGCTGGCCGGGCTGGCGGCCGAGACGGGCGCGACCGCCGTGCTGGCCGCGGGCACCGACCGGGGCAACAGGTGCTGGCGCCACCTCGGCGCGATCACCGAGCTGCCGATGGCGGCCAACTGCGCCTGGTCACCCCGGACGAGGGTACAGGCGCACCGGCTGGTCAGCACCGCTGGGCCGGGCTGCTGCTCGAGGACGCGGTCGATGGAGGCGCCGGTCGCGCTGTTCACCGTGGCCACCGACTCGGTAGCGGCCGTTTCCGCGAAGCACTGCCGGCAGCGATCAGTGTGCACGTGCACAAGCCCGAGCTGGCCGAGGCCGACCTGGTCGGTGCGGGCGGTCGAGTCATCGCCGGCGGCGCGGGCGGCGCGTCGCTGGCCACCGCGCGGGTCGTGGTCGGCGGTGGCCGCGGCGTGGGCGGCCCGGACGGCTTCGCCCCGCTGGAGGAGCTGGCCGAACTGCTCGGCGGCGTGGTCAGGGGGTGTCCCGCGTGGTCACCTCCGAGGGCTGGCGCCCGCACAAGCAGCAGGTCGGCAGACCGGCACCAAGATCACCCCGGAGCTCTACCTGGCCTGCGGCATCGGCGGCGCGATCCAGCACATCGTAAGCTGCGCCAGCGCCAAGCTACATCATCGCGATCAACACCGACCCGGGCGCCCCCATCCTGGCCCGCGCCGACTACGCCGTCATCGGCGACCTTCACCAGGTCATCCCCGCCCCTCGTCGAGGCGCTCCCGCGCCCGGCGCGGCCCATAGTCCCTGGCGACGTGAAACCGGTTTCAGTGCCTGCTAAGGCTAACGCGGCTCATAGTCGCGCCGCCGCGAGCTGGAGAATCCGGACTTGAGTCGCGCCAGCACCACCGGCTCGATCACGGCAACCACGACGATGTGACATTGCCGTGGTCAGGACAACAGCGATGTGACATCGCCGTGGTTGTAGAGTGGTCTGCCCCCACTGGCGACAGAGTATCACCAGTCACTGGGAGCTTGTCGGAAGCGCAGGGGCACCAGACGCGCGGGGGCGAGCGGGGATCGGGGCCGGGTTCCCCGGCGCCCGGGCATGCAGGTTCGAGGCATTCTGATCGCACGGAAAAGGTGCTTCATGGCGTTCCGGCTTCGGCCCGCGCGGGGAAGGCGCCCAGGTAGCGCGGGAGTGGGCGCATGGAGGCGACTGACAGCGGGAGAGAGATGTGAGTAGGTCCGGAACGCACGTGCAGCGAGAGGGATGGGGAACATTTGGCGGCGACTGCCGTATGGCCGGGCGACAGCTACCCGCTGGGTGCGACGTACGACGGAGATCGGGCACCAACTTCCGGGCTGTTCTCCGAGGTCGCCGGACCGGGTCGAGCTCTGCCTGTTCGACGACGACGGCACCGGAGACGCGGATCGACCTGCACGAGGTGGACGGGTTCGTCTGGCACGGCTACCTGCCCGGCGTCGGCCCGGGCCAGCGGTACGGCGTACCGGGTGCACGGTCCGTACGACCCGGCCGCCGGGCAGCGCTGCAACCCGCAACAAGCTGCTGCTCGACCCGTACGCCAAGGCGATCGACGGGCCAGGTCGGACTGGGGCCAGCCGCGTGTTCTCTTACCAGTTCGGGCACCCGGACCGAGCGCAACGACGACCGACTCCGCGCCGTACGTGCCCGCGCTCGGTGGTGGTGAACCCGTACTTCGACTGGGACCTGACCGGCCGCCGGGCACGCCGTACTACGAGACCGTGATCTACGAGGCGCACGTCCGCGGGCTGACCAGGCACGCATCCGGTCATCCCGACGAGCAGCGCGGCACCTACGCCGGGCTGGCCCACCCGGCGGTGATCGACGCACCTGCAGGAGCCTCGGCGTCACCGCGGTCGAGCTGATGCCGGTGCACCAGTTCGTCAACGACCAGCCACCTGCAGGAAGCGAGGCCTGGCGCAACTACTGGGGCTACAACACGATCGGCTTCTTCGCCCCGCACAACGCGTACTCGTCCACGCGGCACCGCGGCCAGCAGGTGCAGGAGTTCAAGGCGATGGTCCGCGACGCTGCACGCAGGCGGGCATCGAGGTGATCCTCGACGTCGGTCTACAACCACACCGCCGAGGGCAACCACCTCGGGCCCGACGCTGTCGCTTCCGCGGCATCGACAACGCCGGCGTACTACCGGCTGGTGGACGACGACCGGCGCTACTACATGGACTACACCGGCACCGGCAACACGCCTGCAACATGCGGCACCCGCACGTGCTGCAGCTGATCATGGACTCGCTGCGCTACTGGGTGCACGAGATGCACGTCGACGGCTTCCGCTTCGACCTGGCCGCGACGCTGGCCCGCGAGTTCTACGAGGTGGACCGGCTGTCGGCGTTCTTCGACCTGGTCCAGCAGGACCCCGTGGTGTCCCAGGTCAAGCTGATCGCCGAGCCGTGGGACGTCGGCGAGGGCGGCTACCAGGTCGGCAACTTCCCGCCGCTGTGGACGGAGTGGAACGGCAAGTACCGGGACACGGTCCGCGACTTCTGGCGCGGCGAGCCGGCCACGCTGGCCGAGTTCGCCTACCGGCTCACCGGCTCCGCCGACCTGTACCAGCACGGACGGCCGGCGCCCGGTCGCGTCGCATCAACTTCGTCACCTGCCACGACGGGTTCACCCTGACCGACCTGGTCTCCTACGACCACAAGCACAACGAGGCCAACGGCGAGGACGGCCGGGACGGCGACCGACGACAACCGCTCCTGGAACTGCGGCGCCGAGGGCCCCACCGACGACAAGGCCATCCTCGCGCTGCGGGCCAGGCAGAAGCGCAACTTCCTGGTCACGCTGGTGCTGTCGCAGGGCGTGCCGATGCTGCTGGCACGACGATGAGATCGGCCGCACCCAGCGGGGCAACAACAACGCCTACTGCCAGGACAACGAGATCTCCTGGGTGGACTGGGCGGTGCGGGCCGAGGACGACCCAGGCCCCGTAGTGCACTACGTCCGCGCCCTGATCAAGCTCCGGGCCGACCACGCGGTGTTCCGCCGTCGCCGGTTCTTCCGCGGCCTGCCAGCTCCGCGGCGGCCGCAACCGGCTCGGCGACATCGCCTGGTTCACCCTGGCCGGTGAGGAGATGACCGGCGACGACTGGGACGCCGGGTTCGCTAAGTCGCTGACCGTGTTCCTGAACGGCCAGGGCGATCAGCGAGCCGGACCGGCGGGGCGAGCGGGTCCAGGACGACTCCTTCCTGCTGCTGTTCAACGCCAGCGAGGAAGATCTCCGGTTCGTCATCCCCGCCGCGCCGCTACGGATCCCGCTGGTCCAAGGTGCTGGACGCGGCGGTCCACGCGACGGATTTTGAAGACGAGAACCCCGTCAAACCGGGAGACGGCGATAAACGTGATCAACCACTCCGTGCAGTTGCTGCGCCGTGGCTGAGCCCGCAGGTTTAAGACGCTTACCGCCCGGTCACCAGGCGCGAGCACCCGGTGTCCACCTACCGGCTGCAGCTCAGGGACAGCTTCGGGTTCGGCCGAGGCGGCCGAGCAGGCGCACTACCTCGCCTACGCTGGGCGTGACGCACGTCTACCTGTCGCCGATCTTGCAGGCCAACCCCGGCTCGCCGCACGGGTACGACGTCGTCGACCACTCGCTGGTCTCCGACGGACCTCGGCGGAGGAGCCGGCGTTCCGCGAGCCATGGTGGCCGAGTTCCACAGGCGCCGTCTGGGGGTGGTCGTCGACGTGGTGCCCAACCACATGGCCCGGCCCGGTCCCGGAAACGCTCAACCGGCAGCTGTGGTCGGTGCTGCGTGACCAGGGCCGGACGTCGGAGTTCGCGCACTGGTTCGACATCGACTGGGAGGCGCAGGAAGACAAGCTGCTGCTGCCCATCCTGGCCGGGCCGCTGAAGACTGCCTGGGCGACATCATCATCGACACCGCGACCCGCAATCCGGAGGGAACGCCGCCGCCCATCGCGGGCCCGGTGCTGCGCTACTTCGACCACGTGCTGCCCGTCCGCCGGGCACGGCGGGCCGACCTGCCGCTGGCGGAGCTGCTGGCGCACCAGCACTACCGGCTCACCGACTGGCGCGACGCGGCCACCCAGCTCAACTACCGGCGGTTCTTCGACATCGACTCGCTCATCGCGGTCCGGGTGGAGGACCCGGACGTGTTCGCCGCCACCCACCGGCTGCTGCTGCGCCTGGTGCGCCGAGGGGCTCATCGACGGCCTGCGGGTCGACCATCCCGACGGGCTGGCCGATCCCCGCGGCTACCTCGAGCCGGCTGGTCCGCCGAGACCGGCGGCGCCTGGGTGGTCGCCGAGAAGATCCTCAGCGGCGACGAGGAACTGCCCGCCGACTGGGCCTGCGCGGGCACCACCGGGATACGACGCCCTGGCCGCGGTCGGCGGCCTGTTCGTCGATCCGGCCGGGCGCCGTGCCGCTGACCGAGGAGTACCGGCGCTTCACCGGCGGGCCGGCAGAGCTTCGCGCGAGGTAGGCCGGGGCGCCAAGCAGGGAGAGCGCGAGCGGCACCGCTCGCCGCCGAGGTGTCCCGGCTGGGCCGCCTGCTCGCCCGCGCGCGGGACTACCCGCGCCCTGGACGGGCTCGGCCTCGGCGATCTGCGCGACGGTGCTGGTCGCAGCTGCTGGCCGCGTTCCGGCGTGTACCGGCGCGTACGTGGTCCCGGGCGAGCCGCCGCCTCCGGCGTCGGCGGCGCCATCCTCGCGGCGGCCGCGGCCGCGACCGGCTGGCCGCGACCTGCACCCGGCCCTGCACGCGGTGCTCGCGGCCGTCCTGCGACCTGGTGCTCGGCCGCCGGCACGGCCGGCAGCCGCCCGCGACGCAGCTGATCGTCCGGCTTCCGGCAGACCTGCGGCCCGGTGATGGCCAAGGGCGTGGAGGACACCGCGTTCTACCGCTGGTCCCGGCTGGTCGCGCTGAACGAGGTCGGCGGCGACCCGGACCGCTTCGGGGTCACGCCCGGCGGAGTTCCACGGCTTCACGCCGGCGCATCTGGCCCGGCACTGGCCGGCCACCATGACCACGCTGTCCACCCACGACACCAAGCGCGCAGGAGGACGTGCAGCGCCCGGCTGGCCGTGCTGGCCGAGTCGGCCGCAGGCGTGGCGGTCACCAGGTCGAGCCGGTGGCACGACCGCGCCGGCTGGCTCGCCGACGGTGGCCGTGCGCCGAGCCTGAGCGAGCCCCAGAGTACCTGACTGTGTGGCAGACGCTGGTGGGCGCCTGGCCGATCGACGGCGGACCGGCTGGCCGCGTACCTCGCGCAAGGCGATGCGCGAGGCGAAGACGCGTGACGTCCTGGACGATGAGCCGGACAGCTGGCTACGAGTCCGCTGGTGCTCGGCCTCGCCGAGGCCGTGCTGCGGCGACGCGCGAGCTCACCGCGGCGGATCGTCGACTTCGCGGCCAGGCTCGCGCCGGGGACGCCCGGGTGAACTCGCTCGGCGCGCAAACTGGTGCAGCTCACCATGCCCGGGGTCGCCGACGTCTACCAGGGCTGCGAGCTGGGCCGGCTTCTCGCTGGTCGACCCGGACAACCGGCAGGCTGGTCGACTTCGCACCGCCGCCAGCGGCTGCTCGCCGCGCTGGACGCCGACCCGGGCCGCGGCAGACGGCCACGGCGGACGGCCTCGACGCGGAGAAGCTGCTGGTGACCTCGCGGCGCGCTGCGGCTGCGGCGCGAGCATCCCGGACTGGTTCGCCGGCGGACTACCGCCCGCTGGCACGCCGAGGGCCCGGCGGCCGGGCACGCGTGTCGCCTTCCTGCGCGGCCGGCCACGGCGGCCACGCGGTGACCGTGGCCACCCGGCTGCCCGGCGCGAGCTGCGGCGGCGCGGCGGCTGGGCGGACACGGTGCTGCCGCTGCCCGGACGGGCGCTGGCGGGACGTGCTGACCGGCGCCACGCATGCCGGCCCGCGCCCGCTCCTGCCGCTCTGACCAAACGACTTCCCGGTGGCACTGCTCGTCCCGGAGCCAGTGGTCTGCGGGCGACCCGGCACCGGCCCGATGCCGCACGGCGGTGCCGCGGTGACCGCGTTCAGCGTCTGGGCGCCCGCCGCCGGGCGGGCCGAGGTGCGAGGTGCCGGGCAGCTGGCACCCGATGAGCCCGGCGGCCGCATCCGGCTGGTGGGAGGCTGAGCGTGGGCCGTGCCCACGCGGCGAGGATCGACTACGCGTTCCGGCTGGACGGCGGCGCCGCCGCTGCCTGACCCGCGCTCCCCGCGGCAGCCGTTCGGCACCCAGGGGATGAGCCGCAGCTACGACCATTCCGCCTTCCGCTGGAGCGACCGCGGCTGGCGCGGCGCGCCCGCTGCACGGGTCGGTGATCTACGAGCTGCACCTGGGCACGTTCACCCCGGAGGGCACGTTCGACGCCGCCATCGGGCGGCTCGGACCACCTGCGCGACCTCGGCGTGACACACGGTCGAGCTGATGCCGGTCGCGGCGTTCCCCGGCCGTCACGGCTGGGGCTACGACGGGATCAACCTGTGGGCGGTGCACGAGCCCTACGGCGGCCCGGACGGCCTGAAGCGGTTCGTGGACGCCTGCCACGCCCGCCAGCCTGGCCGTCCTGCTCGACGTCGTCTACAACCACGTCGGCGTCGGCAACCGGCTGGCCGCGTTCGGCCCGTACTTCACCGAGCGCGCACGTGACGCCCTGGGGCCCGGCGGTGAACCTCGACCAGCCCGGCTCCGACGAGGTGCGCGCGTTCCTGATCGGCAACGCGCTGATGTGGCTGCGCGACTACCACCTCGACGGGCTGCGGCTGGACGCGGTGCACGCGCTGGAGGACCACCGCGCCCTGCACTTCCTCGAGGAGCTCGCGGCCGAGGTGCAGGCGCTCGCCGCGCGGCTGAACCGGGAGCTGGTCCTGATCGCCGAGTCCGACGCCAACGACCCCCGGCTGGTGACCTCCCGGGAGGCGGGCGGGTACGGGCTGGCCGCGCAGTGGAGCGACGACTTCCACCACGCGGTGCACGCGGCGCTCACCGGTGAGCGGCAGGGCTACTACTGCGACTTCGGCTCGCTGGCGGCGCTGGCGCAAGACCCATGACCAGGGTGTTCTTCCACGACGGCAGCTGGTCGGCGTTCCGCGGCCGCAGCCACGGGCGGCCGGTGGACGTGCTCCGCGTGCCCGCCCACCGCTTCCTCGGCTACCTGCAGGACCACGACCAGATCGGCAACCGGGCCACCGGCGACCGGATCGCCGCGCACGCTGTCCCCGGCACTGGCTCAAGGTGCGGCGCGGCGCTGGTGCTGACCGCGCCGTTACACGCCGATGCTGTTCATGGGCGAGGAGTGGGGCGCGGACACCCCATGGCAGTACTTCACCGACCACATCGATCCCTGGCTGGCCCGGGCCGTCGCCGAGGGCCGCCGGAGCGAGTTCGCCGCGCATCGGCTGGGCCGCCGCCGACGATGCCCGGACCCGCAGGACGAGGCGACCTTCCTCCGCTCCAAGCTCGACTGGTCGCAGCCGGACCAGCGCAGCCACACCGCGGGCTGCTCGCCTGGTACCGGGAGCTGATCGCGCTGCGCCGCAGCCGGCCGGAGCTGACCGATCCGCGGCTGGACCGGGTGCAGGCGGACTTCGACGAGGATGCGCGCTGGCTGCTGGTCCGGCGGGGGCTTGGCTGAGGATCGCGGCGAACCTCGGCGGAAGGCGCGTCCGGTTGCCGCTCGGGCAGCGCGGCACCGGCATGCTCGCCGCGTCCAGCCCGGGGGTCGCGATCAAGCAGGACACGGTCACGATGCTCCCTCCACTTTCGCCGTCGTCGAGACCAGGGCGGCGCCAGGCCCCATGTGATGGGCTCCCGGTGGTGAGCCCGGCGGCTCAGGCGGCGAGGCAGGTGGCGGGGACGGCGCGGGCGACCATCGTGCGCGCCCAGCGCATCCGGGTGACGGCGGTCTCGGGGTGCTTCGCCGAAGGCTTGCGCGACTCGCGCCGCGCATTCGGAGCCGCCGTAGGCGGCGACGGCCACGGCGATCGCCCGCCGGACCTGCCCGGGGCTGGGTTCGTCGGAACGCTGCAGCGCCGATGCGAACAGCGCATCGGCCCGGGCGGCCCCGGTGCTGAGGGTACTGACGCTGAGGTCACACGGCACGGATGACATGGTGACTCCTCGGTGGCCGAGCGGGCTGAGCTGGGTCAGCCAGCGGCGGGGCGCCCGGTGCCGCATGGACGGGCCGGTGGAGGCGGCCCGGAACTCGCGTCCGGTCCGGCCGGTGGTGCGCGCCGCGGCGCGGGCGAGGCCATCGCGCCGGGCCTGGTGACGAAGGTCGGCGATCCTGGCCTGGGCGAGGTCATAGCTGACGGTGGAGCTGGGGTGCATCGCGGTCTCCCTCGGGACGAACGTGCCTATATGTCGAGGATGCGCCTAAGGCGGGGGCCGCGGATCGGGTGCGATTTCCTAGTATTGGCAGGTCGAAAGGGCCTTAGATGCTGGGCTGGCCCGGGCTTAGGCGCCCAGCGGGCTAGGGTCGTACTAAGGCGTGAGGCCGCCTGGCCTCATGGTTCCCTCGAGCGTTGCGGAGGCACGGAAGCAGCCCAGGCGGTCGGCTTGTTCGGCGCGGTAGAGGTCGAGCCCGGCGCAGGAATCCCTTCAGCCATTTCAGTGTCAATTCGTGACATCGTCCCGGTCAGAACGCGTCGGCTATCAACCCGACCTGATCTGCGGCGCCGTGGCACTCGGATGGTCATTGAGTGTCAAACACTCCTGATCGGGTTTTGACACTCAATCACAGCCGGACGCTGTGACAGTTGCGGCACCTGGATGCGGGCCCCACTGCCGAAACGACACAGGTTATTTTCCTACGCGCCCCCTCAGACCGGTCAATGTCACATAATCCCGGTCCCGGGCCGCTTCGCCAGCCTACGCGCACGGTATCAGCGCTGGGCTGCCACCGGGCATCAGGCTGGGCCTCCGTGCCTCTAAGACTTCGGCTCATGGGGCGTACTCTCGGGCAGCTTGATGGCGGTCGCGGTTCGTGACAGGCAATTGATCAGGCCCTTGGTCGGCAGTAGGGGCAGCATCCGGAAGAACCGGTCGCGCTGCCTGATCTTCTTCGCGGTGGCCGGGGCGAGGAAGCCTGCCCGCCGAGGGCTCACAGCTTCGCCCCGGGCGCGCCACGTACCCGCGAGCAGGTGCTCGTAGCGGGCGAACGCGGCACGGTAGTCGCCGCTGGCCGCGGCCAGCTCCCCGGCCAGCACGTGGGCCGCTACCGCGGTCCCGGTGCCGTTATGCCGCCGGGTCCGGCGGCGTAGCCCGCGTCGCCGATCAGCGCGACCGCCGGACGACCACCGGTCCAGCCGTACCGGCCTACCGAGTCGAAGTAGGCTGTCGCCGCGGGCATCTGCCCGAAGGGAGTTTGGCACGTGCCAGCCCACGCCCCCGAAGGAAAGCTTCTGCTTCGTGATCTTCTGCTGCTGGGGCGGTGTCGTGGTAGTCGTACTCGATGCGTCCGCCGTCCGGGGCGGTGAAGAACTGCGCCACCGCCCCATCGGTGCCCGGCGCGCTGAAGATCGCCGCGGTCCGGCCGGCACGCTGTACAGCAGGCCTCCTCGTGGTCTAGGCCATAGCGATCGGGCACGCCGAAGATCGAGACGTGCCGAGGTCGCGGACGTCCGGGTGGTCGCCGAAGGCCAGCTCGCGTACGAGACAGAGCGCAGGTCCGTCGGCCCCGATGACCAGGTCGAAGGTCTGCGGCGCGGCCCGGCGGAAGGTGACGCACGCCCCCGGTGTCCTGGGTGCAGGCCGGTGATCGAGTCGCCGAACAGGTACTTCGGTGCTATCCCGGTCGCCTTCGTACAGGATGCGGCCCAGGTCATCAGTGGAGGATCTCCACGTCGCCCGCGAAGATGTGTTTCACGGCGATGCTGGCCAGCCGCGGTGCCCGTCCGCATCCACGTAGGTGGTGGCGGACAGATGTTCGCCGCTCCCGGATCCGGTCCAGGATCCTACCCGGCCAGCACGGATAGGTGGGGCGGCGCCGCGGAAGTCGACCGTGCGCCGCCGCGGCAACCGCGGCGCCCGTTCCACCACGGTCGGGCGGAACCCGGGTGCCACCGAGTCACCAGGCCAGGAGGACCGGCCACGCCTGCGCCGGAGATCAGATGTCGGTTCTGCAGGGCTCCGGCTTGCCCGTGGCAATGCTGGTCGGCGGTTGATGTACCATACAAACGTATAAGACATTTTTGTATAGTACGTTTGTATAGATCTCTTCGCTAGATTCATGTCATGGGCCATCGTGAAGACCTGCTCGCCGGTGCCGTACGCCGCCTGCGGGAAAGGGTTACGCAGCACACCACCGCCCGGGACATCAGAAACAAGGCCTCGAGCACCAACCTCGCCTCGATCGGCTACCACTACGGCTCGACCAAGGCGTTGCTCAACGCGGCGGTGCTCACCGCCATGGACGACTTCGGCGGAGATGGCGCGGGCCATCGGCGAACCGGACCCCGGGCAGAAGCGCTGGCTGAGCAATTTTTGAGCGAGTTCTGACCCGGGTCATCGACTCGTTCCAGGCCAGCAGCCAGGTGTGGCTCGCCACCTTCGACATCTTCACCGTGGCGCAGCGCGACCCTGAGGTGCGCGCCGCTGCGGCCGAGGGCCTGGAAGACGGCAGGAAGCCGTGGGCGCGGCTGCTCTACGGGTCCGGACGACGCCGTGACGAGGAAAAAGACGCGGGCGATCGGCTCACTGCACCAGGCGCTGGTCAGCGGCGTCCTGGTGCAGTGGCGCCGATCGACCCGGACGCGGGCGCCCTCGGCCGCCGACCTCGCCCGGGGCATGCAGGCCATCTGCCGAACAGGTCGCGGCTAGCCCAGCTCAGCCAGCGCAGCTGTGCTGGGCCGCGGAGATCAGCGAGAGAACACCCACGGGTTCAGCGGCGCGTTGCTGCCCCGCAGCGCCTGGGGCAGGCCGTGGAACCGAACGAGGCCTCGGTCCAGACCCGATGCGGGACCCCGAGGAGGTGCAGACCTGCACCGGGTTGCTCAGCGTGACCACGGTCGCGACCGGCGTAAATCGGCCCGGCGGCGCAGTCCGGGTTGCAACCGTCGAGCTTGTCGATGCCGGTCCCACGGCCTTCGGTGTCCGACCAGGTGGTTCCACGTCATCGTGTGACAGGAAGCTGGTCGAATCACCGGACAGCGCGCAGCCGAACCTACAGCGCCTACTTGAACAGCAATCTTCCCGTGCAGGTCCTGGCCCTGCGGCCAGGTAGGACGACGGGCGTGTTCCGTGGGCACCGTGACCACGACGGCGGACTGGTCGGGCTGACCAGCGGCGATTAGCACAGCGGATCAGCAGTCCGGCACCCGCGATTCCGGGCTGGTCCCGGCGGCACAACTCTCGTCAGCATGTTCTTCAACCCTCAACTCTCAGTAGCCCAGCCGGACAGCAATATGGACGGCGTCGGGCGTCTTCACTGCGTCGGACGCACGGGACCGGGCGATTGATACATCGTTCGGCTCAATGCCGGCGATCAGGACTCAGCCGAAACACTGGCCCTCGCCCGGTACGGGCACGGTGCTGAGCTGTCCGTCCTCGTGCAGCACGTGGTAGTCGCGGAAGCGCTCGGCCAGCTCGCCGGCCTTGGCGTGGCGCAGCCACACCCGGTCCCCGGTCCGCAGCTGGTCCGCGGCCGGGCCGCGACCGGGTTCGCACTCGCCCGCGCCCCTCCGTCCCGGTGAGGCCGAGGTACTTAGCAGGTACGGGCGGGGCAGCCGGTCCGGGGTGCCGGTGCCGAGAGGCGTAGCCGCCGGAGAACAGCGTGGCCAGGCCGGGACCCGGCTTGGCGCACCACCGGCACGGGCGAAGAGCAGGGCGGGCTCCGGGGCTGAACCGGCGGTACGCGTCGAACAGGGTCGGGCCGACCAGGCCGGAGCCCGCGGTGAGCTCGGTCACCGAGGCGTCCCTTGCGCGGTCGACTCCAGGCTGCCGGTGCCGCCCCCGTTCACGAACTCCAGGCTGGTCAGGGCCTGGATCTGGCGGATCGCCTCGGTCCGGCGCCGGACAAGCTCCGGGCATCGAGCGGCCCTGGATCAGCCTGATCAGCCGGCCCTGACCGGATGCCCGGCGGCGCGTCGCCCGGGCCCGCGATCTGGCCCTCGTACCCCATCACGCCGACCAGGCGGAAGCCGGGCCGCCGGGTGATCGCCCGGGCGAAGTCCGCCGCCTGCTCCGGGGTGTGCAGCGGGGACCGCCGGGTGCCGATGTGCACGGCCAGGCTGCCGGGCCAGCGGGCGCCAGGAGACGTCCAGGTCCAGGCAGACCCGGATCTCCGGGTGGCCGTCGCCCAGCGCGCGGTCCACCACGTCCAGGTGCGCCTGCGAGTCGGTCATGATCGTGACGTGCTGCCTGGCCTGGCTGTCCGCCGCCAGCGCCCGCAGCGCCCCGCGGTCCACGCTGGGGTAGGCGACCAGCAGGTCGTCGCTGGTCCCGGTGGCGTGCAGCCAGAGGGCTTCGGCCAGCGAATAGCACATCACTCCGCGGTAGCCGGGAGTGGCCAGCGCGCGCTCGATCAGGAAGCGGCAGCGCAGCGACTTGGTCGCCACCCGGACCGGGTGGCCCCCGTTCACTGGCCAGCGCCGCCCGGCGCGTCATGTCGGCGGCGTTCCGGTCGAACGCGCCCAGGTCGACCAGGGCCAGCGGCGGGTCGAGGTCGGCGGTGGCCCGGTCGTAGCGTTCGCGGGCGGCGTCAGGGGAAGGCCGTGCCGAACGCCCGGCGAGCGCAGGCGGCCCTGATCGACAGACATGCTCGCACAGTAGACCAGCGCTGGCGAAAATCTGAATACTGTCCAGTAATGAGGACCCAGCCTTCTGCCTGACCGCCGCGGCGTATGGCGCAACTGGGCCGGGACCGCGACGGCGACCCCGGCCCGGTGGAGCTTACCGCGCAACGAGTGGCCGAGATCTGCGCCGCGGTCAAGAACGCGGCCGCCGCCGGGCTGACGGTGCGGGCCCTCGGCAGCGGGCACTCAGTTCACCGCGGCCGCGGCGACCTCCGGCGTGGCGCTGGACATGTCCGGCTGGACCGGGATCACCGCCGCGGACACCGCGAGCGGCCTGGTCACCGCGCGGTCCGGGACGACGCTGCGCGCGCTCAACGCCGAGCTAGAGCGGCCTCGGGCTGGCCATGGCCAACCTCGGCGACATCGACGCGCAGACGCTGGCTTACGCGCTGTGCACCGGCACGCACGGCACCGGGGCCCGGCTCTGGCGGGCCTCGCCACCCAGGTCGAGGCATTGGAGCTGGTGCTGGCGGACGGGTCGGTGGTGACGTGTTCGGCCTCATGCCGGCCCTGAGCTGTTCGCCGCCGCGCGGGTCGGCCTGGGCGCGCTCGGCGTGATCAGCGCGGTGACGCTGCGCTGCGTGCCGTCGTTCACGCTGCTGGCCGACGAGCGCCCGCTGCCGGTGGACGAGGTTCTCGAGCAATTCGACGAGCTGGCCGCGGCCAACGACCACTTCGAGTTCTACTGGTTCCCTACGGCCGCCAGGCCCTGGTCAAGCGGAACAACCGGCTGACCGGCCACGACGCGGCGCTCGGTACGCCGGTTCCGCCAGCGCTGCCTAGCCTGGCGCCGGTTCTGGGAGTTCGAGGTGATGGAGAACGTCGGCTTCGGTGCGCTGTGCCGTCTCGGCCGGGCCCGCCCGCGGCTCATCCCCGCCCTGAACAGGTTCTCCTCGGCCGCGCTGTCCACCCGGACCTACACCGACACCTCGCACCGGGTGTTCGTGACCCCGCGCCGGGTCCGCTTCGCCGAGTCCGAGTACGCCGTTCCACGTGAATCACTGGGCCAGGTGATCACCGAACTGCGCCGCGCGCGTGCCCCGGCTGCACGATCCGGTCATGTTCCCGGTCGAGGTGCGGGTGGCGGCGGCCGACGACATCTGGCTCTCCACCGGCTACGGCCGGGAGTCCGCCTACGTCGCCATCCACCAGTACACCGGGCTGCCCTACCAGGAATACTTCGACCGGTTCGAGTCCATCGTGGCCGCGGTGGACGGCTTAACCGCACTGGGGCAAGCTGCATTCGCTCGACTCCGGACGGCTCCGCTCGCTCTATCCCCGCTTCGACGAGTTCCGCCGCGTCCGCGCCGAGGTCGATCCGGACGGCAGGTTCGGCAACGCCTACCTGACCAGGGTCCTGGGTCCGCACGATTTGTGACGAGAAACTTACGCTCTCCGCCGGGGCCGAACGGGTCCGGCTGGTCCTCGTATCCGGGTTAGTGGCCAGTGCCCGCGGCCGCCGGGACTACCGCCTTCATCACTGACGGCGACCGCGGCACCGGCCACGTCAGTGCCTTTCCGCGTGGTCGGCAAAGGTTCGTACCGATCCCGTGCGGGGAAGGGCGAGGAGCCAGATGATATCGACATGGCTGGCGGCGAGTTACACCAACGGAAGCGGTTCGGCCGCGGGCCGCATCGCGCTGGTCGCGGTGGCGGTGCTCGCCGTCGGGGCATACGCGTTTCTGCAGCTCAAGGCGCGATCGCGCCGGCCAGGGCCGGACGTCTCCGGTACGACCCGTGGGACTGGCGGACGTATCCCGACCCGTCCCGGCCCGAGGCGCCAGGACGCCGGGGAGCCGTACGGCAACGAGGAGAGCAGCCGTCCCGACTGGCGGTACGGCTATCCGCCCGGGTACGAGCCGTACCCGCTGTACGATCAGGCCCGGTCGCCGTGGACCGTCAGGGACCAGGCGGGCAGCGACCGGCGGTCCTGAGCCGCGGCCGGGGACCCGGCACGCGGCCCGGCGGCGGGCCGCCTTCCCAAGCCAGGCCTGGCCTGCCTAAGGTATTTGTATCCGGGTAGACGCGTTCTTAGGCAGCGTTGGGTGGTGCTCGCGGCGGACACGGGCGGAGCGACGCGATGTTAGCGTGGGACGCGCTCGGCGGACTCGACGCCTACCGGATCACCGAGATCCCGCGACGGCCCGAACCCGGCCCGGCCCGGCGCATGCCGAATCTGACGATCCAGGCCGTATCCAGCGGCTCGCCGCCCTGGTCGCGGCGTACCACGCCGGGGCCGGGCCCCGGCCCGGCGCGGAGACCAGGGGCAACGGCTCCGGCGCGGTGGCCATCGGCTGGGTCAGGCACGACACGGACGGACCCGGTCCAGCTCCTCGCCGCGGGCCCGGGCCTGGTCGGCAGCGACGAGGGCCGGGAGGTGTTCCTGGCCTTGCCCGGCGGAGCGCGAGCCAGGCCGCTGGGGCGCGGCTCGCTGACCGGGCTGATGGCACGGCTGCCCGCGTGGCGGGCCATCGGCGGGATAAGCGACGGGCTGCTCCCCGGTGACGAGCGCCGCCCAGACGGGCGCCCCGCCCCCTCGCTGGAGGAGTGCCTGCTGGCCGCGTGGCCGGGCCCGTTCGGCTGGCTGCTCATCGCCGAACCGCTGAGCGCGGCCGAGATCGGAAAGCTGGCCGAGGAACTGGCGCAGCGGGAGCAGTACGCCACCGGCGACTCGGACCGGTTTCCCGGGCGCGCCACGGCGGCGCGCTGACTGAGCCTGCGGCACGGCGAGATGCGCAAGGGCGTCTCGTCGGGCATGTGGCGGATCTGGCTGCTCGCGGGCGGCGCCGACGCCGAGAGCCGCCGCCCGGGTGGCTGGCCTGGTGTGCGCCTCCGCCGACCTGTCCGGCTTGCCCTACGCGATCACGCCCGACGGCCACGCGGCCCGCGGCCTGCGGGAGGCGCTTGAAGGTCCGGACGCGGCGGAGCCAGCCGGTACGGCGGCGACGCGGTGGCGGCCCACCCGTTCTGCGCGAGCAGCGAACTGGTCGCCGCGCTGTGCCTAGCCGCCCGAGCGCGAGATGCCGGGCATCCGGCTGCCGCTGCGGCCCGATTTCGACGTGACCCAGGAGACCGCGGCCGGCCGCGCGGCGATCACCGTCGGCGAGATCCTGGACCGGAACCGCCGCCCGGCCGGGCCGCTGACGCTGCCGCTGGACTCGCTGAACCGGCACGTGTTCGTCAGCGGCGCGACCGGATCGGGGAAATCGCAGACCGTGCGGGCGCTGCTCGAGGCCGCCACCGCGGCCGGGATCCCGTGGCTGGTGGTGGAGCTGACCAAGGCCGAGTACCGGCTGATGGCGGCGCGGCTGGCCGGAACCGGAGGCCCCGGAGCGGCCGGGGCAGCGATGGCCACGGTCGTTCGGATCCGCCCGGGCGAGTCGGACGCGATCGCGGCTAAGCCTCAACCCGCTCGAGCCCGCGGCGGACGGCGCGGGCCGCCGGTTCCCGCTGCAGACCCATGCGGACCTGGTCAAGGCGCTGTTCATCGCGTCCTTCCGTTCGGACGAGCCCTTCCCCCAGGTGCTGAGCGCGGCGCTGACCAGGGTGTACGAGGACGCGGGCTGGGACCTGGCCCTGGGCGAGACGGTCGCGGCGGACGCCAACCCCGGCTACCCGAACCTGACCGACCTGCAGCGGGCCGCGATCAGCGTCGTCCGGGAGATCGGCTACAGCCAGCGGATCACCGACGACGTGCTCGGCTTCATCAAGGTCAGGCTGTCCAGCCTGCGCCTCGGGACCACCGGCCGGTTCCTCGAGGGCGGGCACCAGCTCGACTTCGGCGCCCTGCTCGATGGCAACGCCGTGCTGGAGATCGAGGACGTCGGTGACGACAGCGACAAGGCGTTCCTGATGGGGACGGTGCTGATCCGGCTGGCCGAGCACCTGCGGATGGCCAGCCGGGCCAGGCTAACCGGCGACGCCGGGCCTGCGCCACCTGACCGTCATCGAGGAGGCGCACCGGCTGCTCCGCCGCCAGGAAACCGGCGCTCCCGCCGGGGCGGCGGCGCACGCGGTGGAGATGTTCGCCGGGCTGCTGGCCGAGATCCGCGCCTACGGCGAGGGTCTCATCATCGCCGAGCAGATCCCGATCGCCTCGTCCCCGACGTCATCAGAACACGGCGGTGAAGATCACCCACCGGCTGCCCGCGGCCGACGACCGCGAGGCCGTGGGCGCGACGATGAACATGACCCACGGCGCAGAACCGGTTCCTGGTCACGCTCAGCCCGGGCGAGGCCGCGGTGTTCGCCGACGGCATGGACTTCCCGCTGCTGACCCGGATGCCCGACGGCACCGCCCGCGAGGCGGCTGGGGAGGCCGCCGGGAGGCGGCCACCGCCACCCCGGCCGCGGTGGTCCGGCCGCGCAGCATCACCTGCGGCGCCGACTGCGCCAGCTACTAGCCCTGCACGCTGCGGGACATGCGGGTCGCCCAGCGCGCACTCGATGAGTACCCGCCGGTCAGGCTGTGGACCGAGCTGTCGGTCCTCGCGCACCTGACCGGCTGGCCCATGCCGGTGCCGCGTACCGCGCTGCTCTCGCTGCTGCAGATGATGCCGTCCCGGCTGCGGGACTGCGCCCTGTCCCACGGCGTGGACGCGGCCCTGGCGGTCCGGGTCCCGGTGATCGCCGCCCGGGTCAGCCCGGTCGGCCTCGCCTCCCACGTCAGCACCGCGATCAGGGCCCGGATAGCGCGGGGCAGCTGGCTGTGCCAGCGGGAGGAACCCAGGTGGCTCGCCCCGGCCTACATGTGGACGCTCGTCCTCGACGCGCTCAAGTCGGCCGACCGGAAGAACCCGGGCGCGGGCCCGCACCCGCGCAGCCAGGAATGGGAGCGGACGTACGGGCAGGCGATCACCGGCGACACCTGCGCGCGCCAGGTGGGAACGGTGCAGCGCTGGTACGACGGCGCGCAGCGGGACGCGCTGGGAGGTGCGGGCGGTGGCGTTCGGCGTGGACGGCAACTCCGCCGTCGAGCGGGCGGTCGGCGCCCGGGCCGAGGACGACGACTTCGAGGAGCGCCTGACCGGTTACCTCGATCAGTTCGTGGACTGCCACTGGCCGCGGCTGTACCTGACCGCCGACCCGCTCGGCGATCCTCCGGAACGGCGGTAGCTCAGGTTATGAGAATGGGCTAGCCAGACGCCCTGTGTTGTCCACAGCGAAATCCACAGAAGTGTGCATCGGGTTGCCAGTGGCACGCGTGCGTACTGGGCCGATACCCGCAGAGTTATCCACAGGAGACGCCTGTGGAGAACTTCCGGTCAGCTCGCGGGCAGCAGTTCGGGCAGCCGCCCGGAGGCCTGCGGCCGAGCGGGATCGCCAGCCCCGGCGGCCGGAGACGCAGAACCAGACGAGCGCGACCGCGGCGAGCAGGCGGACGCCCGGCGTCAGCCAGGTGCCGTTGAACTGGCCGAGATCGTAGAGCCAGTGCGGCTCGGCCGGGCTCTGCACGGCCTGGGCGTAGACGGTCGCGCCCGCGAGCAGCCGGATCAGCACCACCCAGTCCAGCCACGACGCCGGGTACAGGGCGAGCAGGCCGATGGCCATCACGTCGTACCAGGGCCGCTGGAACGGCGTGACGAACAGCCAGGCCAGGCTCAGCGCCAGGGCCGGGGCGACGGTACGGCAGGCCCGTGGCACCCGGTCCGGGAAGCGCAGCAGCGCTAGCAGCGCGACCCCGGCGAACAGCAGGTAGGCGACCAGGTTGAGGTGCGGGGGGACGCTCGACACGCCGAACCGGGTGTACCCGAGCACCGGCCGCCAGAAGAGCTGGTACATGGTGTCCCAGGTGATCCCGCTGCTGCGGTCGACGAGCACCTTGACCGCGGCCGTCCCGGCCGCCAGGTAGGCCGGGCCGATCACCACGGCGAAGCCTGCCGCGGCGTGCGCCAGGGCCCTGACCGACCGGCGGCAGGCCCAGGCCACGGCCAGGCCGAGCAGCGCGTACTCGACCTTGAGGCCGGTCGCCACCCCGATCAGCAGGCCGTAGCCAGGGCCGCGCTGCTCAAGCCCCGGGCTAGCCTGCTGATCGGGAGGTGCTGTCCCCGGCCGGAGTGCGCACCCGCAGCGCCACGATCCCGAGCAGCCCGAACGCCGCGGCCAGGCCGTCGATGTGACCGCCCGCGACGATCTCCCACAGCAGCAGCGGGTTCACCGACCACAGCAGGTGCGCGCGCAGGCGCATCTCCGGATCGCGGCGCAGCAGGCGGTCCAGGGCCAGGGACGACCGCGCCGAAGGCGATCGCTTCCTCCAGCTTCAGCCAGAACGTGATCCGGGCCAGCGAGGTCCCGCCGAGCTCGGCCGCGCTCCACTCGGCCGCGGTGGCCACCGGGCCGTACACCGAGACCGCATTCATCCAGCTGGACGGGATCTCGCGGGACGGTATCTGCTGGCCCACCGGGTCCCCGGACTGCTGCAGCTGCCGCGGGGTCATCACGTACGGGCTGTGCCCGATCACCGCCGTCCGGCCGCTGGCGGCGTACGAGATGGAGTCCGTCGAGCCCGCGGGCGGGAGCACGGTGAGCACCGCCACGACTCCGAACGCGGCCACCAGGATGGGCCGCACCGGCGGGCGGGCGCCCCGGGCCACCGCGATCAGGTAGCGCGATCACGCCCGCGCAGCCCAGCGCCATCGCGATCCACAGGGACACGGTCACGAAGGTGGCCGTCAGGTGCAGCGGGTGCCACCAGGGGGACCGTGGCCTGGCCGGGGCATGGCGGGCACCGAGACGTTCGGGCCCGCGGCCGAGATCGCGATCATGATCAGCGCCGAGGCGGCGATGGCGACCGTGGCCAGCCAGCCGGTCAGGCGGGTGAGCCCGGGTGAGCCCGCGCCCTGCTGATTTGGCCCGTGCGGCGACGACCCCCGAACTCCCGGGCCGGGTCTCTGCGCCCCTGTCCTCGTCACTCACCGAATCGCCCGTCTGCCGGTCATAGTGGTCCGACACTAGACGGTACCGGATCGGATGCGGCCCCGCACGCGCCCGCAGCGCTATCGCCAAGCGCCCGCGGCGATGGTCGCGCGCGGGCGCGCCTTCGGCGTCAGTTGCGTGGATGCGGGCGGCTACGTGCCGGGCGTGGTGACCCGCCCGTTCACGTCCGAGCGGCTGGCGGCGTCGCCGGCCTGCTCGCCGTCCTGCGCCGCCCGGTCTTCATCGGTCGGCTCGGTGGCGTTCTTGGCCTCCGCGGTGGCGCTGGCGTAGCGGCGCCGCATGGCGACGGCCGCGCCCGCGTCAACCGCGGCTAGCGCCGCGCCCACGCCGAGCATCCAGCGCCAGCTCACCAGCCGCCGGACCACCGGTCTTGCCCGTCTCGTTCGGCCTGACCTGGCTGGGCGGTCGACCGGAGAGCCGACGACACCTTAGGGGCGACGGTCGGTGTCGACCGCATCCGCCGCGTCCTCGATCCGGGGCGCGGCCCATTCCCTGGCGCCCTGAACGGCGACCTCGATCCGGGGCGCCGGCCCATTCCCGGCGCCCTGAACGCCCTGGCGGACTCCCTGGGCCGCTGTCGTTCCCGCGCGCTTCCCGGCCGGGATGGCCTGCGCGGCGGCGTCTCCTGGCACGATCCTTCGCGCGCGCGCCGAGCGGAGCTGCCGTCTCGGTGGTGCGGTTGGTCTTGTCATTAAGGGACACAATAAACCTCCCGAGCGTGATCCCGTTATCACAGACTTCCCGGCCTTGGCTGGGTTCAACCATCGCGCGCTACCGGTACGGTGATGGCAGAAGGATATTTACACCGACGAAATGTCCGGCTGATTCTGCTGGCCGGATCGGGGAGTCAATCGCATGACAGACACGCTGACCGCGACGCTGCGCACCAGTCAGGGGAACCAGTTGTCGTCCGGCTTCTTCCCTGATCACGCGCCGAAGACGGTACGCAACTTCGTGGAGCTGGCCGAGGGCGGCAGGCAGTGGACGGACCGGCAACCGGGCAGGCCACCACGGGCAAGCTGTACGACGGCACCATCTTCCACCGGGTCATTCCCGACTTCATGATCCAGGGCGGCGACCCGCTCGGCACCGGCCGCGGCGGCCCGGGCTACAAGTTCGGCGACGAGATCCACCCGACCTCGCGTTCGACCGCCCGTACCTGCTGGCCATGGCGAACGCCGGGCCCGGCACCAACGGCTCGCAGTTCTTCATCACGACCGTCGCCGACGCCGTGGCTGAACGGCAGGCACACCATCTTCGGCGAGGTCATCGAGGGTGCCGACGTGGTCGACCTGATCAGCCGGGCTCAAGACGGGCAGCCAGGACCGGCCGGTCGAGGACGTGACCCTCGAGTCGGTCACGGTCGAACGCGGTACCAGCGCTCCCTAGCACGATCGGACCGGGCTGGTGAGCACGCCCAGCGATGCCGGGACCGGCAGGGACGAGGTTCCTACCTGTTACCGGCACCCCGGCCGGGAAACGTACGTCTCCTGCGTCCGGTGCGGGCGCCACGCGTGCCCCGGACTGCATGCGCTTCGGCCTCGTCGGCCAGCAGTGCGTGGAGTGCGGGCGAGGGCGCGCGGAGCACCCGCCAGGCCGCGGACCACCTTCGGCGGCCTCCCGGTCGGCGGGCGCCGTCGTCACCTGGACGCTGGTCGCCATCAACGTGGCGATGTTCCTGGTCACCTGGGTCCGCCCCGGCATCGTCACCGACCTGGAGATGCTCGGGTACGCCCGGTACATCACCGGCCGGCCCGCTCGCACGGCGTGGCGGCTGACGAGCGGTACCGGCTGATCACGTCCGCGTTCCTGGCTCCGGCTGACCGGGCTGAACGGCCTGGGTTTCCTGGACATCCTGTTCAACATGTGGGCGCTGGTGTTCGTGGGACCTGCGCTCGAGGGACCTGCTCGGCCGGGTCCGCTTCCTCGCCGTATGCCTGCTCAGCGCCATCGGCGGCGGGGTGATGTACTACTTCCTCGCGCCGCCGAACTGTCCGCGGTGGGCGCGTCCGGGCGCCATCTACGGGCTGTTCGGGCGTGGTTCGTGGTGTCCAGGCGGTTGCACCTCGACACCCGCGGGATCGTCGTGCTGATCGCCATCAACCTGGCGCTCAGCTTCTTCTTCCACAACGCCATCGCGTGGCAGGACCACATCGGCGGGCTGCTCACCGGCGCGTTGCTCGCTCACCGCCGCCTACGCTTACGCGCCGCGCCAGAACCGCGCCGCGCGTCCAGGCCGCCGCCACGGTGGCGGTGGTGGCCCTGATCGTGGTCGCGGTCGCGGTCAGGAACGGCCAGATCACCAGCGGCGCCTTCTACGCTGGCGGCCCGGAGCCGGCGCCTCCGGGCGCTGGTCGAGCGGGTCGTAGTGCCACCTGGTAGGCCAGGGTGACACCCGCGATGATGAACCCGAAGCCGACCACAAGGTTCCATGCGCCGAGGCGCGGAAAGACCGGGAATCGACCCCGGCGAGGTAGTAGACCACGATCCAGGCCAGGCCGACGATCAGGCAGACCCCGATGGCCGAGCCGACCCACGGCGCACTGACCTTCCGCCGCGCCGTCTTCGGCGGCGGCAGGGGTGTAGACCGTCCTCTTGCGGACGCGCGACTTGGGCACGACGGCCTCCTGCTTAGCAAACCTGGCGACGTAAGCCAGGATCAAACCCGGTGCTGCGGACCTAAGCGTAGCTGCCCTCGCGGCAGCTGGCGCGATCCGCGCTTCCGAACGACTTCCGCACGGCGCCGGTGACTGATCGATATCATTCATTCTCTTAGTGACCAAGAGCCGTCGCCAGTCGCGAGTGCTCGACCCAGGTGCCCGGGCCCCGCACCAGCGGCAGGACAGGCGGCCGGACGGCTGCTCACTTCCGCCTCGATCCGCCTGCCGATCGACACGTCCGGCTTCGGCGGCTAAATCCCAGATCCGCCGGTCCCGGTGCCGGTGTCGGTAGGGGTCGGGTCGCGGTGGGCGTGCCGGTGCCGGTGCCGGTGTCGGTGGGGTCGGGGTCGCCGCCGCATTGACCAGGATGGCATCACCGTGGTCCCGGCGCCTCGGTCGTGTTAGCCGTCGGGTTCTGCTGCCACACGTTGCCCGGGGTGGTGCCCGCTGGCCCGGCCACGGTCTGCACGTTCGCCTTGAAGCCCGCGCTCTGCAGCGATGCCTCCGCGCTCTGCTGGCTCAGGCCGACCAATGGAATGGGCTTACCGCGCCCGAGACAAAGATGGTGACCTGGACCCGGGCCGACCATGGTGCCGCCCGCCGGATTCTGGTTCACTACGGTCCCGGCAGGCTGGGTCGACGGTGTCCTGCTGACGGTGACGTTGAAACCGGCGTTCTGCAGCTGCGTGCGTCTCGGCCGGGCCTGCTGCTTGCCTTCCACATTGGGAACGCCGACCTTGCTCGGCCCGGACGACGTACAACGTCACCAGGGTGTCTGCCGGGACGTTGTTGCCTTCAGGCGGATTGGACCTGATCACCCGCCCTGGCTCGCGACGCTGGCACTCGGCTGGTTGACGACGGTCGAGCGCGCAGGTGTGCAGCCGCGGATCTGCTACCGCGCCGCGGGCCACCGGCTCCGTTGTTCACCAGCGGTACCGCGTACGTCCTGCCGCTGTTTACCAGCAGATAGTAGGCCGCGGCGGCCACGACACCGAGCACCAGCACCAGGCCGAGCACCACGGGATCCGGCGGCGGCTGCTGCTCGCCGCCTCCACCGCCCTGGTCCGGCGTAGATCGTAGTCCCGGCCCGCGTAGTCGTAGTCCTCGACCGGCGGGATCTGCCGACGTCGCCACCCGCCATCGCGCCCGGGCCCCATCCGCTGGGTCTGCGGTACATCGGCGAACCGGGTCGGCGGTGCCGCCGCCACCGGCAGGCCGGAGCGGCGCGCTGCAGAGTCGGCTCGCGCATCTCGCCGGCGGTCTGGTAGCGGTCGGCCGGGTACTTGGCCAGCGCCTTGCAGCACGATCGCGTCCACCCACGGTGGACGTCCGGGTTCACCTCGGACGGCGGCACCGGGTCCTCCCGCACGTGCTGGTAGGCCATCGCGACCGGCGATGTCGCCGGTGAACGGGCGGCTCGCCCGGTCAGCAGCTCGTACAGCAGGCACCCGGTCGGCGTAGACGTCGCTGCGGGCGTCCGACCCGCTCGCCGCGGGCCTGCTCCGGCGACAGGTACTGCGCGGTGCCGATCACCGCGGCCGTCTGCGGTCATCGTGGCCTGCGCCGTCGGCCAGCGCCCGGGCGATGCCGAAGTCCATGACCTTGACCTGCGCCGGTGCTGGGTCAGCATCACGTTGCCGGGCTTGATGTCGCGGTGCACGATGCCGTGCCTGGTGGCTGATACTCCAGCGCGGCGCAGCACGCCGGCGATGATCTCCAGCGCCCGCTCGGGCAGCAGCCGGCGGCCCTCGACGGCAGCAGGTCCCGCAGCGTGCGGCCGTCGACGTACTCCATGACGATGTACGGCACGTGGCTCGCCGGTGAGCCAGTGTCCTCGCCGGTGTCGTAGACCGCCACGATCGCCGGATGGTTGAGCGAGCGCGCGCGTTCTGCGCCTCGCGGCGGAACCGCGCCTGGAAGGTGTCGGTCCGCTGGCCAGGTCGGCGCGCAGCGTCTTGATCGCGACGATCCGGGTCGAGCCTGATGTCACGGGCCCGGTACACCTCGGCCATGCCGCCGCGACCCTACCACGCCATCAAGCTCGTAGCGGCCGCCGAGTGAGACGGGGCTGTGTCATATCTCGCACTGTGCCAAACCACCCTGCGTTTTTCTAGTGTCTCTACTACGGACGTCACGTCAGGCAGTCGACGACGATGACGGCAGGCTACCCGGACATGTGCATCCGTCGGGGTCGGCTGAACCGCTCGCCGAGGACGACGGTGCTCGGCGATGATGAGCTCCTGGGAGACTTTGTCGGTTTAACGGACTTGCTCGGCTTCGGGTTGCCGCTGCGGACTCGGCACCGGGACCGGGAGCTTCGACGACCATGGCTAGGCGTCGGGGTCCGCGGCTCGGCGAAGGCTGACTGGCCTGATGTGTGACGGCGTGAGGCTGACACGGAGCTCAGGTGCTGCGCCGTGTTGCTGTCCGACGTCTCGCTGCTGTTCCGGCTGGAGATGTGGCCGGTCAGGTACAGCCCGGCGGCGGCCGCGGCGGCGCACAGGGCCGGCGGTCGAGCCGCCACCGCCACGCAGCGTGGCGGCGCTGAAGCCGGCATGGCCCCGGAGCGCGCCTGGAGCGCCTCCCGCCGCTGACAGCCCGGTATCGGCCGCCGGAAGCAGCGCGCCGGCGGCCGCGGCGGCAGGTCGGCCGGGTCGCGCCCGGGTATCCGGGCTCCGCGGCCTCCGCGCCAGGGCCAGCGCGTCGCGCAGCATGTCGGCGCGGTCGGCGACCGCCCGGACGCTGGGCCGCTCCTGGCGGCGTCTTGGCCAGCATCGTGGTAGACCAGGTCGCTGACCGGCTGCGGCACGTCCGGCGGCAGCGCGAGCACCGGCTCGTGCTTGTGCGCGAACGCGATCGCCAGCGGCTCGCTGGCGCGTGAACGGCGGTGCGCCGCCGAGGCACTCGACACGCGACCACGCCGAGCGAGTAGATGTCGGAGGCCTCGGTCACCTGGGCGCCGGTGGCCCCTGCTCGGGCGACACGTACATCGCCGTGCCCATCACCATGCCGGTCTCGGTCAGGTGCGACGCCTGGGCCGCGGCCACCGCGGTGGCGATGCCGAAGTCGGTGATCTTCGTGGTGCCGCCCGCGGCGACCAGGGAGGTTGCCGCGGCTTGATGTCGCGGTGCACGATGCCTGGCCTGGTGGGCGGCGTCGAGCGCGCGCGCCGCCTGGCTGACGATGTCCAGCGTGGCGTCCGGGGAGAGCCACGCCCGCGCGGGCCAGGATCGCGGACAGCGGCTCGCCGTTGACCAGCTCCCATGACCAGGTACCGCGCCGCCGAACTCGGCGGACTTCGCCGTAGTCGTAGAGCCCGGGCGATGCCCGGATGGGGACAAGCTGGCCGCGTACCGTGCCTCGGCCCGGAACCAGGCCGGGAACGCCTCGTCGCCGGCTCCGCCCGGTCGGCAGCAGCGACCGCGACGGACCTGGTTGGAGCAGGTCATCCTCGCCACGCCAGACCTCGCCCATACCGCTTAGCCGCGATGCGGTCGGTCAGCCGGTAACGGTATAGCCAGCAGATAGTCGCTCACTGATTCCCCATGGCTTGCTGGTATGCCTTGATGACCTGCACCAGCGATGGGTGCGGCCGCCGAGGCGCCGTAACCGCCGCCCTGAATTATGACGCCGACGGCGATGTCCGGGTTGGCGAACGGGGCAAAGCAGGTGAAGGCGCGCGTCGTTCAGGCTGACCTGCGCCGGTCTCGGCCGTGCCGGTCTTGCTTGGCGATCTCGACGCCGGTGACGTCCTGCCGGAAGGCGTAGGCGCGTGCCCTCGGGCTGCTGCACCACGGCGAGCATCATCTGCTTGACGCTGTCGGACGACGGACGAGGAGATCGGCTGGCTCAGCACCGACGGCGAGGATGGCCCTGCACCGTGCTCAGGTCGCTCGCGGTGACCTGCTGACCAGGTCGGGCTTCATCAGCCGTGCCGCCGTTGGCGATGGCCGCGGAGAACATGGCCTCCTGCAGCGGCGTGACCGTGTCGCTGAACTGGCCGATCGCCGAGAAGGCGGTCAGCGCCTGGCTGGGCCGGTATCACGTGATTGCTCTTCGCCACGGGCAGCGGGACGGTCGAGGTTTGCGTCGTTCATGCCGAACTGCTCCGCCATGTCGTTCAGCGCGTTGGCGCCGACCTGGATGCCGATCTTGGCGAAGGTGGTGTCGCGGGACTGGGCGAACGCCGTGATCAGCGGGGCCTGGCCGCTCCCGTCCCCGCACGCCTCGCCCTGGTCGTTGTGCGGGACGTGCTGGGTCTGCGGCAGGGGTGAGGGTGGTCGGCGAGTCGACGCTTGGTGTTGATCGTGGTGCTGGGACTCTGCGGTCAGCAGCGTCGGCACTCGTCACGATCTTGAACGTCGAGCCGGGCGGGTACGTCCCCTGCAGGGCCCGGTTCAGCAGCGGCTGCGCCTGTGTCCTGCGAGCAGCTTGCTTGTCGATCTTGTTGAGCTTAGCGCCGTCGTGGATGGCCAGCACGTTGGGGTCGAAGCTGGGGTAGGGGGCCATGGCCAGGATCGCGCCGGTCTTCGGGTTGAGCGCCACCACCGCGCCCGGCTTGCCCGAGGGCCTTGAGCGCGTCGTCAGGCCGCGTCCTGCGCCTTGGAGTTGACCGTGACCTGAACGGTGGCGCCCTTGGTCGTCTTGCCGAGTGATCAGGTCGATGATCTTCCTGACGTCGAGCGAGGAGTCGTTGCCGGACAGCAGCGAGTTCTTGCGCCGCCTCGATGCCGGTCGCGCCGAAGATCGTCGTCGTAGCCGGTCACCGGGGCGTACTCCGGGCCCAGGGGTAGTGCCGCTGGTACTTGATGGAGTCGTTGCCGCTGCTCGGCCTGGAGGCCGCGATGACCTTGCCGTCCGAGGTGACGATGCTGCCGCGCTGGTACCGGTTCTGGGCCGCGTAGAAGGCGCGGGAGTTGCCCGGCTTGCTCGCGAGGCTGGCGGTGTCGGAAGCCCTGCAGGTAGTTGACGTTGACGAGAGCAGCACGAACATCACGGACCGCGATCGAGATCCGGCGCAGCGCCCGGTTCATTTCAGCGTCACCACCTGCGTCAGTCCCCTCCTCCTGTATCGGCCGCGGCGGCGGGCGCCGGGCGGTGTCGCTCACCCGGACCAGCAGGGCGATGAGGATCCAGCTGCCGACCAGCGAGGACCCGCCTTGCGACAGGAACGGAGTGGTGATGCCGGTCAGCGGGATGAGCCTGGTGACGCCGCCGACGATGACGAACACCTGCCAGGGGCCAGCATGAAGGAGAGGCCGTGTAGCCAGCAGCTTGGAAGAACGGGTCCTTGACCAGATATGCGCGGTCCGCAGCCCGCGCTGCACGATCAGCCCGTAGATCAGCAGGATGGCCATCAGCCCGGCCAGCCCGATCTCCTCGCCGAACGCGGTGAATGCAGGTCGCTCTGCACGCAGCGGGGTGATGTACGGCTGGCCGCCGCCCGAGGCCCTTGCCGAGCAGGCCGCCGCTGGCCATCCCGTACAGGCCCTGAACCAGCTGAAAGGAGTTGCCGCTCGCGTTGGCTGGGTGAACGGGTGCAGCCAGATGTCGAACCGCTCGTGCGACGTGGCTGACCAGCCTGCTCGCGGCGAACGCGCCGACCACGAACATGAGGAAGCCGAGCAGCAGCCAGGAGGTCCGCGAGGTCGCGATGTACAGCATCGCGACGAACAGCCCCATGAACGAGCCGCGCTGGTGCCGATGTCGCTCTCGAAGATGAGCAGCAGCAGGCTGGCCGCCCAGGCCAGCAGGATCGGACCGAGGTCGCGGGCCCGCGGCGAGTGTCGATGCCGACGCGTGCGGTAAGCCAGCGCCAGCACGTCCCGCTTGGCCACCAGGTAGTATGCACGAACGAGGCGGCCAGCGCCAGCTTGGCGAACTCCTCCGGCTGGATCGTCGGTGAACAGAGCCGAACCGGATCTGGATCTTGGCGCCGGTTCACCTCGCTGATCGACGCCGGGAGCAGCGCGGGCAGCGCCACCAGCAGGATCCCGACGGCGCCGAGGGTGTAGGTGTAGCGCTGCTAGCACGCGCGCGGCTCGCGGATCAAGACGAGCACGGCGGCGACGAAGCAGCCGATGCCGACGGCCGAGAAGGCGATCTGCAGGCTGGCCTGCGAGGCGCTGATCGCAGGACGCCCGCTGGCCGGATTCACTGCCTGTGCCGACAGGCGGTCCATCATCACGATGGACGCAAGAGCCGTTCAGCGGGGCCGCGAGCGGGAACGGCAGCGGGTCAGCCCACGGGGCGAACCTCCGCACCGCCAGGTGGGCCAGCAGGACGATGGCCAGGTGATGGCTGGCAGTGAGGGCGCGCTGCCCAGCGGGAGCCGCCCGTTGAGGCGTGAAGCCTGACGTTCGCCAAGCGCAGAACGCGCACCAGGGCGAAGGCGAACACGAGCATGATCAGCTCGGTGCGCCGTCTGCCGCAGGACGCCGGGGGCAGCGGACCCGTCGGGTCAACGGTAAGCACGAGGGCGGTGATGCTGTCTCACGAGGCCCCAGGGGACGGGACGAGGGCATCAGCCGCGATGCCGAAGGCGGTGGAAGGCTGCAAGTACATCGGCGGCCTGGTCGGCTGCTGGCTCGGCCCTTGGATGGCTTGATGCCCTTGGCGGCTTGTGCTGCTTGCTGGCCAGCGCCAGCGCGGCCTGATAGGCGTTGTCCCTGACCACCCACTGCTGGAGCGCAGGTGTACCCTGCCTGCGCACGCGGCGACCGCGGCGCGGATAGTGGTGGCGACGATCGCCTGGGCGCCGCTGCAGGTTGCTGGCCGCGTCGAGTGGCCTTGACCGTCTTGCTGGTGGACAGGGGCACCTGGGTGAGCTTGACTCGGTCCCCGGAAGCGATGGGACAGGCTGATCCCGGCGATCGTGCTGGTTGACGCCGCGGTAGATGAGCACCTCCTGGCCGCTGCTGTCGGCGCCGACGTAGTACTGGTACGGCTCCACCGCCAGGCGGCGTAACCGCCGCCGATGACGACGAACCGCCAGCACGCACCAGCGAGTTGGTGAGTCAGCCGAGCGGGGCCGGGCCGCCGGCGCTGCTGGGCGGTGGCTGCCGCGCCGGGCCCGGACGGCGGTCATGTCGTGCGCGTTCTCGCCCGCCAGCGCGAGCGCGAGTCGTCAGGGTCAGGTCGTCAGTGCCACCATGGGCCGCGCGACCGTCATCGACGGGTGCCCCGTCTTCGTCGTGGAACCGGTGTAGTGATTCCCCTGGTGGTCTCCGTCCGTGCCGAACGGCCCGGTGCCGTCGGTGCTCAGCCGCGGGTCGTGGACGTTGGCGACCGCCGTCACCCAGCACCGGCGTCCCGGTCGGGGATCGCCGGGAGGCGGCCGTGTCCACGACATCCGCCACGATGCAGGTGATGTTGTCCGGGCCGCCGCCGTGCAGCGCGAGGTCGATGAGCTGACGCGGTGAGCAGCGCCGGGGTCCTCGATGGTCGCCAGCGTCTCGCGCAGCGTCTCGTCGCTGACTACCCCGGACAGCCCTGTCCGAGCAGAGCAGATACCGGTCACCCGGCTGGGCGTCGTGCGGACAGAATCCGGCTCGGCGACCGACCGGCCGTCCAGGGCCGGAGCAGGAGCGAGCGCTGCGGGTGGGTCGAGACGTCGTCGGCGCTGATCCGGCCCTCGTCGACCAGCGACTGCACCAGCGTGTGATCGTGGGTGGAATCTGGGTAGAGCTCACCTCTCCGGAGCAGGTAGCCGCGCGAGTCGCCGATGTGGCACACCGCCGCGTGCCCGTCGGACCAGAACAGCGCGGTCTGGCGTCGGTGCCACATGCCCTCGACCGCCGGGGTTGGCGATGATCATCTCCTGCAGCCTGGTGTTGGCCGCGGCGACCGCCGCGGCTCAGCTCGGCACCATCATGCAGCGCCGCCCGGCGGCTCGGGTCGGTTTCGCTCATCGAGGGCGATGGTCAGCGGAGAGCTGGCCTCACCTCACCGCGGCATGCCTGCCGCCATCCCGTCCGCGACCGCGAGCAGGCGAGGTCCCGCATACGCCGAGTCCTCGTTACCCCTTCACGCGGAGGAGCCCGACGTCGGGAACGTGCACCGCGGCAGCGTGCAAGTGTCATCTGCGCAGTTCCAGAACGGTCTTACCGATGCGGATCAGCACGCCCACTGGCACGGGCATCGGCCGGTAAGTGCACCTTCCGCCGGTCCAGGTAGGTGCCATTGGTCGAACCGAGATCCTCGACGATCCACTGACCGTCCTGCGGGAAAATCCGGGCATGTCGGCAGGAAGCGTAGGTCGTCGTTGAGCACCAGCATGGCATCATTGGCAGGCCGAGCGGTGATCTGCTGCTGGGCGAGATCAGGCTGGTCCCTTCAGCGCGCCGCGCCGTCACAGCAGCACCCGCGGTGACCCGCGGCCGGGCCGCATGGGCCGGGCCGGGCGGCCCTGGCGCGGCGCCTGGGCCTGGCGCGCCTTGCTCTCGCCTAGCCGTCGTCGACGGGCCGCCGAGCAGATCAGTGCGGACGACTCCGATGGCCGCTATGACGAAAAGCCACAGCACGGCCAGGAACGCCACCCTGATGATGGTGAGAGACAGCTCGTTCATGTGCGGCCACGCCCCTGGACCCTAGTAGGTGGTGCGCGAGTAAGCCGGTGCCCTGGCCTTCGTCCTGGCCGTCCTGGTGGAAGACCAGCGTGGTCCGGCCCAGCGAGACATGACGTCCCGTCGGTGAGCGCCACCCGGCGGACCGGCTGGCCGTTGGACGAAGGTGCCGTTGATTGGAACTCAGGTCCACCAGCACGACCTGGCCGTTTTCCACCCTTAGCTCCGCATGGTGTCTGGACACGCCGGATCCTACCAGCCGCAGGTCACAGTCCGTGCCCCGGCCGAGCAGCGTCACCGGGGTCTGCAGCTCGACCGGTGTGCTGGTCGCCGCCTGCCGAGCGCCAGAGCCCCGGGGCCGGAGAGACCAGCAGCCGCGGGTGGCCGGGAAGCCGCGCCCGGACGTCCGGGGCAGGTCGCCGGTCGCATCCGAGTCTCGCCGCCCTCGATGGTGGAGGCCCTGATGACGCCGGACCGGATCCGGAACGTGCCCGGTGGTCATGTCGGGCACCCCTCGAATCGCCATCCGCACCGGGCCGACGAACGAGTAGCCCTGCTATGGCGATCCCTGGCCGGGTTGGCCAAGCTCGACGCCGAGGCTCTCGGCGTACACGTCAGGCGCTCGTGGTCGGTCTCAGACGAAGCTCCGACGACGGAAATCGTTCGGCACCAGCGTGCGCCCCTTGGCCACGATGGCGGCCCGATCGTCCATCTGCGCTGGACCGCGCTGGCCACCCGAGCCGCAGCTCGGACTGAGGCGCGCGCGAAGGCACCCTCTACCATGCCTTCAAGACGACGCTCCAGAAGCGCTGCAGAACTCCCAACGTGCCACCTCCCTTCACGTCCCTCGCCCCGATGCGTATCCGGGGCGTGAGGCCGTTCGCGGTCGTGCTAACCTGCCTCGTTGCCCAGGGCGGGTGGCGGAACGGCAGACGCGCACGGTTCGGGTCCGTGTGCCGAAAGGACGTGAGGGTTCAAATCCCTCCTCGCCCACGCGTATTGATTACTGGAACGACGATGACGGGGCAGCGGGCGTGGCGGGGCTAGCCAGCCGGAGACGGAGCCCGCGACGCGATGCCAGATATGCTTCGGCGCCCCGATCACGAGGCGCGTCCGCGTTGAATTCCTCGGCAGCCGCGGCGAGTTCCCTGGCCAGGCTGCCTCACCTGGTGCGGACGTGCACTCCACGTCGCAGGCCCGGTGACCTGGTCCAGTTCGAGCCAGCAGCCACCGCTCCAGCGCCTCGGCGTCGCGGGGCACCCCGCGACCTGGCCGGTCAGCGGCTCCGCAGTAAACCCCTGACGAGCATACATGCACGACCAGCGGCGCCGGTAAGCCGAGCCGCTGGGACACGCCAGCCGCGTGGGCGGAGGGCGTTACTGAGCGGAGGCCGAACCGCCTGACAGCCCGCGATCACCGGATGTTCGAGCCGGAGGGCGGGGATTGACTGCGGTT
>ERZ1370068.1992-contig-11954_pt1 | contig 54579 bp, 88 predicted proteins | sample MGYA00561227_ERZ1370068 | MGnify/ENA primary metagenome ERZ1370068 (study PRJEB38410, sample SAMEA6850437) | metagenome | study: Metagenomic assessment of the ecological functions of the soil: analysis of the soil microbiota associated with the... | reverse complement strand
CTTCTTTTCATTGCTTGGGACATCATGGCGCGCGAGAACCCCGACGTGCTCGCCGGCTCGTCGAACCGCTACCAGAACTGGGAAGTCGTCGACCCGGAGAAGTGGGTGCCCGACGGCTACGTCTGCGTGCGCGTCGACTCGCGCGGCGCCGGGCGCTCGCCCGGCTATCTCTGCCACAACAACGCGCGCGAGACGCGCGACATCCACCAGTGCATCGAGTGGGCGGCGAAGCAGCCCTGGTGCAGCGGCAAGGTCGGCATGAACGGCATCTCCTACTACGCGAGCAACCAGTGGCGCGCCGCGGCGTCGCAGCCGCCGCACCTCGCCGCGATCTGCGTCTGGGAAGGCTGGAACGACGCCTACCGCGAGAGCGCGCGCCACGGCGGCATCATCTGCAGCTTCCGCAAGAACTGGCAGGACATGCAGGTGAAGACGGTGCAGCACGGCTGGGCGAGCGCGGCGCGAAGAAGCCGAATCACCGGCGAGCCGGTGTGCGGCCCGACGAGACTCTCGCCGAAGACGAGCTGACGAAGAACCGCGAGAACATGTGGCAGGCGTTCCTCTCGCGCGAGACTCTGGGACGACGTACTACGCCGAGCGCACGCCCGACCTGTCGAAGGTCGACGGTGCCGCTGCTCACCGCCGCCAACTGGGGCGGGCAGGGCTGCACACGCGCGGCAACTTCGAAGGTTTCGTCGCGCTGCTTCGAAGCAGAAATGGCTGGAAGTGCACGGCGGCTCGCACTGGGCGCCGTTCTACACCGACTACGGCGTCGACGCTGCAGAAGCGCTTCTTCGATTATTTCCTGAAGGGCGAGAAGAACGGCTGGGACAAGCAGCCGCGCGTGCTGCTCAACGTGCGCCATCCCGGCGAGAAGTTCGTGCAGCGCCACGAGAACGAATGGCCGCTCGCGCGCACGCAAGTGGACGCAGCTTCTATCTCGGCATCGAGCGATCTTTCGCTCTCCGAGCCGGAACGAGCGGCGAGGGAACCGTTTCGTACGACCCGATGGGCGAACGGCGTGACGTTTTCGATGCCGTCGCTGAAGCAGACGACCGAGATCACCGGCCCGTCGGCGCTGAAGCTCTTCGTCTCCTCGGCGACGAGCGACGCGGACCTCTTCGTCGTGCTGCGCGTGTTCGATCCCGACGGCAAGGAAGTGCTCTTCCAGGGCGCGCTCGATCCGCAAGACGCCGGTCGGCGCAGGGCTGGCTGCGCGCCTCGCACCGCAAGCTCGATCCGAAGAAGAGCGCTGCCGTACCGGCCGTGGCACACGCACGACGAGATGCAGAAGCTGAAGCCGGGCGAGGTCGTGGAGCTCGACATCGAGATCTGGCCGACCTGCATCGTCGTGCCGGCGGGCTGGCCGCATCGCGCTCACGATCCGCGGCCGCGACTACGAGCACGACGACGCCGCGGCGACGCTCTCCAACATGAAGCATCCGATGAAGGGCTGCGGGCCCTTCACCCACGACGATCCGACCGACCGGCCGCCCGCGGTATTCGGCGGCAAGGTGACCACTGCACTGTCGAGAACAAGCCCTTACCTGCTGCTGCCGATCATTCCGGAGAAATGGAATGAGAGCATTTATTTCGCTTTCTTGCTGAGCATTCTTTGTTTTGGAAGCAACTGCGCAGGCGTATCCGAACAAACCGATCCGCATCGTCATTCCCTTCCCGCCGGGAACACCACCGACATCATGTCGCGCCTGATCGCGCCGAGGATGAGCGAGCGCCTCGGCCAGCAGGTGATCGTCGAGAACCGCCCGGGCGCGAGCGGCATGCTCGGCCTCGACCACGTCGCCAAAGGGCCGCGCCGACGGCTACACCATCGCCTGCGTGCAGGGCGGCAACATGGTGGTGCTGCCGCACACCAGCAAGAACATTCCCTACGACCCGCTGAAGGACTTCGCGCCGATCTCGGTCACGACCTTCAACTACCTCGCGATCGTCGCCAACCCGGACGCGCCGTTCAAGACGATCGGCGAGATGGTGCGCTACGCCAAGGCGAACCCCGGCAAGCTCACCGTGGCGACCAACGGCGAGGGCGGCTTCCCGCACCTCGCCGTTCGAGCACCTGCGCACCATGGGCGGCTTCACCTACACGCACATTCCCTACAGGGCAGCTCGGCGATCGCCACCGACATCATGGGCGGGCAGGTGCAGGCGGGCATCGACGGCATCACCGGCATGACGCCGCACATCAAGTCGGAAGGCTGCGCATCCTCGCCACCACCAACAAGACGCGTCCTGTCGCTGTGGCCGGACACGCCGGTGGCGGCGGAGGACGTGCCGGGCTACGAGTCGGGCGGCTGGTTCGGCTACGCCGCGCCGGCGAAGACGCCGCGCGAGATCGTGCTCAGGCTGAACGAGGAGATCAACCGCGCCATGCGCACGCCGGACATCGTCGAGAAGCTCGAGGCCGCGGGCCTGATCATCCGCACCGAATCGCCCGAGTTTTTCGCCGAGGTGCTGAAGAGCCGACTACGACAAATACGGCAAGCTGGTGAAGGCGATCGGCTTCACCCCAGTAAGCGACACCACCGCGTCCTCGTAGCGCGCCGAGGCCCATGGCCGCCGGGTCGAAGATCTTGTGCTCGCGGATCCACTTGAAGGAATCGTCGAACACTTCCTTGGTGTAGGTCTCGAAGACGATGCGCTCGCCCGGGCCCCAGCGGCGCGTGTCCATCTGGTCGAGGAAGCGCTGCGGGAACTCGTTGCGTGTAGTGAGTGCGTGTAGAGCTCGGGCCGCAGGTCGATGTCGCGCTGCGCGCGGCGCAGCGCGCGGAAATACTTGCGTCACGTCCTCGGGATCGGGCTCGCCGTTCGAGCATCGAGTCGCCATCATGAACGTGGTGTCGATCACCTTGCGGAAGCCGAGCTGCTCGAGCGAAGTAGTACGGCCCGCTGAACAGCGCCGCCGCCGGCACCTTGCGGTCGATCAGCTTCTCCAGCCGGCCGAACAGGATGCCGTCGGCGAAGGACAGCTTGATGTCGTCGACGCGGCATGTACTGCTCGAGCGCCTGGATGGTCGAGTAGTGGCTGCCCGACTGGTAGCCGACCGAGATCGGCACGCCGCGCAGGTCCTCGGGTGCGTGATCGGCGACTCGGGCGGCACGAACACCGCCGCACGGCGCGACCGAGTAGCGCGTCGGCGTACAGCTTGCCGTGGCCCGTCGAGGCGGCGACGTTGACCGTCCAGTGGCAGGCGCAGCTCACGTCGCTGGTCGCGGCCCTGTCTCGATGCTCTGATACGCGCCGACCTTGTTCGGGCGTGGCGTGCGTCTTGCCGACGGTCCTGGCCCTTGCAGTCTCGCGGAACTCGTAGTCGAGCCCTTCGGCCTTGAAGTAGCCCTTCTCCTCGGCGACCCATTCGTGCAGCCGGAAATGTGGCGTGATCAGGAACTTGGCCATGCCAGCCCTCCTCTGGTGCGCAATGATACCTGCCCCTGACAGTGTCACTGACCCTATGTGCGGCCGGCGGAGCGAGGATGGGCATGTCGCCGAGCATCGACGGCGGCTGTCAGGCGGGAGTTGGCCCGCCTGGGTACGAGGCCAAGTGGCGGCCTGAAACATCGGGGGAATACGCTGCAGTCATGAGTATCCAGCATCAGGTGGTAAGCCAGGTCGAGCAGCAGCTGCAGCTGCTCTTCTCGCGCTGCCCCGAGCTTTCGGGGTTCTCGGTGCGAGGCGACGCCGACGAGGCTGTTCGTCAGCGACGTGGGCATCACGCCGCGGCTTTCCTCCGAGCAGTACGGCGAGATCTACCAGGAAATCGCCGCGACGCTCTCCGAGCTTCTCGACGAGCGGCCGGAGGCCGGCGAGTTCCTCCGCGGGCGAACTTTTGCCCGCACCCTGCACTAAATCACAGCGACAGGTTTCCCTGTAGTGGTCTAGGGAAATCCCCGATTCCGGGATTTTTCTCCCCCTGTAGTGTTTACAGTGACACAGTGAACCTGGTTCACGCTACACGAGGGCGCACCATGAGTGCCAGCAGCAAGATCCCGGAATTCAGCCTCACGTCCGTCGCCGAAAGCCTGCTCGGGCGGCTGGAAGCGAACGTGGACGCGAAGATGAAGGCGCTGTTCGCGCGCTGCCCCAGCCTGCACGGTTTCTCGGTGCAGGACCGCGCCATGCTGCCGCGGGGCGTCGACAAGAACCGCATCCCGGACGCCGACCTGTTCATCACCGGAGATCGGCATCTTCCCGAAGCTCGATTCGAAGTACGACGAGATCCACGACGAGATCACGCTCGCGATCTCGGACCTCGTGCACGACGAGCCGCACGCCTACGACTACCTGCGCGGCCGCACGTTCGCGCGCACGCTGCAGTAGCAGACCGCGGGGAAGACACCGGGGGACTGCCGCCGCCGCGCCATCGGTGCCGCGGCGGCTGGAGCGCCTTAGACAGTCAGCAGCGGTCGACCACAGTCAGTAACGGTAGACCACGATCTTGTCGGCCGCCGATTCCGGCGTCCAGACTTCGCCCTTGCGGCCGTGGATCTGCCGCACGTTCGCGCTGCGGGTCGAGGAGCGGAAGCTCTCGAACTTCTCCGTCGCCGGGTCGAAGCGCAGCATCGCCTGCGCGCTCCACTCCGAAGCCCACACCTTGTCGGTCTCGTCGACGTACACCGCGTAGACGTGCGGGTCGTCGCCCGGCGCGCTGCCATGCGCTCCACTTGCCGGTCGCGGGCTCGTAGCGGCTGAGATTGCCGGAGTTCCATTCCGCGACCCAGATGTTGCCCTTCGAGTCGGACCAGACGCGGCGCGCGCCCTGGCGCGGCGTCGGCGGCTCGATGCACCGCGCGTGCTGCCATCCGGATTGATCTTGCCGATGAAACGATCCCGCGAGCGACGCGTAGTAAACGCGTGCCGTCCGGGCGTGGCGTGGATGCCGTACGGGCCGCGGCCCTTCGGCGCTTCGAACACCTTCATCGTCGCCGCTGCGCGGATCGAGGCGGCCGTAGATGCCGCTCTGGCCGGTAAACCAGTGCACGCCCTTGCCGTCGAAGATCGCGGTGTTGAGGTTGGCGTAGCCGCTAGTCCGCGGGCAGCGGCCAGACCTTCACCGCGCGCGTCTTCGGGTCGACGCGCACGATCGCGTTCTGCCCGCCGTCGGTGAGCCAGGCGCGCGCCGTCGCGCGCCGGCGACCACGCCGTGCGGCGAGGAGCCGGTGCCGAGCTTGCACGAACTCGACCTTGCCGCTCTTCGGGTCGAGGATGCCGAGGTTGCCGCTGCCCTGGGCCGAGAACCAGATCGGCCCGCCGGGCGCGGCGTCCGCCCAGACATCGTGCACGCCGATGGCCGGATGGGATAGGGTATTCCTGCACGCGTGACCTGGGCGTCACGCGGCGCTAGCGGCGAGCGAAGCAGAGAATCGAAGATCAGGTGTTTTGCGCATAGGTGTTGTACATTCTGTCGCAAATGGACCTTACGCTCAAGTCGGCAAGTACGACGTGCAGAAGCATGCTCGGCAAGGGCGCGACCGGCACGGTCTACCTCGCCAAGGACACCTTCACCGGCAAGGAGGTGGCGCTCAAGACCATCGAGCCCGAGGTGTTCCGCGACCCCGAGTTCGGCACCGTCTACCGCTCGCAGTTCCTGAACGAGGCCTCGCTCGCCGGCAAGCTGCGCCACCCGCACATCGTCGCGATCCTCGACGCGGTGGTCGACCGAGGACTCCGGCCACATCGCGATGGAGCTGCGTGACGCGGCGGCGACCTGTCGCAGCACGTCAAGCCCGACAAGCTGCTGCCGATCGCCGACGTGCTGCAGATCGGCTTCAAGTGCTGCGGCGCGCTCGAGTACGCCGCCGAGCAGGGCATCGTCCACCGCGACATCAAGCCGGCGAACATCATGATCGCGCGAGGGCACCGACGTGAAGATCGCCGACTTCGGCGCCGCGTTCCTGAAGAAGAGCCAGGTGGTGCAGACCGCGGCGATGGGCTCGCCCTATCTACATGTCGCCCGAGCAGATCGAGGGCAAGGAGCTCACCTTCCACAGCGACATGTACTCGCTCGGCGTGGTGCTCTACGAGCTGCTGACCGGCGAGCGCCCGTTCATCGCCGACGAACATCGAGGCGCTGATCGCAGAAGATCATCCAGCCGAGGACCGCCGCCGCCCTCGAGGCTGCGCAGCCGACCTGCCGAAGCGAGATCGACGCGCTCGTGCTGCGCGCGATGAAGAAGGACCCGAGCAGCGCTACGCGCACCTGGGCGCAGTTCGCGCTCGAGCTGTCAAGGCCGGGCCGCTGGTGCTGCCGGCGGGCTCGATTCCCGACAGCGAGAAGTACGTGCTGCTGAAGAGCGTGCCGATGCTGCAGCCTGCTCGCCGACTCCGAGCTCTGGGAGCTGGCGCGCGCCGGCAAGCTGGACGCGCGTGCGCCAAGGGCAAGCAGATCGTCAAGGAGAACGCGAGCCGGGCAGCCAGCTTCTTCTTCCTCGCGCAAGGGCGAGGCCAAGGTGACGCGCGGCGGCAAGCTGCTCAACATGGTGAACGGCGGCGAGTGCTTCGGCGAGATGGCCTACATCGCGCGGCGGCGAGGCCGCGCCACGCCACGGTCGAGGCGCACACCGACGTGCTGCTCGCCGAGTTCGAGCCGCGCGGCGCTCGACAAGATGAGCCTCGGCGCGCAGCTGCAGCTCACGCGCGCGCTGGTGCGCAACGTCGCCGACCGCCTCGCGCTCGCCAACACGCGTATCGCACCCTCGCGCTGAATGCGCATGCGCGGCAAGCAGCGTCGCGGTGCTCGAGAGCCGGCTGGGCGCGCAGCTCGCCGAGCTGGTCGCGCGGCCGCGGCGGCGAGCCGTTCCACGCGCCGGCGCTCGCCGAGCTGCCCGACCTCGACCCGCAGGCGATCGCCGCGCTGGTGCAGTCGCTGGAGGCGCGGCCGGCGAAGCTCGCCGATCTTCCAGACCGGCGTCGGCACGAGGCGCTGTTCGCCGCGACGGATTCGCTCTCTCTCACCGGAAAATTCTAGTCGCTTGCTGAAGAGCACGATCGGTCGCCGTGCGCGGCCCAAGCCGACCGGCGCGCTGCGCCAGCGCGGCGTGCACATCGACCGCAGCGCCGCCGATCCCTTTACGACCCACGAGGTCCTCGACGTGCATCAAGGACGTGCCGCGCTGAAGGGCGAGCGCGTCATCGTGCAGCGCTACGGCAGCGCCAATCGCGAGCTCGACGCGCGCGCTCGAGGCGCGCGGCGCCGAGGTGATCGAGATCCCGACCTACCGCTGGTCGCTGCCGCAGGACACCGCGCCGCTCGCCGAGCTGATCGCGCGCCTCGAACGCGGCGAGATGGACGCGGTGCTGTTCACCAACGCGGAGCAGGTGCGCAACCTGTTCCTCGTCTCGAAGCAGAATGAACAAGGACGTGAAGGGGCCGCTCAACCGCACCCTGGTGGCTTCGATCGGGCCGGTGGCGTCGGCGGCGCTGCGCGAGCGCCGGCGTGCAAGGTCGGCGTGGAGGCGAGCCCGCCGAAGCTCGGCGCGCTCCTCTCCGCGCGTGGACGGTGCGCTGTGAAATGATTCGCTGTTGCTGCTTCTGTTCGCGGCGCAGGCGTTCGCGCAGTCCTATCCGTCGAAGCCGGTGCGCCTGGTGGTCGGCTTCGCGCCCGGCGGCGCGCGCCGACTTCGTGGCGCGCGCGCTTCCAGGAGCCGCTCGGCCGCGCGCTCGGGCCAGCCGATCGTGGTCGACAACCGGCCCGGCGCCGGCTCGAGCATCGCCGCCGAGTACGTGGCGAAGAGCGCGCCCGACGGCTACACGTTCCTGATCGCCAGCCCGTCGAGCATCCTGGTCAATCCGCTGATCTCGCCGAAGGCGGGTTCCAGCCGCTGAAGGACCTGGTGCCGGTGAGCAAGGTGAGCTCCTCGCCGCTGGTCGTCGCGGTGAATCCGGCGATCGGCGTCTCGAATGCTGCAGGGCTTGATCAAGCACTTCGCAAGGACGAACCCGGGCAAGCTGAACTTCGCCACCTCGGGCAACGGCTCGGCGCCGCACCTCGCCGCGGTGCTGTTCCATGCGCCTCGCCGGCGTCGAGATGGTGCACGTGCCTTACAAGGGCGGCGGCCCGTCGGTGCAGTCGGTGCTCGCCGGCGACACGCAGCTCGCGTTCGCGACGCCGCCCTCGGTGCTGCCGCTGGTGCAGGCGGGCAGGCTGCGCGCGCTCGCAGTCACCAGCCGCGATGCGCACGCCGCTCGTGCCCGGCGTGCCCGGGCATGGCCGAAGCGGGCCTGCCCGACTACGAGATTTCGTTCTGGTACGGCTTCTTCGTCCCGAGCCGGCACGCCAGCCGACGCGGTGAAGAAGCTCTTCGCCGCCACCGAGCAGGTGCTCAGGCTGCCGGAGATCGCGAAGACGCTGGCGCGCGAAGGCACCGAGACCTCGAGCTCGGCTTCACCCGAGGACTTCGGCGCGTTCCTGCGTTCAGGACGCGAAACTGTGGCAGCGCCTGGTGCGGGAGTCGGGCGCCAAGGCGGACTGGAGTAGTACGATTGCGCTCCTCTCCCGTCGCCATCGGAGCGCGCGCCATGAGAACCGCCGCTTACTGCGCTGCATTCGACGATCCTTCCTCACTGGGCTCGCCCGGCGCCTGGGCAGCACCCGGCCAGCGCTTCGAACATGACCCTGCTCGCCCACCAGGACCTGCAGGGGCGCAGCGCCTACCAGCCGGTGATCCGCAAGACAAGGCGACCGCTGGATCGCCTACGTCGGCCATCACGGCGGCAACGTCGGTCAATCCGCTCACCGGCCAGCGCCGAGGACAACGGCACCTCGATCGTCGACGTCACCGATCCGCGCAAGCCGCGCTACGTCGCGCACATTCCCGGCGAGCCGGGACTGGGCGAGACGGGCGGCGCGCAGATGGTGCGCGTGTGCGACGGCGCGAGCTGCCGAAGGGCGATCACGAGCAAGGTCTACCTGCTGCGCACCTTCGGCAACCTGGCGCACGAGATCTGGGACGTGACCGACCCGGCGAAGCCCGTCGCTGCGTCGACGACGGTCGTCGACAAGCTCAAGGGCACGCACAAGAACTGGTGGGAGTGCGACACCGGCATCGCCTACCTGGTCTCGGGCGTCGCCGGGCTGGCGCATGCGCCGCATGACGCAGGTCTACGACCTCTCCGATCCGGCGCAGCCGGTGTTCATCCGCAACTTCGGCCTGCCGGGCCAGCAGCCGGGCGCGACCGGCGCCGGTGCCGACCGGACCTGCACGGGCCGATCTCGACCGGGCCCAAGGGCAACCGCGTCTACTTCGGCTACGGCACCAACAAGGACGGCGTGCTGCAGATCGTCGACCGCGAGAAGCTGCTCGCCGGCCCGCAAGGAGCCGACCGCGGAGAACCTGCTCTACCCGCAGGTCGGCACGCTTCGATCTGCAGCCGCGACGAACGGCGCGCACACCACGCTGCCGGTCCTCGGCATGCCGCTCGCCCGAGTTCGCCAAGGACACAGGGCGGCGCAGACGCGCGACTTCGTGATCGATCGTCAACGAGTCAGATCGTCAACGAGTGCCGCGAGCCGCGGCAGATGGTGTGGTTCGTCGACGTCACCGCCGAGGCGAAGCCGTTCGGCGTCGTCGAGCTTCAACGTGCCCGAGAAGACGCGGCGATTTCTGCGCGCGCGGCGGGCGCTTCGGCTCGCACTCGTCCAACGAGAACCAGCCGCCGATGTACGCGCAAGCGCCTGGTGTTCGTCGCCTGGTTCAACGCCGGCGTGCGCGCGATCGACATCCGCGATCCCGTACCACCCGCGGGAGGTCGGCTACTACATCCCGGCGACCACCGGACAAGACCGACAAGCGCTGCGTCAAGACTGCAGGACGGCAAGGAGCGCTGCAAGGTCGCGATCCAGACCAACAACCTCGAGGTCGACGACCGCGGCTACATCTACATCGTCGATCGCGCCAACACCGGGATGCACATCCTGGAACTGAACCGCTAGCGCCATGGACCTCGGCATCGCAGGCAAGACCGCGCTCGTCACCGGCGCGAGCATCGGCATCGGCCGCGCGCATCGCCGATCGCGCTGGCGACGGAGGGCGTGAAGCTCGCCGGTGGTCGCGCGCCGGCGCGAATCTGCTCGAAGAGCTGCAGAAAGAGCTGAAGGCGCAAGCTGGTCATCATCGAGCAGCGATTTCCTGCAAGGAACGATGCGCCGAGACGATCGCCGAAGGCGGCGCTCGACGGCCTCGGCTCGGTGGACATCCTGATCAACAACGCCGGCGGCAGCGCGCAGCTTCACGCTGGAGTCGAACGAGGCGCAGTGGGACGAGGCGCTGACGCTCAACTTCACGCGCCAGCGCCAGCTCACGCACAAGCTGCTGCCGACAGATGATGGCGCGCAAGTGGGGCCGCATCGTCAACATCACCGGCAAGTCGGAGCCCGAGGGCATCAACGGCGCGTTCTGCGCCAAGGCGGCGATGCACTCCTGGGCGAAGGGCCTGTCGCGCGAGGTCGGCAAGCACGGCATCACCGTCAACTGCGTGCCGCCCGGGCGCATCATCAGCGAGCAGATCCTGCGCAACTACACGCCCGAGTACCGCAAGATGGCAGAGCCGAGCACGAGATCCCGGTCGGCGAGTACGGCCAGCCGGAGGACCTCGCCAACCTGGTCTGCTTCCTCGCCTCGCCGCTGCGCGCGCTACATCACCGGCACCGTCATTCCCGTCGACGGCGGCCTGCGGCGCTACCAGTTCTGAGGAGGCCCCATGCCGCGAGACGCGAGATCCTGCTCGGCGCGGTGCCGCCGCCGTTCGGCCCGCGCCTCGCGCTCGCCAAGGCCGTCGCAGCCGGCGACCGCGGTGAATTTCGAGGTGCCGGCGGGGCTGCGACTGCCACACGCACATCCACGGCGACTCAGCGCGAGTTCCCGATGTTCGCCGGGCGCGTCTAACGCCCGAAGCAGCGCTGCCCGAAGAGATGGCGCAGCTGCACAAGGCGCTGCGCATGCGGCGCGTCATCGTCACGCCGAGCATCTACGGCACCGACAACTCGGCGACGCTCTGGGGCATGAAGGCGCGCAGCCAGGACGCGCGCGGCGTCGCGGTGATCGACGAAAAGACACCGGACAGCGATCTCGACGCGATGCGGCCGCGCGGGGATCCGCGGCATCCGCATCAACCTCGCGACCGGCGGCGCCACCCGATCCGGCGGCCGCGCGCAGCGCTTCCCGCGGACCGCCGCGCAGCGTGAAGGCGCGCGGCTGGCACGTCCAGATGTACGTCACCCTGCCGGTGATCACCGCGATCAAGGATGCGCTGCTCGCATCGCCGGTGCGGGTGGTGTTCGATCACTTCGGCCGAGCGCAGGCGCCGCTCGGCGTCGAGCAGCCGGGGTTTTCCGATCTGCTCGACCTGCTGCGCTCGGCAAAGCGTACCGTCAAGATCTCGGGCGCCTATCGCGTCTCGCACCAGGCGCCAGATTTCGCCGACGCCGCGCCGCTCGCGCGCGCGCTGATCGGCGCCAACTCCCGACCGCATCGTCTGGGGTACCGACTGGCCGCACCCGAACTCTGAGCCGCTGCCCGGCTACGGCAAGATGGACGTGCGGCCGTTCTTCCCGATCGACGACGGGCGCCTGCTCAACCAGCTCCGGTTTGGGCGCCGGACCCGACGGTCAGAAGAAAGATTCTGGTGGACAACCCGGCGCGTTCTACGGATTCTCGTCATGAAAATCGTCGTTCTGGTTTTTCTGCTTGCGGGATGTGCGACTCAGAACAGCATCAATCTTGCGCGACATGGGCTCGTTCCACGTCGGCGGGCGCGAGGTGCGAGATCACCGGCAAGCCGGTGAAGGAGGTGGTGTTCACGCCGGGCGGCGTGCCGGCGAAGGTGGACCTGAACGGCACGTACCGCGGTGGAGTCGATGTACGTGCAGTACTTCCTGCCGGCGAATCGCCGCGGCGCGGTGCCGCTCCTGATGTGGCACGGCGGCGGGCTCACCGGCGTCACCTACGAGACGACGCCCGACGGGCGCGAGGGCTGGCTGAACTGGTTCGTGAAGCAGGGCTGGGACGTCGTACAACTCGGACGCGGTGGAGCGCGGCCGCGCCGGCTGGGCGATGTACCCGGACATCTTCAAGGGCGAGCCGGTGTTCCTCGCCGAAGGCGAATCCCTGGGAGCGCTTCCGCATCGGGCGAGCGTCGGTTCCTGGAGCACGATCCGCGCAGCGGAAGCTGATGCCGGACGTGCAGTTCCCGGTCGAGGCCTACGACAATTTCGTGAAGCAGGCGGTGCCGCGCTGGACGACGACCGACGACGCGATCATCCGCCGCCTACACGGCGCTGGTCGACCGCGTCTGCCCGTGCGTGATCCTGTTCCATTCGCAGGCCGGGCAGTTCGGCTTCAAGGTGGCGCAGGCGCGGCCCGACAAGGTCAAGGCGCTGATCGCGGTCGAGCCCGCGGGGCATGGGCGATCCGAAGCAGGCGGCGGCGCTGAAGGGCATCCCGACGCTCGTTCGTCTACGGCGACAACATCGCGCAGGACTCGCGCTGGCCGACGATCCGCAAGAACGGCGTCGGCTTCGGCGAGGCGATCACGCAAGGCGGGCGGCAAGGTCGACGTCGTCGATCTGCCGAAGGCCGGCATCCGCGGCAACTCGCACATGCTGATGATGGACAAGAACAACCTGCGAGGTCGCCGCGCTGATCCAGGGCTGGCTGGAGAAACAGGGACTCTACAAATGAGGTTGCTGCTTTTCGTCGCTGCTTGGCTTCTCGTCTGAGCAAGCGCACGCACAGTATCCCGACGAAGCCCATCCGCCTCGCTCGTGCCGTTCGCGCCGGGCGGCAGCTCGTCGCTCGTCGCGCGCGTCATGTCGCCGCGGAGATGGAGAAGGGCCTCGGCCAGCCGATCGTGATCGAGAACAAGCCGCGGCGGCGGCGGCAACGTCGCGATGCAGGAGGTGGCGCGCGCCGAGCCCGACGGCTACACGCTGATCATCGGCCACGTCGGCTCGCTGGCGATGAACCCGTACATGTACGACGAAGCTGCCGCTACGACGTCGACCGGGACTTCGCGCCGGTGTCGCTGCTCGCCATCGTGCCCGACGATCTTCGTCGTGCACGACGAGCGTGCCGGCGAAGGACCTGCGCGAGTTCGTCGCGCTGGCGAAGAAGAAGCCGGGCAAGCTCAACTACGGCAGCGCCGGCAACGGCTCGGCCGGGCCACCTCGCGATGGAGTACCTGAAGCAGGTCACCGGCATGGAGCTGCAGCACGTGCCGTACAAGGGCACCGGGCCGAACGTCATCGACCTCGTCGCCGGGCGCACGCAGGCGACCTCGGCCGGCACGCCGCCGCTGATGCCGCACGTGAAGGCGGCAAGCTGCGCGTCGATCGCGGTCGGCACCTCGAAGCGCCTGCACTCGATGCCCGGACGTGCCGACCGTCGCCGAGCAGGGCTATCCGGGCTTCGAGACCTCGCAGTGGTACGGCCTGAACGCGCCGGCGAAGACGCCGCGAGCGATCATCGAGCGCCTCGCCGAGGAAGCGGCGAAGGCGGCGAAGAGCGCCGCTGGTGCTCGAGCGCTTCAAGCCCGACGACGCCGAGCCGGTCGGCTCGACGCCGGCAGAATACGCGGCGTTCATCAAGAAAGAGCAGGAGCGCTGGAGCAAGGTCGTGCGCGCCGCGAACATCAAGGCGGATTGATGTACGACGACGTCATCGTCGTGGGTGGCAGGCAACGCGGCGCTGTGTGCCGCGCTTTCCGCTTCCGAGATCAAGAAGAAGATTCTCGTCCTGGAGCGCGCGCCGGAAGACGAATCCGGCGGCAATTCGCGCTTCACCGCAGGCCTCTTCCGCGCTCGCCTACCGACGGCGCCGGACGACCTGAAGACGCTGATCCCGGACCTCTCCGCCGAGGAGATCGCCAACACCGACTTCGGCACCTATACCGAAGAGCAGTTCCTCGACGACATGGCGCGGGTGACCGAGTACCGCTGCGATCCGGACCTGACCGAGATTCTGGTCAAGCAAAGCCTTCCGACCGTGCAATGGATGCGCAGAGCGCGGCGTGCGCTTCACCGCCGCGTGGGGCCGGCAGGCGTTCAAGATCGGCGGCAAGTTCAAGTTCTGGGGCGGCCTCACGGTGGAAGCGGTCGGCGGCGGGCCGGGCCTGGTCGAGTCGCTGACGCAGATCGCGAAGAAGGACGGCATCGAGATCTGGTATCGGCGCGCGCGCTTGTCTCTTGATCGCCGACGATTCCGGCGTTCATGGCGTCGTCGTCAAGACACGAGCGGAAAAACACTGGAAGCTGCAAGGCAAGGCCGTCGTCCTCGCGGCCGGAGGCTTCCAGGCCGAATCACCGAGTGGCGCACGCGCTACATGGGCCCGGGCTGGGAGCTCGCCAAGGTGCGCGGCACGCGCTTCAACACCGGCGACGCGCATCCGCATGGCGCTCGACATCGGCGCGGCGGCGCACGGCAACTGGTCGGGCTGCCACGCGGTGGCCTGGGACCGCAACGCGCCCGAGACTCGGCGACCTCGCGGTCGGCGACCAGCTTCCAGAAGCACTCCTATCCGTGGGGCGTCTACATCAACGCCGACGGCAGGCGCTTCGTCGACGAGGGCGCGGACTTCCGCAACTACACCTACGCCAAGTACGGCCGCGTGATCCTGCAGCAGCCGGGGCAGTTCGCCTGGCAGATCTTCGACGCCAAGGTGAAGGCGCAGCTGCGCGACGAGTACCAGCATCAAGCAGGTGACCAAGCGTCACCGGCAACACGCTGGAGGAGCTGGTGCTCGAAGCTCGACGACACCGACCAGAAGACCGCGCCTCGAGGAACTGAAGCAGTACAACGCGGCCGTGCAGACCGACATTCCCTTCAATCCCAACGTCAAGGATGGAAGGTGTACCAAGAATCTAAGAATAAATAAGACCAACTGGGCGAACACGCTGGACACCCCGCCCCTTCGAGGCCTACGCGGTTACCTGCGGATCACGCTTCAGCTTCGGCGGCCTGAAGATCAACAACGACGGGCAGGTGATCAACTCCGACGGCGAGCTGATCCGCGGCCTCTACGCCGCGGGCGAGCTGGTCGGCGGGATCTTCTGGTTCAACTACCCGGCGGCAGCGGCCTCACCAACGGCGCGGTCTTCGGGCGCATCGCCGGCAGAGTCGGCCGCCAGCGCCTGAGGAGACGAAGCGATGAAACGTTCGCGCTTCTTGGTCGCGGTAGCGCTATCCGCAGTCAGCCGCGATCCGCCGCTGCCCAGGGCGGCCGAGACGCTCGATGAGCTGAAGGCAGAGAGCGCAGGCGCGGGCGGATCGCAACGCTTATCCGCTCATCGGCCTGAAGCCCGAAGAGGTGCGCGAAGCGCTTTCGCGCCTGACCAGCCTCGACCGTGACGAGTGGGCGGCCTCCTGGAGCCAGCTCGGCGACCGCTACATGGCGAAGAAGGACTTCCACCAGGCCTGGCTCTACTACTCGTTCGCGCGCTGGCCGGTACCGAATTCGCCGGGCAAGCAGCGCGCCTACGAAAAAGCGCTCGAGGCGTATGCTCGCCCACGCCAGGAGCTTCGATCCGCCGCTGGAGGTGGTGCGCGTCCCCTACGAGGGCAGCGAGGTCGTCGGCTACCTGCGGATGCCGAAGGGCGTCGAGCCAGCACGCCGTTCATCATCGCCATCGCCGGCCTGGACAGCCGCAAGGAAGAGATGGTCGAGCGCTTCGCGCCGCTCGTCGACGCGCGGCATCGGCGTGCTCGCGCTCGACTCGCCAGGCACCGGGCAATCCGGGGTGAAGGCCGTGGCCGAGCGCCGACAAGATCGCTCGAGCCGAGTGCTCGACGTCGTGCTCGCGCGTCCGCGGCATCGACACGAAGCGCGTCGCGCTCTATGGCGGCAGCTACGGCGGCTACTGGGCGACGATCCTCGCAGTCACCGAACAACAGCGCCTGCGCGCGGTCGTGGCGCAGTCGCCGCCGATCCACGAGACGTTCGTTCGCGAGCGCACCGGCGGCGCTGGCGCAAACCGCGAATACCTGTTCGACTACGTGCCGGCGCAGCTCGTTCACCTACGGCGCGACGAACATGGCAGCAGCTCGCCGAGGCGCGCGAGCGCATGTCGCTCAAGACGCGCGGCCTGCTCGAGCAGCCGATGGCGCCGATGCTGGTGATCGCCGGCGCGCTCGACACGCAGGTGCCGATCGCCGACATCGACCTCCTGCATGCGCAGCGGCGACTCGCCGAAGGATACTGTGGGTGCATCCGCGCGGCGGCCACATGGGGCGCGATGCGCAAGGCCTGGCCCGACCCGGTGATCTTCAAGCGCGTGACCGCGCCGTGGCTGCTGCCGTACCGAGGTCGATCCAGGCTAGGTTGGCGGCGCGCAAGACCGCATGGCGATTACTCGATACCGGTCGGCGCGCGCGAACAGCGCCGGCGGCACTTTGATTCCGAGCGCCTTCGCCGCGGGCATGTTGATCGTCAGGCTGATGCTGCGTCGCCTGCTCGATGGGAATGGTGCTCGCGTCGCCGCCCTTCAGGACCTTGTCGGCGAAAACGGCAAGCGCGCGGAAGTCCTTCGGTGATCGTCGGGCCATAGCTGATCAGGCCGCCCGGCCTCGACGAACTCCGGTCCAGCCGTACATGCAGGGAATCTTCGCCTCCGCCGCGAGCGCGGTGATTTCCTTGCGTCGATTGAGCGTGAGCGAGTCGGGAAAGACCAGGATCGCATCGGCTTTCGCCGCGCGCATCGCGGCGAAAGCCGGCGCGAACTCCTCCGGCGTGTGCACGAGGTGGCGCGTCACTTCGGCATCGCCAGGCGGCGCGCGGAATCCTCCGTCACGCGATACTCGAGCAGCTCGCCGGCATGCTCCGGGTTGGAGAGCAGGGCGATGCGCTTGGCGCCCGGCAGCAGCTCCTTCAGCACTTCCACGCGCTTGGCGCAGAGCTCCATCGCCATGAACGTCATGCCTGGTCATGTTGCGCCCGGGCTTGCCCAGGCTGTCGGCGAATCCGGCGGCGATCGGGTCGCCGCTGTAGGCGAATACCACTGGAATCGCGGTCGCGCACGCGCTTCGTGAAATCGACCGAAGGACCGCGCGAGACGAGGACGTCGATACGCTCGGCGACAAGCTCGTCGACCAGCGCCGGCAGCCGGGTGAAGTCGTTGTTCGCGTAGCGCGCCGATCATCACGTAGGACTTGCCTTCGACGTGGCCGAGCTTCGCGCAGTCCTTCGCGAAGACAGGCCGAGCGCCAGGATCGGGATCGGCAAGGTAGGAGAGCCAGCCGATGCGCGCGGGGCGACGCTGCGCGCTGCGCCAGCGCTGGGCGCGCAACGGACCGAGATGGCGAGCGATGCGGCGAGAGCCTGCGGCGGCGCGGCAGTCCACGCCGCAGAGTCTAGCGCTTCGGACCGACCTGGATCCTGAGTGCTATGCCACTAGCGTCGTGTGTCAAATTCACCGGCGCGCCCGACCACGAGCTGATCGCGCTTGCCGGGCACCAGCGTCGAGATCGGAGGCCGACTCGGGCACGACGATCTTCTGCGCGCCGCCCTGGTAGGTCATCGTCAGCTCGCGGCCGCTCGAGGCCCTGCACCATCGCCTCGACGGTCGCGTTGGTCATGGTCTGGTCGTCGCGGCCGTCGAAGGGCCGATGGCCCGGATTGAGCGGCTTGGGAAAGCGCCGCACTTCGACGGCGGTGAGCTGGCCGCCGGGCCCCTTCATCGACGTCACGCCGAGGAAATCGCCGGGCTTGATGTCGCCGAGCAGGATCGGCTGGGTGTAGACGATCTCGGTCTTGTCGCCCAGCCTGACCTGCTTGTCGCCGACGGCGTGATGACGTCGCCCTTCACCGCGGTGATGACGCCGCGCACGCGCTCCTGCGCGGACGCACCGAGCGCGACGAGCGCGAGGAGGCAGGACGAGCGCTTACTGAGGCGGCTTGACGCCATCTTTGCTCACCGTGACGCGTTGTGTGAGGAGCTTGTCGCCTTCCACGCGCGCGCCGGTGAAGATCGTCTCGCCCTTCTTGAGGTCGGCGCGCGTGCCGGGCACGAAGTTGTACGTACTCGGTCTCGGCGTTCACCAGGATCTTCTGCTCGCCGTCCTTGTTCTTGAGCGGTGAGCTCGTTGCCGCTGCCCGCCTTGGCGATGCGCGGTGATGTTGGAGTTGGTCATCGTCGAACCTGGGCATGCAGGTCCCAGGCGACGTGCATCTGCGGCACCTGCGGGCCGAGCGCATGCACGTCGCTTCGCGACGCAGGCTTGCCGTCGGGACCCTTCACCGAGGTGACGCCGACGTAGCTGCCCGGCTTGAAGTCGTCGGCCGAGACCTTCTTGCGTCGTGACCACCTGCGCGTCGGGCGCGAGGTTGAGCTTCATGTCCTTGCCTTCGCGCGACTTGACCGACAGCACGTCGCCGTCGAGCGAGGTGATGGTGCCGCGCACGCGCACGTTCTGCGCCTGGGCGGAAAGGCTGGCCAGCATCAACGTGGAAATTGCGAAAAGGGCGAGCTTTTTCATGCGGGAGGTCTCCTTGTATGGGGAGGTTAACACCCTTATCCTTCGCCGCATTCCATGCTGAACCCATTCCAGGAAATAAGAAAAGCGAAGCCCGGCGCTTCACCTCGCTGCCGGCGCAGTACCGCAAGAAGCGCCGCACCGCCTGGTCCGATCCCGAACCGGCAGGGCGCGCGCGGTCGACAGCTTCCTCGAGGGGCCGTCGTTCGACCGCAAGGGCAACCTGTGGTGCGTCGACATCCCGTTCGGCAGGATTTTCAGCATCGATCCCGAAGGGCGAGTGGGACCTGGTCGTCGCAGTACGACGGCTGGCCGAACGGCCTGAAGATCCACAAGGACGGCGCGATCTTCATCTGCCGACTACAAGAGCGGCCTGCTGCATGCTCGATCCGAAGACCGGGAAGATCGAGACCGTCCTCGGCACCGCGTTCAGCGAGGGCTTCAAGGGCCTGAACGACCTGCATTTCGCCGACAACGGCGACCTCTACTTCACCGACCAGGGGCAGAGCGGCATCGCCGATCCGAGCGGGCGCGTCTACCGCCTGCGGGCGAACGGCGAGCTGCAGCGGCTGGTGACAACGCGCCGTCGCCGAACGGCATCACGCTCAACACCAAGAACACGCCAGGTCTACGTCGCCATCACGCGCTCGCAGCAGATCTGGCGCCTGCCGCTGATGGCGGGCGGCACGCCGTCGAAGACCGGCGTCGCGATCCAGCTCTCGGGCGGCCACGCCGGCCCCGACGGCATCGAGATGGACGCCGAGGACGGCCTGGTCGGTGTGCCACCTCGGCGTCGGCATCTGGCGCTTCGACTCGAACTGCCTGCCGACGCACCTCGTGCACGCCGGCAAGCAGCACCGCCTGATGACCAACATCGCCTTCGGCGGGCAAGCGACGCTCTACATCACCGACTCGCTGAACGGCGAGATCCTCACCGCCGAGATGCCGGTCGCGGGAAAGCGGATGTTCTCCGGAGCGCTTGCGCTAGTCGATCTTCGCGCCGGAGCGGCTTGACCACCTCGGCCCACTTCGCCGAGTCGCGGCGGATCAGCGCGGCGAACTCCTCGGGCGTGCCGCCGCCGCCCTCGCTGCCGAGCGCGAACAGCAGCTCCTTGGTTTTCGGCTCGAGGATCGCGCGATTGACCGCGGCGTTGAGCTTGTCGAGCACCGGGCGCGGCACGCCGGCGGTGGTGATGATGCCGCTCCAGGCGTTCACCTCGTAGCCCGGCACGCCGGCCTCGATCAGCGTCGGCACCTCCGGCAGGCTGAGCGAGCGCTGCTCGCCGGTGACCGCGAGCGCGCGCACGCGGCCCGGCCTTGACGTGCGGCGCGATCGAGTTGGTGCTCTCGAACATGAGCTGCACGCTGGCCCGGCGATCAGGTCGGCGATCGCCGTCGCGCCGCCCTTGTAGGGGACGTGCACGATGTCGGTGCCGGTCATGTACTTGAACAGCTCGCCGCTGACGTGGCCGGGCGAGCCGTTGCTCGACGAGGCGTTCGAGCAGCTTGCCGGGATTCTTCTTCGCGTAGTCGATCAGCTCGCGCACCGAGTTGAACGGCAGCGTTCGGCGAGACCGCGAGCAGCATGTAGCCGCGTGCGACCAGCGCGACCGGCTGCAGGTCGCGCTCGATGTCGTAGGGCAGCTTCGCCACCATGTGGCGCGTGATCGCGAGCGCGCCGACCGGGCCCATGGCCGATGGTGTAGCCGTCGGGCGCCGCCTTCGCCACCGCGTCGATGCCGATGGTGAGCGCGCCGCCGGGCCGGTTGTCGACCACCACCGGCTGGCCGAGGGCCTTCGCCATCTCCGGCGCGAGCAGGCGCGCGATCGTTGTCGGTCGCGCTGCCGACGGCCTGCGGCACCACCAGCCGGATCGGCCGGTCAGGAAAGTCCGCGCTCGCCTGCGTCGCGAGGACGCAGGCGAGGTGCAGAAGAAGGACTCTCAGGGCTGCAGCTGGGCGCGGACCTCGCCGCCCTTGTTCGCGACGCTGTGGACGTTCACGTACAGGCGGCCTTCCTTGAACGCCTTCAGCTGCTCGGGCGTGAGCTTGCGGCCTTCGGGCACCGAGTAGGTGTCGCCGTTCTTGGTGAGCGGCACGACCACCGGGCCGTTCGCGCCCTTCGCCGCCATGTGGATGTGCGCCATCGTGCCGGCGACGCCGGTGGTGGTGACCGCGCCGCTGACCGCGCCGTCGTCGGCGATGCGGAAGCTGCCGCTGCCCTTAGCCTCGGCTTTGACCGCCGGCACTTCCTCGGCGCCGCGTCAGGCTGACCTTAGTGGCGCCGCTGCCGGGCATCCAGTCGGGCATGCTCGAGCAGCGCGCCGAGCAGTGATTGCGGTGCGCGATTACTGCGGCTTTCAAAACAGTCTTGGGTCATGGTGTTCCTCCTCGAAGATCGAAACACGGGGGCGGCTAGAATATTCCTTCATGCCGGCCATCGCCGCCTCGTCGGCGCTCAAGCGCTTCCGCATTCTAGACCTGTCGCGCGTGCGCGCCGGCCCGACCTGCGTGCGCCAGTTCTCCGACTTCGGCGCCGACGTGATCAAGATCGAGATCGCCGCCGGGCACGGATCCGAACGAGAACATGGGCGGGCCGCGCCACGGGCCGGACTTCCAGAACCTGCACCGCAACAAGCGCGCGATGACGCTCAACCTCAAGCTGCCCGGAAGGCGTGGACGATCTTCATGCGGCTGGTGAAGACCGCCGACGTGGTGGTGGAGAACTACCGGCCCGACGTGAAGTTCCGGCTCGGCATCGACTACGAGTCGCTGAAGAAGGTGAATCCGCGCATCATCCTCGCCAGCATCTCCGGCTTCGGCCAGGACGGGCCCGTACCGCGACCGCCCGGGCTTCGACCAGATCGCGCAGGGCATGGGCGGCCTGATGTCGGTGACCGGGCTGCCGGGCCAGGGACCGGTGCGCGCCGGCGCCGCGATCGCCGACGTCGTCGGCGGGCCTCTGCGCCGCGCTCGGCATCATGACCGCGCTGCTCGAGCGCGAGGTCTCCGGCAAGGGCCAGTGGGTGCAGAGCTCGCTCCTGCAACGCCGGCATCGGCGCTGCTCGACTTCCAGGCCGCGCGCTACGCTGATGAAGGGCGAGGTGCCGCCGCAGGTGGGCAACGACCATCCGACCAGCATGCCGACCTCGGCGTACAAGACCGAGGACGGCCACATCAACGTCGCCGGCTCGGGCGACGGCATGTGGAAGCGCATCTGCGCAGGTGATCGGCCGCGAGGAGCTGGCGAGCGACGAGCGCTTCCGCAGCAACGAGCAGCGCGCCAAGAACCGCGTCGCGCTCAACGCCGTGCTGAACGAGGCGCTGGCGACAAAGAACTCCGCCGAGTGGATCGAGATCTTCAACAAGGTCGGCGTGCCGTGCGGGCCGATCTACAAGATGGACGAGGTGTTCGCCGATCCGCAGGTGCAGCACCTCCACGCCGCGGTCGAGGTGGAGCACCCGAAGCTCGGCCGCTACAAGATCCTCAACCAGCCGGTGAAGCTCTCGCGCACCCCGGCCGAGATCAAGACCGCGACCCCGGAGCTGGGCGCGCACACCGACGAGATCCTCGCTGAAGCGGGTTTCAGCAAGGAAGAAATAAAAGCGCTGCGGGCGAAGGGCGCGATCTAGTGACCGAGCGGCTGATCGAGAAGCGCGAAGGCGCGGTCGGCTGGCTGATCTTCAACAACCCCGAGCGCCGCAACGCGGTCTCGCTCGACATGTGGGAAGCCATTCCCTCGGCTTTAGAGGATTTTGAAAGGGATTCGAATATCAGGGTCGTCGTGCTGGCCGGGGCGGGCGACAAGGCGTTCGTCTCCGGCGCGGACATCTCGCAGTTCGAGAAGCAGCGCTCGAGCGAGGAGGCGGTGAAGCGCTACGAGGAGATCGGCGAGGCCGCGCAGGCGAAGCTCGCCGCCTTCGAGAAGCCGCTGATCGCCATGATCCGCGGCTACTGCCTGGGCGGCGGCCTCAACATCGCCAACAGCTGCGACCTGCGCATCGCTGCCGACGACGCCCGCTTCGGCATCCCGGCGGCGAAGATGGGCCTCGGCTACCGGGCCTCGTCGATGAAGAAGCTCGTCGACACCGTGGGCGCGCCGTTCGCGCGCGAGATCATGATCACCGCCCGGCAGTTCAACGCCGCCGAGGCGAAGGCGATGGGGCTGGTCCACAAGGTGGTGCCGGTCGCCGAGCTGGAAAAGGCGGTGCGCGAATACACCGATCTCATCTCGGCGAACGCGCCGCTCACGATGCGCGCCGCGAAGCGCATCATCCGCGAGGTGTCGAAGAAGGACTATGACGCGGCGGCATGCGACGCGTGGGTGAAGGAGTGCTTCGCGAGCGAGGACTACGCCGAGGGCCGGCGCGCGTTCATGGAGAAGCGAAAACCCCAATTCAGAGGGAGATAAAGATGCGAATGAGGATGAGGATTGGCTTCGCCATCATCGGGCTGGCGTTCAGCGCCAGCGTCGTTCGCGCAGTGGCCGGCAGAAGGCGATCACCACCGTGGTCGGCTTCGAGCCCGGCGGCGGCACCGACACCACGGCGCGCATCGTCGGCCCGGCGCTCGGCGAGCTGCTCGGCCAGAACGTGGTGGTCGAGAACCGCGCCGGCGCCGGCGGCAACATCGCCGTCGACTATGTCGCCAAGCAGGCGCCGGACGGCTACAGCATCGTCGCTGGCGAACGTCGGCGCGCTGACGGTGAACCCGCACATCCTGAGGACGCCCTACGACCCGCTGAAGGACCTGGTTCCCATCAGCATGGCGGCGGTGTTCGCCAACGTGCTGGTGGTGCAGCCCGCGCTGCCGGTGAAGAACATCGGCGACTACGTGAAGTACGCGAAGCAGAAGCCGGGCGTCACCTACGCGTCCTCGGGCATCGGCGGCGCCGGCCACCTCGCCGGCGAGCTCCTGAAGGGCATGGCGAACATCGACATCGTGCACGTGCCCTACAAGGGCGGCGGGCCGGCGATGCAGGGCTTCCTCGGCAGCCAGGTCGACTCGTTCTTCGCCACGCCGATCTCGTCGATCTCGCAGATCCAGCGCCGGCAAGGCGCGCGCGATCGCCACCACCGGCTCGAAGCGCGCCGCGCTGATGCCCGACGTGCCGACGGTCGCCGAGTCAGGGCTTCCCGGCTACGAGGCGCTCAACTGGTACGGCTACCTCGCGCCCGCCGGCACGCCGAAGGAGATCGTCGACCGCCTGGCGCGCGAGATCGCCAAGGCGCTCGCCAACCCGAAGGTGGTCGACCAGATGAACAAGACCGGCGTCGAGCCGCTGTCGATGACGCCCGACGAGTTCGGGCGCTACATCAAGCGCGAGTACGACACCTGGGGCAAGGTAGTGAAGGAAGCCGGAATCAAGGCGCAGTAGCGCCTAGATTCTGCACCACGATCTTGCCGGCGTGCGAGTCCGCTTCCATGCGGGCCTTCGCCGCCGGCAGGTCCTTGAAGTCGTAGACCTTGTCGATCAGCGGCTTCAGCTTCGCCGCTGGCGAACAGCGGCAGGAAGTCCTTCGTGAAGCCGCGCACCGTCTCGGCGCGCTGCGGCGCCGTCCGCAGCTTGTTCGAGACGCCGAACAGCTTCAGGCGCTTCGAATGCAGCGCCTCGATGTCGAGCTTCGCCTCGCAGCACGCCGTCGAGGTAGCCGACGGTCGCGTGCCGGCCGCTGGTAGGCGAGGCACTTGATCGTCTCGGCGAAGACCGAGCCGCCGACGTTGTTGACGACCAGGTTGACTCCTTGCCCTCCGGTCGCTTCAAGCACTTGCTTCGAGAAATCCGGGTTTCGCGTCTGGATGGCGAGGTCCAGTCCCATGCGACTTCAGCTTCTGCAGCTTTTCCGCAGAGCCTGAAGTGCCGATCACCTTCGCGCCTAGCGCCTTTCCCGCCTGCAAGGCCGCGACGCCGACGCCGGAGGAGACGCCGGTGACGAGCAGCCATTCGCCGGCTTTCAGGTCGCCCTGCTGGCACCAGCATGTCGTAGACGACGAGGAAGGTGACCGGCATCGCGGCCGCGTCCTCCCACGAGAGGTTGGCGGGGACCGGGATCGCGTCGGGCTCGTCCATGCAGCGCGTACTCGGCGAACGAGCCGGGCAGGCGGCCCATGACGCGCTTGCCGGTGCCCTCGACCTCGCCCGCGCCGTCGACGCCCGCGGGCTTGGCGCGCGCCGGGCTTGGTCAGGCCGTGGCCGACGATCAGCTCGCCGCGGTTCAGGCTCGCGGCGCGCACGCGGACGAGCATTTGTCCCGGTTTCGCCTCGGGGCGCGGCGCGTCGCGCAGTTCGAGCTTCATCTCTGCTTTCGGTCGACTGGAGGAAGTAGGCTTTCATCGGCCGAAGTGTAGCAATTCGACTACGGCAATTCGCGGCGGCAACGGCATAAAAACTCCGGCGCCTTGGCTATATTGAGTCTTGCCTTCCCAGTCGAAGGAGTACTCCCCATGAAGCAGCGGATCCTCGATGTCGTGAGCACGCTTGCGCTGTTGATCGTCCTCGGCCTCGCCGCGGCGATCCTGATGCCGCGCGCGTACGCGGACATGATCCCGACCCCGCAAGGTGACCAGCGCGCGCAACCCGCGGACGATCGCGCCAGGGTCAAGGCCATGCTCGAGCGGCCCGAAGTGGTGCGCGAGATGCAGAAGATGGGAATCCCGCCGGAGAAGGCGGCGGCGCGCGTCGACGCGATGAGCGACGTCGGAGGTGAGTCAGCTCGCCGGCCGGCTGAACGCGCTGCCTGCGGGCGGCGCGGCTGTCGACCGAGGAGCTGGCTGCTGATCATCATCGTCATCCTGCTGATCGTCATCATCATCTAGGCGGCAGCTCAGGCGGTGAGTCGTCGTGAACCCGACGACGGGGCATCGGTCAAACGGTGACACGGAAGATGCTCAAAGAAATCCTCGGCGTCACGGACGACCCGCCGAGCGAAGCGCCGCTGGTTCCACGACGACTTCTTCGACCTCTTCGTCTGGGAGGCGGAGGGAGAGGTGACCCTGTTCCAGCTCTGCTATGGGGTCGATTCGAGCGAGCGCGCCCTGGTCTGGGACCGCCAGCGCGGCTTCTTCCATGACGGAGCCCGCCGCATCGCGGGACGTCGTTGCGCGATTCGAAGACGTGATGGGCGGCCTGCCGGCCGACCTGCGCACGCCGATCCGCGAGAAGCTGCACGAATTCGCCGGCCGCGCCCTCGACATCCCCTCGCGCCGCAAGAAATTCCGCCGCGCCGCCTGGCAGCGCTGACTAGTCCTGTAGCCGGGAATCGACGAGAATCGGGTTTCATCTAAGGAGGGGAACCCATGTTCATGAAGCCAGAACTGATGCTGCTTGCCTGGGCGGTCATCCTCACGCTCGCCCAGATGCTCGTCGCCGCCTCCGGCGCCGCTTCGCAGTACGGGCTCATGCCGCTGTTCGGCAATCGCGAAGGCCTGGCGCCACTGACCGGCTGGGCCGGCCGGGCGCAGCGCGCGCACCGCAACATGCTCGAGAACCTGGTGCTGTTCGCTGCACTGGTCTTGATTTGCGCCGCTACAAACAAGACCAATGCAACGACGCTGCTGGGCGCGCAGCTCTTCTTGTGGGCGCGGCTCGCCTACGCGGTGATCTACCTCGCCGGCATTCCCTACCTGCGCACCGCCGCGTGGCTGGTCTCGGTCATCGGCCTGGTCCTCATTTTCCTGCAACTCCTATAGCGACCGGGCGGATGGCGGACCCTGCGGCGCCTTTTTCCCGCAGGGGCAGGACGATGGTGCAGGAGAGCCAGACCTTGTCGCGCGCCATCTCGTCGAGCTTCGGCGTTCTCGATCAGGTGCATGCCGGCCTGGGTGAGCATGTGGTGGTGCACCGCGAACGGCATTCCGGGCGGCGTGCCGGCGGCGGGCGGCGCCTTGCCGGCGAGCATGCCCTCGGGAACGGTGTCGATGAACGGCGCATCGAGGCCGACGGCGACGATCTTCCGCGCCGGCGAGGTAGCGCGCCGCGTCGTAGGAGAGGCCGGGCGCCATCGCGTAGTAGGTCTTGTCCTTGTCCGGGTCCTGCCAGCGCTCGCCCCATCCGGTGTGCACGTAGACGATGTCGCCCGAGCGGATGCCGCGCTTCTCCAGGCCCTGCGCCTTCAGCATCGCCTGGATGTCCTTCGCGGTGACCAGCATGCCCGCGGCCATCGCCGTGCCGCCGGCCGACCAGCGCCTGCGCGTCGAGCAGCACCGCGCTGGTGATGAGCGGCGGGATCTTCTCGATGCCGAGCTTGAGCAGCGGCGAGTCGGGCGTCGGCTTCACTTCGCTCTGCGGCAGGCCGCCGTAGTAGGCGATCTTTCCTCGGTCAACAGGACTCTTGCCGTCCCAGGGTCGGCCGCGTACCGCGAAGTGGCCGAGCGCGTCGATCTGCGTGCCTTGCTGGCCGGGCTCGGCGTTCTCGTTGAAGGTCTCGGAGTTGAACGCGTGGGTGGTGCCGGGGATCGACGCGGTCGGCTTCGGCCGCATCTGGTAGGGGCCGGCGAAAGGCGAGAGCGGCATGTTCGGCGAGCGCAGCTGCGACAGCTCGTAGGCCTTCGCCTGCGGCTGCGACGAGGAAGCGCGCGCAGCTCGCCCAGCTCTTCGGACCGAGCTGCGCCGCCATGCCAAGCTCGTCGTCGGCGGCGTGAACCAGTGGCGTGGACAGAAGCAGAATCAAACTAAGATATCTGTTCATGGGGATGATGGTCCAAGGGGTTTGGCGGGACATTCCGCGCGACTTCAAGTCTACAGGCGGCGCGTTCGTGCGGCCCGATACCGCGTTCCGCGAATCGGTGTCGCTCGCGGATGCCGAGCCCGGCCGCTACCGGCTCTACGTCTCGCGCGCCTGCCCGTGGGCGCACCGGACCCTGATCATGCGCGCCTTCGCGCGGCTGGAGAAGGTGGTGCCGGTGTTCAACGCCGATCCCTACATGGCGGAGAACGGCTGGGAATTCGACGAGGGCAGCGCCGGCATCCGCTACCTGCACCAGCTCTACGCGAAAGCGAAGCCCGACTACACCGGCCGGGTGAGCGTGCCGGCGCTCTGGGACGAGAAAACGCAGCGGATCGTCAACAACGAATCCTCCGAGATCATCCGCATGATGGGCTCGGACCTCTACCCGGTGAAGCTGAGGAAAGAGATCGACGCGGTCAACGAGCGCGTCTATCAGCACGGTCAACAACGGCGTGTACCGCGCGGGCTTCTCCACCGCGCAGGACAAGTACGAAGCGGCGGTGACCGAGCTGTTCGCCACGCTCGACTGGCTGGAGAAGCGGCTGGCGAAGCGGCGCTGGCTGTGCGGCGCGAAGCTCACCGAGGCCGACGTGCGCCTTTTCACCACGCTGGTACGCTTCGACGCCGTCTACTACTCGCACTTCAAATGCAACCTGCGGCGGCTGGTGGACTATCCGAGACTATGGCGCTACACGAGAAGGTTCTACGCGCTGCCGGGAGTGGCGCGCACGGTCGATCTCGCCGAGATCAAGTCGCACTATTACCGCAGCCAGAAGCAGGTCAATCCGACGCAGATCGTACCCAAGGGACCGGCGCTCGACTTGCGCTTGCGCTAGCGCTCGCCCTCGCTGCGGGCGCGGGCGCGGTCGCGGCGCAGAGCGACCCGTACGTCGACACACTCGCGCCCGGCGGCGCCGCCGTCGGCTACACCTGGCGCGAGCAGAGCTCGCCCTACCGCGGCGCGCACACGCCGCGCAGCTTCGATCCGCTCTACCTTTACGAAGGCGATTACGCCTACCTGCACGGCACTCGCGCTGGCTTGAAGGCCGGGGCGAGCGCCTGGCGCTTCGATGCTTTCGTCGCCCAGCGCTTCGACGGCTACAACGCCGACCGCATTCCCTACGGGCTCGAAGGCCAGCCGGTGCGCGAGCCGGGATTCGACGTCGGTGTCTCGGCCCGCCTGCGCACCGCCTGGGGCTCGCCCTACGTCGAGCTGCGTCACGACGCGAGCCATCGCTCAGAGGGCAGCGAAGCGCGGCTTGGCGTCTCGGGCAACGGCTGGCGGCGCGGCAACCTGCGAGGTGCAGCCGCACGCCGCGCTCACCTACCGCAACGCGACGCCTCAACCACTACTACTACGACGCTGGCGCCGGCACCGACCTCGAGCTCGGCCTGACCGCGGACTACTACCTCACGGGTGGCTGGCACCTGATCGGCGGGCTGAGCGCGATCCGCCACTCGAACGCCATCGGCTCGAGCGTCCTAGTGGATCAGCCGGCACCGAAAACGCCGCGACCCTCGGCTTCATGTACGACTTCTCCCCCAACATCCGGCGCTGGCAACCCGAGTCCAAGCCGCTCGTCGTGCGCGCTCTCTGGGGCGCTTCGAGCGATTGCGACGTCAAGCGGATCGCGACGGCAAGGTGCACCACGACGCACACGGTGGACGAGACCGACATCTGGGGCATCGACGTCGGCCGATCGCTGATCCGCGAGCCGAACGGCTACCCGGTCGAGATCTCCGGCTTTCTCGGCATCCAGAGGCATCTCGAGCGCGGCAACCAGGGCGACTTCTGGGAATACAAGGCCTACTTCAAGGCCTACTACTGGGGTTTCCCGTGGGACCGCTGGCTGCGCACGCGCTTCGGCATCGGCGCCGGCCTGTCGTACGCCGAGGAAATTCCGTTCTCGGAGTCGCGCGACCAGGCGAAGAGCGGACCGCACTCCTGGAAGCTGCTGCAATACCTCGATCCCACCATCGACGTGCGCCTGAGCGACCTCGTTCCCGGGCGCGCGTGCGCGACACCTGCTCGGCGTCGGCGTCTCGCACCGATCCGGCATGTTCGGCTGGTCGCGCAACTACGGCTACGTCGACGGCGGCTCGAACTACATCTACGTCTTCCTCGAGACGACGTTCTAGCCCTGCGACGAATACCCGCCGTCGACCGGGATCGCTGTTCCGGTGACGAAGTCTGAAGCGGCGCGAGGCGAGGAAAACCGCGATGCCGCCGAGATCGTCGGGGATCGCCCCAGCGGCCGGCGGGCGTGCGCGAAGGACGCGCTCGTCCAGGCCTTTCAGCTCGACGCGCGCCTTGCGCGTCAGGTTGGTGTCGATCCAGCCCGGCAGCACCGCGTTGACCTGGATGTCGTCCTTCGCCCAGGCGCTGGCGAGCGCTTTCGTGAGCTGGACGATGCCGGCCTTGCTCGCGGCGTAGGGCGCGAGATACGCCGCGCCGAAGATCGACATCATCGAGCCGATGTTGATGATCTTGCCGCCGCCGGCGCGCTTGAGGTGCGGGTAGGCCGCCTGCGAGGCGATGAAGGCGCTGGTGAGGTTGGTGTCCATCACCTCGTGCCAGTCGGCGAGCGAAAGCTCCTGCGGCGGCTTGCGGATGTTGATGCCGGCGTTGTTGACCAGGATGTCGAGCCGGCCGAGCTTCTGCGCCGCTTCGTCGACCGCAGCCCTGCAGGACTTTTCATTTTTCAAATCAACAATCAACGAAATCGCCTCGTCGCCGAGGGCCTTCAGCGCCTCGGCGTTCTTCGCCTTGTCGCGCCCGGCGATCGCCACCCTGGCGCCGGCCCTGGCCAGCGCCTTCGCCATCCCCAGGCCGATGCCGCCGTTGCCGCCGGTGACCAGCGCCGCCTTGCCTTCCAGGTCGAACAGGTTCATCCTGCGATCATGACATACTGACAAAAGCAAGTATCGACGCGGTGCGCGGCTTCAACCGCTTCTACACGCGCCGCGATCGGCGTTCTCAGGCCCGGCATGGTCGGCTCGCCGTACAGCTTGCCGGAGGCGCGCGTGCTGTACGCGCTCGGCCGCGACGGGCAGAGCACCGCCACCGGCGATCGGCAGCGAGCTCGTCGCTCGACCTCGGCTACCTCGAGCCGCCTGCTGCAGAGCCTGCAGCGCCGCGGCCTGCTGCAGGCGAAGCGCGCGGCGCACGACGCGCGGCAGCAGCACCTCACGCTCACGCGACAAGGGCCGCAAGGCGTTCATCGCTGATCGACTCGCGCTCGCGCGACGAGATGGCGCAGATGCTCGCGCCGCTGAAGACCGAGCAGCGGGGCAAGCTGGTCTCGCGCGATGCAGACCGTCGAGTCACTGCTCAACGCCGAGAAGGCGCCGGGCGAGATCGATGCTGCGCGAGCACCGTCCCGGCGACATGGGCTGGGTGACGGAGCGCCACGCGGTGCTCTACTACGAGCAGGACGGCTGGGGCGCGGGCTTCGAGGCGCTGGTGCGCGGGCATCGTCAAGGACTTCCTCGAGAACTTCGATCGCGAAGCGCGAGCGCTGCTGGATCGCCGGAGCGCAACGGCGAGCGCGTCGGTTGCGTCTTCGTGGTCAACGACAAGGCGCGAGGCGAGGCTGCGGCTGCTGCTCGTCGAGCCTGCGGCGCGCGGCACCGGCCTTGGCCGGCGCCTGGTCGAGGAGTGCATCGCGTTCTCGCGCGCGAAGGGCTACCGGAAGCTGGTGCTCTGGACGCACGCGCACCTCACCGCCGCGCGCGCGATCTACGCAAAGACCGGATTCAGAAGCTGAAGAAGACCGAGACGCACGACAGCTTCGGACCGAAGGCGGTCGAGCGAATTCTGGGAGCTGAAGCTCTAGCCAGGCTGCGGCGCGGAACTTGACGGTCTTGTTGCGGCCGTCCTGCTTCGCCGCGTACAGCGCGCGGTCGGCGTGCGCGGCGAGCGAGTCGAGCGTGCGCGCCGTCCTCGGGATAGCAGGCGATGCCGATGCTGACGCTGGAGACGATGCGCCGCTGGTCGAGCTCGAGCGGCGTGCTCGGCGATGCGCGCTGCGGATGCGCTCGGCGACCTCGAGCGCGCCCTTCGCCGGCGTCTCGGGCAGCAGCACGATGAACTCGTCGCCGCCGTAGCGGGCGGCGACGTCGGTGAAGCGCAGCTCGGCCTGGATCGCGACCGCGACGTGGCGCAGCAGGCGGTTGCCGGCGTCGTGGCCGTAGGCGTCGTTGACCGTCTTCAGGTTGTCGGAGTCGATCATCAGCACGCTCGAGGCGCGCTCGTGGCGCAGCGCCTGCGCGAACAGGCGGTTGGCGGCGATGGCGAAGCCGCGGATGTTGAGCATCCCGGTCAGCTCGTCGGTCTCGGCGAGCAGCTTGGCGCGCGTCAGGCCGTAGCGGATGTCGGCCGAGAACATGGTGGTGATGTAGGCGACCAGCAGCACCGGCGCGAGCTGCGCGGCGAAGGCGCCGGTGAAGCGCAGCGAGGCGAGCTCCGCCGCCGGACGCCGAGGAAGAGGTAGCAGGCGGCGATCAGGCCGACCTCGATCAGGGTGGTGACCTTGCCGAGCGTCAGCGCCGCGGTGATCACCGGCAGCAGGTAGAGGTTGAGCAGCGGGCTCGACAGGCCGGTCGGCGAACCAGATCACCCAGGTGACGAAGGCGATCATGCCGCAGGTCTCGATGGCGATCTTCCAGCGCGTCTCGCGCTTGTAGAAGTTCGCGTAGCGGAACGCACATCACCAGCGCGGCGTAGAAGAACAGCCCGCCGCTGATCGCCGCCGAGGTCTCGCCGTCGTCGCGCGCGCCGCTGAAGATCGAGGTACAGCAGGACCAGGATCAGCAGCAGCCAGTGGATCTCGGCGACGGTGCGCGAGATGCCGCGCAGCTCCTCCTGCTCGATGCGATACCCGGGCGTTGACTTGCGGTCGTTCAGCGGCACGGATTCTCCCAGCCCTGCGCTATTATCGCCGGGCATGGAAACCTCCGCCAAGGGACTGCGCGTGCTGGTCACCGCGGGCGGCGCCGGCATCGGCCGCGCCATCGCGCGAACGTTCCGCGATCACGGCGCCCGCGTGCCACACCAGCGACATCGACCCGAAGACCAGCGCCGCGGATACCGCTGGCCGACGTCGCCGACATCGGCCAGGTCGAGAAACTATTCCAGGAGGTGCAAAAAATCTCGGCGGCCTGGACGTACTGGTCAACAACGCCGGCATCGCCGGCCCGACCGGCAAGGTCGAGGACATCAGGCCCGAGGACTGGGACCGCTGCATCGCCGTCGACCTGAACGGCATGTTCTATTGCACCGCGCAAGGCGATGCCGATGATCAAGGCCGCGGGCGGCGGCAGCATCATCAACCTGTCCTCGGTCGGCCGGGCCGCTTCGGCTTCCGCATGCGCACGCCGTACTCGGCGGCGAAGTGGGCGGTGGTCGGCTTCACCCAGAGCCTGGCGGCGGAGGCCGGGCCGGACAAGCGTGCGCGTCAACTGCATCCAGCCCGGCATCGTCGAGGGCGAGCGCATCGAGCGCGCGTCATCGCGGCGAAGGCGAAGAGCCTGGGCGTCTCGCCGGAAGAAGTGCAGAGAACGATGGTCGAGGGCGATCAGCCTGAACACCACCGTGACGCGCGCAGGACATCGCCAACATGGCGCTGTTCCTGCGCGAGCGACGCCGGCAGGCACATCTCCGGCCAGGCGCTCGCGGTCTGACGGCGGCGTGACGGTACCTCGTGTCTGAGAGGACCGCATGGCGCAGCGCAAGGCAAGGTCATCATCACCTGCGCCGTCACCGGCTCGATCCACACGCCGACGCATGTCGCCGCACCTGCCGATCACGCCCGAGGAGATCGCCGAGGCGGCGATCGGCGCGGCGAAGGCGGGCGCGGCGATCGTGCACCTGCACGCGCGCAACCCGAAGGACGGCAGCCCGACGCAGGATCCGGAGCTGTTCCGCCAGTTCGCTGCCGAAGATCAAGGCGGCGTGCGACGTGGTGATCAACCTCACCACCGGCGGCGCGCCGACCATGACGATCGAGGAGCGGCTGCAGCCGGCGCTGCAAGCTCAAGCCCGAGGTGGCCTCGCTCAACATGGGCTCGATGAACTTCGGCCTGTACGAGATGCTCGGCCGCTACAAGGACTTCAAGCACGACTGGGAGAAGCCCTACCTCGCCGGCTCGCGACGAGCGCATCTTCAAGAACACGTTCAAGGACATCGCGCTACATCCTGCAGTCGCTGCGCGCGACAACGACACGCGCTTCGAGATCGAGTGCTACGACATCGGCCACCTCTACACCGCGGCGCACTTCCTCGACCGCAGGCTGGTCAAGCCGCCGCTCTTCATCCAGTCGGTGTTCGGCATCCGCGGCGGCATCGGCCCGCATCCCGAGGACGTGCTGCACATGAAGCGCACCGCCGACCGCCTGTTCGGCGACGCGTACTACTGGTCGGTGCTCGGCGCCGGCCGCAACCAGATGTTCATCGCCGCGCATGCGCGCGGTGATGGGCGGCAACGTGCGCGTCGGCCTGGAGGACAGCCTGTGGCTCGGGCGCGGGCAGCTCGCGAAATCGAACGCCGAGCAGGTTGCCAAGGCGCGCCGCATCCTGGAGGAGCTGGGCCTCGTCGGTGGCGACGCCGGACGACGCGCGCGAGATGCTGAAGCTCAAAGGAGGAAGGAATGTCGGCTTCTAGGTTTTTGCTGTCTGTTCTGTATTTCTGTTCCCGGTTCTGCGCAGGACTGGCCGACCAAGGTCGGTCAAGTTCGTCTCGCCGTACCCGCCGGGCGGCTCGGTCGATCCGCTGGCGCGCCTGTTCGCGGCGAAGCTCACCGACTCGCTCAAGCAGCAGTTCATCGTCGAGAACCGCACCGGCGCCTCGGGCATCATCGGCACCGACTACGTGGCGAAGAGCGCGCCCGACGGCTACACCTTCGTGCTTCATCTTCGACACGCACTCGGTGCATCAGGCGCTCAACCCGAAGCTGCCGTTCGACCCGATCGAAGGATTTCGCGCCGGTGATGCTGGTCGGCTACGCGCCGATGGCGATCACCACCGCGCACGATGAAGCCCTACAAGAGCTTCGCCGACGTGCATCGCCGCGGCCAAGGCGAAGCCCGACACCGTGACGCATCGGCAACGTCGGCAACGGCTCGCTCGCGCACCTCGACGACCATCGTGCTCAATCAGGCGGCGGGCGTGAAGCTGGTGCCGGTGCCCTACAAGGGCGGCGGGCCGCTCTCGATCGACGTGATGGGCGGGCAGGTCGAGCTCGCGCATGGCCTCGACCGCGGCGCAGGCGCAGCACGTGAAGGGCGGCAAGATGCGCGCGCTGGCGCTCACCGGCGACAAGCGCTCGCACACCATGCCCGACGTGCCGACGCTGAAGGAGCTGGGCATCGACGTCGTCGCGCACGCCTGGTGGGGCATCCTCGCGCCGGCCGGCACGCCGAAGCCGATCATCGACAAGCTGGTGCTCGAGCTGCAGAAGGCGCATCAAGCTGCCGGACGTGAACAAGACGCTGACCGAGACGCTCGGCATGGACGTGGTCGCGCTCGGCCCCGACGCGACACGCAGAAATTCATCGCCGACAACATGGCGCGCTGGGGCAAGGTGGTGCAGCGACAACAACATCAGGCTCGAATGAAGGTCGCGATCCTCGACGACTACCAGCAGCGTCGCGCTCAAGTACGCCGACTGGAAGGCGCTCAAGGGCGCTGAGGTCACTGTCTTCGACCAGCCTTTGCTCGAACGAGCGCGGCGAAGCAAGCTCGCGCCGTTCGACGTCGTCTGCCTGATGCGCGAGCGCACGCCGTTTCCGCAGCGCTGATCGACCGCCTGCCGAACCTCAAGTTCGTCAGCCTCACCGGCGCTGCGCTCGCCGCAGCCTCGACCCGCAGGCCTGCAAGGCGCGCGGCATTCCGGTGAGCAACACGCGCTCGGCGGGCGGCGGCACGTCGACGGTCGAGCTCGCCTGGGGCCTGATCATCGCCGGCGCCGCGCGGCCTGGCGAAGGGCGAGCGCAACATGCGCGCCGGCCTGTGGCACCAGGGCATGCGGTCCGGGCTTCGCTCGACAGGCAAGCGGCCTCGGCGTCCTCGGCCTCGGCAAGATCGGCGCGCGCGTCGCCGCGATCGGCAAGGCGTTCGGCATGGAATGCGTCGCGTGGAGCCAGAACCTCACCGCCGAGAAAGCGGCCGCAGCAGGCGTGGCTTCTCGTTTCAAAGAATCAGCTCTTTGAGACGGCGGATGTCGTCACCATCCACCTCGTGCTCGGCGAGCGCACGCGCGGCCTCGTCGCGCAAGGAGGACCTTGCGCGCATGAAGCCGGGCGCGGTGCTGGTCAACACCTCGCGCGGCCCGATCGTCGTCGAGCCCGACCTGATCGAGGCGCTGAAGCAGCGGAAGACTCCACGCCGCGCTCGACGTCTACGACCGCGAGCCGCTTGCCCGCCGACCACCCGCTGCGCAAGCTGGAGCAACGTCACGCTGTCGCCGCACCTCGGCTACGTGCACGAGGACAACTACCGCATCTTCTACGGCGACACGGTCGAGAACGTCGCCGCCTGGATCGCCGGTAAGCCGCTCCGCGTCATCAACGCCTGAATGGACCTCCCTTCGGGATTCAAGCGGTGGCGCTTTCACTGGTTCGAGTGCCCTAGCTGCGGGCATCGCGCCAGCCGCGCCTTCGCGAACGTGAGCATGCGCGCGAGCCGACGCGCATGGTCTGGCGCTTCTGGTGCGAGCGCTGCGGGCGTTCGCCGCGCTGAAGCAGCTGATGATGCCCGGCATCGCGACCGGCCTGATCCTCCTTTTCGTCGGGCCGGTTGCCTTCGTCGCCCTGTACCGGGGCCTGCTGGCCGGCTTGACGTTTCCGTGGCTGGTGCTGGTCTTCGCCGCGTTCTGGATCCTCTACCCGCTGGTTTTCCTCGCGATCACGCGCTACACGTACCGGTACCTTCCGGCTTCATGAGCGCGCCATCGCGAGGCGAAAATGACCAGCAGGAAAAGCTGGCTCGCTTCCGTGCCTTGCATGCCGGGCCGCGCGCGTCTCGTGCTCCCCAACCCGTGGGACGCGGGCTCGGCGCGGGTGCTCGCCGGGCTGGGCTACCAGGCGCTCGCCACCTCGAGCGGCGCCTGCGCCGGCGTGCTCGGCCGTCGCGACGGGCGCGTGAGCCGCGACGAGGCGCTGGCGCACGCGCAGGCGATCGTCGCCGCCGTCGACCTGCCGGTCTCGGCCGACCTGGAGAAATGCTTCGCCGACGCGCCTCGCGAGGCGGCGGAGACCATTCGCCTCGCGGCCGGCGCCGGCCTCGCCGGCGGCTCGATCGAAGACGCCAGCGGCAGCAGGGAGAAGCCGATCTTCGATTTCGCGCACGCGGTGGAGCGCGTCGCCGCCGCGGCCGAGATGGCGAGGAAGGCCGGTTTCGTGCTGACGGCACGGACCGAGAACTACCTGCGCGGCAGGCCCGACCTCGACGACACCATCAAGCGGCTGCAGGCGTTCGAGAAAGCCGGCGCGGACGTGCTGATGGCGCCCGGCCTTCCCGATCTCGACGCGGTGCGCGCGGTCTGCGCGGCGGTGAAGAAGCCGGTCAACTTCATGGCCGGGATCCGCGGCAAGTCCTTCAGCGTCGCCGCGCTCGAAGCGGCGGGCGTGCGGCGCATCAGCCTCGCGACCTCGCTCTACCGCGCGGCGATGACCGGCCTGATCGACGCCGCGCGCGAAGTCACGAACCAGGGCAGCTTCGGCTACATCGAGCGCTCGATCGCCACGCCCGATCTTTCGAGAGATACCTGAAGGACTAGTCGATCTCGACCGGCGGCTCCGTCATCAGCGCGATCTGCTCGCGCAGCTCGAGGATCCGGTCCTGCCAGTAGCGCTGCGTGTTGAACCACGGGAACGCGGCCGGGAAAGCGCGGGTCGTCCCAGCGCCGCGCGATCCACGCCGAGTAGTGCAGCAGCCGCAGCGTGCGCAGCGGCTCGATCAGCTGCAGCTCGCGCCGGTCGAGCTGCATGAAGTCTCGTAGCCGCGCCAGCACGTCGCTCAGCTGCGCGCGTCATGCGCGGCGCGGTCGCCCGAGAGCAGCATCCACAGGTCCTGCATCGCCGGCCCCATGCGCGCGTCGTCCAGGTCGACGAAGTGCGGGCCCGTCCGTCGGTCCAGAGGATGTTGCCGGGATGGCAGTCGCCGTGCAGTCGGATGGTCTTGACGCAGAAATCTTGAAGGCATCGTCGATCAGGGACAGCGCCTGCTCGGTGACCGCCTTCCATGCGTCGAGCAGATCGGCCGGGATGAAATCGTGCTCGAGCAGCCAGGCGCGCTGCTCGTGGCCGAACGTCTTCTGATTCAGGGTTTCGCGATGCTTGAATGGCTTCGCGTCGCGCCCACGGCATGGATGCGGGCGATGAAGCGGCCGATCCATTCCAGCGTCTTGGGGTTGTCGAGCTCGGGCGGGCGGCCGCCGCGGCGCGGATAGATGGCGAAGCGAAAGTCCGCGTGCGTGCAGCGAGTGCAGCGGCGCGACGACCGGGACTCTCGCGCTCGGCGAGCTCGCGCGCGAAGGCGTGCTCCTCGTCGATCTGCGCGTCGCTCCAGCGGCCGGGACGGTAGAACTTGGCGACGACGGCGGAGTTGTCTTCGAGCCCGACCTGGTAGACGCGGTTCTCGTAGCTGTTGAGGCCCAGCAGACGCCCATCCGGACGCAGGCCCGCCGCGGCCACCGCGTCGAGAACCGATGTCCGGCGTCAGCGCGTGCGTAAGGGTGCTCGTCCACCGATAGAATTGTCCCCCATGGCGGACGCCAACGTCGTCGAAGTTTCCGGGCTGCGCTTCTCCTACGGCGACCTGGAGGTGTTCCGCAGCCTCACGCTCTCGATCCCGCGCGGCAAGGTGGTGGCGATCCTCGGCGCGAGCGGCTCGGGCAAGTCGACGCTGCTCAAGCTGATCGGCGGCCAGCTGCAGCCGGCGCGGCGGCACGGTGAAGGTGTACGGCCAGAACGTGCACCAGCTCGGCTCGCGAGGCGCTCTACGAGCTGCGCCTGCAAGATGGGCATGATGTTCCAGACCCGGCGGCCTGTTCACCGACCTCTCGGTGTACGAGAACATCGCCTTCCCGATCCGCGAGAACTTCGACGCTGCCCGAGGAGCTGGTGCGGCGCATCGTGCTGATGAAGCTGCACGCCGTCGGCCTGCGCGGCGCGCACGCGCATGATGCCGAACGACCTCTCGGGCGGCATGACGCGCCGCGTGGCGCTGGCGCGCGCCATCGCCACCGACCCGCATGCTCATGATGTACGACGAGCCCTTCGCCGGCCTCGATCCGATCTCGCTGCAACCAGATCAGCGACGCTGATCCGCACGCTGAACGAGGCGCTCGGGCTGACCTCGATCGTCGTCACCTACGACGTGCACGAGGCGCTGCAAGGTCGCCGACTACGTCTACGTGATCAGCGACGGCGCGGTGATCGGCAAGGGCACGCCGCAGGAAATCTCGTCGTCCGAGAATCCGTACCTGAAGCAGTTCGTCAACGCGCTGCCCGACGGCCCGGTGCGCTTCCACTTCCCGGGCCGTCGCTGGAGGAAGACCTGAGGCTTAAGCCTTCGCGTCCTTCGGCAGGAACTTGAGCGAAACGCCGTTGTTGCACCAGCGCTGACCGGTCGGCGGCGGGCCGTCGTCGAACACGTGGCCGTGGTGGCCGCCGCAGCGGATGCAGTGGTACTCGGTGCGCGGGTAGATCAGGAAGAAGTCCTTCTTCGTGCTCGAACACGCCCGGGATGGTGGTGAAGAAGCTCGGCCAGCCGGTGCCGCGAGTCGAATTTCATCTCGGAGGTGAAGAGCGGCAGACCGCAGCCGGCGCAGGCGAAGATGCCGGCGCGCTTCTCGTCGTTGAGCGGGCTGGTGCCGGCGCGCTCGGTGCCTTCCTCGCGCAGCACTTTGAACGACTCGGGCGGCAGCCGCTTCGACCATTCCTGCGTCGGAGAGCTTCAGCGGCTCGGCGGGCGAGGGCACGCTCGCGCCCGCCGGCAGGAACGATTTCCAGTTCTTCTGCAGCGCGTCGACGTCTTTCATGGTCTTGCGTTGGGCATGCGCGCGAGAGCGGGGCGAGCGCAGAGCCCGAGAAGGAATGTGCGTCGTTTCCATGGTCTCCTCATCGATGCGTCTTGGTCGTGCGGAACGCCAAAACCTAACACAGAACGAAGCTGTTCAGTGCGTGGCGATCTGGTGCGCGACCACGGCGCCGAGCAGCGCGCCGAAGAGGATCGCAGCGCCGGCGTCGGGATGCGAGGTCCGGTAGACCACCGCCGGCTGCGGCGCGGGCTGGTAGTACTCGCGCACGATTACCGGACGCGGACGGTAGTACTCGTGGACGACCACTGGCCGCTGCACAACGTACGGCCGCACGTAGCCGATAATGATCGCGGCGGTACTCTCGGTAGCCGTGGTCGGCGAAGGCCGGCGCGGCAAGCGCGAAGCTCGGCGATGGCGAGAAGCGTTTTCTTAAGCATGGCAACCTCCTTGTCTGTTTGCTGCCTTGCCATTTCACGCGCGAGCGGCGCCGAAGTGAACCGCGAAAGTGCAACATGTGTAACCGCGTGTTACTTTCGCCGGCAGGAGGAGGACCGATGAAACGCCTTTCGCTTTTTCTTCACCTTTGTTCTCGCTTTCGTCGGCGTGCCTGGCGCAGGACAGCTATCCGTCGAAGCCGATCACCATGGTGAACCCGTTCCCGCCGGGCGGCGTGGTCGACATCGTCGGCCGGCCGCTCGCGGCGATCATGGAGAAAACGCTCAAGCAGCCGGTGGTGATGGTCAACCAAGCCGGGCGCCGGCGGCGCGGTCGGCATGGCCTCGGTGGCGAAGGCGGCCGACCGACGGCTACACGATCCTCATGGGCCTGTCGTCGATCTCGATCTTCCCGGTCTCGGACCGCATCAACGGCAAGACGCCGCGCTACGAGCTCTCGGACTTCGCGCCGATCGCGCTGGTCACCGCGGACCCGACGGTGCTGGTGGTGCGCACCGACAGCCCGTACAAGACGCTCAAGGACTTCGTCGACGCGGCGAAGGCGAATCCCGGCAAGATCAACTACTCCTCTTCGGGCGTGTACGGCACGCTGCACGTGGCGATGGAGATCTTCGCCAACGCCGCCGGCATCAAGCTGTTCCACGTGCCCTACCAGGGCGGCGGGCCGGCGGTCACCGCGCTGCTCGGCGGGCAGGTCGAGGCGCTCGCTTCGGGCCCGGCGCCGGCGATCGGCCAGATCAAGGGCGGCAAGATGCGCGCCCTGGCGAGCTGGAGCACCGAGCGCCTCGCGCTGCTTCCCGAGATTCCGACCTTCAAGGAGCTGGGCTACGACGCCGAGTTCTACATCTGGTCGGGCGTGTTCGTGCCCGCCGCTACGCCGCCGGCGATCGTCTCCCGGCTGAGAGCCTCGGTGAAGCGAGGCGGCGACCTCCGCCGAGTTCAAGGCGGCGATGGAGAAGGTTTCGACGCCCGTGTCCTACCTCGACGCGCCGGAGTTCAAGAAGTACTGGGAGCGCGATGCCGCGCGCCTGAAAGTCGCGCTGGAGAAGATCGGCAAGGTCGAGGAGAAGTAGCGCTACTTCTTCCGCTTCTTCTTCAGGCGGGCAAGCTTCGCGAGCAGCGCTTCGGCCGCCGGTATTGCAGCATCGCCCCGACGCGCTTCTCGAACGGGTCGCGCGGCAGCAGGGCCTCGAACTGGCGGGTGCGCAGCACCGGGTAGTGCCGCAGCTCGTCGAGCCACTCGGGCACCTCCCAGCAGTTCTTCTCCGCCGCTCACCCACAGCTTCGGGTCGAAGCGCCGCAGGTCGCCCGGGCCGGAATATTCGCGCAGGGTCTTGATCTCGCGCCTTGTTGGCGTATTCGTGCATGTACGACATGCGCGAGCTCGCGCAGGGTGCGGAACACCGGGTCGCGGCAGCGCAGGCCGATGCCGTTGGTCTTGGAGAACGCGCCCCACAGCGCCGTTGCGCCGGAAGAGGGTGATCACGTGGTCGTAGTCGCGGCGCGCGCGCATGTCCAGCAGCAGCGGCGGCTCGCCCTGGATCCACAGCGCGCAGGCGGCGAGCATCGCGCCCTCGATGCAGTGCGCGGTGCGGGTGCGCAGCACCACGCGCACCGGGCGGCAGGTGTCGCCCTTCAGCTCGAAGTTCTGCCCCAGGCCGTAGAGGAAGGCCTGAATCTTGCGGGGCGAGTCGAGGCGGCGCAGCACCGCGAACTCGGCGGGCGTCAGCCCCAGGTCCTCCCGGCGGGCGAATCTTCTTCCTGTCATGCGCGAAAAGTATAAGGCTCTTGACAGGGCCTGCCCGGGCGATAGATACTAAACCCAATGGTTAAGTATGCAGACGACGAGCTCGACACGCGTGTTCGCCGCGCTCGCCGATCCGACGCGGCGCGCGCGTGCTGAACGCGCTCGCCGGCGGCAGCCTGGCGGTGCAGCGAGCTCGCCGCGCCGCACGGCATGTCGCTGCCGGGCTTCATGAAGCACCTGCGGGTGCTCGAGGACGCCGGCCTGATCGCGCGCAGCAAGGAGGGCGGGTGGTGAGCTGCGAGCTCGACGCCGCGCCGATGAAGGCCGCCTCCGCGTGGATGTCGCGCTACGAGAAGTTCTGGACCGAGAAGCTCGATTCGCTCGCCCGTTACCTTTATCAGCAAGAGGAGCTGCAGGCATGGAACAAGCAACCTCGGCGAAAACCCTTCCTCAACCTCGTTCGCGCCTACCCGGTCGCGCCGGAGAAAGTCTGGCGGGCGTGGACCGACCCGCAAGCGGTGAAGCAGTGGTGGGGCCCCGGGCCCGGCGAGCCGGTTGTCGGTCGCCGAGCTCGACGTGCGCGTCGGCGGCCGCTTCCGCATCGTGTTCGGCGGCCCGCAGGGAACCGACCACGAGGTGCAGGGGATCTACAAGGAAGTGGTCGCTGCCAACCGCAAGCTGGTCTTCACCTGGACCTGGCCGAGCACCACGCCCGAGCGCGAGTCGCTGGTGACGATCGTCTTCAAGGCTGCCGGCGGCGGCACCGAGCTCGATTTCCGGCACGAGCAGCTCTTCGACGAGCAGGTGCGCGACGACCACAAGCGCGGCTGGAGCGGCACGCTCGACAAGCTCGAGCGCTTCCTCACCAATCAATGACAGGAGAAGACCATGGCTTACGTATGACGGCTTCGTATTGCCGATACCGAAAAGGAGCAAGCAGGCCTACCTTCGCATCGCCCGGAAGATGGGGAAGATCTGCCGCGAGTATGGCGCGCTCGAATACCGGGAGTGCATCGGCGACGACGTCAAGCCGGGCAAGCGCACCTCGTTTCCGCAGGCGGTGAAGCTGAAGAAGGGCGAGGTGGTCTGGCTTTCCTGGGTCGTCTACAGGAATCGCACGGACCGCGACCGCATCATGGGCAAGGTGATGAAGGACAAGCGCCTCGCGTCGATGATGGATCCGAAGAAAATGCCCTTCGACGGCAAGCGGATGTTCTGGGGCGGGTTCAAGGTGCAGGTGGACCTCTGAAGCCGTTCGAGATCATCGCGCGTTTTCGACGCGCCGCGCGAGCGCGTGGCAGGCCTGGACCGAGGCCGAGCGCCTGCAGCAGTGGTTCAGCCCCAAGGGCTTCGGCGTCATCGCCGCCAAGCTCGATCTGCGCCCCGGCGGCACGTACCACTACGGCATGCGCATGGCGGACGGCAAGGAAATGTGGGGCAAGTGGCTGATCCGCGAGGTGAAGCGGCCCGAGCGGCTGGTGTTCGTCAACACCTTCTCGGATCCGCAGGGCGGCCTGACGCGCCATCCGTTCGCGCCCGATTGGCCGGCAAAGATGCTCTCGACCATCACCTTCGCCGAGAAGGGCAAGGGAACGCTGCTCACCGTCCAGTGGGAGCCGATCGAGGCGAGCGAGGCCGAGGTGAAGGTATTCGACAACGGCCGCCCGAGCATGAACCAGGGCTGGAGCGGCACCTTCGAGCAACTCACCGGCTATCTCGGGAAGAAATGAGCTCGAACCGCAAAGTCCGCGCAGCGGCGCGAATACACCGTCAACGCGACGCGCTTCTACCCGGTTGCGCGGAGCGGGTGTTCGAGTGCTGGACTCAGGCCGAGCACCTTGACCCGCTGGTTCGCGCCGCGCGGGTTCAGCGTGCACTCCTGCGAGGCGGACGCGCGGCCGGGCGGGATCTTCCGCCTGTGCATGCGTGCTCCCGGCGGAGCGGAATACTGGGTGCGCGGCAGCTACCGGGAAGTCGTGCCGCCGGAGCGCCTGGTCATCGATTGCCGCGCCGACGACGAGAACGGCGTCGAGCAGCTCGATGAGGTCATCCGGGTCTCGTTCGCAGCGGAAGGCAGGGGTACGAAGCTGACCCTGCAAGCCGGCGCCGGCGGCTCCGGCGCGCGCGCCGCCGCCATGCTGGGGGAATGGAGCGGGGCTGGAGCGAGACGCTCGACCGTCTCGGCGATCGAGCGGGCTTTCATCGCCACTATGAAAGGAGCGTTTCATGGGTAACCCCGTGGTTCATTGGGAAATGATGTCGAAGGATCCGGCCGGCGTGTCGGACTTCTACGCCAAGATCTTCGGCTGGAAGGTGCAGCACCGGCCGGAGCTCAACTACCGCATCGTCGAGACCGGCAACAAGATGGGCATCAACGGCGGCATCCTCAAGCCGGACCGCGAAGGTCCGTGGCCGGGCAACCAGATCTTCTACGTCGCGGTCGACGACCTCGGCAAGTACAACCGCAGAGATCGAGAAGGCGGGCGGCAAGATCCACGTCGAGGAGCAGGAGGTTCCGGGATGGGCTGGTTGTCGCTGTTCACCGACCCCGAAGGGCGGATGAATGGCCTCTTCAAGCCGATGATGGCGAAGAAGCCGGCGAAGAAAGCGAAGAAGAAAAGAAATGAATCCACGCTACGGCTGGGTGATGGTGGCGCTCGGCGCCTTCATGACCTGCATCGCGATCGGCGCCATGTTCTCGCTCGCGGTGTTCCTGCAGCCGATCACCGAGTCGACCGGCTGGTCGCACGACGGCCGTGTCGACCGCCATGACGATCGGCTTCCTCGCGATGGGCGCGGCGGGCTTCGGCTGGGGCGCGCTCAGCGACCGCATCGGCCCGCGACCCGTGGTCCTCGCCGGGCGCGGTGCTCCTCGGGCTGGGCCTGTTCCTCGCGAGCCGTGCGCAGAGCCGCGCTGCAGTTCCAGCTCGCCTTCGGCCTGCTGGTCGGCATCGCCGTCGGCAGCTTCTTCTCGCCGATGATCGCCGCCGTCATGGGCTGGATGAGCGCGCACCGCGGCCTCGCCGTGTCGCTGGTCTCGGTCGGCGTCGGCGTCGCGCCGATGACCATGTCGCCGTTCGCGGCATGGCTCATCACGCAGATGGACTGGCGGGCCGCGCAGCAGGTCGTGATCGCGGTGCTCGTGTGGGCGACGCTCGTTCCGGCGGCGCTGTTCGTGCGCCGGCCGCCAGCCGCGCAGGCGGCCGGGCCGGGCGCGGCCGAAGGGCCGCCGATCGAAGCTGCGCGACGCCTTCGTCTCGGCGCCGTTCGTCGTCCTCGCGCTGACCTTCTTCGCCTGCTGCGCGGCGCACGCCGGGCCGATCTTCCACACGGTCACCTACGCCATGACCTGCGGCCTCGCGCCGCTCGCCGCGGTGACGATCTACAGCGTCGAGGGCCTCGCCGGGCTCGGCGGCCGCCTGGCGCTCGGCGTGCTCGCCGACCGCCTCGGCGTGAAGCGCGTGCTCATCGCGGGGCTGCTGATCCAGGCGATCGCCGCCGGTCGTGTTCGTCTTCGCCTCGCGGCTCGGCGAGTTCTACGCCGTCGCCGCGACGTTCGGCTTCGCCTACGGCGGCGTGATGCCGCTCTACGCGGTGCTCGCGCGCGAGTACTTCGGGCAGCGCATCCTCGGCGCGGTGTTCGGCGCCGCCGCCATGGTGTCGAGCCTCGGCATGGCGCTCGGGTCCGGCTCGTCGGCGGCTGGATCTTCGACACCTTCGGCCGCCTACACAGTGGATCTACATCTACTCGTCCGCGATCGGAATCGGCGCCGTGGCGATCGCGCTCGCGTTTCCCCCTGTCGCGAAGACCCCGTTCAACCTGAAGGAGATGCCCGCATGAAGCAGAAGATCACGCCGTTCCTCTGGTTCGACGGTCAGGCGGAGCAGGCGGCGAAGTTCTACGTCTCGGTGTTCAAGGACGGCAAGCTCGGCAAGCCGATGCTCGGGCCCGACGGCAAGGTCCTGGTGATGTCGTTCAAGATCCAGGGCCAGGAATTCGACGCGCTGAACGGCGGCCCGCAGTTCAAGTTCAACGAGTCGGTCTCGTTCACCATTCACTGCAAGGACCAGAAGGAGGTCGACTACTACTGGGACAAGCTCACCGCGGGCGGCGGCGAGGAATCGATGTGCGGCTGGCTGAAGGACAAGTACGGCCTGTCGTGGCAGGTCGTGCCGGACGTGCTGCTCGAGCTGATGCGCGGGCCGAAGATGGCGAAGGTGATGGAGGCGTTCATGAAGATGAGGAAGTTCGACATCGCGGCGCTGAAGCGGGCGGCGGCGTGAAGGCAAGCCCGCGCCCCACATCAAGACCGCGCCCGCCGGCGGAACCGTGCGCGTCACTTTCAAGGGAGAGCTGATCGCCGAGAGCGCGCGATGCGCTCGGCGATGCAGGAAGGCAGCTATCCGACGGTCTACTACTTCCCGCGCAAGGACGTGAAGATGGAGCGGCTGGCGCGCACCAGCCACAAGACGCACTGCCCGTTCAAGGGCGATGCCTCGTCACTTCTCCGCTCGAGGACGGGCCGGAGAACGCGGTGTGGAGCTACGAGCAGCCGTACGACGAGATGGCGGCGATCAAGGACGCGGCTGGCGTTCTATCCCGACAAGTTCGAGATCAAGCCGTCTTGAGGCGCTTTCTCTTCGGTGCGGCGTCGAGCAGGCTTTCGGCGAGCGCGTACAGCCGCGTGCCGGGACCACCGGCGCCGACGCTCTGCAGGCTGACGCGCGCGCCTTCGATGAGCAGGAACACTTCGTCGGCGAGGCGTTCGGGATCGGCGTATCCGCCTCGCGCACCAGCGCCACCAGGCGCTCGCACTGGCGGCGCTTGTGCGCTTCGACCACCTTTCGCGCCGGGTGCTTGCGCTCGGCGAGCTCGATCGCGGCGTTGGCGAGCGCGCAGCCGCGGCCGCTCGATTCGGCGGCGAATTGCGACGCGCGCCGCAGCAGGTAGCGCAGCTGCGCCTCGGCGTCTCCCGGATGTCGGCTTTTCGCTTCTTCCCAGAGGGCTTCGCCCTCGCCGGCGAGCTCCTGCAGGTAGGCGGCGACCAGCTCGTCCTTGGAGGCGAAGTGGCGGTAGAGCGTCATCTTGTTGGTGCCGGCGGCGGCGGCGATCGCCTCGACGCCGACGGCGCGGATGCCGTCGCGGTAGAAAAGCTCGCGCGCCACGGCGAGAATGCGCTCGCGCGGCGGCGGCTGTTCGTTTCAAACGCGTCGCGGCGGGGCAGGCTTGACAAGCGGATGTTACCCATCGGTAACATCGATGTTACTACCAGGTAACACCCGTGGCAAGGCCTAACTTCCGGAGTCGTGATGCGTAGTCTGCTTTTCGCTCGTTCCACTGCTTGCCCTCGCCGCTCGCCGGCTGCGGCCCGTCGGACGGCGCCAACAAGGGCGGCCACAAGGGCGGCCGGGCGGCTTCCCCTGCCGAAGTGACCGTGATGACGGTGGCGCCGAAGGCGATCCCGGTGGCGTTCGAGTACGTCGGCCAGACGGCCGGGTCGCGCGAGGTCGAAGTGCGCGCGCGCGTGACCGGCATTCTGCTGAAGCGCAACTTCGACGAGGGCGGCCCGGTGGAGCAGGGCCAGTCGCTGTTCAGCATCGACCCGGCGCCGTTCGAGGCGGCGCGTGCGCGCGCGCAAGCCGACGTCGCCGCGGCCGAGGCGCGGCTCGAGCAGGCGCAGCGCAACGCGGCGCGCTTCAAGCCGCTCTACGCGGAGAAGGCGGTCAGCCAGAAGGACTACGACGACGCGGTGTCGGCCGAGCAGATCGGCAACGCCGACGTGAAGGCCGCGCGGGCGCGGCTTGCCGAGGCGCGCCTCAATCTCGGCTACACCAAGGTCGAGGCGCCGGTCTCCGGCGTCGCGGGCCGCGCGCTGCGCTCCGAGGGCTCGCTCGTCTCGGGGCCCGACGTGCTCCTGACCACCGTCGTGCAGGCCAATCCGATCTGGGTCAACTTCGGCATTCCCGACAACGACCAGGCGCGGCTGACGCAAGGAGATCCAGGCCGGCCGCCTGACGGTGCCGAACGGCGGCCAGTTCGAGGTGGCGCTGGTGCTCGCCGACGGCACGCCGTACGGCCAGACCGGCAAGCTCAACTTCTCCGATACGCGCATCTCGGCCGCCACCGGCACGCGCGAGACGCGCGCCGAGCTGCCGAACGGCGACGGCCAGCTTCGCCCCGGCCAGTTCGTGCGCGTGGTGCTGCGCGGCGCGACGCGATCCGAACGCGGTCACCGTGCCGCAGCGCGCGGTGCTCGAGGGCCCGCAGGGCAAGTTCGTCTACGTCGTGGGCGAGAAGAGCGTCGCCGAGGTGCGGCCGGTGCAGGCCGGCGAATGGTCCGGCGGCGGCGACTGGATCATCACCGACGGTCTCAAGGAGGGCGAGCGCGTGATCGTCGACGGCGTGATGAAGCTCGGCCCCGGCGCGCCGGTGAAGATCGCCGGCAAGGCGAACGAGGCGCGAAGAAGCCCGCCAGAACAGAAGAAACCGGCCAGCGAAGAAGTAGATGTTTTCCAGATTCTTCATCGATCGGCCCATCTTCGCGGCCGTCCTGTCGGTGTTCATCGTCATCGCCGGCCTCGCCGCGATGCGCGTGCTGCCGATCGCGCAGTACCCGGAGATCGCGCCGCCGGTGGTCACGGTGCGCGCGGTCTACCCCGGCGCCTCGGCCGAGGTGCTGGAGCAGACCGTCGCCGCGCCGCTCGAGAACCAGATCAACGGCGTCGAGAACATGATCTACATGGCCTCGACCTCCACCTCGCAGGGCGTGGTGCAGATCCAGATCACCTTCGACATCGGCACCGACGCCGACAAGGCGGCGCTCAACGTCAACAACCGCGTCAAGCAGGCCGAGGCGCGCCTGCCGCTCGAGGTGCGCCGCCAGGGCGTGACGGTGGAGAAGGGCTCCTCGGCGTTCCTGCAGGTGCTCGCGTTCTACTCGCCGGAAGGGCGGCACGACGGCGTGTTCATCTCCAACTACGTGACGATGAACGTGCTCGACCTGGTGAAGCGCGTTCCCGGCACCACCAACGTGCAGATCTTCGGCGCCAAGGACTACGCGATGCGGATCTGGGTGCAGCCCGACCGCATGACGCAGCACCGCCTCACCGCCGGCGACCTGATCCGCGCGGTGAACGAGCAGAACGCGCAGTTCGCCGCCGGCAAGGTCGGGCAGGCGCCGGCGCCGACCGGGCAGGAGCTGGTCTACACCATCACCACGCGCGGCCGCCTCTCCGACCCGAAGGAGTTCGAGGACATCATCGTCCGCTCGAACCCCGACGGCTCGTCGCTGCAGCTGAAGGACGTGGCGCGCGTCGAGCTCGCCTCCAAGGATTACGAATTCGTCGGCCGCATCAACGGCAAGGAGGCGACGCTGGTCGGCGTCTTCCTGCAGCCCGGCGCCAACGCGCTCGGCGGTGGCGGGCGACGTGAAGAAGACCGTCGCCGAGCTGTCGCAAGCGCTTCCCGCAAGGGCTCACCTACTCGGTGCCCTACGACACCACGCGCTTCGTCGAGGTGTCGATCAAGGAAGTGGTCGAGACGCTGCTGATCGCGATGGTGCTGGTGTTCCTGGTCGTGTACCTGTTCCTGCAGAGCTGGCGCGCGACGCTGATCCCGTTCGCCGCCGTGCCCGGTGTCGCTGATCGGCACCTTCGCCGGCCTGCTGCTGCTCGGCTACTCGATCAACACCCTGACGCTGTTCGGCATGGTGCTCGCCATCGGCATCGTCGTCGACGACGCGATCGTCGTGCTGGAGAACGTCGAGCGCATCATGCACGAGGAGGGCCTCGCGGCGCGCGAAGCGGCGATCAAGGCGATGACCGAGGTGACCAGCCCGATCATCGCCATCGTGCTGGTGCTGTGCGCGGTGTTCGTGCCGATCGCATTCCTCGGCGGCCTCACCGGCGAGCTCTACCGCCAGTTCGCGGTGACGATCTCGATGGCGGTGGTGATCTCGGGCTTCGTCGCGCTGACGCTCACGCCGGCGCTCTGTGTGCTGGTCCTATCAGAGACCGAAGAGACCAGAAGCGCGGCTTCTTCGCCTGGTTCAACCGCGGCTTCAGCTCGCGCCACCGACCACTACGAATCGGGCGTGGCCTGGATCATCCGCCGCGGCGGCATCGGCCTCGCGCTGTTCGCGATCATGGTCGCGGCGGCGGCGTGCCTGTGGCGCATCACGCCGGGCAGCCTCGTGCCCGACGAGGACCAGGGCTTCTACATCGCCGCGGTGATCCTGCCCGACGGCGCGACGCTCGAGCGCACCGACAAGGTGGTCGACGAAGTGACGAAGGCGATCCAGTCCAATCCGGCCAACCTCGACGTGGTCGCTTTCACCGGCTTCGACTTCCTCGGCGGCGGCTTCCGCAACAACGCCGCGACCATCTTCGTCACGCAGATTCCGTGGCACGAGCGCAAGGTCGCCGACGCCGCAGGTGGTCGGCGACTTCTTCATGAAGACCGGCCACATCAAGGAAGGCGCTGGCGCTCGCCTTCGGCCCGCCGGCGATCTTCGGCCTGGGCACCGCGGGCGGCTTCGAGTTCTACATCCAGAACCGCGGCAACGGCGGCTCGCAGCAGATGGCGCAGGCGCTCGGCCAGTTCCTCGGCGCCGCGCACCAGGAGCGCCGAGCTCGGCTTCGTGCAGACGCTGTGGCGCGCGTCGGTGCCGCAGCTCTACGTCGACGTCGACCGCGAGAAGGCGAAGGCGCTCGGCGTGCCGCTGGAGGAGCTGTACGGCACGCTCGCGGCGACGCTCGGCACCTACTACGTCAACGACTTCAACAAGTTCGGCCGCACCTGGCAGGTGCTGATGTCGGCGGAGCCGCAGTCACCGCAACCGCCCGGACGACGTCGGCAAGGTCTGGATACGCTCCGAGAAGGGCGAGATGATCCCGCTCGCCTCGCTCGCCAAGGTGCGCTACACGCTCGGGTCCCGATTCGCTCGATCGCTTCAACAACCTGCCGGCGGTGAAGATCTTCGGCCAGGCCGCGCCGGGCGTGTCCTCGGGACAGGCGATCCAGATCGTCGAGCAGCTCGCCGACAAGGCGCTGCCGGCCGACTTCAGCTACGACTGGGGCGGCACCTCGTACCAGGAGAAGCGCTCGGCGGGCACCGCGGGCATCGCGCTCGCGCTCGCGGTGATCATGGTGTTCTTCATCCTCGCCGCGCAGTACGAGAAATGGTCGCTGCCGCTCTCGGTGCTGCTGGCGCTGCCGTTCGGCACCTTCGGCGCGCTGGCGGCGATCTGGGTCAACAACCTGCTGATCCCGATCGTCGGCACGCGGCCGCTCACCAACGACGTCTACTTCCAGATCGGCCTGGTGACGCTGCTCGGCCTCGCGGCGAAGAACGCGATCCTGATCGTCGAGTTCGCGGTGCTCAAGCACTCCGAGGGGCTGTCGGCCTCGGCGGCCGCGGTCGAAGCCGCGCGGCTTCGCTTCCGGCCGATCCTGATGACCTCGCTCGCCTTCATCCTCGGCGTGCTGCCGCTGGTGCTTCTCGAGCGGCGCCGGCGCCGGCGCGCGCCACTCGGCCGGCACCGGCGTGATGGGCGGCATGCTCGCCGCGACCTTCCTCGCCATCTTCTTCGTGCCGATGTTCTTCAAGCTGATGAGCGACCGGCACCTGACCGAGAAGCGCTCGACGCGCGAGATCAAGGACGAGATCGGCCACGCGCAGAAAACCGCTGCACAAGACTTCGCTGCCCCCGCACCATGCGCCGCATACTGAGCCGTAGCGCTTTTCGCTGCGTTCTCGCCGCGTGCAGCCTGGCGCCGAAGTACGAGCGCCCGGCGGTCGAGCTGCCGCAGGCGTGGAAGGAGACCGCGCCGCGGTATGCCGAGGACGGCCGCTGGTGGCGGATCTACAACGACGATCCGCTGAACCAGCTGGTCGAAGAGGGGCTCACGGGCAACGCCGATCTCCTCATCGCCGCGGCGCGCATCGACGAGGCGCGCGGCATCCTCGCCGAGATCGAGGGCGGCTACTACCCGACGATCGACGCGCGCGGCCAGGCCTCGCGGCAGAAGATCTCGGAGCGCACCGCGACGTTCTTCCCCGGCGTGCCTGCAGCAGTACAGCGACTACCGCGCGAACCTCAACATCTCCTACGACCTCGACCTCTTCGGCCGGATCCGCTCGAGCGCCGACGCGGCACGCGCCGAGCTGGCGGCGAACGAATCCTCGCGCGAGGCGGTTCGTCTCGCGCTCGCGGCGCAGATCGCCAAGTCCTACTTCGCGCTGCGCTCGTTCGACGAGCAGGTCGACCTGACGCGCAAGACCGTGGCGCTGCGCGAAGAGGCGCTGGCGCTGCAGCGCAAGCGCTTCAAGGGCGGCATCATCTCGGAGTTCGACCTGCGACAGCTCGAGGCGGAAACCGCCGCCGTGCGCGCGCTGCTGCCGCCGCTCGAGCGGGATCGGGAGCGCGAGGAATCCGCCCTCGGCGTGCTGCTCGGCCGCTCGCCGCGGCTCATCTTCGAAGGCGGCGTGACGCGCACGCTCGCCTACGACGAAATGCCCGGGCCCGCGTCGCTGCCGGTGGGCATCCCTCGGAGCTGCTGCTGCGCCGGCCCGACCTGGTCGAGGCCGAGCAGCGCCTGATGGCCGCCAATGCGCGCATCGGCATCGCCCGCGCCGAGATGTTCCCGTCGATCTCGCTCACCGGTTTCTACGGCGTGGCGAGCTCGCAGCTCTCCAACCTCTTCAGCGCGCCGGCGATCGCCTGGCAGCTCGCCGGCGGCGTGACGCAGCCGATCTTCGCCGGCGGCCGCCTCGCAGCCGCGCACCGACCAGGCGACGCGCGCGCGAGCGCGCCCTGGTGGCGCAGTACCAGAAGACCATCCAGACCGCGTTCAGCGAAGTGCGCACCGCGCTCGCCGTGCAGGCCCGCTCGCGCGAGAGCTTCGACGCCGAGTCGGCGCGCGCCGCGGCGCTCGCCGACACCCTGCGCCTCGCGCGCCTTCGCTACCAGAACGGCGTCGCGTCAGCCAGCTCGACGTCATCGACGCCGAGCGCGGCCTGCTCGCCGCGCGCATCGAAGCACCCTGCCGCGCAGCAGCGGCCGTTGCGGACTCTGTCCGCGCCCTCGGCGGCTAACCGCCGGGATAACATCGCGGCTGCTATGGGCAGCCCGCTTTCCGTCAGGGGCATCGACATCCAGCGTCGAAGGCGAGGGCGCGGAGAGCATCGTCATGATCCACGGCTGGCCGGACACCTATCGGTCTGTGGGATGCCACCGTCGATGCGCTCAAGAGTCGCTATCCGCTGCGTCCGCTTCACGCTTCCCGGCTTCGATCCCCGATCGGACGGGCGTTCCGTACACGCTCGACGAGCTGATCGCGTTCCTCGGCGAGGTGATCGAGCGCGCGTCGCCGGGGAAGAAGGTCATCCTCCTGCTGCATGACTGGGGCTGCTTCTTCGGCTACCAGTTCTACGCGCGGCATCCCGAGAAGGTTTCGAGGATCGTCGGCGTCGACATCGGCGATCCGCGCTGCGACGGCGAAGACCATGACCGGTCGCGGAGAAGGCGATCATGCTGGCGTATCAGACCTGGAATGCGCTGGCGTGGCGGATCGGCGGCCGGATCGGCGACTGGATGATCCGCTACGATGGCGCGGCTGGGCGAAATGTCCGTCGGATCGCGCGCCGATGAGCTGGCGGATGGGCTATCCGTACTAGCGTGCTCTGGTTCGGCGGCCGCGATTCCTTTCGCGGCCAGGTGCGCCGCTTCGATCCGCAATGCCCGATGCTCTTCGTCTACGGCCGTGCGCAAGCCGCTGCGCTTCCATTCGCCGCAATGGGCGGCCGATCTGAAGCAGAAGCCCGGCAACGACGTGGTCGAGTTCGACACCGGGCACTGGGTGATGTCCAATGACCCATTGCGTTTCAATCAAGTGGTCGCGGACTGGCTCGCCCGATGAGCAAAGCAACGATTTCAGTGGCGTTTTGCGTGCTCGCGGCCGGCTGCGCCCAGTGGCCCGCTACGCCGCGGCTGGAGCAGGCCGGCGCGCCCGGATACCGGCTGCGCGGAGGTGACCCGCCCCGGCCAGTCCGACGACCTGTTCGTGGTGCTCGCCATGTCCGGCGGCGGCACGCGTGCCGCGGCGCTGGGCTACGGTGTCCTGGAAGAGCTGCGCCGCACCGAGGTGATGGTGAACGGCGACGAAGCGCCGCCTCCTCGACGAGGTCGACGTGATCTCGGCGGTGTCGGGAGGCACGCTGCCCGCCACCTACTACGCGCTGCGCGGCGAGAAGACGTTCGAGGAGTTCGAGGCGAAGGTGCTGTCGCGCAACCTCGAGATCGAGCTGGCGAAGCGCATCGTCCTGAATCCGGTGAACTGGTTCCGGCTGCCCTCCGGCACCTTCGGCAAGTCGGACATCTTCGCCGAGCTCTACGACGAGACGGTGTTCGACCACGCCACCTTCGCCGACCTGAAGCGGGCCAACGGGCCTTCGTCATCATCAATGGCACCGACGTCACCTCCGGCGCGCGCTTCAGCTACACGCAGGACTACTTCGACGCGATCTGCGGCGATCTCTCGAAGGTGACGCTGGGACGCGCCGTTGCCACCTCGACGGCGCTGCCGCCGCTGCTCACGCCCATCACGCTGGAAAACCGCGGCGGGACCTGCGGCCGGAAGGCGCCGGCCTGGCAGGCTGCCGCCGAGGCAAGGCTCGGCGGATCCGAGACGCCGGGTCGCGCCTTGCTTCGCGCGCGCGCGCATGCAGTCCTACGAGAACCCGGCTCGCCCGTTACGTTCATCGTCTTCGACGGCGGTCTTGCCGAGAATCTGGGACTGAGCCGAGGTGATCATGGCCTTCGAGCTCCTGAAGGTCGAAGTCCAACGAGGCGGTCTGCCGCGCTGCGCCGGGCGCGCAAGGTGGTGGTGATCTCCGTGAACGCGCTGCGCTTCGCCGAGGTGGACTGGGACTGCTCCGCCGCGCCGCCGGACACCGGCACGCTGGCGGACCAGATGTGGTCGATTCCGGTCGACCGGATCTCGCTCGACGCGGTGGAGCAGGTGCGCGACAAGCTCGCCGCCTGCGCCGACGCCAGCCGGGCCGCGAGCGGCAGGCCTACATGGCGGTGTCACCCTTCGACAGCAATACGTAACTGAACGAAGTACACTT